>Ga0137380_10006644_pt1 | contig 10326 bp, 7 predicted proteins | sample SagtaG_17_FD_104809 | JGI IMG/M metagenome (GOLD analysis project Ga0137380, IMG submission 104809) | Vadose zone soil microbial communities from Sagehorn Ranch, Mendocino, California, USA - Sage2_L_100_16 metaG | ecosystem: Environmental > Terrestrial > Soil > Vadose zone | place: USA... | reverse complement strand
TTTGTTGGCATCATTCTCTTTCTGGTCCGCTCGTGGCAGCGCAAGGAGTGGCCGTTTTCCGGGCAGCCTGCTCACGATCCTGTGGGAGAAGCAGTCCAATGATCTGTCATGTCCGCCATCCCCACGAGGCCCGCTAGCGCCATGGAGACCCCGGCTTCAGTGCAGCCTGTCCCGGTCCATCACTCCGCGCTCTCGCCGTTGCGGGAGCCGCTGTTTCGCAGCCTGTGGATTGCCGCCGTGATTTCTTACACCGGGAGCTGGATGCAGAACGTGGCCACCGGATGGTTGATGACCTCGCTCACTCGCTCCCCGATGTGGGTGGCCCTGGTGCAGGTGGCGGTGAGCCTGCCCGTGCTTTTGATTGCGCTGCCGGCCGGCGCGTTGGCGGATATCATTGACCGGCGCAAATTCCTGCTCTTCACGCAGGGCCTGATGGTGGCGGCTGCGACCATTCTGGGCGTGATGACCCTCACGCGAACGGTGACCCCGCAAATCCTGCTGGTGTTTACCTTCCTGCTCGGCGTTGGCGCGGTGATGAACGATCCGGCGTGGCAATCGCTGACGCCCGACCTCGTCCCACCCAGCAAGCTGGCGGCCGCGGTAGCCCTCAACTCCGCCGGGTTCAACATCGCGCGGGCGGTTGGTCCGGCGCTGGGCGGTCTGGTGATCGCCGCCATTGGTTCGGGGACCTCTGGATCAGGATGGGCTTTCCTGTTGAACGCGGTTTCGTTCTTTGGCGTAATCCTCTTCCTCTACGTCTGGAAGCCTGCGAAAACAGAGCACAGTAATGGTGCAACCACTTTTACCGGCGCGATTGCCGTTGGACTTCGTTATGCCCGCCAGGAGCCGCGAATCCGCATCGTGCTGGTGCGAACGCTGGTGTTTTCTATTTTTGCCAGCGCGTTCTGGGCTTTGCTGCCTCTGATCGCCAGCAAGTTCGGCGCGGAAGGCTTTGGCGCAATGCTGGCGTTCTTTGGGCTGGGAGCTCTGTGCGGTGCCGGAGTTCTGGCCGTGGCACGGAGGCGCTTTTCGCCCGACGCGGTCATCGCGTTCGCGACCCTGATCTTTGCCGTATCGCTATTTGGCCTGGTGCGTTCGCCTTCGCTCGCCGTGGCATCGGCTTTCTCCGCCGCCGCCGGACTGGCATGGATCAGCATTCTGGCCACGTTGAACCTCGCCGCGCAGACAGCCGCTCCGCACTGGGTTCGAGCGCGCGTAATCTCGATGTACGTACTGGTCCTGCAAGGCGGGTTAGCTTTGGGCAGCGCCGTTTGGGGAGTTGTCGCCTCCAATTCCAGCGTGCAGTTCACACTCACCTTTGCCGCAGCCGCCCTTACCGCGGGGCTGTTGCTGGCGCCATGGTATCGTTTACAGCAATCCACCAACTGATAAATGAGAGAAGAGGAGAACCGAAATGAAACATCTGAGAATCTTCTGCCTGTTAGCTCTGATATGTTTCGCCTCAGGCGCATTTGCCCGGTCGGCAACACCGAACGCGCAGGCCAAGAAAACAACGCCGCCTACAATCGCATCCGCGATTGATCAGCAAGTTAGCATCCTCGAAAGAGAATTTGTCGGCGCCGCCGAAGCCATGCCCGATGACAAGTTCAATTTCACTCCCGTCGCCCTCAACATTCCCAGCAGTGAATATAAAGGCGTAAAAACTTTTGCCGAGGAAGTAAGGCACGTGGCCGCCACCAATTACCTGCTGTGGGGCGCGATCACCGGTGACAAGTCGCCCATTGAATCCAAAGAAGACAACGGCCCCTCTTCCCTCAAGACCAAGGCTGAGATCATCAAATACCTGAAAGACTCGTTTGCGATCGGGCACAAAGCAGCGCAATCGATCACCGCGGAGAACGCGGCTGCCCTTGTTCCCAGCCCATTTGGCCAGGGGCAGACGACCAAGCTCTTCTGCGCCACATTCAGCGTGGCCCATGCTTTTGACCATTACGGCCAGATGGTGGAATACCTGCGCATGAACGGCATCATTCCGCCGGCCAGCCGCGGCGGGAATTAAATCTCTTAACCACAAAGAGCACGAAGGAACACGAAGGTCGGCGGACTAAGACATATTCCCAGCGATCTTCGTGTTCTTTATTGTTTGGGCAATGGTGCAGGTTGAGATTGAAAAGGCGAAATTACACTCATCTACTCTGAGGTTCGTCATCATCCCAGGCCGTTAAGCGAGCGCGCGAGTAGGCTGAGGGATCTTGTGCTTGAAAAGCTTACAGGTAATCCCTGAACTGCCCCAAAATGTATCCGGGCGACCTTCGTGTTCCTTCGTGTTCTTTGTGGTTTGCCCTCAGCGTGATATCTTTCTCCGTTGCTTTTTGGATTGAAAACAAGGAGGGGTTCCATCATGAAATACCTCAGAACATTGTGCCTGCTTGCGGCCCTGAGCATGGCCGTTGGCGCGTTCGCGCAGGGCGGGACAACGCCGTCAACCCCGGCTGCTTCACCGGCGCCACAAGCTGCTCCTGCGCCGGCCGCAACTTTCGCTTCGCTGGTGGACCGCCAGGTAAGCCAATATGAGAAGCTCATGGTTGAGGCCGCCGAGGCCATGCCGGCTGACAAATTCGACTTTACTCCTGCAAGCCTGAAGATTCCTGGCAGCGCGTATGGCGATGTCCGGACCTTTGCCGTGCTGGTGAAGCACACCGCCACTGCAAACTATCGCTTCTGGACCACGCTCACTGGCGAGAAAATGCCGGAGAACATCAAAGGCCCCAACGGTCCCGACGAGTTGAAAACCAAGGCGGAGATTATGCAATTCCTGAAGGACTCGTTCGCGGTAGGCCATCGCGCGGCGAAAACTGTGACGGCTGAGAATGCTCTGGAACAGCTTCCGTTCTTCCGCGGCTCGGCATCGCGGTTATACATTGCTTCCGGTGCGGTCATCCACGACGCCGATGAATACGGCCAGGTAATTGAGTATTTGAGAATGAATGGCATCGTGCCACCAGCCAGCCGAGGTAACTAGAGGCTTAACCACAGAGTTCACAGAGGAACACGGAGGCGGCACAGCTTCCGTGTTTTTTTGCTTTTAGATTGGCAAACAAGACTGACGCAGCACGAGCCAAGTTTATTTCTGCGGATCAATCCCATTCATCCGCAGATATTCGACCATCTGCCCATAGATGTCCCAGGGATGGGAGATGGCTGCGGTTACAACGGAAAGACGCGGCACTCGTCCGCCTTCAGGAAACTCCACCACCTCCATAAGATTGTGTTCGTTGACCGTGGCGATTCCCTTGTGCATATAAACAAATGATTCCCGCAGGAACTTCACTACGTCGGCCTTGCTGTGAAGCGAATCGGGACCATTGTCATGCGGGCCGGGTTCGATTGGCATCTTTTCTCGCAGCAGGATGGCGCCCATTTGGTAATTGGCGACTGCAATGTGTTTGGCCAATTGAGCAAATGTACGAACACCCTTGAATTCGCCGTTGGTCGGCACGAAATTGTAGAGAGGCTCAGGCATTTTCTCGGCCAATGCCAGGGTTGCGTGTTCGGGGCCGTCAACGGATCTATCGAAGACTTCTGCCACCGAGGTTGGCGGCGTGGTCTTCTTCACCTGGCCAAATACCACGGCGGTGCAGCCTAGCAGCATCAGGCATTCCATTCGCGAAAAAGTCATACTTTCTCTCCATTGCCTGGGCCCAAAGACAGAACGAGCTAGCAAACCTTACCTTGCGGCCAAACTCCGGGCCGTTCCTTGCTCTAAAATCCATGGCTTTCTGGAAAACGGAAACTGCAAAGCCTTTCCTGTTAACCATCCCGATACTTAGACCTTTCTTAGCAATGGCATAAGCTGTTACTCTCAAGGTGCTCTGGAAGTTCGCGCCGCTCGAACATTGGCCGACTCCTTCTTTACCAGCAGGCCACCACTGCTCGCCTCCCAGCTCCTGGCCGAACTGGGTCCCGTACTGACGGGTGAGCGAGACCTTTCCCAGACCGCCAATGGCGCGCTGGAAGTGGTGATGGCGGCCGTTCACGCCGGATCAGGCGCGCTCTTTCGCTACCAGGAAAAACCGGCCATGCTGGCGTCCATTGCGGCGCAGGGTTTCGTTGTCTTCCCCCAGACCGCCGTCTTCCCGCTTCTGCCTAAACATGTGCATGCTCTAACCAACGTCACCGGGCCACAGCGGATTTCGCGCGAACGCTGTGACACCTTTTTGAGCTCCACGGGCAACATATCCAGTGTTTGGTTCCGGTGCATTGCGCCGCTGAAAGTCCATGGCAAATTGATTGGCGCGCTGCTTCTGGGCGAGCGCGAAGAAGGCGCTGAGTACACGCCGGAAGTGCTGAAGCAGATTGGTGACGTGGCCCCGTTCATTGCGCTGGCCCTGTACAACCATCAGCTCATGATGTCACTGGAAGAGCGCACGGCAGACAATCTTAAGCTGATTGCCTCAGTGCATTCCTTCTGGGACGACGCGCTGGCTGCGTTCGCCGCCACCATCGATGTGAAGTCCGTTTCGATGCACGGCCATTCTCTGCGCGTGGGGCGATACGCCGCAGGCATGGCGGAAGCCATGGGCATGACCGCCGCTGAAGCCAGCGAGATGCGCGCGGCCGGATACCTGCACAACATCGGCATGGTGACCGTGGATAAGCATCTTCTCAGCAAGCCGGGCGCGCTGGAGCCGGGAGAATTCCAGGAGATGGCTGACCATACCGTGCAGGGACATAGGATTGTTTCCACTGTGCAGTTCCCCTGGCCAAAAATCCCTGAGGTGGTGCGCTCTCACCATGAGCGCGCCGACGGCTCCGGCTACCCCGACCATCTCCATAATGACGAAGTTTCATTGCCGGTAAAGATCGTGGCTGTGGCGGACACCTTTGATGCGATGCTAAGCGAGCGTCCGTACCGCAAAAAACTTTCCCTGGGTGAGGCTGCCGCGCAGTTGAGCTGGCTGGCGCCGGCCAAATTGGATGGCCAGGTGGTGCAGTCGCTGCTGGTACAGCTGCGCCGTGATGCGGTCAGCCATGTTTCGCCGCCGCGCCCGTGGTCGTCTGGGGGCCAGGAAACCAGGACGCGCAAGATGTTTCTTGATCCCAGTGTGGCCTGCAACATCTCGCCGCCGGACATCGACCATATGGTTTCCGAACTCAACCGGCGCATGAACCGCGGCCGGGTGACCCTGGCGTAGTGAGATCGGGGCATCGGAAAAAGCAAAGGCTCACTGCAGATGAACGCGGATTCGCGCCGATCAGAAATTGCCGGAAATGCCAACATTGCCAAAGATCGCTGAAATTGAAACCTTGAACCACAGACGGCACGAAGGTCCACAGAGGAAAAACAAACATCTTAGGCTCTGTTTTGAAGCCGGTGTCTTCTCACGATGAGGTGCGATGTTCCGATACTCGCCCCATTTCTTTTGTGTTCCTTGGTTTCCTTCGTGTTCCTCTGTGTCCTTTGTGGTTAAGGGTTTTCCGATCTCCGCCGGTCCTTCAAATTGGTCGTACTACGGTTATCTTGTTTTCTCCACAACTTTTGCTTAACTTGGGGTTAATATCCCTGAATAAAGAAGAGTTCCTGGAGCGTCTATGCCCGCCACGCGTAAGCAATTGATTCTGCTGGGCCTCGTTGTACTACTCTCCGCCGCGGCCTTGGTCGCCGGCGATAAAACATCCAAATCAAAGCGCCCGGCCACCTCTTCCACGGCGCCGATGCAGATGGAAGACGATAAGCGCATCGTTCATGCCCTCAATCGCTTTACCTTTGGCGTGCGCCCAGGAGATGTGGAGCGGGTTCGCGCCGTCGGGCTGGACAAATGGTTTGACGAGCAGCTCCATCCGGAAAAGATTGATGACAGCGCGGTTGAATCCCGGCTGGCGCCCTTCCGCACCTTGAAGATGAGCACCAAAGAGATGGTGGAAAATTTTCCGCCGCCACAAGTGCTGAAGGCCATCGAGAACGGGCGAATGTCCATGCCGCACGATCCCGCCAAAAAAGCGGTGTATGAATCCCGCATGGCCGCTTACCAGCAACGCCAACAGAATAAAGAAGATAAAGCCGCCGGGGGCAATTCAGAAAATTCCGCCGCCACCGCCCAGCCAGCCGCAGTTACACAAAACGCGGCCGACTCCAAAGACATGCCGATGGAAATGGGTTCCAGCAATCAGCCTGCGCCCACCGTTGAGGAACGCAAGCAGCAGAAGCTACGCGAAGACGCAATGTACGCCGACCTGGACACGGACCGTCTTTTGAAATTGCCGCCCGATGAGCGTTACAAGACCATCCTGAAAATGCCAGTCGACGAGCGCCTGGATCTTGCGAAGACTTACAAAGGACCCAAGGCCATGCAACTGGTCGACGATATGAAGCCGGAGCAGCGCGAGACCGTGGAGGCGATGATCCAGCCGCAGGCCGTTCTGGGCGAACTGGCTGAGGCCAAGCTGCTGCGCGCAATCTATAGTGGCCGCCAGTTGGACGAGGTAATGACCGATTTCTGGTTCAATCACTTCAACGTCTTCATTGGCAAAGGGCCTGATCGCTACATGATCAACGCCTATGAGCGCGAAGCGATCCGTCCGCACGCGCTGGGCAAATTCAAGGACATTCTGGCCGCCACCGCCAAGAGTCCCGCCATGCTCTTCTATCTGGACAACTGGCAGAGCGTGGGCCCTAACTCTGAGCTGGCGCTGTATGGATCGCAGCGGCGCATGGGTCGCCGTGGGCGTTTTGCGCGTCCGCGTCCACAGCAGGGCAAGAACCGCCCCAGCGGGCTGAATGAAAATTACGCACGCGAAATTATGGAGCTGCACACGCTTGGCGTGGATGTCGGCTACACGCAGAAAGACGTGACGGAACTGGCCAAGGTGCTTACCGGCTGGAGCATCGAACAGCCACAACTGGGCGGCGGCTTCCGCTTTAATGAGCGCGCACACGAGCCCGGCCCCAAATATGTTTTGGGCCGCAAGATCGGCGAGCACGGTGAAAAGGAAGGCGAGGAGATGCTGGACATTCTGGCCCATCATCCTTCCACAGCCAAGTTCATCTCGCGCAAGCTGGCCATGCGCTTTGTTTCCGATAATCCGCCGCAGAGCCTGGTGGACCGCATGGCGGAGACCTTCCAGAAGAAAGACGGCGACATACGCGAAGTGCTGCGCACCATGTTCCACTCGCCTGAGTTCTGGGCCGCCGATGCCTACCGGGCCAAGATGAAGACGCCGTTTGAGTTTGTTGCTTCTGCCGCGCGCGCTTCCGGCGCTGACATTCAGAATGCCCTGCCGCTGGTGGGCACCCTGAATCGCATGGGCATGCCCCTGTACGCCATGCAGCCGCCGACTGGCTATTCTATGAAAGCGGAAGCCTGGGTCAACTCTTCCGCACTGCTGAACCGCATGAACTTTGCCCTGCAGCTTGCTTCCGGCAGGCTGCCGGGAACGTCGCTTGATGCGCAGGCGCTGATTCCGGGGCCGGCTCCGGCTGATTCCATCGCTGCACTGGCTGCTCTGGAGCAATTCATTTTGGCAGGCGACGTTTCACCACAGACGCATGCCGTGATGCAGAAGCAGTTGGGCGATCCGCAGATTTCCCAGCGCAGGCTGGACGATACGGACAAGAAACCAAATTACGGCGCGATTGCCGGCCTGATTATGGGCTCACCGGAATTTCAGAGGCGATGAGGGAAAAATAATGTCCATTACTCGCAGAGTTTTTTTGAAAAATGGCGCGCTGGCCATTGTCGGCACCAGCGTGGTTCCCAGTTTTCTCACGCGTGCAGTGTATGCCGCGGATTCCGCCGCTCCGGGCAAGAAGCGATTGATCGTTCTCTTCCAGCGCGGCGCTGCCGACGGATTGAATATCGTGGTGCCACACAGTGAGCAGGCGTATTACGGCATGCGGCCGAGCATCGCCATCCCTCGGCAAAGCGTGATTGATCTGGATGGCTTCTTCGGGCTGCACCCATCGATGACAGCTTTCAAGCCGCTGTGGGACCAGAAGCATCTCGCCATCGTGCACGCCGCGGGCTCGCCAGACAATACGCGTTCCCACTTTGACGCCCAGGACTACATGGAATCAGGCACACCCGGCGTGAAATCCACTGAAGATGGATGGCTGAACCGCGCGATTGCCGGCGTGAAAGAGCCGGACGCATCGCCCTTCCGGGCCGTGGCTATGGGCGGCGCGCTGCCGCGCACGCTCGCCGGTTCGGTGCCTGCCGTGGCTATGTCTGACATTCGCGGCTTCGCCGTGGGCGGACGCGGCCCCAAAGCCAGCGTCGCCAGCAACACGTTTGAAGCCATGTATGAGCAGTCGGTCGATTCGGTTTTGCATGGCACCGGCAACGAGACTTTTGAGGCAGTGAAAATGCTGCGCTCGGCCAATCCGGAAAAATATTCGCCTGCCGCCGGAGCAAACTATCCCAATGGCCGCTTTGGTGATAGCCTCCGCCAGGTGGCGCAGCTGATTAAAGCAAATCTAGGAGTGGAAGTGGCGTTCGCCGATATCGGCGGATGGGACCACCACGTAAACGAAGGCAACGTGCAGGGCCAGATCGCCAACCTGACGCGTGAATTCTCGCAGTCGATTGCCGCGCTGTGGACCGACTTGGGCGACCTGGCCGAGAGCACGGTAATCGTCACGATGTCAGAGTTTGGGCGAACGGCGCGGGAAAACGGCAATCGCGGCACAGACCACGGCCATGCCAACGTGATGTTTGTTCTGGGCGGGCCAGTGAAAGGCGGCAGAATGTATGGCCGCTGGCCCGGCCTGCAGACTGAGCAGCTTTATGAAGGCCGCGACCTTGCTGTCACTACGGATTTCCGTCAGGTGCTGAGTGAAGCAGTGGCCAATCATCTCGGCAACAAGGAACTGGCGAGGGTATTTCCAGGGTTCGACAAGAGCACGCCGAGAGACTTCCTAAAGTATCTGGGTTAGTTCGTCGAGTCCATATCTCACACAGGGCAGCGGAGGTCCACTGCCCTTTCTTTTCCGCAAAATTAATTTATCCGGCATGTGCTAACCTATTAGCACCTCGGCAGTCATACAACACGGATAAACCTGCCTGTCAGTACAGGAGAACAGAAATGCCCTTTGCCGCCTGGACCGAGGACCTGCTCAAAGACCTGCGTTATGCCGTACGCCAATTTGCTCGAAATCCAGTTTTCACGGCGGTAACGGTCGCATCCCTGGCCGTTGGAATCGGCGCCAACACCGCTATTTTCAGCGTGTTGAACGCGGCCATGCTCAAATCTTTGCCTGTACGCGACCCACAGGGACTGGTCATGCTCACAGATCCGAACCAGTCAGGTGTCAGCTCAGGGATGAGTACCGGTGACCGGGGCATGCTGACGTACGCAGAGTTCACGCAACTGCGTGACCATGCCGCCACGCTGGACAGTTTGTGCGCCGTGCAGTCACAACTGGGCCGCTCACAGGTCAGGATTGCCGGGGGACAGCAGGAAGATGCGCGAGCGCGGCTGGTCTCAGAAGAATATTTTTCCGTGCTTGGCGTCGATCCCGCGATAGGCCGCTTTTTTAACCGTTCGGACGCGAAGAGTCCGGGAGAAGATCCTTACGCCGTCATCAGTTATGAATACTGGCAAAAGCGCTTTGGCGGAAATGTTTCCGTGCTCGGCACTCCCATCAAACTGCTGGGCGCCACGCTTACCGTAATCGGGGTGGCCGCTCCGGGATTCACCGGCGAGAGCGTGGCCGACAAACCGGATTTTTGGATACCCATGATGATGCAGCCGCTGGTGATGCCAGGGCGCGACTGGCTTCATGAAGACCTGAGCAAAAACATTGAGAAAGTAATGTGGCTCCATGCCTTCGGCCGCCTGAAACCCGGAGTAACGCAATCCCGCGCGCAGACAGAGATTGACGTGCTTTTCCGCGGCATCATTGAGAACGGCTACCCCACCACGCTTGATCCGGAAACCCGCAAACAAGCCCTGGACCAACGCATCAAGCTGCATGATGCCCGCACCGGCGCCTTTGGCGGGCGTGACGATTTTACTCAGCAGTTGAAAATCCTGCTGGGAGTGTCCTTAGTGGTGCTATTCATCGCATGCATTAACGTGGCCAACCTGTTGCTGGCCCGCGCCACGGCCCGCACGAAGGAAGTGGGTGTGCGGCTCTCCATCGGGGCGTCACGGCTTCGTCTTGTGCGCCAATTTCTTACCGAGAGCTTGCTGCTTTCCCTGCTCGGCGGCGCCGCGGGATTGCTTCTTGCCTGGGGCGCTTCGCGCGCTCTGGTTTTGCTGCTTACCGAGCGGCGACAGGATTTCGCGCTTGCACCTACCATGGACTGGCACGTATTAGGCTTTACCCTGGGCGTAACGCTGATAACGGGAATCATTTTCGGACTG
>Ga0137380_10006643_pt1 | contig 10327 bp, 18 predicted proteins | sample SagtaG_17_FD_104809 | JGI IMG/M metagenome (GOLD analysis project Ga0137380, IMG submission 104809) | Vadose zone soil microbial communities from Sagehorn Ranch, Mendocino, California, USA - Sage2_L_100_16 metaG | ecosystem: Environmental > Terrestrial > Soil > Vadose zone | place: USA... | reverse complement strand
GCTGGACCGCGCAGCGTCGCATTGCTGATCGCGCTTCATCAAGTGGTGCCCGGGCAGAGGTCGAGCCTGCATGCCGGAATAGCCCGGCAAGGGATTTTAAGTCGAGATATTGCAATAAACGGCAACAACAGGCAAACGCACACAGCTTACTCGTCAATGGGTTGCCTGCTGCCCGGTGCGGTAGACTTTGGCTGATTGTTGTGCCGATTGTGCCAAAAGTGTGCCGCGGAGTGAGAGGAAAGACGCCCATGTCATTGGAGGAGCAGATCGCGCAGACCGTAGACCCAACGCTGTTTACACGCCTGTGCAATACCCTCCTCACTGCGCAGCACGGCCACGCCTACCAAGTGATCGACGGAACGCGGGGTGACGAGGGTAACGACGGCTGGCTCGACTCCGAGCGCAGGATCTTCGCGATCTACTGCCCGCTCAAGCCGGAGCGCAGGAAGGACGCCGACTACCTGGACAAGGCGCGCGGTGACCTTAGGAAGGCCGCGCAGCTCCGGGACGCCAAGCGCTATCCCGTCGAGCGCTGGACGTTCGTCACGCCTCGCAAGCTATCGAACGACGTTATCGTCGCGATCCGCAAGCACGGCGAGGAACTTGGTCTCAAGGTGAACCACGTCGAGGCGACGTACCTCAGCGGCCTGATGCTTAAGCATCCCGAGCTTGTGGAGGACTTCCCCGAGTACCACGTCTCGCAGATCGAAGATCTGCTCAACAAGGCGCTAGAGAGCCAGGAAGTCAGACAGCCAAAACCGTCGCGAGCCCCGGAGCACGACATCTTCAGCTACGTCGCGGTGAAGAAAGCGGCCGTGAAGGACGAGGCCCTCAGGGAGGTCATCGCCTTGCGCGACTCCGCGGACCGCGCGGCCGCGAAGCGCGGGCTGCGCTCCCTTTTCTACCGTTCCACGAATCCGCTCGCGCAGATCAACGCTGTCGCCGGGCTCATGGATCGCTTCGATCCGATGACGGATGACGTTGCGGACCTCGCAAGCATGTGCGATTTCGCTCGCGGCGCTGCGAAGCGCATCGACTCGAAGTCGGCGGAGGCTTATCTGCTCGCGCAGAGGGGCTTCTACCAGTCCTTTGAGTTCGGGCGTCTGTTGATCAAGCGATGGGGACACATGATGGCGGAGCAGGCGATCGGCCTTTCGCTGGAAAACCCCGGCGTCGTCGCGCAGCGGCAGAAACGCCTGGAGCAGCTATCGAAGGGGTTTACCGAGGCGTTCGAAGGTGCGCTTGAACTCGCGCGCGAGTCGAAGTCCGGGCCCGCAATGGCAGCAGTCCTAATCTCCATCGGAAACTCCGCCGGGCAGCGTGCTATGACCTTGGCGCAGACTGGCCCCCAGGCAGCTTTCGAGCAAGAGCGCGATGCGTGCAAGAGGGCGCTCCTCATAGCCAAGGACATCTACGCGCAGCTCGGCGACGAGCACGAAATCGCGAATGCGCAGATGAATCTCGCGAACCAAATCCGCTTTCTCGGCGAGGTCGAGGAAGCGAAGGAGCTGGTCAAGGCGGTTATCCCCGTCGCAGAGAAATACGGGGACGAGGACCTGCTTCGCAAGGCGCGCCTGCTAGAGGAGAGGCTCCGGACCGGGAAGATCCCGGACTACATGGCGGGCGAGCACTCATGACGCCCGATCGCATCGAGCTTTGGTTCTGGGAACTGAAAGACGAGCTCACCGGCAAATGGCGCAAGACGCGCTACCGTATGACCGAGGAGGACGCGCGCACCAGGCACGGCGACAACGCGCGCAAGATTGAAGGCACACTCGAGGTCCGCGGAGGCGATCCGCGCGGTCTGACGATGGGCGGGGGCATGATGGACAATCTACCGCCGCGGCGGAATGGCAATTGAAGCGCCTGTATGCCTATCCGCGTGATTCCGGTGGTACTCGGCCAACCACGAGCCAACGGCACGAATGACTTTGCGGGACGCCCGCCGGTCACTTATGTGCATATCGCCCCTGATCCACGAAATAACTCTCTACCGACACACAACGGCAAGAGCTACGCTGCCCTGATAGATACAGGAGGCGAGGATATCGCCATCGACAGCGCCGCCGCGCAAGAGATTGGGGCGCAGGCCGAATACCCCGCGACAGTTCACGTCATGGGGAAGTCTCTTCAAACCCGAGGAATAGACATTCAGATTATTTTCCCGAGCTGCGGCTTAGTGTATCGGGCGCGTGCCGCTATCCTAGATTTTCGCGGCGCGGGCAATAAGTGGGATCTGCTGCTCGGCCGCTCTTTTCTACAGAAATGCCGCCTGCGATTGGATGGCCCGAAGGGGCTGTATCAACTAGAGTGGATTGACCAGCCGTCGGACATTGATCCAACCAAGTGATGACGAGTGCCCCAAGCGCCATGCTGGGCCTCGGCTCCTGTGTCACAACGATAATCCGCTGCGTGCGGTCTTTGTAGACGCTTGTCATGCTCTATACTTTCCGCGCAATGTCACAGAGGAGGTGGTATGCCAGGAACCGCCCTAGACACACTCAACCAGCTAAAAAATGAAGCGTTCTCCGGCGCCCTAGGACAGGCATCCGCCGAAACCCTTAACCGGTACGCCGCCGCCCTTTGTGACTCGAGGGCGTCCGGGGAATTCGGTGGTCTCCAATTTCCGCAGATTTGTGAAACCGTCCGCATCCATTTGCTTCGTGCACACATCGAACTTCTCCAGACGCACATCACCGATCTTGACGCCAAGAACACTCGGCTAACGAAATGGGTTATTGCCTTGGCGGTAGCGGCGCTCATCAGCACCCTATTCCAAACCATCGGCACAGGTATCCAGACAAAAATAGCAATTGAAACGCTCCAACTAATGAAATCACCGCCCCAATCTTCTGCACAACAACCACCCCAATCACCAACCCCAGCACCAGCCGCCACCTCGGCGCAAAGCTATTCCAATCCGCCACCCGCATCCGCAGCCAAGCACCCATAGTTCCTAATCCACCGATCGAGAAGAGCAGCCCACTAGCGGACTGTCCCCATCGGCACCCTCGAAGCCTTCGCAATCGCCACGTTCGCCTGCAACTTGGCCGCGCGGTCGAGGATTTGCGCTGCTCCAGGAATTGGGGATTTCAGCGCGCGAAGTTTCGCCACGGCCAGCGCGAGGCGATCAACAAGGCACGGATGCCTCGCGGTAAACCTGAAATCGTTTTCTAGCTCGTCCAGGATCAAGGCGAAATCCTGGGCGACCTGCCCCCGCGTAATATCGTCGCCATCACTTCCCGCCCTTTTCTTCCGCCGTAACGTGATCGCCGCCTTGCAGCAGCCCCGGCGCGGACAGGCTCGCCTCGCTTGCGATGCGCTCAGTCCTCGCGCGGTCGAGCATGGCCTGGAGGTCCGCCGGCAGCAGGGCGTTTGTCTCTTGCTCGGCGAGGATCTGCGCCTGCGTTTTCGGCGGCGCGCTGCGAGCGTATGACTTGAACAAGCTCATCAGTGCAGCCCCGTCTTTAGGAAGGCGCGGAGTTGAAGAATCGCCCGCCTTATAAGCGGGCCGGGCGGCGGCGTGTGGTTGGCCAGTCCTTGCTCGGCACGCGAGCGAGCCCGCTTCTCCGCGAATGCTCTTAGCGAAAGCGAGTTTCTTCCCAGAGGCCCCATCAGTGCCGCCTCTTCGCAATTCGCTCGGCTACTTGCGGGACGAGCTCTTCCAGAATCTCGTCGATCCGCGCTTCGTCGATACCAGCCTCCTCGGCCAGCCACGCGCGCATCCTCTGAAAAAAACCAGGCGCGGAGGAAGCCTCGGCGCAAAGCGCGATACATTCGTCTGTGAAAATCACTTCGCCGCCTTCTCGATCGGAAAACAATCGATGACATGCGGCTTGCCGTTGCCGTCGTGGCTGCGAACAACGGCGCGGAAAGGTAGTGCAATCTTGCCGGAGGGTGTTGCCACAGGCGCGGCAGCCTTCCCGGCTCTGAGAGCTGCATTTTCCCGTTTGAGCGCTGCGTTTTCCTGCTCGGTAGCGACATTCGCCGCGCTAAGCTGTATTAGTGCCTCGATCAGCCTTTCCTCTTGCTCGAAGTCCGATAAATGGCTGGCCTTCGATAATGTGGCTAGCGCGCTCTCGATCGCGGGGGTTGCCATGTCAGCTCTTGAAGCTCTTAGCGGGAGTCAAACTGATCTGCGTTTGCGTCGCCGGGACGGGGATGCTCGCTCCGCTGCGCGTGGCGACGCTCGGCAGTTCGACTTTCGCGCGTGCGAGAATTTTCATGGCGTGGTTCATCGGCTCGGGGAAAATCCGCGCGTATCGACGCCTGACACGCGCCCTAGACGATCATCCCGAGACTGCAACGCCTCAGCTTCCCGCAGTTGTCGCCAGTATTCCCGAGAGCCGATCGGCGCGGACGGCGCCGCGGCTTCCGTGCGTTGCGCTGCAGGCAGTTGCGGCATCGCCGGATCGTAGGGCGGCTGCTCGGACCAGTTACGAGCCGTCCTGAATCCGTTTTCGCTCCTCGCCGCCATCCACAGAAAATCGTTCTGAATTTCAGGCGGAAGTCCCTTCGCGTAATTCTGAATCCCCGACCATGCGCGGTTAAACTCCTCGTCGCCAAGTTGATTACGCATCTCCCGCGCGGTCAGGGCGACCAGCCCTCTGTCGGCCTTGTCCTGCGCCTCCTGGATCCGCAGCGCGACGCGAGCGCCTAGCTCGGCATGAGCCTGATCTCCGCCTTCTGCGTGGAGATGCGTCATTACCTCGTCGATGTAGGGCGCGCGCTCTGCGGGAATATCCAGCTTGGTGAGGTTGTAGTTGTGCGTCGCCGCCTGCTCCTGCTCGCTCGGCTGCGTTGCCGGCGGCGCGATCGGCTGCTTAATTCCGATGCCGACCAGGCGGCCGGGATCATCGCTCCGGGAAACCCCGACAGTCGCGCCAGTCGGGCGCGGGGCGGAAGGCGCGGCCCGAGTAACGAGCTCGTCGCCGACTGCTGTATGTTCGCCGCTCATGTTCGACTCACGAGCTCGCGGCGCTCGAAATTGAACAGTCAAAACCACTGCCCGCAGCAAAAGCCGAACTAAGCGAAGTCGAGCCCTGGTTGAACGTCGAATTTTTCACTGCGTGCCAAGTCACCAGCCCCGGAGAATTCCCCGCGCTCGACTGAATGACAACCACAAGATCGCCCGCCCTCATGCCGACGTTATTTGACGAGCGGGCGAGATTCGGACTCGCGGCCCCCATGTTGCTCGTAGGCTGCGCGCCGCATCCCGTGAAAAAGCCCGTTACCGCGCCGCAGTCTGATGATGCGTGCGAACTGCAATAACTCCAGATCGCGCCGCCCTTGGAAATTTCCGTCGCCGTCCCGAGCGGCGCATAGAGCCCAAGGTCCATCACCTTCCTGATTGCCGCCGTCGCTGCTGAGTAAGCCATGTCAAACCTTTCTCTCTATAAAAACCGATGCTGCAACCAGCGCACTCTGCATCTCGCTTGTGCGCGCCCATCTCGCCCAATAACGCAGCTCCAGGACGTGCTTCCGCCGCTCGGCCTCGATCCGATGCTTTGCCTTCAGATCATCGGCCCGTTGCCGTTCTTCCTCGGCTTTCGTCGCGGCTTTCGCAGCCGCGATACTCGCCGGCTTCGCGGTCCTGGTGCCGCGATCGCCAGGCCCGGCTCGCAAAAAATCCCCCCGCGGCATCCGGGGCACCACGCACCGGACCCGCGAGGGGGCCTACCCCGACACCACCAGCACTACCGTTACCGCCCCGCGGATTCGCGGGACCGGAACCCTTGCCGTTTGCCTTTGCTTGGCATCTCCGAAAGGACCGTCACCGGCAGCAATCTTTCCATTGAGCGCGCGCCGCATCCCTATCTCGACGCCGCCGCGTAGGCCGCATGACTACGCAGCCATTCTTCGGCCCGGTCATACTGGCCTTGCCATTCGGGATGATCGCGGCCGGTCGTCATAACGTGCTTGGCACCCCCCGGCTCTGTGCGCTCGACGATCAATCCTTCTTCTGACGTGCCCATGCGGATATTGAAAGCCGGATGCAAGCCACGCGCTCCGGGTTGTCGCCGCGGCGGCAGATCGAACACCCGAAGCACTTGCACGATCGCGCCGGACTTCGCCGGCTCAAGCACCAGCACTTCGGCCATGAAGCTATCGTCGGCAGCGATGACGAACAGAACATCGAACCGCTGCACGCCTTCCGGTGCCGCGGCGTAAGTCGAAGCGAGGCTGAGGTGTTCTTTCCCCGCATCTTGCGGCAGAGTGACGCACCACCGATTGCGGACTTGATCCTCAAGGACAAACTTTTTCCGCTCGATCACCGGCAGCGGAATTTTGCCGTTGCCGCCCTTCGCTGCTTGCGCTGCGGGTTTCTCGTTGCTCATGTGCTCACCCGATTTTTAATAAGTTGCGACCAGCGTAGCGTACCGGCAGCGCTCTGGCGAAGGCGCGATTCTCGTCCCGGTTTCGCCCTTTTTTCGTCCCGCATTTTTCGCAGCACGCGCCGGATCGTTGCATCATCAGGAACCCATCCACCAGCAAGCGCCATGCGCTTCTGCACGATCGCGGTTAAATGGATTGAAGGCTCAGTTAAAGGCAACGCGCCAGCAGCCGCGCGAATCAGCTCCGCGTTCTTTTCCGCACGCGGCCGGCCGTCCACCAGATCACGCAGCAGGTCCGCGAATGCCGACAGCGCAGGCGATAGCGCCAGTGCTTGCAGGAATGCGGCTCGCTCGCGTCGTAGCTCAAGCAAGGATACCGGCAGGCTCATGGAAACTTTTTAACTCTCCGGCACGCGACACACAGTTAAAGACTGAGTTAAAAAGCGGCTCATAGAAATTCCCGGCTTTCATCCTTGCATCCTGAGAGGTGCGAGAACGGGAGCGGGCAGCCGATGACGGATCGGCTCGCCGGATTTTGCCCCCCTGGGTGGTCCGATCTGGAAAAATCGGCCTTCGCGCTCATGGCCGCGACCAAACGGTACACGCCGCGCCGGCACGGCAGCGCGCGCAACCCGAGGATCGGCGCTTCGTCGATCAGTCCGCCGCCGTGATGGTGAGGCCGTCCGCAAGCCGGGCAACTCGTGACGACGAGACGCCAGTAGCGCCGCGTGGGCTCGACCAGGACGAACACGGTGCCGAATGCAGCGCTCATGCGAAGTGCTCCAAGCCATAACGCGCAAGCAGGATCGCTTCTGCTCTGCCGTGGTCGCGTTTGCGCGAAAGCGATGCAGCAGGGTAAAGCTCCATCGCCCGGGCCCTCGCCCTTTCCTTGTCGCTGTCGAGCCCGTAGGCGCGCTTCCATGCGCCAGGCGACACGATTTTCACGGAGATGCCCTTCGCTGCCAGAACACCACGCAGGCAGCCGTAGGAGTCGCCCAGGCTGAACACGCCCGCCACGCCTTGCCCTGGCATCGCCGCGACGTGTTCAAGCACGGCCAGCAGGCTGTCGCGCGGGTCACTCCATCCTCGCAGCAGCTCGAGAATGCCCGCGGGGTTGACCTGCGACTTGACGCGGCCCGTTCCTTTGCCGCGCGCCATGATCGGCATATCGGCCACGTCGCGCAGGCCGTGCGCGTCCAAGGCAGCCAGAGCGCCCGATAGGCCGGGATCTATGCCAAGCAGGATCATGAGGGATTTCAATTCCCTTTCGCCGGATTGCTAATTCGTGAGCGGATCAATGAGTTGCGATAGAAATGCAAGCGTCAAAGTCCCTCAAGGCACATTCGCGGCACAAGGCGGGCGTGAAAACACGTCATTCCGCCTCGCCGTTGCCCTTGACCTGCGGCGCCTGCTCGATCAGCAGCGGCGGTCGCGGTGCGCGCTGTGCCTCGAGCTCGCGCTTCGCTTGCGCGAACGCGAACGCGATTCTCCGCGCGCCTTCCAGCAGCGACACCTCACCTACAGGCGTCTGCCGCTGCGCCCATTGCTGCAGAGCGGCCACCAGGGGCGAGCTCGCCCGCCATCTGGCATGGTGCAGTTCTTCCCGCGCCCGGTTGAACGTCCGCCGCGTCGATCGGTGCATGTTGTCCTCAGCGATTGCCAGGTAAAACGGCGCGCCTTCGCCATACGCGCGTGCGAGCGCCCCGCGGAATTCAGGGTCAACGTCACGTTTCCGGCATAAGGAGTCGAAGGAAACCTTTGTTAACCGGCACGCTTCGATTAGGTTCCTGCCTCGGCTGTGCTCCAGGACGATAGCGGCGGCTGTCTCGTCGGTGATGTTGGAAGGTCTACCCATTTCAGCACCCCTCGGGCTTTGTCGCGGTTGACTCCTGCCCGGACAATTCGGACAAAACTTCAAATGTCCGGACGTGTCCGGTTTGTCCACTCATGCCCGGACAGGCGGACGGACACGGACAGCAGCCTATAGGGCTGTCTGTCCTGTCCGGTGTCCGGCTGAGGACCGTCATGTGCACAACCAACAGTAGGGCTCCGATACAGCCACACGCTGCGGATCGCCCTGCAGGCGTTCCTTGCCGCGTCGGAAGGCGCGGCTGACCGCCTCGTCATCGCGCTTACCGTCCTTGCCGCCAGCGCCGTAGCGCAATGCGAAGCGGGCACGCCACTGCTCGAGCCGTATGCCGTGCACGCCCGCGGGGATGGTTGAGGTTTCCGGAAGCCGCTCACCATGTTCTTCGACGGCCTCCTGTAGAGCCTGCAACGCGATACGCGCAACGCCAGGGAGCTTGTCGGGTCGACGAGCCCGCGCCGGGGCTGCACCAAGCGAGGATACGACGACGGCGGTTATCGGGTCGCCGTCCTGGTCGGTTCCCAGTTCGATCGGCACCAGACGAAACGGGAATTGCTCACCGGCCACCCCATCCCTGATTTTCTCGACGGTCGCCACTCCCTCGTCGACAAAGACGACAAGATCGGCCGCCGCGAACAGGGAGGAATGTCCGCGTGCACCCTTCGCGGGATCCTTGCCGGAATGATGGATAAAGCACGTCGCCGTCCCGAACTCGTCCCGGAGTCGATCCGCGACAGCGATAAGCGCCGTCATGTCCTCCGATCGGCTTTCATCGCCCCCGGGAATCGAGCGGCTCAAGGTGTCGAATATGACCAGGCCGATTGGCTCTCCGGCCTCAACTCCGAGCGCCCGAAGGCGCTCGATCAAGTTCTCCACGTCGAGGAGGTTCAACAAGTCCGGGCCCCGGGTGAGAATCGCCAAGGGGATTTTTTCTACTCTAGATTCGCCGATCAGGCCGTCACGGGCTGCGATGAATCGCTTGAGGATCGAGCGCCCAGCTTCGGGCGCGAAGTAGGCGACAGGAACGGCGGATATACGATGCTGGCGCCATTGTTGGATGCCAGCGGCAACATGGACCGCGAAGTCGCCGACAAACGCCGTCTTTCCCTTGGCTGGCGGCCCGTAGAAAACGATGAAATCACCGGGAGCGATCAGACCCTTGACGATCCACGGCGCCGTTGCAGGAATCTCGGCCTCCGAAAGCCATACGGCCGGGAATTCCTTTCGCGCGTCTGCCGTAGACGTAACTCGCGGCTTTGCGGGCACGGCCGCGACAAAATCCTTCGCCGTGAACACAGCACCGTCAGGCGCGTTTTGCGTAGCTTGTTTCAAGGTCGTTCCAGTCAACAATTCCGGCGCGCCCGAAGCCCGGGCAATGCACGGTCGCACCGATGGCGATGCACGCTTCGCCAGCAGCGCGCGCCCCGGGGTAGTCCTGGTCCGCGGCAACGACGATCTCCGCACTTGGGAATTGAGCGCGAAAGAGCTTCGCGACGGCGGGAAGGTTCGACGCACTGAGCGCGGCCACGCCCCGACAACCTGAGTGCAGCCGGCAATACGAGAAAACGGACGCGTAGCCTTCGCCTATTGCGATGCGCTCGCCCAGCTCGCGCCAAGGCTTGTCTACATGGCGCACCAGCGCGAAGCAGCCACGCACCTTGCCGCCCACGAGAAAACGTTTCGTACCGTCCGGCCCGATCCCCTGGAGGTTCACGATCTCGCCCAACTTATCGCGCATGGGAACCAGGAGCGTGTTCTCAACGAAGTTCGCGGCCGAGTAGGCAAAGCGGGCAATACGGCGAAGGCCGAATGCCGCGATGCCCTTGCGGGTGAGGTAGGGGTGAGCGTCAACCAGCTTTGCAGCGTCCCAGATTAGCCGGGCCTTACGCGCGGCCCGCGCCTCAGCGCCGGCGCGGTCAAGCCGTGCGACGTTCGAGAAGTGCGGCACCGTTTCCTTTCCGTGTGTGCTCCCAGCCCAGCCGCAGCGGAAGCAATGCCAAACTGCGCTACCGCCCTCGATTAGAAGTGATAGCGCTTCATCGGGTTTTCTGCGATCGCACTTCGGACAGCGAAGCCGTTGCGTCCCAAGCTGGACGTGCCGGGATTCAATTCCGGCGGATCGCAG
>Ga0137380_10006640_pt1 | contig 10331 bp, 8 predicted proteins | sample SagtaG_17_FD_104809 | JGI IMG/M metagenome (GOLD analysis project Ga0137380, IMG submission 104809) | Vadose zone soil microbial communities from Sagehorn Ranch, Mendocino, California, USA - Sage2_L_100_16 metaG | ecosystem: Environmental > Terrestrial > Soil > Vadose zone | place: USA... | reverse complement strand
TCCGCTGATTCCCGGGACGAAGCAGCCGGTCTACACCGCCTCAAACCCGAAGAACGGCTTCGACCGGAAGCTGAGCCTCGGCTTCAAGACCCAGGCAGACTGGCTCCTCGCCGACTCCAAGAAAATTCTGACGCCCAACACTAACGCCTGGGTCCTGAACAAGTGGTGGCGCGACGGATTCAACGTGGGCCTATTGACCGGCCGCCAGCGGGACGGCAGGGTCCTCTACGTGCAGGACTTCGACCTGAAGAACATGTTTGGAGGATCGATCGCCGGGGCCCGCGAGTGGCGAAAGGCGCACATCAGGGAGCTCAAGGGATTCGGCACCTTGGCGACCCTCACCGCTTCGGGTGGGGTGCACCTGTTCTTCTACTCGAATTCTCTTGACGCCGTGAACGCCTGCGTCCGCCGCCGATCGGGGGAGCAGGGCCTGGACTGGCTCGACGCCCGGGACTTGACCCGCGCCGAGGCGGAGTTCAAGGAAGTCATCGTGGTGCCTCCCTCTACGTTTGAGGGTCGCCGCTATAATTTTCTCGACAGTGGCAGGACGCCGATCCTCGACGTGTCCGGTGAGCCCGTCGCTGAAGACTTGAAACTCGGGCCTAAGGAATCGGACCCTGTCGCCGACTTCCTCTCGTTTTCCGACTCCCGAAGGAAGCTCTGACAGCCATGAGAAACAGCGGCCGGCTTCCCATTGATTCCGCCGCACCTGCCCTTGGCGAACAGTTGGCGGAGGAAACTCGCAGGAAGTACCTCGCGAATGTCGCGATGCTATCTGAGGCGAAACGGCGGGGGGAGCAAATCGATTCCGATTCTGGCAGCGAGGAACCTGCCGCGGGGGATCCCGAGTTCGAGAAGTTCATGGAGAGAATGGAGAGGGAGTTGTTGGATGCCGCGGATACCGAGGCCGCCTTTTACGGCGTCGCGCCCGATCCCATCGTTGAAATTTTCAGGGACGATCTGCTGCGGAACCGGCACGACGGCACGCCTCGCCCCGAGCTGGAGAGGGAAGCATTGAAGGAGGCCTGGAAGACCGCGAGGGATTACCTACTCCCCCGGATGACCTACTCAGAGCCGACCGCGAAGGATCAGGTTCGCGACACCGACTGGATAGAGATCTTCGGGGGCAAGGGTAAGCACAAGACCACGCTCGGCGTGTACCTCGCTCACTGGTACGTCGAGGACCTCGCCTGGATTTCTGCGATCTATAGTACCATCCCGATCTACGCGTACAGCCTCGACTACCCCTTCGTGCTCCGCGGCGACGACGGAAGGAGAATTCTGCATCCAAAGTACAGGCCCGTCACCACCCTCAGGGAGATTGGCGAGTACGAGAACTGCCTCCTCTTCTTGGACGAACTGGCCAACCTTCTTCCGGGCAGGAACTTCTCCGACCGCACGCAGTGGCTCGTCACCACCTGGACCCGGAACTTCAGGAAGCGCAACGTCATGCTGATCGCCACGACCCAGCGCGAGACGTCGCCCGACCCAGAGCTCCGCGAGAACTTCAACCTGCTGCTCGCGCCCGACGTCGTCGATTCGCCGGACGGGAGGAGGCTGGTCTGGCGGCAGTGGCTGAACTACGACTCCGACTATTCCGAGTACAGGGCCTGGAAGTCCGGCTACGGCAAGTGCCTCGTCTACCCGAAGGACGACGTGGACGGGGGCTTTCCCGATCCCGCGATCCCCTGGCTCTACGCCGCCTTCGACAGCCGGCTCGAGGTGCCGATCCTCTTCCAGGAGCCCCTCGAGAGGTCGAAGGCCGAGTTCGAGGCTGAGGCCCTCATGACTTGGATCGAGGAGACGGACAGCGGCGGGGTCAATTCCAACTACTACTCCGTCGGAGAGCTTCCGGCCGACGGCGAGCTCAAGAAAGCGCTGGACGCCTGGAACGTCACCGAGAAGAAGATGTACGACTCGGACGAGCTCCTCCTGATCTCGCAGGATTTCAAGCGCCTCTACCACAGGCTGCCCGAGCCGGGGTCAGAGCCCGACGGGGAGAGGGTGGAATTGCGGTCCTTCGAATGCGAATGTGGCGCGTCTTACCCCGACCCGCACAAGCTCGCCTCCCACGTTTCCGGGGTCAGGAACGCGATCCGGGGGCTGACCAACCGCCCGCTCCCGAAAGAGCGAGTCGAGGAGTACAGGCGCAGGCATCCGTCCCAGGTAAAGGAAATTGACCTGCAAGCACGAACCGCTCACGGAGAAGGGGCGTTCTGATGACACCACCCGAAAACCAGCGAAACTACTTCGGCTCCGGCCAGGAGGAACGGCCCAGGCCCGGCCGATGCGTCGACTGCGGGTTGAACTTCCTCAGTCGGAAGGCGCTGAAGCTGCACCGCCCCGACTGCCGGGGGACCCGCCGATGAACGGCGTGACGCTCTGGCTCGAGACTCCTGACTACTGGGAGTGGCAGGACGCAGACGCCTACTGGCCGTACGACGGGTGGGAGCTGTGAGCCCGGGAAGACGTTTGCTCCACTCTTCCGCCCAGAAATTCGTCGGATAGCTCCGGATAGCTCACGGCAGTTCTAATAAAGCGCTAAGCCGCCTAATCTGCTTAAGTGACTTATAGATGAGCGACGAAACAGCTCATACCCCGCCCGAAGGGGCCCTCCCCGCCCCCTATAGCTCCAAGCGGGACTGCAAACTCATCGCCGTCGGCCCGAAGGAGGCCTCGGCTCTTGACAGGGTCAGGCTGAAGTTCGGCCTCACCTACTCGGAGGCGGTGTCGCTCCTGCTCTGGTGCCAGTCCGGGCCCTGCAACGATTGGGAGGAATCCTGAGTGTGGCCCGCTAACGCCGGGTTGGAAACGTGGCTCCGGGGTGAGTTCGAGGACTGGCTCTGCGCCAACGGGGTCCCAAGCCCCCTCGACGAAGTGCGCGGCAATCTGACGCTCGGCATCGACGAGGATCACATGCAGTACGTTCTCTTCGAGCCGAAGCCGAACTGGAGGCGCTGGCGCGTCGAGGATCTCGCAGCAAGGCTCACGTGGGCAGCTGTCGGGGTTTTGACCTTCACCACGCTATTGTTCCTGTTCCACGTCGCGATCGCGCACCCGATCGTGAGGTGGCTTTGGTGACGCAGAGCAACTTTGTCCCGCTTTGCCCGAGGCGATACAGACGTCGGAATTCACTTTCGAAATCAAAATTTAAGAGCTAAGCCTTGATTGAGGGAATAGCCTACTCTCTATCTCTTTCGCGAACCTCATCGCTTGATCCTTTACTTTGCCGCTCAAAGGCGAGAGACTCCTGAGATTGTCATCAGAGAATGTTTCGGGAGTCAAGTCTCCAAAGGCACCGTATGGAAGGATTATCGTCGAGGTGCCTCCACCGCCCATTCCCATACCTCCGGGTTGAAGATTCCAGCTACTTTTCATGACGACATCGTCCAAAGTAATGAACTTCCATTTGGAAAATTTCCGGCCTTCGCCGCTCTCCAATTCCCGCACGATGTAGAATGCGTTGGCGTCTATCGGCATACAAATCCGCAGTAGCATGAGGAGCCTCCCAGCGTCGATCCCGAGCTTTTGGATGCCGGTGCCAAAGGGAGATTTTTCCTTGATCTCCATCGGAAAGACCCTCCCGTCGTATGAAACTATGAATCCGTCGCAGTCGTAGGGGTCGGGTGTTGATATCTTGAACTTCTCTTTCAGAACCTTGTTGTAAAAGACTTGAGGGAGCAGAATCGCGGCGAGCTGGTCTGAGGAAAGCGCAGAATATTTCTGTTCGGTGGCCTTTTCCCACGGCTTGCCTTGGCCTGAACGGCCGGAACCTCCCCACACCTTGAAGGTTCTTGCTTCGTCGAGCGGAACCAGGTTCTCATTCGAGTAGAAATATCCCGTCCACTTCAAACGATCAATGCTGGGCGAGGACCCCGAAGTAGCGATGTAATAGATTATGCCCAAGCCGGTGGACTTTAGTGAGCTGCATAGGCCTTGGAAGCCGCGGTCCTGTAACAATTTAGTCCGTATCGGATCCAGTTCATTGTCCGACGTGATCGCGGGATGGACGAAGAAGCACACGCGCCTTGAGTAAGGCAGCTCTTTGGCTGGAAGAATCCAGCAGCCCTCAAAGTGTTTCTGCGCCGGCTCCCCCAGATTCGATGACGTCCACTTTCGAAATTCAAGCTGGGCCAAAAGGCCCTTTGCTTTGTTCTTCCCCATTATGGAGTGAAGATACTTTATGGCCTCTTGGGCTGGAACATTCATCAGTTTGAACGAGAAGCCCCGGCCAGTTGGAATCGGTTATAAGTTTGCGAAAAGAATCAGACGCCCGAGACGCTGTTGCGAAGAAAGTAGGAGCACTTGCTACTCAAAGGACAAATCCCGCATAAGGGTTTCGTCTTGCACACCAACGCGCCGAAGTCCAACAGAGACAGATTGAAGTCATGAGCTCGATCGGGTGGAACCAGAGACCTCGCGAAGCTCAGAAGTTTCCTATCTCGGCGCGAGGAGTCAGTCGTGGCCAGTCCGAAAAAGCGTGATAAGATTCGTATCACGTTGGTATCTATAGGAGCCTCGGGGGCCTTGAATGCGTAGCACATTACCGCTCCCGCAACGTACTCTCCCACCCCGGGAAGATTTCTCAACTCTTCAATGCTGGAAGGCACGATCCCGCGGTTGCGTTTGAGGACCCCGATTAGTTGGACGATCTTCTTTGCCCGCCAACGCAAGCCAAGTAGCGCAAAAATTCGATACGCCTCCTTGGGATTTCTTTGCAGTTCGCCAAACGTTGGAAATCGCGAAAAGAATTTCTCGTATATCGGAACAACTTGGTCTGCTCTCGTTCGCTGAAGCATTAGTTCGGTGAAGAGTATTCGATACGGGTCGGGAGTCTTGAACGACCGTCGCCACGGGTACTCTCTGTGATTCTTTTCGAACCACGTGAGAAGCCTTGAAACGAAATAGGCGTTCTTACTTCGCGATAACTTCAATCGGAGTCTTCTGAAGCTGCCGAATGATCGCCTCGCCTATAGCTTTGGCTAAGAGCACGGGCACTGAATTACCGACCTGTCGGTACTGGAAATTGAACTTCACGTTGTTGAGCGCCATTATCGGCCCGCAGAATTCGTAATCGTGGGGGTAGGACTGAATCGTCGCCAATTCCCTGACGGTGCCAGTGCGGGGTTCCTCGGGATGCACCCAATCGTCCCTGCAATGACCGGTGATCGTTCTCGACGGCTTATCCCACGGGTCCCTAAACCGGTAGTGCTGCCAAGCTGCTCCCGGCTTGATTCCGCGGAGAAGCTCGACCTTCGCGGCGGTGTGCCTCGGCATGGTCTGATTCGGCATCTCCGGGCGTAGTGGCGCAAACGCTTCTTTGATCGTAACATACGGCGCAAGCCCCGAGAGATTCGGGTAATTCCGAGAATGGGTCGGACGCGGGAACTCCATCTGCTTCCCCTTCGACCCCAAAATGAACAGCCTCTTTCGGATTTGAGGAACCCCGTAGTCAGCGGCATTGAGAATATTCCAGTTGACCTGATACCCGAGGTTCCTGAAAGTTTCGAGGGTGATCTTGAATATTTTCCCCCCCGCCTTGCTCAGCATGCCGGGCACATTCTCCATCAGAAAGGCGGGCGGCGATATGTCCCTGATGAATCTCGCAAAGTGCAGGACCATGTTGTCTCTTGGGTCATCCAGTTGTCTCCCCCCTTTGGGTACCTTCGATATTGAGAATCCCTGACAAGGTGGGCCCCCTGCTACGAGGGCGACTTCCGAAGCGGTCAGACCCGTCTTATCAAGAAGGGTGTCCGCGTCGAACTCCGTGATGTCCTGACGGAAAATCTTCGCCTCTGGAAAGTATTTTCCGGCGTTCGTCATCAAAGTCTCGCAGTTGAATTCGTCGCGTTCAACCAAGGCCTTAGTTGAGAAGCCTGCCATTTCGAGACCCAGGGCCAACCCTCCCGACCCCGCAAAGAGTTCGATCGTATTCATCCGTGGGGCGGAGGAGCCACGTTTTGCTCTGCGCGGCGAGGGCATCTCTATTTCATTGGGCATTCTCGGTCATAAAAAATCATATCCCCTTCGAAAGTAACGGGCGTGAACGTGTCGAGCGCATCCGGTTCCGCCACCAAGATCAGAGACATTAAGTCCGGCATGAGAGAGCTGACTGTCACGGCACGGGTTACCGTGAAGGGAGAGGTGGATATGAGGTCGCAAAGAACCGCCCACGCGCTCGCGACTATCGCGGACGACACGGGAGAAATATTGTTGAACCTATGGAGAGATCAAATCAATGAGGTATATCCGGGCGATTCGATCATCCTCAGAAATGCCTTCGCTCGAAAGTACAGGGGGAAGCTCGAATTGTCAACATGGACAGATGTCGAGAAGCTTCAAAAGCCTTCGAAATCAGACTGAACACATACTACCTGGAAATGCCTTGAAGATAGCTGAAGTAAAACGGGGGCAGAGAAATCTTGTTCTTACGGGCAAAATTGCACGCGTATCTTCCCCGAGAGATATCCAAACTCGTTATGGGCCTGCGAAAGTTGCGACAGCTACCTTAGAGGACGAAACCGGTTCTATTTCGTTCAACTTGTGGAGGGCTCAAATCGACTGGGTCAAAGAAAACGACTTGATCAGGATTGAGAACGCTTTCGCTAATTCATTTAGGGATACCCTTGAGCTAAACATAGGAGCCGACGGTAAGATCGTGGTACTGTCGAGAGAAGGCAAGCAGGTCACAGTAGAACAATCCGCAGCCCGGCCATAAGTGACAAGAGCTTGAGAAGCTGTCCTAACTGTGGCTATCGAGATGGACTTTATTGGCGTCCAAGACTATTTGACGTTTGGATCGACATTGCAAGTCTGGAAGATGTAGAACGAATGGACCCCACTCTCGCCTCAAAATTGAAGTCGATTCCGTGGGGACAGTCGAAGACAATTGTCCACGAGGGAATCTATGTCTATCGAGTGACGAAGAGCGGGATGGTGTGGAGAATCGAAAGAGACCTTTGGTCTTCGTTAGGAAAGCGGTTCACAACACCATCGGATGGGGCAGGAACCCCGCGATCATCTGCCTACAAGAAAGCTGTGGAGCGAATCTCTGACGTGAAAGGGCCGTTAACGGAATGATTGGACTTGACAGAAGCCGTTGTTGGGTCCTGCATTTCCCGAAAAATCTGAGCGGGCTGACCCATGAAAGTGAATTCTGAGGGTCAGTACGGCTAAGTTAATCTGCGTCAACGATATGCTCGCAGTCAGATAGTATAGTATGGTAACGGACACTCAAACCGCGCAGATCGAGTCTACCGGCGGGGCAGCAGTTCAGGGTTTCGAATTTACTCCAGAACAGCAGGAAATTATCGCTCACACTAAGGGGCATCTAAGAATCATAGCATGTCCTGGATCCGGAAAGACCGAGGTTGTGTCCCAGAGAATTGTGAGGCTTATAGAAGGCGGTGCCGATCCGAAAGGAATAGTCGCATTCACTTTTACAGAAAAGGCCGCGGAAGAACTGAAGTTCCGGATTCGCCAGATTCTCCAGCAGAGATGTCCTGAACGAGTTGACTTCGGGGACATGTTTGTCGGCACAATTCACGCGTTCTGCTTTTCCATGCTCAAAGAAATCGACCCAGCGTATCGCTCCTACGATGTACTCGACGATCCGAAGAGGGTTGCGTTCGTTTCGAAGCCCATCAACTACTACAACAGAATCAGGCTCGTCGGACTCGAGAAGACGGGCGGTTTGAGAAAATATCAGACGATCGATAGATTCCTCCAGAGCGCGGACATAGTGATGACTGAGAACATCGACCCCAGCGAGCTCGCAGACGAGAGGTTCGCCGAGTGCTATCAGGTGTACAGGAAGGTCCTTGACGCCGAGAAATATTTTGACTTCTCCTCCGTGATGCACACGCTTGTCGAGCACGTGCGGAAGAGCCTTGATAGCAGGAAGCTGCTCGGAGAGAGGGTGAAGCATGTTGTCTGTGACGAGTACCAAGACGTTAACAGAATACAGGAAGCCCTCATAGGGCTGCTCTCCGAGGGCGCAGACTCGGTCTGCGTTGTCGGAGACGATGACCAGAACATCTACCACTGGCGAGGGTCGGATGTCGGAATTATCCGGTCGTTCAAGAAACGGTATGGGAAGAAGTATAGCGTTTCCGACGCTCATCTCTCGACAAACTTCCGCAGCACAGGGGAGATAATAGACGCGGCCAGATCTTTCATCGAACATAACAAGGAACGTCTCTCAAAGGAAATGGTTCCCAACCAGAAACTCGTCCGCAAGTTCGAGCATGGTGACCTCGTCTACAACCATTTCGAGAAAGACTCGGATGAGTTGCGATTCGTTGCGAGCAAGATCAAGGAACTCGTCAGGACAGACTTTCTCGATAAGCGCAACAGGCCGTTCTCACTCTCGTATGGAGACTTCGCGATACTAGTCAGGACCAACACCGACGCGGCTCGAATGGTTGGATTCCTCGACAAAGAGGGGATCCCATGCATCGCCTACAGCGGCAAGAGCGCCTTCGAGAGACCCGAGGTGGTGCTTGCAATGGACTGTATTGCCTACGTCTTTGGCTGTAGCAGCTTCGGAGAGATCAACGTCGGACCCCCGAGCATGAATGACATCAAGAACCGGTATCTCAAAGTCTTCGACAAGAACAAGTTTCCCAAGGCAGACGTTGAGGCATTTGCATCAGGGATGAAAATGCTCAAGGAAGAAACGGGTGAACTGCTTGCCAAGGGTAAGAAAGACTATCTGGGCGAACTTGGTCTCCAGGGCTACTACTACAGAATTCTCGAGGCTATGGGAGCTGCAGAGTTCGACTTCGGAGATGTCCTTCACTACAATCTTGCTACCGTGAGCCGAGCCATTTCCGACTACGAGTCGGTCTGGGTGAGACTGAGGGCCAGCGAGATCAAGTTCTTCTTCGGATTTGTATTTGCCTTCGCAAGGGGACACTACACCGAGGCCAAGCATGCCGACCCTGCGCTCATCGACGCAGTCAACGTGCTTACGATACACAAAGCAAAGGGACTCGAGTTCCCCACGGTATTCATGCCCTGCTTCGAGAAGAGACGCGACTGGGGCGAGGGGGAAACCTTTGTCGACAAGAAACTCTACGACTGGGAAAAGTACATTGGAAACGAAGAGGACGAGAGGAGAGTCTACTATACTGCGATGACGCGGGCAGAAGGATACCTCTTCATAACTGGGTCCAAATATCATGAGGGAAAGAAGATCACCTATTGGCCTCACCCGTTTGTCGAGGAGATTGACAAGAAGGACTTCTCAGACCCTATAGCCCTCAAGAAACCCAAGTCGAACCTGAATCCGAAACTCAGAGCGGGCGGGATCTACCCGACTTCATACAGTCAGCTGGGTGCATATGATCGGTGCCCTCAAGACTTCAAGCTCAGACATGTGATCCAGTACAACGCGGGCGTTCCCCCGACCTTCGGCTATGGGACCAACATCCACAACGCCCTGAATATCATACACTCCAACTACATTAGGAAAGGCAAAATTCCTTCAGACAAAGAGACCGAAAATATCATCGACCGGATATTCAAGTTGAGGTATGCAACGGATGCGATGGCCTTCAACATGAAGAAGGGAGCCCTCACGGTGGTACGGAACTACGTCAAGCTTCACAGCCATGACTTTAGAAGAATACTGCAGACTGAAAAAAGGTTCGAGTTTACGATGGGCGATGCGCTGATCCAAGGACAGATAGATCTGCTCAACAAGACAGACGATTCGGGAAATGTGACCGAAGTCGAAATAATAGACTTCAAAACTGACAGAAACGATGAAGTCTATGTAGCGGATCACGACAAGCAGCTTAGGCTCTACGCAATCGCCTGCTTGGATTCGCTTGGTCTGAAGCCGCAGAAGGCATACGTACATCATCTCGATAAAGACGGGAAAGACGAAGTGGACATATCACAACCCGCGCTTGACACGACCGCTCATCAAGTGAAGGGAGAAGTATCGGAAATTTTGCACAAGAAATTCCCCGCGACCCCTTCGGCGAAAATCTGTCCTGAATGCGACTACCGGAAGATCTGTCCGTACAGGTACTCTTAGCTCGGCGCAAACGGGAACCATCGGTACTTCTTGCGGTTTCTCATAGGAATCTGCGTCATATGCATTTACCAGCAATAGGAAGAGCGCATTGAAAAACTCTGAATCAGAGCAGGGAATCAGCCGAAGATGCAGAAATCAAGTTCAGTAACTTACTTGCCGAAGTTTAAAGAATTCCCTCGACTGGACGTTTCGACTATTAAGCGAGGATGAAGACTTGGACCAGCTGACTGTCAACCAAGTTATCGTTCCAGAGACGAAACTCAAGGAGTTTTGCAGTCGAGTCTGG
>Ga0137380_10006621_pt1 | contig 10343 bp, 9 predicted proteins | sample SagtaG_17_FD_104809 | JGI IMG/M metagenome (GOLD analysis project Ga0137380, IMG submission 104809) | Vadose zone soil microbial communities from Sagehorn Ranch, Mendocino, California, USA - Sage2_L_100_16 metaG | ecosystem: Environmental > Terrestrial > Soil > Vadose zone | place: USA... | reverse complement strand
TGGGGCGCCGCGCCATCGACGGGGGGATCGGCGTGCTGGAGGTGGTCGCCATGCACCAGGAGGCGCTCCAGGGGATCCTCGGGGGGACGAAAGCCACGGAGGGCTCCGCGGGCACGGTCGAAGCCGCGGGAAGGTTCCTGGCGGAAAGCGTCTCGCCCTTCGAGATGACGCACCGCGGTTTCCAGGAGGCGGTCGCTGCCCTGCGCCGGCTGAACGAGATGCTGGAGGAGGAGGCCCGGCGGATCGCGCATGCCCTGCACGACGATGCGGGTCAGCTCCTGGTGTCGGTCCACCTGGCGCTCGAGGAGGCGTCGGCCGGCCTGCCGGCCCGCTCCCGCGAGCGCCTCAAGAAGATCCGCGGTCTCCTGGACGAGATCGAGAAGCACCTGCGACGGCTGTCGCACGAGCTGCGCCCGACGATCCTGGACGACCTGGGGCTGCTGCCGGCGCTGGAGTACCTGGCGCAGGGCGTCGCGGCGAGGTCCGGCACGCCGATCGCCGTGGAGGGCCCCAGGGGACCGCGCCTGCCGACCGCGGTTGAAACCGCGCTCTACCGGGTGGTCCAGGAGGCCCTGCGAAACGCCACCCGGCACGCCGGGGCCCGCCGCGTGGACATTCGTCTGATCGTCGAGCAGGGCTCGGTGCGCTGCTCGGTGAAGGACGACGGCCGGGGCTTCGATCTGAAGGCGGTCCTCGGCCGGAAGGGCGACCGCGGCCTGGGCTTGATCGGGATGCGCGAGCGTCTCAATGCGCTCGGAGGCCGGCTGACGATCGATTCGGCGCCGGGGCGCGGGACGGAGCTTCGGATCACGATTCCTCTGGAGGGGCACGATGCCGATTCAAGTCCTGCTGGCTGACGACCATCAGATCGTACGACAGGGTCTCCGGGCGATGCTGGAGCACGAGGGCTTCAAGGTCGTCGGCGAGGCCGCCGACGGGCGCGAGGCGATCCGCCTGGCCGAGAGCACCCATCCGGACGTGGTGATCCTCGATCTGGCGATGCCCGCCCTGAACGGTCTCGACGCCGCGCGCGACATCCTGCGCGGCTCACCCCGGACGAAGGCGATCCTGCTGACCATGCACACCGAGGACCCGTATGTCCTGGAAGCGCTCAGGGCGGGCGTCAGCGGCTACGTGCTCAAGACGCAGGCCACCGTGGATCTCGTCCAGGCGATCCGCGAGGTGATGCGCGGGGCGATCTATCTGAGCCCCGGCGTGTCGAAGGCGGTGGTCGAGGCCTACCGCAACAAATCCGACCTGCCGCCCGATCCTCTGAGCCCGCGCGAGCGCGAGGTTCTGCAGCTGGTCGCGGAAGGGAAGACGACCAAGGAGGTGGCGGCCCTCCTGGGTATCAGCGTGAAGACCGCCGAGTCCCACCGCACGCGCATCATGTCGAAGCTCGGGATCCACGAGACGGCCGGTCTGGTCCGCTACGCCATCCGCCGCGGCATCGTCCAGCCGTGAGCCGGGTGCGGCCGCCCCCGGCCGTCCCGGCTCTCCTTTCGGGTAAGTTCCGCCCATTCATTCGGGACATCACCCTATTCTGAAAAGAAGCGGCCCGGCGTATCTAGTGCAACAGTCGCCGGTCCGGTTTTCGCGCGGCTGATCCGCTCCCCTCGGGGGGCGGGTTGATGGACTGGACGGAGCATCGGCCAGAGCCGCCGGGCTTCATCATGATGAGACCCGCGCCGGGCAGCGCACCCTCCTCCCGCAAGCCGCGGGCGGGTCCGCCATCAGGCCCCCACCGCCGGCTTCCCGCCACCCCGGTTCTCACCGGGGCGGGGATGGGGTGGGTGAGAGTCCATATGGGCCGGTCCGAGAGGGTTTGATGCCGATCCGGGTGCTCCTGGCGGACGATCATCCCTTGGTCCGTCAGGGGCTGAAGTACCTGTTGACACGTGAAGGGTTCGAGGTCGTCGCCGAGGCGGCGGACGGGCGCGAGGCGCTGCGCCAGGCGCAGGGCACCCGCCCCGAGGTCGCGGTGCTCGACCTGTCGATGCCGGTCCTGAACGGCCTGGATGCCGCGCGCGAGATCATGCGGACGTCGGCGGGAACCAAGGCGATCATCCTGACGCAGCACGCCGAAGAGCACTACATCCTCGAGGCGCTGCGGGCCGGCGTCCACGGCTACGTCCTGAAGACCCAGGCGGCGGTGGACATGATCCAGGCGATCCGGGACGTGAACCGCGGCAGGGTCTACGTCAGCCCGGTGATCTCCAACGCCGTGGTCGGGGCCTACCGCGAGCAGGCCGGGCTTCCTGCCGACCCGCTGACGCAGAGAGAGCGCGAGGTCCTGCAGCTCGTCGCCGAGGGCCGGTCGACGAAGAAGGTCGCGGAGGCCCTCGGGATCTCGGTGAAGACGGCCGAGTCCCACCGCAGCCGGCTCATGCTCAAGCTGGGGATCCACGAGATCGCCGGTCTGGTCCGGTACGCCGTCCGCCGCGGATTGATCCAGGCCTGATGGGCGCCGTCCGCCGCGGTGCGGCCCGCATCGGGGTTTTCCCCGAGCGCCTTTCAGGGGTTCCCCGATTGCCGTCTCGAGCCGGTCGAGGTACCAATCGTGGCGAGGCTCCGGAAGCCCGGGGGCACCGAGGATGTCGGGGGGACACATGTTGAGCGCTGCCGAGATCGGTCGCCGGAGCCAGCCCCGATGGCACGTGCTCTGGACCCAGAGCCACTGCGAGCAGCTCGTGCACGATCAGCTCGCGGGCCGGGGTCTCGAGGCGTTTCTTCCGAAGATCAATGTGTGGTCGAAACGGGCCGGACGGCGTCATCTCGTCCGCCGGCCGATGTTCCCGGGTTACCTGTTCCTCCACCACGACCTGGACAAGGACGCCTATATCGAAGTGCGCAAGGCCCGCGGCCTGGTGACGGTCCTGGGAGCGGCGTGGGATCGGCTGGCGGTGGTCTCCGAGCGCGAGATGGAATCGGTGCGGGCCCTGTCGCGTTCCGATCTGCCGTCCCTGCCCTACCCGTACCTCAAGCAGGGGATGCCGGTGCGGATCGCCAGCGGCCCCCTGGCCGGCCTCGAGGGGATCCTCGAGCGCCGCAAGGAGGAGAAGGGGTTCCTGGTGCTCTCCGTCGATGTACTGTGCAGGAGCGTCGCGGTGGAGGTCGACTGCACGTCGGTGGTGCCCGCCTGATCGGGGAGGCTGCGGGATGGAACGTCCGCGTCGAAGCGTCGGCCTGGGGCTGGGCCTCATCGGCGGCGTCGTCCTCGGGGGAACGGCCGCCGCGCAGCCGGACCTCTACTTCAAGGGAGCCCTGTCGGTGGCGGGCGTGCAGGACGACAATCTTTTCTCTACTCCGGATTCCCGGCAGGGCGATGTCATCACCCGTTTCTCTCCCGCGCTCGAGGCCGGCGTGCGTTCGGAGCAGAACTCGCTCGAGGGCCGGGTCGCCATCGACGCGGAGCGCTTCGCCCGGCACCCGGAGCTCGACAGTTCGCTGGCCCGGCAGGTCGCCTCGCTCGACCTGCGCTCGCGTGCGGCCCGTCGCGTGACCTTCTCGCTGCACGGCGATTATCTGTCCACCCTGACTCCGGGGGAGCTCAACCTGACGACCGGCCTGGCCGCGGGACGCCTGCGCGCCACGCGACGGTCCGCCGTCCCCGCCATGGCCTGGAGGATCGGTCCGGCCACGACCGGGAGCGCGTCCTACACCCTCACGATGGACGATCTGGCGGGAGGTATCGCCGCCAGCACCCGCACGGCGGCGCTCGGACTGGAGCGCCGCCTGTCGCCGCGGGACACCGGCAGCCTGGGCTGCAACCTCAGCCGGTATGACTTCGAGGGGGGCACCGCGGTCACGGCGCGGACCCTGAGCCTCGGCTGGGACAGGCAAGTGGGGCCGCAGAGTGGCATCACGCTGCGCGCCGGCCCGCGCTACTCGGGCGGCCGGGTCGATCCCGAGGTCTCCATCGCCCTGCACCACGACGCGCAGAGGCTGCATTCCTCGCTGAGCCTGTCCAGGAGCCTGGCGACCGTGATCGGGCGGGCCGGCACGGTGGTGACCGACAGTGTCCTGCCGGCGATCTCCTGGCGCGCCACGCGCTCCCTGCAGGTGGGCGCTTCGCCGGGGCTGTACAGGATACGCGACGCGCTCGGCGGGCCCGGCGTCCGCGTCTACCTTCTGGGTCTGGAGGCGACCTGGCGCCTGGGCGAATGGCTCTCCCTCGTCGGCACGTATCGCAGGACCCTGCAGCGTGGCGCGCTGGACTCCGCGCCCGGCGGCGGCGGAGCGGCCGAAGCGATCGCCCGGGACACCGTGCTGCTGAGCCTCGTGGCCCGCCACAAGGAGACGCGGCCGCCGCCGGCGGCCGGTGTGGCGCCATGAGGACCTTCATGGCCCTGATCGCGCTGAGCGCGGCGCTGGTCGCCGGTCCGGTTCCGCTCCGGGCGCAGCCACGCGACCGGGCGGAGCCGCAGACCGCTCAGGCGGAGACGCACGGCGCTCCGGGGCCTTCCGGGGACTACACGATCGGCCCCGAAGATCTGCTGTACATCGGCGTCTGGAAGAACGAGGCGCTCAGCCGGCAGGTCCCGGTCCGCCCGGACGGCATGATCTCGATCCCGCTCGTGAACGATGTGCGGGCGGCCGGGCTGACGCCGATGCAGCTGCGGGATGTGCTGGTCCGGCGACTGTCGGACTACATGCCGAATCCCGAGGTGTCGGTCATCGTGCAGGAGGTCCACAGCCCGAAGGTCTCCGTGCTCGGAGAGGTGGCGCACCCCGGCCGCTTCGATCTCAAGGGGCGCACCACGGTGCTGGATCTCCTGGCGCTCGCGGGAGGCCTGACCGAGTTCGCGTCGCGATCCCGCATCGTGATCCTGCGGAACGACGGGTCGCATGCCGGGCGGATCCGCTTCGACTATGACAAGGCCATGCAGGACGGGGCGCAGGCGAACTTCGAGCTGCGTCCCGGCGACATCGTGCTGGTCCGTTAGGGCCAGGCAACGCTCGTGTGTCCGCCGTCCCGGCCGGAGCCCCTGCCTCCGTCCGGAAGTCACTTGGCAGCCCCCCCGCAGTCGGGTGGCGTCCGGGGCGGCGGACTCCAAATCCTTTCCCGGCGCCGGGGGCCGCGGAACACCATGATCCCGGCCGGGCTGTTCTGGATTTCCGCCATCCTGCTCGGCTACGCTCACCTGGGATACCCGCTCCTGATCCGGGCGTGGGCCGCACTGCGGCCGCGGCCGATGGCCCGCGGGGATCGACAGCCGGCGGTCTCCGTCGTGGTCGTGGCGCACAATGAGGCGGCGCGCATCGAGGGCCGCATCGCCAACCTCCTGGCTCTCGATTATGCGAGGGAACGGCTGGAGATCGTGATCGCATCCGACGGATCGACCGATGACACGGTGGCGCGCGCGCGGGCGCTCGAAGGGCCGGGCGTCAGGGTCGTCGTCTTCCCGGGGCGCCGCGGCAAGGCGGCGGTGCTCAACGACGTGATACCGGGGTGCCGGGGCGAGATCGTCGTCCTGGGCGACACCCGGCAGCGGTTCGAGCCGGGGGCGCTCCGGGCGCTGGTCCGCCCGCTGGCCGACGAGCGGGTGGGGGCGGTGAGCGGCGAGCTGCTTCTGGAGCGCGAGCCGGGAGCGACGCCGGCCGGCGAGGGGATTGGACTGTACTGGCGGTTCGAGACATCGATCCGCCTTGGCGAGAGCCGCGTCGACTCGACGGTGGGAGCGACGGGGGCGATCTACGCCATCCGCCGCGGCCTGTTCGAGCCGATCCCCGGCGACACCATCCTGGACGACGTCCTGATACCGATGCGCATCGCCCGCCGCGGCTACCGGGTCGTGCTCGAGCCAGCGGCGCGCGCCTACGATCGTCCGTCCCCCTCCGCGCGCCAGGAGTTCGCGCGCAAGGTGCGGACCATCGCGGGGAACTTCCAGTTGTTCGCGCGCGAGCGCTGGCTTCTCGATCCGTTCCGCAACCGCCTCTGGCTGCAGACCGTGTCGCACAAAGGACTCCGGCTGCTCGGCCCGCTGCTGCTCGGCACCGCTCTCGGCGCGAACCTTCTCCTGGGCGGCCGGACCTTCTACCGCTGGACGCTCGTCGCACAGGCCGTGTTCTACGCCTCGGCCCTGTCCGGCGGGCTCGGGCGCGCGGCGCGGCGACTTCCGTTTGTCGCCGTCCCGTTCACGATCTGCCTGCTGAGCGGGGCCACCGTGGTCGCCTTCCTCCGCTTCCTCACCGGACGCCAGCGCGTCACCTGGGAGCGCGCCGCGATCTGAGCGGCGCGCACGCGACCGCGCCGCCCGCCGGTCGCGGCCGCCTCGGGGACTTACCCGCTGCATCGGTCCGGACTTCTCCCCGCTGTGATTGAGGATTCTCCCAATGGTGCGGGGGTTCTTCCGCGAGTACAACTGGAGCGTGCGGTGCAGGAGTGTCCCGCGCTCCGCACGCACGCGGCGAGGTGGCTCGATGCACGAGACAGAGAACGGTTCGACCGCCGGAGGGCAGCCGGACGCCCCGCGTCACGCCAAGGTCGTGCGTCTCGAGACGCACCAGGGCCCGGGCCGGGCCGCGGAGACGACGATGCCGCCGATCGACGGGCGCCTGGTGAGCCTCCTCGCCCCGAATTCGCTGGAAGCGGAGCAGTACCGGACGCTGCGCCACGTCCTGGAGGAGCGTCGCGCGGAGATGCGCGTCATCGCCGTGACCAGCGCCGTGTCCGGGGAGGGCAAGACGACGACGGCGATCAACCTGGCGGCCGCCCTGGCCCAGGACGCGGAGACCCGCGTCCTCCTCGTGGACGCCGACCTGCGCGCGCCCTCCGTGGGGCGGCTGCTCGGCCTCGACTCCGCCGCCCCGGGCCTCGTCGAGTCCGCCCGGGATGGAAACGGGACACCCGAAGACTTCGTCAAGCGGCGTCCGCCTTCCCGGCTGGCCATCCTGCCCGCCGGCCGGACGCCGGAGCACCCGTACGAGGCGCTGAAGTCGGCCGGGATCGGGAAGGTGATGCAGGCGGCGCGCGGGCTCTACGACTTCATCGTGGTCGACACGCCGCCCCTCCTGCCGGTCCCGGACAATCGCGCCCTGGCGAAGTGGGTGGACGGTTTCCTCCTCGTGGTGGCCGCCCACAGGACACCGCGGCATCTCCTGGAGGAGGGGCTGCGTGTCCTGGAGCACGCCCGCGTCGCCGGCATCGTGTTCAACGGCGACGACCGGCCGTCCTCGGCGTACTACGGTTCCTACTATGGCCACGGCCGCGACCAGGGAGACTGGGGCGCGGCTCGCCGGGAACGCCCGGTGTGGAAGAAGGTGGGAGCGCCATGGCGCTGATCCTGGCCCTGGTCGAATGCGGCCTGATCGGCGCGGCGGCCTGCGCGGCGCTGCAGCTCATTCCGGGACCCCACGCCGGCGGAGCCGAGCGCCTCGCGGGTTTTCTGCAGCCCGGTCTGACGCTCTCGCTGTCCTGCGTCATCGCGTTCTACTGCCAGCAGCTCTATGACCTGCGCGCCGTCCGGACCTTCAGGGAGTTTCTCGCCCGGCTGCCCGGTTCCGCGGGTCTGGCCCTCGTCCTGACGCTCGCGTTCTGGAGACTGGTCCCGCCGGCGGAGACCCGGCCTCATCTCCCGATCGCCATGCTTCCCGGGCTCATCGCGATCATCCTGCCTCTGCGGGCGCTCCTCTACGGGATCGCCACCCTCCCGGCGTTCGTGAGGCGGAACCTCATCCTGGGGAGCGGCCCGCTCGCCGGACAAATCATCCAGGAGTTCGAGGGACGCCGTGGCTCGTGCGAGGCCATCGTCGGGGTGGTCGGGGAGATCCCCGGCGTGCTGCTCCCGGCGACCGCGACTCCGGTGCTCGGCTCCCTCGACGACTTGGACGCCGTCGTGTCGCGCACCGCCCCCGGGCGGATCGTGGTCGCCCTCGGCGATCGGCGCGGCCGCCTGCCGGTGCGGCGTCTGCTCGAGGCCAGGGTGCGCGGGATCGCCGTCGAGGACGGGGTCGACGTGCTGGAGCGACTCACCGGCAAGATCGCCATCGAGTCGGTCTCGCCGGGCGCCCTGGCCTTTTCCAGGGATTTCAGCTCCCCCCGGGCCCATGCGTTCCTGGCGCGCGTCCTCAGCGTGCTGGTCGCCGCGGCGGGCCTGGTCGTCTGCGCGCCGTTCATGATCCTCATCGCTCTGGCGATCAAGCTCGATTCGCGCGGCCCCGTGCTGTTCGTGCAGGAACGGGCCGGTCTGGCGGGAAGACGCTTCCGGCTGCTGAAGTTCCGCACCATGCAGCCGGCGGCCGGCCGCACGTCGGAATGGGCCCGGGACAACGAGGCGCGCATCACCCGCGCCGGCAGTTGGCTGCGCAAGTTTCGACTCGACGAGCTCCCGCAGTTCGTGAACATGCTGCTGGGGGACATGAACCTCATCGGCCCCCGGCCGCACCCGCTGTCGAATTTCGATCTGTTCGGCCGGACGGTCCCCTATTACGGGCTGCGCTCGCTGGTGCGGCCGGGAGTGACCGGGTGGGCCCAGGTCCGTTACGGGTACGCGAACAACCTTGCGGAGGAGACCGAGAAGATGCGCTACGACCTCTATTACATCAAGCACCGCTCGGTCGCCCTCGACGTCCGCATTCTCCTGGAGACGGTCAAGGTGGTCCTCCTGGGCCGCGGCACCGTGACCGCGGAGCCGGCGCAGACCGGAGCCCCGGCCCGCGCGGGGAGCGCCGCCTTCCTGCCGAAGATGCACCTGCGACACGACGTGGGCCGGGCGCTGGCGGGGCGCCGCGGCCGGGCACCGTTCGGGCTGGCCGGAGATCTCGACCGTCACGCCGGCCCGCGCGGCCCTGAACCGTGACCACAACCCGGAGGAGAATCTTCATGTCGAACAAACCGAAGCACGGCGCAGTCCGGATCGCGTCCTTCCTGCTCGTTCTGGCGGGCATCGCCGGGCCGGCGGTCCTGCGAGAGGCGCGGGCGATCGATCTGCTCCCCACGGGCCTGCCGACGATCGACCTATCGGCCCCCCGCTCGTTCTCGCCGGGAGACGTGCTGGTCTCCTTGCGCACCGGCGAGGTGCAATGGTGGACCGGCAGCGGTGTCCTGGTCGGCGTGCTGGTCAACACGATCCCCGGGAAGGCGGAGGGAATGGGATTCGACGCCGCCGGCAACCTGTACGTGTCGCACTACTGCGCCGACGCGTCGGCCTGCCTGGCGGGGAACACGGTGGAGAGATTCAGCCCGCAGGGGATCTCGCTCGGCGCGTTCGGGAGCGGCTACGACTGCAACCCTTACTCGTTCGCCTTCGATCGGGTGGGAGACGTCTATGTGGGGCAGGCCGACTGCACGGGCAATATCCTCCTGCTCGACGGTTCCGGCGCCCAGATGACCGCGTTCGACGTGGCCCCCGACAACCGGGGCTCGGCCCGCATCGACCTCGCGGGCGACGGCTGCACGATGTTCTACACGTCGCAGGGCCCAAACGTGAAGCGTTTCGATGTCTGCTCCAACCTGCAGCTGTCGAATTTCAATGCCGCCCCGATCGCGAGCGGCTACACGGGAAGCCTGCGCGTCCTGCCCGACGGCGGCGTGCTGGTGGCGACCGCGAACGACATCACGCGTCTGGACTCCGGCGGGCGCCTGGTCCAGACCTACGACCTGCCGGACGAGCCGGACCTGTTCATCGGACTGGACCTGGTCGGGGACGGCACGTTCTGGGCCTCCAACTACGGCTCGTCCGATGTCTGCCGGTTCGATCTGGCGAGCGGCGCGCTGCTGGCGCGCTTCAACACCGGCACACCCACGACGACCATCAAGGATGTCCTGGTCAATCACTGAGTCGGCCGCGCGTCCCGCCGCCGGCAGGCCGGTCTCGGAGGTTTTGCGCTCGCCGTCCCGGGAATTTCTCCCGTGGGATTTGAGGAATTGACCAGATGGTCCGGCACGCCGCATCGCCGTAGTGTTTCCGACCGGTGAGCGTTCCGGAATCAAGGCGTGAGGCGGAAAGGAGGGAGTTCAAGCGGTTCAGACGATCAGTCGAAGAAGGCGTTCCATCGCATCAAGAAACCATGGAGGTCAGAATGAGTCAGACAATCAGACACCTTCGCAGCATGGCGGCGTCCGGCCTGGTGGCCGCGGGCCTGCTGGCGTGGCCGGCGATCGCGTCGGCCCAGACCGTCAGCGGGGCCGCGAGCGCGGTCCAGGCGAACGTTCTCGGCATGACGACGGTCCTCGCCGGCACCGGTCCCCTGGCGGACGCTTCGGACCTTCGGGACGCGTCCCAGGACACGGGCTCCATCCTGTCCCTGGGTGGCGCCGACGTCCTGCACGCCGTCACGGGCAGCTCCATCTCCACGTGGGATCCGTCGGATTACGTCGCTTCCGAAGCGTCGCTGGCGGA
>Ga0137380_10006618_pt1 | contig 10345 bp, 9 predicted proteins | sample SagtaG_17_FD_104809 | JGI IMG/M metagenome (GOLD analysis project Ga0137380, IMG submission 104809) | Vadose zone soil microbial communities from Sagehorn Ranch, Mendocino, California, USA - Sage2_L_100_16 metaG | ecosystem: Environmental > Terrestrial > Soil > Vadose zone | place: USA... | reverse complement strand
GGGCGACGTCGTCGTCGTGGCTGGGAAGGGTCATGAGCAGGGCCAGGAAATCGCGGGCCGCAAGCATCCGTTCGACGATCGCGAGGTCGTGCGCGACGCGCTCCGGCGTCTGAAAGCTCCGGCGTGATCCCGCTCGAGACGATTCTCTTGCGCGGGCTGGGCACGGTCGTCGGCAGCGCGGAACGCTTCACGGGCGTGCAGGTCGACTCTCGCCGGATCGCACCCGGGGATCTGTTCGTCGCCGTCGGCCGCGGCTCGGAGTTTCTCGACGAGGCACGGGAACGCGGCGCCGCCGCGACGTTGGTGCCCGGCGACGCCTTCGCCGCGCTCGCACGCATCGCGCGGGAAGCCCGCGACCGCAGTTCCGCCCGCTTCGTCGGCATCACCGGCTCGATGGGCAAGACGTCGACGAAGGACATCCTCGCCGCCCTCTGCATGCCCGCCGCGCGCACGATCGCCGCGGAGGCGAGCTACAACAACGAGATCGGCGTGCCGCTGACGCTGTGCCGCCTCGAGCTCGACACGGAGATCTGCATCCTCGAGTTCGCGATGCGCGGGCTCGGCCAGATCGCCGCCCTCTGCGAGGTCGCACGGCCCGAGATCGGCGTGATCACGAACATCGGGCCGGTACATCTGGAGCTGGTCGAGTCGCTCGAGGGCGTGCGGCAGGCGAAAGCCGAGCTGATCGCCGCGCTGCCGCCGGGCGGCACCGCGATCGTGCCTCGCGACTTCCCCGTCGAACGTGACGACGTCGACGTGGTGCGCGTCGGCGACCCCGACGCGAGCAGCTCTGGGGATAGGACCGAGCTCGGCGGCGTCAGCTTCAACTTCACGGCTCGTCACCAGGCGCAGAACGCGGCTGCCGCGCTCGCCGCGCTCGACGCGCTCGGCCTGCCGCGTCCCTCTGGCGTCGACGTCGACTTCTCGCGCTGGCGCGGCGACGAGGAGGAGCTTCCCGGCGGCGGCCTGCTGATCAACGACGCCTACAACGCGAATCCCGTCTCGATGCGCTCCGCGCTCGGCTACCTCGCCGAGCGTGCCGGCGACAGGCGCCGCGTCGCCGTCCTCGGGGACATGGCCGAGCTCGGCCGCACGGCACCCGCGTACCATCGCGAGATCGGCAACGCCGCCGCCGAGCTGGGCGTCGACGAGCTGCTCGCAGTGGGCGAGCTCGCCCGTGGCTACCTCGAAGGCGGCGTGCCCGGACGGTGGGTGCCGAACGTCCACGAGGCGGTGCGACAGCTCGACGATGTCGTGCGCCCGGGCGACGCGGTCCTGGTCAAGGCGTCACGAGCCGTCGGCCTCGAAGCCGTGGCGGCCGCACTCAGCCGAGTCCCAGCCGCGTGATCCGCGTCCTCGCCGCTGGGGTGATCGCGATGATCGTCTCGATCGTCGTCGGTCCGAAGTTCATCGCCTTCCTGCGCCGCAACGAGTTCGGCCAGCACATCCGGGAAGAAGGGCCCGAAGGTCACCAGATGAAGCAGGGGACGCCGACGATGGGCGGCCTGCTGATCCTCGTCGTCGCGACGATTGCCTTCCTCTCCGTCTCGAAGTACAAGGTGCCGGCGTTGACGGTGCTCTTCGTCACGCTCGGCTGCGGCGCGATCGGCTTCCTCGACGACTTCATCAAGCTCACACATAGGCGGTCGCTCGGCCTGCGCGGCCGCTGGAAGCTCGTGCTGCTCGCGCTCATCACCGTCGGCGTCGGCTTCGCCGCCGACCACCAGCACCTGCCGACCACCGTCTTCATCCCGCTCGTGCATTGGAACGTCCAGCTTTCCTACGGCTGGTACGTGCTGCTCTTCCTCGTCATCGCCGGGACCGCCAACGGCGTCAACCTCACCGACGGGCTGGACGGTCTCGCGGCCGGCACGGGGATCATCTCGCTGATCACCTTCACGGCGATCTCCGTCGTCACGTACATCCGCTCCGGCAATCCCGGCGGCCGCTTCGACAGCCGGCTCGACCTCGCGATCGTCGGCGCGGCGCTGATCGGTGCCGCGATCGGTTTCCTCTGGTACAACGCCTTTCCGGCCGAGGTGATCATGGGTGATACCGGTGCGATGGCCATCGGCGGCGCGCTGGCGGCAATGGCGATCTTCACCAAGACGATCTTTCTCCTGCTGCTGATCGGCGGGATCTTCGCGATCGAGGCGTTGTCGGTGATCGTCCAGGTCATCTCGTTCAAGTACTTCCAGCGTCGCGTCTTCCTGATGACGCCGATCCATCACCACTTCGAGATGAAGGCGTGGTCCGAAACGAAGATCATGGTGCGCTTCTGGATCGTCACGGCGATCCTGTGCGCCATCGGCTTCGCGCTTTTCTACCGCGACTTCACGTTCTTCCGGCGCTGAGCGGGCAGCTTGACCAGTGGGCGGAGTGGCTCGTCCGCACGCGGTTCGCGGACTGGTCGGAAGCCGAGATCGCCGACGCGCTCGCGGAGCTCGCACAGTGGCGCGACCGGGTGCTCGACGGCGCGGAGATCAAACACGGCGACGCGGTCGCCGACGTCGGCGCGGGGACGGGGCTCCTCACCCTGGGCGCCGTCGACCGCGTGGGCGCGGATGGCGACGTGATTGCACTCGACCTCTCGGTCGATGCTCTCGAAGAGCTCCGCGCGAACACGACCGCACCGAACATCTCGTACCTCGTCGGCCAGGCCGACGTGCTGCCGCTGCGCGACGCGAGCATCGATGTCGTTGTCACGCGGTCAGTCCTGATCTACGTGGACGACAAGGCCGACGCCGCGCGCGAATTCGAACGTGTGCTGCGTCCCGGCGGCCACGTCTCGCTGTTCGAGCCGATCAACAGCCGCAACCTGCGCCTCTGGCAGGCCGTCGATCTCTCGCCGCTGGGCGGCCTCGGCGAGCGCCTGCAGGCATGGACTGAGGCGGCTTACGCGAATTCAGCTGATCCAATGCTCAATTTCGACGAGACGGATCTCGAGCGATTCTTCGCAGACGCCGGCTTCAACGATGTCGCATTGACGCTCGGAACGACCGAGTACGAGGTGGAGGGTGAGCGCTACCTCAACCAGGTCGGTGCCCCCGGGAGGCCGACGGTGCTGCAGCGGTGGGCCGGCGGCTTCGCGCCGGACGAGGTCGAGAGGCTCGCCGGCTTCGTCCGCGCACGAAGAATCAAGCTTCGTCACACGCACGTCTTCCTGACGGCGGGCAAACGATGAGGCTGCCGAAGCGCGCGCTCGTCGTCGGCCTGGCGCGCTCGGGCCAGGCCGCGGCGCTCGCGCTCGCCAGGCGCGGCGTGCCGACGGTTGCCGTCGACCGGGCGGCAGAGATCGACGCCGGCAGGCTTGCCGAGGCCGGTGTCGAAGTCCACGCGGGGACGGAGGAGGAACGTTTGCTCGAGGGAGTCGACCTGCTCGTCAAGAGCCCGGGCGTGCCGGGAGAGTCGCCGCTGCCTGCGGCCGCTCGCGCGCGTGGGGTGCCCGTGTGGAGCGAGATCGAGCTTGGCTTCCGCCTGCTCCGCAACCCCTTCATCGGCGTCACCGGGACGAACGGCAAGACGACGACGAGCGAGCTGCTCGGGACGATCTTCCGTGCGGCCGACAAACCCGTGGCGGTCGTCGGCAACGTCGGCCGCCCACTCACCGGCCTCGACGATTCGGTCGCGCGCGAGGCGTGGATCGTGTGCGAGCTGTCGAGCTTCCAGCTCGAGGACGTCCACCGCTTTCGGCCACGCATCGCCATCCTCCTCAACCTCGAGCCGGACCATCTCGATCGTCACGGCACCTACGACGCCTATCGCGACGCGAAGCTGCGCGTCTTCGAGAACCAGACCGAGGCGGACGCCGCCGTGGTGCCGCGCGACTTCGGCCCGATTCCCGGCGGTGCCGAGCGCGTGGAATTCGACGCAGGTGACGCGCTGCCGGCCGAGCCGCTGATTCCCGGTGCGCACAACCGCGAGAACGCCGCCGCCGCGACAGCTGCGGCGCGTGCGGCCGGGATCGAGAACGAAGCGATCGCCGAAGCGCTGCGCACGTTCCCCGGCGTCGCGCACCGGCTCGAGCTCGTCGCGGACATCGACGGCGTGTGCTTCGTCAACGACTCCAAGGCGACGAACACGACGGCCGCACGGCGCGGGATCGAGGCGTACGCGGGCCGACCGCTGCGGCTGATCCTGGGCGGCTCGCTCAAGGGCGAGCCGTTCGACGAGCTCGCAGAATCGCTGCCGCCGAGCGTGCGCTCGATCGACCTGATCGGCGAGGCGAGCGACGAGCTGGCCGCGGCGCTCGGCCGCGCGGGTCGTCCCTACCGGCGCTCGGGTGACCTCGCGACCGCGCTGGGTGCCGCCGCCGGCGAGGCGGAGCCGGGCGACGTCGTGCTGCTTTCCCCCGCCTGCGCCAGCTACGACCAGTTCCACGACTACGAGGAGCGCGGCGAGACGTTTCGCCGGCTCGTCGGAGAGCTGTGGTGAAGAAAGGCCAGTTCGAGTCGCACCTGCTCGTGCTGATCACGCTCGGGCTGGTCGCGTTCGGCCTCGTGATGGTGTACAGCGCGACGTCCGCGCCGGCGGCGCTCGCACGCACCGATCCGATGTCGTACCTGAAGAAGCAGGGCGGGTACGCGCTGTTCGGCGTGGTGCTGATGATGGCAGCCTCGCGCTTCGACTACCGCCGGCTGCGACTGCTCGCGCCTGCGCTCGTCCTGACGGCGCTCGGCGGCTGCCTCGCCGTGCTCGCGATCGGCGCGCGCATCAACGGAGCGCGCCGTTGGATCGAGTTCGGCCCCGCGACCTTCCAGCCCTCCGAGCTGGCCAAGCTCGCGATCGCGGTCTGGGCGGCCGCGTATCTCTGCAAGCGTCCGGCGCCGCGGACTCTGCGCGAGCTCTGGCGACCGATCGGGCTGCTGCTGGGAGTGTTCTGCATCCTGATCCTCGCCGAGCCGGATCTCGGCACCGCAATCTCGCTCGTCGTGGTCGTGCTCGCGGTCCTGCTCGTCTCGGGCACTCCGGGTGCGACCCTCGCGTCCGGGGGCGGAATCGTCGTCGCGCTCGGGCTCCTGGCGATCTGGCTCGAGCCCTACCGCCGCGCACGCATCCTCAGCTTTCTCGACCCGTGGAAGGATCCGCAGGGGGCCGGCTTCCAGACCGTGCAAGCGCTGATCAGCCTCGGCTCGGGCGGCATGTTCGGGGTCGGGCTCGGACACGGCGTCGCGAAGGTGAACTACCTGCCCGAGGCGCACACCGACATGATCCTCGGCGTGATCGGTGAGGAGCTCGGTCTCGTCGGCGTCGCGGCCGTGCTGGCGGCCTTCGTCGCGTTCGCGTGGGCCGGGTTGCGGGTGGCCCTGGCGTGCAGGGACCCGTTCGGGAAGCGCCTGGCGGTCGGCGTCGTCGCACTCGTCAGCGGGCAGGCCGCGATCAACCTGGCCGCCGTGCTCGGGCTCGCGCCGCTGACCGGAATCCCGCTGCCGTTCATCTCCTACGGCGGCTCCAGCCTCGTGGTGACCCTCCTCGCCGTCGGGGTCCTCCTTAACATCGCCGGCAGTGGAGCACGGGCGGCAGCTGCGGTGCCTGATCGCGGCCGGCGGGACGGCGGGTCACGTCGCGCCGTCGCTCGCGGTCGCGGACGCCCTGCAGCGCCGCGGCGTGCAGGTGACGTTCGCCGGGTCGCCGGATCGCATCGAGGCGCGGCTCGTCCCTGAAGCGGGCTACGAGCTCGACACGTTTCGTATCTCCGGGCTGCCGCGCCGTCCGTCGCCGGCGCTCCTGCGCGCCTTGCTGCTCGCCGGACGCGCACCGCGCGCCTGCGCGCGGATCCTGGCGGCGCGGCGGCCGGACGTCATCCTCGGCGGCGGTGGGTACGTCTCCGGTCCGATGGTGTACGCGGCGTCGCGGCGGCGGCTGCCGGCCGCGTTGATGGAGGCGGACGCTCACCTCGGTCTCGCCAACCGCCTCGCTACGCCGTTCGCGCGGCGCGTCTTCCTCTCGTTTCCGATCGCCGGTCGCGACGGGCCGAAGTACCTCGTGACGGGGCGACCGATCCCGACGCGCTCGCGCGCGGTGGCTCAGCCGGAAGGCCGGCGCATCTTCGGCCTGCCGGAGGTCGGGCCCGTGCTGCTCGTCTTCGGCGGCTCGCTGGGCGCGCGCCTCCTCAACGAGTTGGCGCTCGACGCCTTCGGCCCCGCGGGGCCGGCGGTGCTGCACCTCTGCGGCACGCGCGACTACGACACGCTGCGGACGCGGGTGACACGACCGGATTACCGGCTCTTCGCGTTCACGGAGGAGTTCGGCGCCGCCCTCGGTGCGAGCGACCTCGTGCTCGCGCGTGCGGGCGGCTCGGTGTGGGAGCTCGCCGCCGCGGGCAAGCCGGCCGTGCTCGTCCCCGGTCTGTTCGCGACCGGCGACCATCAGACGAAGAACGCGCGCTACTTCGAGCAGGCCGGGGCCGCCGTCGTCGTGCCCGAGCAGGAAGCGGGACGCGCGCCGGACGTCGTCCGGTCGCTGCTCGACGATCCGCGCCGGCTCGGCGACATGTCGCGCGCGATGCTCCGCATTGCGCGTCCACACGCCGCCGACGAGATCGCCGAGGAGCTCATTGCCCTCGCCGCTTGAGGGCCGGCGCTGGTGGCTGGCCGGCATCGGCGGCGCCGGCATGAGCGGGTACGCGCTGCTCGCGCGGGCGTGGGGAGCGGAGGTCCGCGGCTGGGACCGCGCGCACACGCCGTACCTGGAGCGCCTGCAGGGCATCGACGTGGAGGTCTCGGAGGATCCGCCACCGGCCCCCGAAGGCTGGGAGGCGTACGTGTCGAGCGCGTTCACAGGCCGCGTCGCCGGAAAGACCCGAGCCGAGCTGCTGGCGGAGCTCGTCTCGCTGCGTGACACGGTCGTCGTCGCCGGCGCCCACGGCAAGACGACGACCGCCGGAATGATCGCGTTCTGCCTCGCGCGACTGGGCCGCGATCCGGCCTGGCTGATCGGCGGCGACGTTCCGCAGCTCGGCGGCAACGCCGGCACCGGCGGAGGCTGGCTGGTCGTGGAGGGAGACGAGTCCGACCGCACGATCGCCGCGCTTCGCCCCCGGATCGCCGTCGTGACGAACGTCGACCTCGACCACCACACGACGTTCGGGTCGCGGGCAGAGGTGGAGGCGCTCTTCGAGAACTGGCTCGCAAACGTGCCGGAGGTGGTGCGCGGCGACGAGCTCGCGCCGTACGACGGCCCGCTCGCCGTCGCCGGCGAGCACAACCGCCGCAACGCGGCGTCCGCGCTGGCCGCGCTCGAGCACACGGGCGTGCCGCGTGAACAGGCCGAGCCCGTCCTCGCAGAGTTCACCGGCGCAGGGCGGCGCCTCGAGCGCCAGGGCGAGGTGGGCGGCGTGGAGGTCTATGACGACTATGCGCACCATCCGGCCGAGATCGACGCGACGCTGCAGGCCGCACGTGAGGGCGGGAAGCTCCTCGTCCTGTTCCAACCGCATCTGTATTCGCGGACACGACATCTCGCGCGTGAGCTGGCGGCCGCGCTGGCCGCGGCAGATGCAGTCGCCGTCGCGGAGATCTACGCCGCCCGCGAGCAGCCCGTGACCGGCGTCAGCGGGAAGCTGATCGTGGACGCGCTTGCGGAGCGACGGCCCGGCATGCCGCTGGCCTGGACGCCGGGGCTCGCGGACGGGGCACGCTTCCTCGTGCAGCACGCACGCGCCGGCGACCGCATCATCACGGTCGGCGCAGGTGACGTCGACAGCGCGGCACCGCTGCTGCTGGAGCTGCTCGGATGAGGATCGAGGAGGGCGTCGGGCTCGCACGCTTCACGACAATCGGCACGGGCGGACCGGCACGAGCGCTCGCGCGGCCCGAGACCATGCCCGAGCTCCAGGAGGCCCTCCGCTTCGCGCGCGAGCGGGATCTGGCAGTGGCGACGATCGGGCTCGGCTCGAACCTGCTCGTAGCCGACGAGGGGTTCGGCGGCCTCGTGCTCAAGCTCGCCGGTGCCCTGGCGCAGGCCGAGGTTCGCGGCGAGTTCCTCGTCGCCGGAGGCGGGGCGCCGAACGCGGTCGCGCTGCATCGCGCCCGCGCCGCCGGCCTCGGCGGGTTCGAGTTCGCCTGCGCGATTCCCGGCACGGCCGGCGGCGGGGTCTGGATGAACGCAGGCGCATACGGAAGCGACTGGGCCGCGATCCTCGAACGTGCCCTGGTCGTGAGCGCGGGCGGGGCCGAGTGGCGCACGCCCGCCGAGCTCGGTCTGAGCTACCGGCGCTCCCGTCTGCAGCCGGGCGAGGTGGTAGCCGAGGTCGAGTTCCGGCTGGCGCCGCGACCGTCCGATGAGGTCAAGTCGATCGTGGCGAGCCTCCAGGCACAGCGCAAGGCGGCGCAACCGACGAACAAGCGCACGTACGGCAGCGTCTTCAAGAATCCAGAGCACGAGCTGACGGCCGGACGCCTGCTCGAGGCGTGCGGCCTGAAGGGCCACCGGATCGGCGGCGCCCAGATCTCGCCGCGCCATGCCAACTTCATCGAAAACGCGGACGGGGCGCGGTCGGGAGATGCGATTGCGCTGATGGCGGCGGCGCGCCGCCGCGCCTGGGAGCAGTACGGCGTCGAACTCGAGCACGAGGTCGTCTTCCTCGGCGAGCTCGAGTTGCCGCCGCTGGACAAGTAGGACCCTTCCCGCCCACGGCGAAGTCCCGAGCGTGGGCGAGAAGGTCCTGGCGCTGCCGCGCAAGCGGAGGCTCGATCTGTTCCGCTTCGCGCCGTCGGGGCGGTCGCTGGCCATCGGTGCGGCGGTGGCGTTTCTGGGCGTGGGGCTCTATGCGCTCGCACGGGAGAGCGGGATGTTCGCCGTCGAGAGAATCCAGGTTGAGGGCGCGACGCCGGCCCTGGCCGCGCAGGTCCGGCAAGAGCTCCATCGCTATGACGGCCGGAGTCTCGTCACGGTCGACGCGGGGGTCGTCGCACAGCATGTGGACGGACTGCCGGCGGTGCGACGGTCTGTCGCCGACCGGGCGTTTCCACACACGCTGCGGATCCGTGTCGTGCCGGAGGTTCCGGTCGCGGTACTGCGGCGCGGGGCGGAGTCGTGGCTCGTCTCGGCGCGAGGGCGTGTGGTCGCGCCGGTCGGGCTCGGCACACACCGGACGCTGCCGCGAATCTGGCTCCCGACCGGCACCGAGATCGACGTCGGTGCGCTGCTCGGGGACGAGCCAGGCGCGCTCGCCGCAAGATCGCTGGCGGCGTTCGTCGGCAGCGGGTTCCCGGACCGGATCACGTTCGTGCGCGCGCTCGACGGCCAGATCACCCTCGGCTTGCGGGGAGGGCTCGAGATCCGTCTGGGGGCACCCGTCGCCCTGCGCCTCAAGATTGCGATCGCCCACGCCATCCTCCCAACCCTTGCCTTGCCCGCCCAGGGCGGCCCCGACTACCTCGACGTCGCCGTGCCGGAGCGGCCAGTCGCGGGACGCAACCCTCAACCCGCAGGTTGAGGTTGAGGGTTGTCCCCGTTGACAGCCGAGTTGCGGGGACGTACCCTCGGACGACGGACCGCCCGGCAGCCCCAACGCTCCAGTCAAGCCTGAGGTCGGACGGACTTCAAATGCAATGAGCCAGACAGGTAACTACCTCGCAGTCCTGAAGGTCGCAGGCGTCGGCGGCGGCGGCACGAACGCGGTCAACCGCATGGTGGACGTCGGCCTCTCTGGGGTCGAGTTCATCGCCGTCAACACCGATGCGCAGGCGCTCCTGATGGCGGATGCCGACGTCAAGATCCAGGTCGGCGCGCAGACGACGCGCGGCCTCGGCGCCGGGGCGGATCCGGAGATCGGCCTCGCGGCGGCACAGGAGAGCCGCGACGAGCTGAAGGAAGCGTTGAAGGGCGCCGACATGATCTTCATCACGGCCGGCGAGGGCGGCGGCACCGGCACCGGCGGCGCGCCGATCGTCGCAGAGCTGGGCCAGGAGCTCGGCGCGCTCACCGTCGGCGTCGTCACGCGCCCGTTCGCCTTCGAGGGGCGGAAGCGTGCGGACCAGGCCGAGCGCGGGATCGACCAGCTGCGCGATCGCGTCGACACGCTGATCGTGATCGAGAACGACCGGCTGCTGCAGGTCGTCGAGCGTCAGACGTCCGTCGTCGAAGCCTTTGGCATGGCGGACGACATCCTCCGCCAGGGTGTGCAGGGCATCACCGACCTGATCACCGAGCCCGGCCTTGTCAACCTCGACTTCGCCGACGTGCGGACGATCATGCGCGACGCCGGCTCGGCCCTGATGGGGATCGGGCGCGCCTCCGGGGAGAACCGCGCCGCGGAGGCTGCACGCTCGGCAGTCTCGTCGCCGCTGCTCGAAGCCTCGATCGAGGGCGCCACCGGCATCCTGCTCAACGTCACCGGCGG
>Ga0137380_10006616_pt1 | contig 10347 bp, 10 predicted proteins | sample SagtaG_17_FD_104809 | JGI IMG/M metagenome (GOLD analysis project Ga0137380, IMG submission 104809) | Vadose zone soil microbial communities from Sagehorn Ranch, Mendocino, California, USA - Sage2_L_100_16 metaG | ecosystem: Environmental > Terrestrial > Soil > Vadose zone | place: USA... | reverse complement strand
GGGCCAACACCGAACCAATTGTTAACGGAGCATCAGAAAAGCAGGACCATCATTCCTCTTGAAGAGGTACGTCGGAAACGGTAAACTATGGTAAAGGGGTGAAATGTATTCCACATAATCGCGGTCGATGATCAGACCACAGTGGGGGCACTCATAGACCCGCACGGAAAGGGGCATCGGTTGGCGATGCCCACACGCTGAACAGGTCTGGCTCGTGTAGGCCGGGTTGACTCGCACGACTTGCCGCCCAGCCTCTTCCGCTTTGGCTTGCAGCCGTGCAAAAAACTGCGACCACGAGACATCCGCAATGCTCTTTGCCAGTTTCGGGTTGCGAATCATATTCCGCACGACCAGCGCCTCCATCGCGAGCAACCCGAACTGTTTGATGAGTTTGCAAACCTCTTGCTCAATAAAGTTTTTCCGTCGATTCCCGATCCGCTCATGCACGCGGGCCACGACCTTGCGCTTCTTCGCTCGCTGCTTGCTCCCTTTGGGGGCCTTGGAGAGCTTGCGCTGGGCGCGAGTGAGCACCGCCTCTTCGGCGTTCCTTTGATGGGTCGGTGCAACACCATTTTCACCTGCCCGAGTTTGGCAAGCACGAGCGTCCCTGTGTTTTTCTTGGAGCCTGGGAGGAGATTGAAGCTATTGCCATATTGTTTGAACGTGAGAGAATCATAGCGAAAGGGGGATTTAAAACGCGGATATCCAGGCGTTTGTCCTTCAGCCACTCGACGATAAAAGGCCTCAAACGCGAGATCGACGCGTTTGAGCACATCTTGCAGAACCTGCGATGGGACCTCACACAGGTCCGGTCGGACTTCTTTGCAGCCGAGCAACTCCGCACATTGAGCTTCATAGGAAAGAACGACGCTTGCCATGCGATAGGCGCTTTTGCGTTCATCGAGCGCCGCGTTGTACACCTCGCAGCACAACCCAAGCCACCCCTCAAGCCTATTCACTTGCTTGTGAGTCGGATAGATGCGGAATTGATACGTTTTTCTGGGCTTCGCATCTTTCTTTGGCTTCTTCGATGGCTTCTTCGACATGCTTTTGTTGCTCGCTGTACTGCTTCACCACAGAGAGCGACGCTCCCCCTCTTGTCCTGACCAAATACGAGTTCGTCCACAAGGTCGGCAATTTTCGTTGCAACACAGGAAATTCCTGGCGCAAAAAACGAGACGAACGGCCTTTCACCAGCTTCATCAGCGATGAATGCCAAATTGGGGTCGACACTCACGAGAAGATGCACATGATCAGGCATCACTTCGAGTTCTTCGTTCTCTGCCTGGTGCTCTTCAAGACCTCACGAATGCTCTGGTTGAACCGCTCATCAATCGGCGGAAGGAACGCGCCTTTCATCCCCATGGATCAATCACAGGGGCTTTCGGGCGCGGAAATGGGTAATGCCGACCCGCTTCTGCTGAAGAAGCTCTATCGACTCCTCTTCATCAGGCTCTCCTGCGTCTTGTTGACCATAACATCGGCGCGAGCACTGCGGCCAATCTGGGCTTCCAGTGCCGTCGATTGAGAGCCAAGAACAGGGTTCGCTTCAAAGTCGGCAGGTCTGGTGGCATCCTGTCCGGCTGAGATCCCCAGCACCCGAAACAGCAGGGTGAGTCCCGTACAGCAGACCAGGTTCACGGCGAGCGCACTCACCGCGGCATAGACTGGGATGTGGAGCCCCGCAAAGGAAATGGCGTACACGGAACTCACAAAATTCTGGGTGATGACCATCCAGGTGCCAGCAATCAGACCTCCTACCAGCCCAATGGCCAGGGCATGGCGGTGGAACCACGGGGTGTAGAGGCCGATGAAGACCGCCGGCAAGGTCTGGATAATCCAGATGCCGCCGAGGAGTTGAAAGTTGATCACATCGGTGGTCGGTAAGAGCAGGATAAAGGCCAGTGCTCCCAGTTTGATGAGCAGTGAGACCGTTTTTGCAACGCGCGACTCCTCGCGCTCGGCGCAGGTCGGTCGAAAGTACTCCTTGTAGATATTGCGCGTGAACAGGTTGGATGCCGCGATCGACATGATCGCGGCGGGAGTCAAGGCGCCAATGGCAATGGCGGCAAAGGAAAAACCCGCGAACCAGGGGGGAAACATCTGTGCGAACAGTGCCGGTAAGGCACTATTCGCTTTATAGACGGGTGAGGGATGGATGCCGGCCGCAATGGCCATATAGCCAAGCAGGGCCATCAGACCAAGCAAGAGGGTGTACGCTGGTAAGAGTGCAGCGTTGCGTCTCACGACTTTGCGACTGTTGGTACTGAGGATGCCGGTAAGCGTGTGCGGATAGAGGAATAAGGCGAGCGCGGACCCCAGCGCTAACGTCGCATAGGCGCTGTACTGTTGTGGGGAGAGCAACACATGAAACGTGGCTGGATTGTGCGCGGCTTTCTGCTGGACTGCTGCGAAGATATGGCCGAAGCCCCCTAGCCTCATCGGGATATAGATGAAAGCCACGAGCACCACCAGCCAGATGCACACATCTTTCACCATTGCAATCATAGCCGGAGCACGCAACCCACCAGTGTAGGTATAGGCGGCCAGAATGACAAAAGCGATGACCAGCGAGACCTCAATTGGCACGCCCATCTCGGCAAGCACCACCTCGATGCCATAAATCTGCAGCGCAATATAGGGCATCGTGGCCAGGATGCCCGTGGCCGCTACCAGCAACGCCAAGAGGCTGCTATCAAAGCGCTCGCGTACAAAATCAGCAGGGGTGACGTAGCCGCGATGCCTGGCCACGACCCAGAACCTGGGCAAGACAAGGAACACCAGGGGATAGACAAGAATGGTATAGGGAACGGCATAAAAGCCAAGGGCTCCCGCTGCAAAGACGAGTCCAGGCACGGCGATGAACGTGTAGGCCGTATAGACATCGCCGCCCAGGAGAAACCACGAAGTGATCGTGCCAAAGCGTCGCCCTGCCAATCCCCATTCTTGTAACCTGTCAAGGTCCCCAGGGCGCCAGCGCGAAGCCCAAAAGCCGAGGACTGTGACAGCAGCGAAGATGAGAACAAAGACGCTTAACATTGCCCAATTGACCATGTCGCTTCCCCTTTTCCGCGTGCTTCCCTTTACGAGCCGGGCAGCAGCAACTTCAGTTCTTGAGCCATACGCCTATCCATCAGAATCCCATACAGCTCTGAGATATCCACCTCTGCGAACTCACGTGAGGTGGCTCCTATATGTTGCAGATCGGCGCCCCGAAAGAGGGCACCGGTGAGCACAGCGCCAAACAATTGTGCGCCTTGCAATTTAGCTCGTGTACAGTCGGCTGCACGCAGGTACGTGCCGCTCAGGTTCGCCCCGCTCAGATTCGCCTCCTGGAGGTTCGCCTTACTCATATCTGCCTCACTGAGGTCAGCACCCATCAAGTTCGCCCAGCTGAAATTCGCTTTGCTGAGGTTAGCCATACGCAGAGAGGCCTCAGAGAGGTACGCTCTCCTCAAGCTGGCCCCGGAGAGATTCGCCTGGCTCAGGTTGGCTTTGATCAGATTCGCTCCGTACATCGTTGCCCCACACGCGTACGTTCCGCTCAAGTTGGCCGCACTCAATTTTGCCAGGCTCAGGTTGGCTCCGATCAGATTGCCCTTGCTCAGGTTCGTTCCGGTCAGATTGGCACCAACCAGGGTAGCCCCACTCAAATCAGCCCGGGAGAGATCGGCACCATTCAGGATCGCTTGCGCGAGATTCGCTCGGCTTAAGTCCGCTCCCTCCAGCTTGGCGCCGCTCAGATTCGCCCCCTGCAAGTCGGCCCCGACCAGGTCGGCCCTACTCAGGTTCGCGTCAATCAAGTCGGCCTCCACCAGGTTTGCCGCAGTCAAGTCGGCCCCGCTTAAGCTCACGCCGCATAAGTCGGTGGCACGCAAATCAGCTGCACGCAAAGACGCCCCGCGCAGGTTCGCGCCGATTAAATTGACGCCGATCAGCACCGCTTTGCGCAGGTCGGCTCCGCCGAGGTTGGCCCCGCTCAAGTTGGCCTTGCGCAGATAGGCCCCACAGATATAGGCCCCACTCAAGTTGCTCTCAGAGAGATTGGCCTCCCGAATGTTTCCTCCGCTCAAATCGGTTTTGCGCAAGTCGGTTCCGCTTAAGTCCGCATAGTCCAGCATGGGAACGCGCTCTTCCCGCTGCGCACGGATAATTTCGGCAAGCGCCTGGTCTCTTGTCAGCGTATAGATGATCGCTTCAACCATCTCTGTCCTCTCCTGTCTGCGTAAGAGCACACGCCCTGGTGTCCTCCCTCTCGTGAGTGGGCGCATGGCCGCAGGGAGGGCGTGCGACTCTACGTTAGTCGAATGATGTGGGCACGCTCGAGATCCCCTAACAGTCCGTAGAGTTCGCTTCCCCTTTTTCCCGTCAGTCGTGCTAAATCTACGATGGAGCGACGTCCGTCAATTAAGTACACGAGCTGCCGGTGGACCCGTGAAAGTCTCTGCTGCTCGATCAGACGCAGCGCCGCATCGAGGTGCTGTATAGGGTAGGGCGCTCGAGCAGCAGGTGTGTTGCCCCGTCCTGTTTCCCCAATCCCGTCCCTTTCGCCTGCTGCCTGTGGTCCTTCTTGCCCATTTAGGGAAGAAGGCATCGATGTCTGCGAGTCTGGACTGCTCGTATTGGTCATATGCGCAGGAGGTCCGAGCGCCGGCGGGCCGGTAACACGACCCCTGGCAGGCAGAGTAGGTTGGGAGCCGTGAACTCCGGCCTCTGAAGAGGCTGGCGCAAACAGGAAGCGACAACTCTCCCAGGTACTCAGCCAGTTCCGTACCCTGGCTGAATCGCGAAGTCGACCGACGCGTGCCTCGGTGATCTGCCCATTGACAAAGACGATGGTGCCTTCCTCAAGAAAGATTCCTTCCCCTCGTTTCGCTATCAGCACACCGCTCCTTCTTTCACGTTGGATGGAGGAGATGACGCTCACCAAGCGGTCTGTCAACAATTCTTGCTGCTGGGACATCCTTCGACTCCATGAAATGACCAGTCCCTCTCCGGCACAGCACCCTGCAGATTCATGTGAAAGGGTGGAATAACACGCCGCAGGAATAGTAACACAAGAAGGCTTTCTCAGCAATAAAACGAGCCGTGTGGTAGTACTTTCGGGCCAATCGTGTTGTCGACGTCGAGAAGGCCACTTGTCTTGACTTTTACCTCTGGTGTAGAGTACTAACTATGCCAGATTGATACAAGATGCTTCGTAGTTGTTCTTGCACACAGTGTGCGAAAGGAGATACGGTGTGATTGCCCGCCCTTCGAGAAGGAGGCGTTCCTGGCCTCTCATCTTGCTGATCGTCCCATTTATCGTCCTGCTTTATCCGCCGTTCTACAACGTTCGGCAGCCTGAGCTCATTGGTATACCCTTCTTCTACTGGTTCCAACTCCTGTGGATACTCATTACGGCCACGATCACAGCGATCGTCTATTTCCAGGGAGCTTGAACCTGGTAGCGTACACGTACCTTGCCGCACAAAGACGTGTGCAAGGTGCGTGTTCCCCGGATTCACTAGAGCGCTTCGCGTCGGGAAGGAGCTCTTCTCGTGGGTGTTCCTTCCCGCCACGAGGGGCCCTCCTCAGCGCGAACCTGTAGGAAAACTGACCAAAGAGCCGTTAAAAGTTCACAACCACAACCACGCGATATTAACCCAACCATAACCAGACCGTTACCGCTCCTCCCTTCTCCGCTTTCTCTATTGCCGTCATACTGGATAAAAGAATTTAAACATATGGGTACATGTAAGAGGCTTTTTACAGAGAGGTCCTCCCCGGTCGGGAGTTGAAACGCCGGGTGAAAAAAGGCCAAGCAGGGTTCCTGTCTATGTGAGAATCATAAGGCCGAATTCCTTGCTTGAAGGAGAGTCAGTGATGCCGATTTACTTTCTTCGTCATGGGGAATCTGAGGCGAACGAACGGAACCAGTTCGCTGGACACCAGGATTCTCCCCTGACGCGCTTAGGAATCGAGCAAGCAAGGCAGGCTGGTCGTGCCATTGCCCGTAAACGCCTGGACTTTGACGAAATTCATGTCTCACCGCTCCAGCGTGCACGCTTCACCGCCCAGATCATCGCTGAGGTCAGTAGGAACACTGCTGCAACGATTCACGTCTCCGATGCGCTCCTGGAACGGCACTTTGGCTTTCTCCAGGGACGTAACAAGAGCCTCTGGAAAAAGATCCTGGGGCATCGGCGCTACGATGAGATGCTGCACTCGCCCTACAGTGCGCCTCCGGACGGAGAGACATGGGAAGAGCTGTATATCCGCGTGCGGAACTACTACGAGCAGGTGCTCCTCCCAAGATCGCGGCGCGGTCGCACGATCCTCGTCGTCGCGCACAAGTATGTCGTGGAAATGTTCGCCCTCATCATGGCGCGTTTGGTCCCCGAGGACTCCTGTGACTTGAAGGTCCCCAACTCCCGCCCATCCTCGGAAAGTGACCTGTGCTCCCTGGCGACACATGTGCCACAGTCGGTGAATACCCTGGGGGAGCTGCTTGAGACTCACCTGCCGCTGCTGATGTTGGGCGGTGCCGTGCTCGGTGTCCTCGTCAAACTCATCACAGGTTGGTCGCTCCCTCCCACCGCGTTTCAGGCAGGAGTGATCACGTGCCTGCTCGTGAGTACGTCTTTTGGCCTCTTGTATGCTGACCCTGCTCGCCTCACCGGGGTGATAGGCGAGCTCAAGGGCATGCGAGGGAGCCTGCTCCTCCGGGTGTTCCTTGGGATGGGACTGCTCGTGTTCGGCCCAAATGTTCCCGTCCAAATGCTCGGCATCTTCTTCTTACTTCCGCCGTCGACGCTGGTCCCGACACTCGCCTTGTCATGGGGGAGAGATTACGCCGCCGCACTCCGCATTACGCTCGTCCTGTCTGTCCTCTCTCCTCTCCTGCTGGGAGCCTCGGTCGTCCTGAGCAGGGCGCTGGACTTCTCCCTCTCTGGGGGGAACACGCATTTTCCCCTACCAATACAACTCAGCGCGCTCCTCCTGCTGGCAGCAGCACTGGCGCTCCCCGCTTTTGCGGCGCAATGCTACCGCCTCAAGCAGCCCATCAAAGCCGGTGCCCTGAGTACCAACTGGGGGTGGATTGGGGGAGCGGCATCACTTCCACTTGCGTTTCTCCTGACCTCCTATTTCACTCCTGCTTCTCTGGTTGAGCAAGTGGTGACACCAGGGGGGGTGAGGCTCCTAGGCAATACATTCCTGCTCATGGCTGGAGCATTCGGAGGACTCCTCTTCATTGCACAATTGATCAAGGTACACGGTAGGGAGGATGAACCCGGGCAGGCTCGGCGGTTTGCGGCAACCACGCCAAACGTGTTTCTCTGGTCAGCGCTTATCCCCGCACAGTTTGCTCACGATCCTTCGTTGGGGCTGGGAATGCAGGTGATGTGGGCGGCCATGCTCTTCTTTGTGGGGCTCGTGATCAGAGAACGGTGGCGCGTGCATCATGTGGGTGAGAACATTGCGCTCCTCCGAGTGAGCTTATCCTGGTCCGAAGTGACAGCCAAGATTGCCTCCGTGCCAAAGGTGACGACGTCATCCTCCTTGCGAAGCGAACAGGGTCGCGCACATCGTGGCTAAAGATGAGGTCTACCTGGCCCATGAGTGTATTTTAATCCAAAAGAGACGACGTGCCATCTAACTGAGGCTGAGCTTGCTTTTCATCTTCTTTCACAAGCTCTTACGTAGTTAGATGGCACATCGTCTCTTTTGGTCAAAAAGGCACTTACAGGCCTAACGGCGTGGCCGTGTGAGCGGAAATACGAGGCGACTTTTTCAAGTGCCTGGCATTGCTTGGGAGAAGGTGGCGTGCAGATTAACACACTGCCTGTTGGAAGCGTTCGAGCGATGGCTTTGTACTTCGGTTTATGAAAGAGCAGGGAAGCAGGCACTAACGCAATGTTATCAAGCTGCGCTGTGCGTAGTGCTTTGGGTGGTCTTCTCAGTTGGTAGGGAAATATGCGTATTCTCATAAGCTTGTTTGCATCATCAATTGCTTTGCGTCTCGTGCCATGTGGACGTAGATCAAGGAGGTGTCCGGTTTCTCATGACCGAGTAAATCTTGTAGCTCTGCTGCGGTATAGCCTTTTGCTGCTTTATATGTGGCACATGTGTGGCGCAAGGAGTGACAGGAAAACTTTTTCGTGATGCCTGCTGCTTTGCCATATTTGTCTATAATATCCCTGACACCCTGCACTGATAAGCCCTTGCCCTCATAGTTCAGAAACACATGCTCATCGCTGCTGCGCGGTCGTGTTGCAAGATACGCTCGTAACGCCTGGGTAGCTTTCTTCTCAAGATACAGCGTGCGTTGCTTCATTCCTTTGCCGTTAATCAGCATGATACCTTCAACCAGGTCAAGAGCTGGTAAGGTAAGTCCTACCAGCTCGGCTACTCGAATGCCAGTTTGCAGAAACAATTGGAGGATCGCATAATCGCGGCTATTGCCTGCGGCGGCATTGAGGAGTCGCATATATTCATCAACTCGTAAAAAGACTCTGCTTTTGCGCTCCTTTTTCGGCATGCCAATGTTGGTCGTAGGGGAGGAGTCAAGCAGCTTTTCCGCAACAAGAAATTTGCAGTATTCACGGATCGCAGCGAGTTTTCGAGCCCTGGTCACTCCTGAGCGTCCTTGCTGTGCAAGACTGGCAAGATAGTCTATGATGTGAGTCCGGCTGATCGCCGTTGGTGTTGTGACAGAAATATCCGTCTCAGAAATATAGTGAAAAAATTGTCTCAGGTCTGTGCGATAAGCAATGATGGTATGCTCGCTCACATTTCGCGCATGCAAGCTGTTCATAAATCTGGTGAGTGTAGTGTCAAATGGTGTTGTGTTCTGCATACATTTCCTTCCTGTCACAGGTTAGCGTATTCTCCTGGGAACTGCATAACTTCCGCTGCCGTTGTGTCATCTGGTCACAGTTTGCCGGATTTCTCTTTTTGGCGCAAGCCCGGAATTTTGTAAAACTTGATTTCTATAACTAGGAAAAAAGCGCGTTATATTCAACCAATTTTGTTGGATTTATGGGGAGTTGTCAAGCGGCTGGTAGGTATAATCTCTCATTATACGCACCTAAGCCCACGATACGGTGTAATTTGATTATCGTTTCCGATTCGAGTAGTGCCACACAGGATCTTCGTTGTCATTGGTCACTTCCAGCAGTGCTTCCATCGCCTAACGTGTTTTTTGGTCCTAGATCAGAAGTCGGTATGCTCTCTTGAGCAGATGGAGCCGATCAGGCTTGTATATCATTGCTTGGCGAAGACGGGGAAAGAGAAACAGTTGACTGCGATGGACTGGTCGTGGAGTCTTCATCAATGATAGCACCTCTTGCTTTACAGGTATCTAATTGCTCTTTCGTCAGTCCTTTGACTCCACGTAAGACGGTACCCTTCAGGAATAGTACATCTTCAAGGTTGGCTTTGAGGAGATCGACTTTTCGCAAAGATGCCTGTGGCATCCATACCTGCTTCAGATCAACCTCCCTCATGTAGGCACTGTCGAGTTGGATACCTGTCGCGTCCAGGGACTGAGGGCCTCCCTTATTCTGACTACGGGCAAGTGGAAAAGCTTCCTTGATCGAACATCCCGGAAAGAGAGCGCTCATTTTCTTCAGGATACCACATTAAACAGGACAATCAGTAGGCTTAGAGTCACACAAATGGTGATTGTGACTTGGTAGGTGAGTGCATATAATTTCTTAGGCAAGGTTCCAATGAAATTGACAGTTCCTAACAGGCCGAATAATCCAAAGTGGCTTGCTGAGCCGATGCAGATTTAAATGTTACTGTTCAAACAGTCAAGTACAATTCGTCCAAATTGAACCTTACCTTAACCTCTTATTCATAACCAGTGCCACTGCTCGCAAATCTCGATGATATGAGATGCGATAGTCCCCAGCACTTCAGGCGAGAATAGAGGTGAGGTAAGGATTTTTTGAGCACAAAACTTTTTGAGTACTTCTTGGCGAGACCAGTGTTTGAGATATGGGAGTGTTTCCAGTATTGCTATTCGAATAGATTTTAGTTCTGAAGGTTGGGCAAGGATAAGCGGTGAAAGCTTTGTAATAACCGCTACTGATAGGTCCTTCTCGTAATAAGCTAGGGTATCTAAGATTTGCATCATCAGATGTGTCCGTTGATCTCCAGTAAAGCGAGGTACTAGAGTCATGAGTGCCACGGTTCGAAACTTCTCATCATGAATTTCTAGGGAGGTCTGCAAAGCTTGCTCCAGTAGGCTTCCTGTCAAGTGGGGAGCCAAAGAAGAGAGCACCTGGACTCGAAGAAACTTGTTTTGAAGTGTTAAAGAAACCTGGAAAGCGTGCTCTTGTAAGCGACTAGTAAAATGAG
>Ga0137380_10006610_pt1 | contig 10353 bp, 9 predicted proteins | sample SagtaG_17_FD_104809 | JGI IMG/M metagenome (GOLD analysis project Ga0137380, IMG submission 104809) | Vadose zone soil microbial communities from Sagehorn Ranch, Mendocino, California, USA - Sage2_L_100_16 metaG | ecosystem: Environmental > Terrestrial > Soil > Vadose zone | place: USA... | reverse complement strand
TGTTGCCCGTCATTCGTTATGAACACCGAACGTCACTCCAGATGGATACGAATCAAGGGGAGAGGCTTGACCGTAATCCCCGGCCGATGATCACGATGCCGTGGTGACGTTCGCCGTGACGGCTCCGGTCGGCCGGGACCGGCCCCGCGGGACACCTGACTTGCCAGCTCCGGGCACCGGCATTTCGTTGCAGACGGTGACGGCTTGGCGGTCACGCGACACGCGATATCCGCCGTTCTGCGCGGACTGTAGGTCCGCGTGCGGGCGCTGTCCAGCCGTGCAGAACGTGGTGTTCTGCGCGCCGAAGCCGACAGCGCAGCAGAGGCGCTGATCTTCCCTCCAGACGGTGGCCGGGCCCGTGCGAGTGGTCGGAACCGACCGCATGTTCCGTGCCCGGACATTGCCGACGTCCCGACTCCGCGGAATTTGACGCATGCCTGTGGCGCCGGCAGGTCCACGGGTTGCTTTGACCAGCGCGTCGTGGGAGGACGCGGAGTGCTATACGTCAGACAGGGCGGACGTTCTCCGCCTGCGGTCCTTTTTGTCCCTGGTCGTTTCGAATTCGACCTTCTGGTTCTCATCCAGCGACCTGTAGCCGGAGCTCGCGATCGCGGAGAAGTGGACGAACACGTCCGCCGTCCCGTCATCGGGGGCGATGAAACCAAAGCCCTTATCGGCGTTGAACCACTTCACTGTGCCTGTTGCCATCAGTTCAAGTCCTTTACCCAACATGCCACGGCGCGGCCTCGCCGCGCCGACCGGGAGCCTATCGTGCCTGGCCCCGGAACCGAACCCTGCCCCCGGTCATGGTCTTGCGCAGCACCAGCCGCTGCCCCGCCCGGCCGGTCATGCCTCTCATGGCCAGGTGGCCGGTCATCGCCTCAGCCAGCCACACGTTCCCCGGGTGAACGAGCGCAGGAACGAACCCAGCGCGACGGCGCCCGCACCCGCCCTTACCGCACGCCGGCGGTACGGCGATGTTGAGGGCCCGGCGGGGCCGTTGAAAGCAGGACGGCTGGAGGCGCCGGCCATCCGGCATGGTCCGCGGGAGGGCTTCTCAGGTACCTCTCGATGTGGCCGTTCCCCGGTGGCAGGCTGCGGTGGTCTGGTGGAACGGGACGTCCCAGGCGCCGGAGCGGGGCTTTGGCTTAGTACGCTTGTGAAGCTGTGGTGGGAGCGGGGAGGTCCGCGGTGGTCAGCCGGATCTGGGTAGCCGCGTTAGGGGTCGTGGCGCTGGCCGCGTCCTGCACCTCTGGCTCTGGCGCGGGTGGCCCGGCGGCAGCCTCGCCGCCGGTGCCGGCGGGTTCCGCCGATAGGGTCTGTACTCCTCATGCGTGCATTTCGCTGAGCCGGCTGGCCAGCAGCATCGATACGCAGCTTAAGGTAAAAGTCGTCGGCTACGTCGCGCTCATCGGTACGTCGAAAGCTGTTTCCGCCGGCCTTGCCCGCACGGCCGCGAACCCGCCGAAGCTCGCCATGGGACCGGACGTCATGGTGAATGTCCTCAGCGTCGGCAAAATGTTCACCACGATTGCTGTTTTGAAGTCACTGGCCCGCCACCATCGCAGCACCGGCAGCCCGATCTGGCCGTTTCTGCCCCCGGACTGGGTCAAAGGCCCCGGGGTGGGCACCATCACCTTCGGTGAACTGCTGACCCACCGGGCAGGATTCCGCCTCGACAGCGGCCTAGTCTTCGCAACCGACAATGCGGCGCGGGAACAAATCAGGCAGGGCATCCAGCAGATCGACAAGCAAGTGGCGGACTACAACAACATCAACTTCACCATCTTCCGGGACATGCTGCCCTTCATGGAGGGGGCTCCCGAGCCGGGGCCAGCCGCGCGCGCCGCCGCCGCGGACCGGTTCTTCCTCAGCTATGTGCAGCGTCAGGTATTCGACCCGGTGGGCGTCACGGACGCCAGGTGCGCACCGGTCCGCGATGCCGTGCTCATGTACCCGCCGCCCGGCACCGGGACCGCACGGGGCAGGCCGGCCCCGGTGGGACCATCGGGGTGCTCGGGGGGCGGCTGGTTTATGACACCCGCCAGCATGCTCTGGGTCCTCGACGGCCTCATCAGCAACCGCCTGCTGTCCAGCGGCCAACGGCAGCAGATGGACCACGACTGTCTGGGCTGGGACTGCTCCCTCGCCGGCCAAGCCGGCTACCGGGGAAAGGGCGGCGGCCCTTTCTGCGACGGCTCAGCGTGCCTTCAAATCTTCTTCGGCATCCTCGCCGGTACGATCCCCGTGGTGGTGGCCACCAACTCCGACCCTGGGAAGCCCCTCTTCGCAATTGTTCAAACCGCCCTCTCTGCCGCCACCACCCCCCGGTAGCCGGCCCGCTGGCGATCCTGCGGGACAGATGAAGACCTAAAGGCAAGCTGACGCCCCGGCCGGCGCCCCCCGGTGAGACGAGGCCCAGCCAGAACACGCTGTTCTGTGCACCTCAGGCCTGTCGAGCATGCCACCAACCGCCCGCTCGTATTCGGCGTTATACGGGTGATCGAAGATCACCAAGCCCTCCGGGCCGTATAACGCGCTGATACACGGGTGATCATTACTCAGTCGCTAGGACGAAAAGTGGCAATGATCACCCGTGTATCACGTTGTTATGCACCGAATGTCTGGATGTTGCGCTCGGTGGATGTTTACTGTCCGTAGCAGCAACTGTCTAGCCTTGAAGGTTGTCACTGGGCGTCCTGACAGGCGGCATGTTCACGAAGCTGTCGCTACCGTGCAGAAGATTGCGGTCTCGGCCGTGTTCAAAATAGGTGACGCCGCGTGTTCATGGCGGGCGACGGGCAACACGCGCCCGCCCAAGCAGGCTAATACCTCGATTCACCACCGCGCGGTCATCATGCGCAGGAGAGAAACGCCGCGTCTAGCGGATCTTCCCTGGCTCTCCCTGGACTCGCACGAACTCGCCAACCTTCCAAGCTTCCGTGATAGCAAACCCCGGCGGCAGCAGAGGCCAGGGAAGCGCCACGCCCGGCCTTCGCGACGCCCTTCCAACCGCTAGGTAGGCCAGCACCCGGTCAACCAATCCCGCCGACAGGAACGGCACAGCGAGTTCCAGGCCACCATCAAGCAACAGCCGCCGCACGCCGCTCTCATACAGCGACGCGACGACAGCGCCCGCGTCCGCGTCAGCCGGCAAATCCTTCAAGTCCAGAATGCCCGCGCCGTGGCGGCCGGGCACGGCCTCGGTGACAATCCCGCCCGCGCGCAACACCGCGTCAGCGTTCAGCCGCAGCCGCCGGGCGGCTTCCATCCCATCAGGCAACGCCATGATGCCGCGACCGGAAATCACGTACGGCCAGATGATGACGGGACGCCGTGCTTCTAGCGCCGCCAGCCACGAGCCAAGGACCACGCGTACCTCATCAGCCAGCACGCCAGTCTCCACATCGACGCCTGCCGCCCGCAGCGCCGCCGCGCCGCCTCCGTCGCGTGATGTCGGGTCCAATATCCCGATGACCACGCGCCTGACGCTGGCATCGATCAGCGCCTGACTGCACGGCGCGGTACGGCCCTGGTGGTTGCACGGCTCCAAGGTGACCACCGCCGTGGCGCCATCGGCAAGCGCCCCCGCCGCCGCCAGCGCCTGAGCCTCCGCGTGCGCTTCGCCCTTGCGCTCGTGATATCCCTCCCCGACTACCACGCCCGCCGGATCAAGCACGAGGCACCCCACCGGAGGGTTCGGGCTGGTGGTGCCAAGCCCGGCCGCCGACACAGCGATAGCGCGCCGCATCGCGGCGGCTTCGGCAGGCGTCGCCATCACGCAGCTGACGTCTCGGCCAGCGCCGCCTGCAGCGCAGCGACTGCCTCCAGTTCACTGTGCGGTGCCAGTACATCAGCAGTCGCCACGACCATGCGCATAATCCGCTCCGAACCCGAGTCCCGCGCAATATCGAGAGCCTGCATCGCTACCGTGGCAGCCTCGGCAGGCTCGCCCGCAGCAGCGAAGCCGGCAGCCTGATAGCCGAGCGCGGCCCCGCGGTCACGCCGGTATGCCGGGGGCAGCGACCCGACAGCCGTCTCCAGCGCCGCAATCGCCTTCACGGGACGACCGAGCGTCAGCCAGCAGGCGCCCCGCTGCATCTCCAGGTACGCTGCCGTGCAAAACGAGCCATGCCCGTTTGACGCGTCACCCGGATCATCGGGCGCCGCCGCCAGCCCATGAGCCCGATCCAGGGAATTGTGACACGCGACCTCCGACCCATCCAGGGCATGGGCCTGCGCCTCCTGCTGGAAGATCGCTGCCAGCATCGGACCCCCGCAGCCCTCAGCCTCCCGCCGCGCGGCAGCGGCCAGGCCCAGCACCTGTGCCGCATCGCGATCCGCCGCCGCCTGCTGGCCACGTCGGAACAGCGTCCACGACACCATCAGCCTGTCGCCTCCCTCCACTGCCCACTCCATTGACCGCCCCGTCCAGTACCGCGCGCCCGCCATGTCGGAGGAGTCCTCGTGCAACCACGCCGATGACTCGGCGTATTTCGCTCCCAGCCGCAACACCAGTTGCCGCGCAGGCGGCCGGACTGAGCGCAGCAAGGCCTCGATCACGCCTAGCTGGACATGCACAGCGCCCAGAGCATGGCGCGGGCCGAGCAAGTTATCGGCCTTCACCAGCGAGTGCCATTGGTCATCCAGGTAACAGATCAGCTCATCGAGTTGCGTCGGGGGAAACTCACTCAGGCGGACCCGCATGGCGTGATCCACCGGCACAGGTACGTTTCTCAATTCCCGCATGCCTGCGGCGGAACCGCCTAGCCGACGCGGAAACAACCTGGCCGCCAGCGCGACAAGCCTCCCGCCAGCGTCAAGAACCTCATCAAGCCGCTTGGCCGTCTGGGGAGATGGCCGTTTCTGGCCATGACGCAGCTGCGAGATATGCCCTGCGTTGCAGGGTACCTGGCGGGCAAGCGCCCGGACACCTACCCCGCGCGCGGCCATAAGCCGCTGAAGTTCGTCACCGAACTCGCTCATGCTGCGCGTACCAATCACGTCTGGCTGTTTGCCGTTTGCCGCCACTTGTTACCCGTTTGCCTCTGCCGGGAACTCCTTCCAGGTTACGCCTGCCGAACGGTTAACTCACGGTGTACGTCCCCGCACGCGCAAGGAGTGGCCGTAATGCAGCCCAGGCAAGCTATCCGGCCATTGCCCACCGGCATCCGGTACCATCCCAGGCACAGCGAGGCACGATGAGACCCACCCCCGTTTCCGGATCACCAGCCAGCGAGACTGCGCCGCCGCATGACCAGCTCCCCGGCCTGCGGGCCGACTTCCCTTGCTTCCGGATCTGGCGGAAGCAGACCTGCGACCGCGCCCGGTACGAGGCCCGCAGCCTGCACCTGGAAATCAACCCGCACACCGTCGTCACCGACGACATCGCAGAGCTGGGCGCCGCGCTGGAACCCGCCCGCCTCTTACCCTGCCCCCGGCCGCACCCTCCAGGCCAGCCGCCGCCCGCCCGCCCGCGACCGGCCGCCGCGTCATGACCGCCGACGACGCGGCCCGCTGGCAGGCGGCCAAGCAGCTCCGCAGCGAGCACCCGAAATGGCTGGTGATATGGGTTGCCCGCACCCCAGCGCTTCCACGCCTACCCGCTCGCCGGGTCCAGGGCCGGCGCCGGCCTGACCGACACCGAGCCCGCCGGCCTGGCTGCTCAGATCGAGCAGGCAGACCGCGCCGCCGCCAGCAGGCGAGCCAGGCCACGGCGCGCGCCCGCCAGCAGCGCATAGCCACGACCCGCATTCACCCCGCCCGTTTCGGACTTGCCACAACACCCCGGAGCACCCACAACCCTCCACAACCACGGCCAGGCCACTGATTTTCATGATCGTGGCGAGTTTGGGGTCGCGATGATGGGAAAGGCCGGCGGCGCGCCGGTCAGCCGGTGGCGGTGTCGGCGACCACCGTGCCGAACCGGCTGCGGTGGAAGATCAGCGGCTCGCCTGCGTAGACCCGGACCCGGTGCACCCGGCCGATGACGATGTCGTGGTCCCCGCTGGGATGAACGTGCTCGAGGGTGCACTCGATGTGCGCGATGCAGCGGTCGAGCAGCGGGTCGCCGAAGATGCCGACCCGCCAGTGCAGCCCGGCGAACTTGTCGTCGGCCCGCCGGGCGAAGTTCTTGGCGATGGGCTCCTGGTCCGAGGCGAGCACGTTGATCGCGAAATGCCCGCTCCGGTTGAAGCCGTCCAGGCTCGGTGCCCGGTGGTCCACGCAGAACAGCACCAGCGGCGGCTCGAGCGAGACCGAGGCGAACGAGTTCGCGGTGAGGCCATAACGGACGCCGGACTGATCGCAGGTGGTGACCACGGTCACGCCCGTGGTGAAGGCGCCGACCGCCTGCCTGAAGTCCCAGGTGTCGAGCGTTCCCGCCCTGAGCTGACGAGGTGCGACCACGGCGTTCTCCGGCGAATTGCCTTGAGGGCAACGCAGTTGCCTGCTTTGCCTCAGTGTAGATCGCCGGCGGCCAAGCCGGACTAGGATTACTTGCAACGCCATTGCCGTCAGGGCAATTATGGGGTCTTGACCGCGGCCCGGCAAGGGCCGAGAAGAGCTGCCCTGATCGCGGCTACAGGGCCAGGGAGATCGGCGCCTGCCGTGACCCGCGGCCCGCCGGGGCCAGGGGGGCCTCCTTGACCGGGCCCTACAGGGCCGAGGAGATCAGCGCCGCCCGCTCCAGCAGCATCTCGACGGCGGCGCGCATCGCCCGCGGGCTGAACCTGACCGCCGGGCCCTGTATCCCGAGTATCGCCACCAGCCGTCCCGCCCGGTCGACGACCGGCGCCGCCACCGCGTTCAGGTCTTCCTCCCGCTCGCCCAGGGCCTGGGCCCAGCCGCGCTCCCTGACCTGCGCCACCTCGACGTCGAGCACCCCGCGGTCCACTATGGTCCGGTCGGTGAAGGCGGTCAGCGGGCCGGCCGTGAGCTTGCCGCCATGCGCCAGCAGCACCTTGCCCACCGCAGTCGCGTGCGCCGCGCTCGCGCGGCCCACCTCGGCCACGCTCCGCACGGTCAGCGGGCTCTGCACGAAGTCGAGCGTGAAGGCCTCGTGCTCGCCGGGAACCGACAGCGTGGCCGTCTCGCCGACCGACCTGCCGAGTTCCTCCAGGTAGGGCCGGGCAAGCGAGCGGACGTCCAGGCCCTCGTGCACGGCGTTGGCCAGCCGCACCACCCCGATGCCCAGCCGGTACCGCCCAGTGGAGCTGACGTGCTCGACCAGGCCGCCGCCCGCCAGCGTCGCGAGGATCCGCGAGACCGTGCTCACGTTGATGCCGGTGCGGCGGGCGATCTCGTTGGTGCCGAGTTCCGTCCTGGCAACGGCCAGCTCGTCCAGGATGGCGATCGCCCGCTGCACCGCAGCCACCTGACGGGTGGCTGGCACACCGGTCCTGGCCACGGTAGGATTCTCCTAATTGGAAATGCTATTTCCGCAGAGGCAATAATACGGCCATCGTACTGAGTCGGCGCCACCAGCGCCACCAGGACCGGCGCCAGCAGCGCCGGCGGAGAGGGGCACGCCGATGATTCCCGCCAGCAGCCGGTACGTGATCGTCGGGGCAGGGATCCACGGGCTTGCCACGGCGTGGCATCTCGCCGGGGAGCTCCGGGCCCGCGGCCGGGGCAACGGCCAGGACATCGTCGTCCTGGACAAGCGCGGTGTCGGGGCCGGCGCGTCCGGCATCGCCTGCGGCGTCGTACGCAACAACTACTTCCAGCCGGCCATGCGCGAGCTGATGGCCCATTCGGTCTCGGTGTGGGAGTCGGACCCGCCGGCGTTCGCCTACCATCCGGTGGGCTACCTGCAGATCGCGCCAGCCGCGATGCACGAGGACGTGGCGAAGATCTTCGCCGAACAGCAGGCGATCGGCTACCCGTCCGTGCTGGTCGAGGGGGAGCGTGACTGCCGTGACTACATGCTCGGCATGTTCGGCGACTGGCAGGCGCCGGGCAGCACCGTGATCCTGCACGAGCGCAAGGGCGGCTACGCCAACAACATGAGCTCGCTGCGCGGGCTGGCGGCGAAGGCCGAGGCCGAGGGAGTGCGGATCGTCACCGGGGTGCGCGTCACCGGCCTGCGGGCCGACGGTGGCGCGGTGACGGCGGTGCAGACCGACCAGGGCGACGTCGAGTGCGACCAGGTCGTGATCGCGGCAGGCCCATGGATCCGCGACTTGTGGGCCATGCTCGAGCTGCCCGACCAGATCTCGGTGACGGACGCCAGCGGCGGAGTGCACCCCGGCCGGCCGATGTGGACGTACTGGGCGCTGCAGGAGGGGACGCTCGCCGTCGACCCGGGCGAGTTCACCGACAACGCGGGATCCCCGCCGCCCGTCGTGCACATCGACTCCGACGCGCCGCTCTACGACGACGCCGACGGCACGCTGATCACGGACAGGCTGTGGGGGATCTACTACAAGCCCGACTTCTCCTTCGGCGGGGTGCAGGGCGGCACGTCCCCGTACGTGATCGACCGCCCGGCCGGGCAGGTCGCCGTCGACCCGTACGGCCCGGAGAACCCCGAGTACACCGTGCGGGACGACTTCGTCCGGATGTGGACCTCCGCGCTCTCCCACTGCCACCAGCGCTTCGAAGGCAAGCGGCACCTCTACCGGCACGAGCCGACCGGCGGGATAGGCGCATTCACCCCGGACAGCTTCCCGGTCTTCGACGTGTTCCGGCAGAATGCCTACGTCGTCGCCGATTCCAACCACGGGTACAAGATGATCGGCGTCGGGGCGCTGGTCGCCAGGGAACTTCTCGGCGAGCCGCAGGAACTGCTCGCGCCGTTCCGGTTCGACCGCTACCGCACCGGCAGGCTGCACCCGACCAGCAACTCGCCGTTCCCGTGGAGCTGACCAGCACCCGGTTCGGCCGGCGAGCCTGCGGGGTGACCGTCCGCCCGCGAGCCTGCGGGTGACCGTCGCCGGCAGGCTCCGGTCACGCCGCGGAGTCTGTCACGCCGCGGGGGTCTGCCCGGCGAGTACCTGGCGGAGCAGGCCGGCGTCGGCGTTCCCGCCCGTCTGGATCACGGCCACGCGCTTTCCTGCCGCCGCGGGCCGCTCGGCCAGCAGGCCGGCCAGCGCCAGCGCTCCGGCGGGCTCGGCGACGTTGTGGCAGGCATCGAAGAGCACTCGCATCGCCTCGGCCGCGTCGTCCTCGCTGATCGTCAGGATCCTGGCGGCGCCCGCGCGGATGACCGAGACCGCTTCGGCGTCCGGGACCCGGCATGCGACACCGTCCACGAACGTGTCCGCGCTGTCGGTGGCGACCGGCCGCCCGGCCTGCATCGAGCGCGCCATCGCCGGGGCCCGCTCGGCGACCACGCCGACCACCTCGGTGCGCAGGCCGAGCAGGTCCCGCACGCCGATGATGCCGCTGATGCCGGAGCCCATTCCCACCGGCACGTAGACGGAGTCGAACTGGCCGGCCGCGTCGAAAAGCTCGCTGGCGTAGGTGGCCACGCCGAGCACGAGATCCCGGTGATAGGGCGGCACGATCTCCAGCCCGCGCCGGGCGCCGAGCACGTCGGCGTGCTCGCGCGCGGCCTGGAAGTCGTGGCCGTGCACGATCAGCTCGGCGCCGAAGCCCTGCATGGCGGCGTTCTTGCCGGGGCTGTTGCCTTCCGGGACGACGATTGTGACCTTGATCCCCGCGGCCCGCCCGGCGAACGCGAGGCTCTGGCCGTGGTTGCCGCGGGTGGCCGAGATGATCCCATTGACCCACGGCCGCTCGGCGCGCAGCCGCTCGGCGTACACCAGGCCGCCGCGCACCTTGAAGGCCCCGGTGGGCGTGTGGTTCTCGTGCTTCACCCAGACCTCGGCGCCGGCCGCACGGCCGAGCAGCGGCCAGGCATACTGCGGGGTGGGCGGCACCCATTTGCGGACGATGCCGGTCGCCCAGGCAAGCTCTGCTGCGCTGAATTGCACCCGCTCAGCCTTCCATGCCCGGCCGCGCGGAGCCCGGCCGGCCCGGCCCGGCAGGCTCCGGCCACGGCCTCAGTCGGTGGCGACCGCCGCCTCCTCGCGGAGCAGCGCCATCTGTTCGGCGGACGGCATCGTGGGCACCTTTTCGCGGAACGTGATCTTGGACTTGTCCTGCACGACCCGCCGGTAGAAGAACAGCAGCACGGAGCCGGCCAGCACGCCCACGCCGATGAACATGTCGGTGTTGTCTCCGTAGCCAGTGAGCGACGGGTTCGCGATGCCGAAGCCGACCAGGATCGCGTTGAACACCGCGAGGACCGCGGCGATCCCGAGCCAGACCGCGCCCACCTTGATCGGCCGCGGCCAGTCCGGCCGGTCCTTGCGCAGCAGCAGGAAGCCGCTCAGCGCGAAGACATGC
>Ga0137380_10006602_pt1 | contig 10363 bp, 5 predicted proteins | sample SagtaG_17_FD_104809 | JGI IMG/M metagenome (GOLD analysis project Ga0137380, IMG submission 104809) | Vadose zone soil microbial communities from Sagehorn Ranch, Mendocino, California, USA - Sage2_L_100_16 metaG | ecosystem: Environmental > Terrestrial > Soil > Vadose zone | place: USA... | reverse complement strand
CAGTACGGCCTCGGTGGCAAATCCATCCTCTACCTGACGCATAGCAAACGACCGCCGCCGGAGTTGCCGGCCGAATACCTGACCATGAGCCGCGACGAAGCCGAGGCGGTGTACGAGCGTGCAGACCTGTTGTTGAATTTCCACTACGGGATCAATCCAACGCTGCTGGCGCGTTTCCGGCGCACCGTGCTCGTGGATATCGATCCGGGGTTGTTGCAATTCTGGATCAGCCGCGGACAAATCAGCGTGCCGAGGCACGACGTGTATTTCACCACAGCCGAAGGAGTCGGACGGAAGGACGGCAAAATTCCGGACTGCGGTCTGACGTGGATTCAAATCCGGCCATGTGTTTGCCTGGAACACTGGCCGTACGTGTTTGATGCCCATTCTGAAGCGTTCACCACGGTCTCTCTCTGGGACTCGGGAGACTGGGTCCGTGACAGTGTTGAAACCTACGAGAACACCAAGCGCGTGGCGTTCCTCGATTACACCGAACTGCCCCGGCTGACCAACTCCCCGCTGGAGTTGGCGCTGTTCTTGAGAAGGGACAGAGACAATCAGGAGCGTGGCTTGCTGGAAAGCCGCGGTTGGCGCATCCGCCACTCGCGCGACGTGGCTGGCACGCCGGAGACGTATCGATCCTACATCCAGCAAGCGCGCGGCGAGTTCAGTTGCGCGAAGCCGTCTTACATGAAGCTCCAAACCGCCTGGGTCAGCGATCGGAGTGTCTGCTTCCTCGCCAGCGGCAAGCCGGTCGTGGTGCAGCACACTGGTCCGAGCGCGTTTCTCCCCAACGGCGAAGGCATGTTTCGTTTCTCGACGCTGAAGGAGGCGGCCGACGCGCTGGCCGCAATCAACGCCGACTACGAGCGACATTGCCGCGCCGCGCGCAAACTGGCGGAAACCTATTTCGACGCCAGACAGGTCGTCGAAAAGATCGTGAGCCACGCGCTGAAAGAGGATCCTGCCGAGGCAAACGCATGATCGACCTGAGCCGCACTCGACGAGAACTCCTCGCGGAAATCGAGGCGCCGGATATACCGTGCGAACCTCCGAGCGATATCACCGACCCGCGCGTCGCAGCCACGGACGCACGCGTCTGCCTGTCGGGCCGCGGGCGAGACGATCTTTTCCCGCTCTTGAAGCTCGCGTTGTCGGAGCGGTTCCGAACCGTGCCGCGTCTGAATCTGACCCTGGATTTGCTCATGCCCTTGAAGAACGCGCTGGGCAACGCCTACAGACACGGCAATGCCACCGATCCCGCCAAGGCCGTTTCCGTGGAGATCGTGCTGACCCGCAAGGGCGCCTTCATCGCGGTTACGGACCAGGGCCCAGGCTTCGATGTTGCGCTCACGTTTCGACGCTTCCAGGAGCAACAAGACTACTTCGTGCACTTCGGGTTCGGATTCCGCAACATGCATCGGGCAATGTCCACGGTCAGCTACGAAAACGGCGGCCGCACCGTTCTCCTGTGCTACCGGCCCATAGAGGATCCGGATCACGCCTCGTCTTCCTGCTTCCCTTCCGCCTGCGAATCGACCAACACCACTGGAGAGTTCGGCCGCGGTGACGTTTTCCCAAAAATCCTTGATGCGGAATGGATGCAAGCTTGCCTGTCAGCCGAACTGCCAGAGTTCGGCAACGGCAGGGCCCGGCTGGAGTCCTGCCGGGTCTACGCGACACGTGGGCGCGCCGGCGACGACTGTGTCAACCGCTACGTACTGCGAGTCGCCGTCCACGACGGGGGACCGGCGGAGACGCGAATCCTCACCGGGAGACTTCACGCATCGGAGGCCGCGGCGCGAGCCGACTTCGAGGCCGCAGCCAAGCTGCGCGAAGCAAAGTTATCGAAGCATGTGCGGATACCCCCGGTGGCCCGGCTGACCGGAGAGCCGCGCCTCGTCTTATACGACTTCGACTCATGGCTGGACCTCGGGGAATATCTGAGCTATCAAGGCAAACTTAGGTCGGTCCGGCGCTGTGTAGGAAAGTTTGGACGAGCGCTCGCACGCCTGCACCGCACCCAGTGTGCGTTTCCGGACGCGGAGCCTGATGGAGCAGACCTCCAGCCGATGTTCGCGCGCGCAGAGGCAACACTTCGGACCTTGCCCTCTGGACCGGAGCTCGTACATCGCCTCGGTATCTCCATTCAACACTTCCAGGAGAGGTCTGCGGACAGGCGGGCGCAAACCCTGGCCACGATCCATGGTGCGTTGGGTTGGGACTGCATCCGCTATGGCATCGATGGTGAGTTCTATTTTTTTCGCTTCGAGTCGTGCCGGCGGTCCGACCCAAGGCTTGATCTTGGAGGATTTGCGGCAGACCTGCTCTGCTTCACGCTTGCTGCCTATGATGATGCGGCCTATCGCCTCTGCAGCAAGGCCTTCGTGAGTAAGTACAACTCGAAGGCAGAGCACCCGGTGCGCGAGGACGATCTTCAGCCCTACATCGTGCTTGCCCTCTGCGAGCGTATCCAACGGGCGGAGCCTCGTACGAAAGCTGGGGCCGGGCCACTGCTCGCGGCTCTGGAAGCTGTGCTATGCGGTAGGGGCATCGCGAGTGAGGCGTCATGAAATATTTGATCGTCAATGTCGATGACCTGGGCGGGAGCCGTGGAGTCAATCGCGGAATCCTGGAAACGTTATTGAGCCGCGGAGCGGTGACAGGATGTAGCCCCGGACGTAGGCCCGGGGAAGTATACGCATTTGATTGTTGCCGAAGTTGTGGCTTGAAGCGAATTCCCCTCCTTGGCAAAGGAGGGGTGGACGCGCCATCAAGAAATATTCCCGTTCCTTTGAAAGGCGCGGACGGGGTGGTTCGTTCAAACTCCAAAACAATTCTCTTGAACGAACCACCCCGTCTGCGCCCGTTAAGGTGGCTTCGCGACATTTTCTTAAAGGCGCAGCCACCCCTCCTTTGCCAAGGAGGGGAGTTTCGTTTCACGCCACAACTTCGGCAACAATCAAATGGCCCAACGGGGCTACATACGGTTGCCGCTCCGCGGCTTCGATCGGATGCGCTTCGCGCGTCATTTTGGACAGCAAGGGTATGAGGTAGCACTATGCCAACCGTTGTCATTGCTGCCCACAACGTAGCCGCCTTCCCGGAAGGAGGCGGGCACTTCTGGGTGTATCTGCAGTACGTGCTGGCCTTGCGCCAACTCGGCTGCGACGTCTATTGGTTGGAGGCTTTCCGCACCAAAGGCCGCGCGGAACGGGAAGCCGCTGCGCTGGACACCTTCCGCGCGCGTATGGAACGGTATGGCCTCAGTGGAAAAGTCATCCTGTACCTGACGCGCAGCCAGACGCCCATGGCCAAAGCTCCGACGGAGTACCTCAACGTGAGCCGCGCAGAGGCGGAAGCGGTGTTTGAGAAAGCAGACTTGCTGCTCAATTTCCACTACGCGATCAGCCCCGGCCTGCTAGCGCGTTTCCGCCGCACGGCGCTGGTGGACATTGATCCGGGGTTGTTGCAATTCTGGATCAGCAGCGGCCAACTCCGCGTGGCGCGACACGATTCGTATTTCACCATCGCTGAAGGAGTCGGCCGGCCCGGCGGCAAAATTCCGGACAGCGGCTTGTCATGGATTCACGTCCGGCCCGCCGTCTGCCTGGAGCGCTGGCCGTACGCATTTGACCCGAGCAGCGAAACCTTCTCCACCGTCTCCATCTGGGACTCGTCGGACTGGGTGGTTGACCGTTATGAAACCTACGAGAACACCAAACGCGTCGCGTTCCTCCAGTTCGTCGACCTGCTCCAGCTGACCCACCAGCCCCTGGAACTGGCCCTGTTTCTGCGAACCGCCCGCGACCTGGCGGAACAGCGCGATTGGCAGAGCCGCGGCTGGCGCATCCGCCACTCGCGCGACGTGGCTGCCACGCCAGAGGCGTATCAATCCTACATCCAGCACGCGCGAGGCGAGTTCAGTTGCGCGAAGCCGTCTTACATCAAGCTCCAAACCGCCTGGGTCAGCGACCGCACGGCCTGCTACCTCGCCAGCGGCAAACCCGTCGTGGTACAGGACACGGGGCCGAGTGCGTTCCTCCCGAACGGCGAAGGGATGTTTCGATTCGCGACACCTGAGCAAGCGGCCAAGGCATTCGAGGTCATCAACAGGGATTACGAAAAACACTGTCGGGCTGCAAGGCAAATCGCCGAGACCTTTTTTGACGCCAAACAAGTCGTGAGGGAAGTCCTGAGGCAAGCCATGGCATGACGGAACTCGGGAAATAAATGATGAATTTCGACCTTAAAACCATCCGCGACTTCGCGAAAAGAAACAGCCTCGCGAGATTACTCGCGTACTCCCTGCGCGACTGGCCGCTCCTCGCAGGAGCCGTCCTGTTCCTCCTCACGAACTCGCTGCTGGATCTCGCCGTCCCCTGGGTGATGGGATTCCTCCTCCTGGACCGCGTGGTCCGGGTCGGCGACCTCGGCCAGTTGCCTGTTGTCGTGGCGCTGCTGGTAGGGATCTTCGTGGCGCAGAAGGTTTCCGACTTCTTCGCGGATTATTTCCGGACGCTCACGACGCAGCGCCTGATTCACACCATGCGCTGCGATCTGTACGAGCATCTGGAAACGCTCCCCGTGCGCTTCTTCGACCAGAGGCAGAGCGGGGAACTGCTGGCCCGCATCATCGGCGACGTGGAGAATGTGGACACATTTGTATCGACCATGACACAGGAACTCGCCACCCAGCTGATTATCTTCATCGGCTCCATCGTCCTCCTATTCGCCATCAATGCCAGGCTGACCTTGTTCGTCCTGCCCACGATTCTCGCTCTTTCGCTCTGCGTGCACTTTTTTAGAGGCAGCGTGAAGCGGAATGCCCGGCTCGCCCGCAAGTTGTTCGGCGAGATGGCCGCGGTGGCCAGTGAAATGCTTTCCGGAGTGCGGCTCGTGAAGGTCTTCTGCGCCGAAAAATTTGAAGCCAAACGCTTCTCCGATAGATCCACAAAGGTCATTGACGCTCGCGTCGAGGCCGTCAAGCTGCAGGCATTGTACTCCTCGATCGTCGATGCCTGCGTGCTGGCAGGCACCATCATCGTGATCGTCGTCGCCTCCCGATGGGCGGTCGCCGGGATCCTCACGGTCGGGGCCCTGGTGGCGTATCTGGGGTACCTCAACAAGATTTACAGTCCCGTCAAAAAGCTGAGCAAAGTGAACCTGACCATACAAAAGACCTTGGTCGCGGCCGACCGGATTTTCGAGCTCATGGACCTGGCTCCCGAATCCATCCCTCGAAACACGAGCGCGCGCCAGCAGGACCGGCGGCTGCCGAGTCTGGGCGGAGAGTTTTTTGAGGAGAGCTTCCAGACTCCGCCTGGTGTGGGTGCAGCCGTCACGTTCGAGGACGTGACCTTTGGTTACGACCCGGACCGTCCGGTCTTGAAGCGCTTCAACTTGGATGCGGCGCCGGGAGAGGTCGTGGCCCTGGTGGGACACAGCGGTGGAGGCAAGACAACCGTCGTCAGTTTGTTGCTGCGCTTCTACGAGCCGGCATCGGGCCGGATTCTCATTGATGGCACGCCTCTGGAGGACATGCCGTTGGATACGTTGCGCCGGCAAATCGCGGTTGTGCCGCAGGAGACCTTTCTGTTCTCCGGAAGCGTTCGCGACAATATCGCCTACGCCTGTCCTGAGGCCACAGACGAGGAGGTGCTCCAAGCAGCGCGCGCCGCCATGGCCCATGAGTTCATCGTGCAGCTGCCCGAAGGTTACCTGTCCCAGGTGGGAGAGCGCGGCGTGAAGCTTTCCGGCGGCCAGCGCCAGCGCATTGCCATCGCGAGAGCTTTCCTGCGCAATCCCCGAATCCTGATCTTCGACGAAGCGACTTCGCATCTGGATTCCGAGTCCGAACGGCTCGTCCAACAGGCGTTGGTTAAGATCACACCCGGAAGGACGGTCTTTGTAATCGCCCACCGCTTCTCCACCATCGCCCGGGCCGACCGAATTGTTGTTATCGAAGATGGCGAGATCATCGAGGCCGGAACGCACGAGGAGTTAGTGGCTCTGAACGGCGTTTATTACAGACTCCATACCCTGCAATTGGATGTGGCAGACGAAACGGAGCACGTCGAAAGAAGTTGACAACTGTTGAGGAGGAACCGGCATGTCCGTTTTTGCAACGCAATTCTTGTTTGCAATCTGGCTCTTGCCGGCAAGCCTGGTGGCCCAGGTGGGCGTGATTGTCAGCGGAACTGTCGAGGACGAGAGCAGGGCCGTGATACTCGGGGCACAAGTTCGTTTGGCCAGTGGGGAACCCCCCCGGACAACCTCTTCCGATGAACAAGGCCGCTTCAGGTTCGAAGGCGTGACTCCCGGCAAATACAAGCTCCGAGCGGAGGCGGCCGGTTTCGAGCCCCAAGAACTGGAGATCATGGCCGGCATGGAATCCCCGGGTCCCCTCACGCTCAAGTTGAAGGTCAGCGCGCTAGCGGCGCAAGTGACTGTCGAAGACCCGCTCGAAGAGTCGACCGAACCGGACAGCAACGCAGACGCGTTGAAACTCGACGACGACTTCTTTCGCATGCTGCCCATACCCACGGAGGACGTTATGCCACTGGTCACAAAGCTTAGCTCACCCGCCGCGCAGGGGGCGGAGGGGCTCTCCATTGTAGTGGATGGGATGGAAGGGAATCGGCTCGACGTGCCTGCTTCAGCGATCTCCAGTGTAAGAATCAATAAGAATCCTTATTCGGCAGAGTTCCAGCGCCCCGGCAAAGGAACCGTTCAAGTCAGGACCGAGCGGGGAAGCAAGAGGAGCTATCATGGGAGCTTTGCCACGTTTGCCAGGAACTCGTTGTTCGACGCGCGCAATGCGTTTGCCCAGTCGACGCCCGATCTGGACCGGCGATTCGTGTCGGCCAGCTTTGGGGGGCCGCTGGGGGCCAGGTCAAGAAGGTTTTTCCTGTCGGGCGAGAACCTGACGAATAATGAGAGTGCAGTCGTCAATGCCATCACACCGGCGGGACCCTTTTTCGCCAATGTGCCCTCCCCGCAGAGGCGCGGCAGATTCCTGGCAAGGTATGACTGGAGACCGGGCAACGCTCACGCTGTCTCCGTCAGCTACGGCTTCTCGAATGATTCCAAAAAGAACCAGAGTGTGAAAGGTTTCAACCTCCCCGAACAGGGCGTAAGCGAACAAGAGCGCCAGGACCGGTTTCAGCTGAGTTATGGCGCCATCATCTCCGGGAACCTCATTAACGACCTGCGATTCGCCCTCAGGAAAGAAGGCGAAAGCTCAGGCCAGCCGGCGGCCGCACGAACCGTTGTCGTCGAGGGAGCCTTCACGGGAGGACCGTCCCCGACCTTCCGGAAAGATGTGAAGAAAGGGTTCGAAGCTCAGGATGCGGTCACGTATGTCCACGGCGGGCAGACGATTCGCTTTGGCGCAGAATCTCGAACCAGGATTACCGATGTTTCCGACGCCTCGAACTTCAACGGAACATTCCAGTTCGGAAGTCTTCAGGACTTCGTCGCTGGCACACCATTCGTATTCCGAGTCAACCGTGGCCAGGAGGCAGTGGGCTTTACAGTCTGGGAGGTCGGCGGATTTGCCCAGGATGAAATCCGCTTGAATCGGCAGTTGAGCCTCGTCTTCGGTTTGCGCTATGACTGGCAATCCAGCATCAACGACCGCACCAACTTCGCGCCCCGGTTTACCCTCGCTTTCGCGCCTGGAAAGCAAAAGACCGTCTTGCGAGGCGGCGCCGGGGTTTTCTATGAAAGTCTGCCCAGCCGAGTCACAGAGAGATCCCTGCTGTTCGATGGCATCCGGTTCCAGCAGGTCGTGATTCCGAAACCCCTGTTTCCGGACCCGTTTCCCGGAGGACAGTTGATTGTGCCCCCACCCAGCGTGATCCGCGTGTCTCCAGAAATTCGTTTTCCTTATCTGCTTCAAACGAGCATCAGCGTGGAGCGGGAGCTTGGACCCTGGACCTGGCTTTCCGTGGACTACTCCTATTTCCGGGGCGTGCACCTATTCCGCTCCCGCGATATCAACGCGCCTTTGCCCACCATCGGACTCCGGCCGAACCGAGGCTTCTCGAACATCAATCAGGTGGAGTCTTCCGCATCGTTGCGGAGCAACGCCCTCTCGGTCACCTTCCGCGGCCGCGCCGGGAAGTTTTTCAAAGGCACCGCGCAGTACACTCTTTCCCGCAGCACGAACGACACGGCCGGGCCATTTTTCCTGCCGGCGGATAACTTTAAACTGGGGCCGGAATGGGGCCGGGCCGATTTCGACCAGAGGCACCGATTCAATTTCGGGGGCTTTCTAGAACTGCCTGGGGAGTTTCGGCTTGGCTCGATCTTCTCAACAGCCAGTGGCGCGCCATTTAACATTACGACCGGATTCGACAACAACGGCGACACCACCGGGAATGATCGACCCTCCGGCATTAACCGGAACACAGGACGCGGGCCCGCGTCTGTGCAGCTTGACGTGCGATTGACCAAGACCTTCAAGCTGGCGCCTCCGTTCCACGGCGACGAGCCCCTCACGAAGCATGAATTGCACAATCTGGAATTCAGCGTGGACGCCTTCAACGCCATCAACCACACTAACCTTGCCAATATCGTCGGCACGCAGAGCTCTCCATTCTTTGGCCGAGCCAATTCGGCATCGCCCGCAAGAACGATCCAACTCTCGGTGAAGTACCTCTTCTGAAGACTGAAGCGTCCCGCCTTTCTCAGCCTCTCCTCCAACGACTCCAGTTCATTGTCAATCAATTCTTGAACCGAGTTGGGATGGGAGTAGAAGATTAGATTAGAGTGGCCATTGAGAGAGGAGTTAGCTCATGGATCAGAATAAACCGGGTTCTCATGGAGTCGTTCGTGGAATGGATTTGGCACCGCGTTCCAGTCTGTTCGAGGGACGCTTCGGGCGTCTCTTTCGCTTCCTTCCACCTGCGCAGTTCGATCTGAAGGGAGAACACGGCACTAAGCGTGCGGAGGACGATCTCAAGAAGCTGGGCGAGAAAATGACAGACGATCCGGAGTTCCCCGATGATCCGGATGCACGAGATGCTGAGGAAAACCAAGGTATCACCGCCGGCTACACCTACCTCGGACAATTCATTGACCACGACCTCACGCTGGATCCCGTCAGCAGTCTCGACCGTCAGAACGATCCGGATAGTCTGGTGGATTTCAGAACACCGCGGTTCGACCTTGATTGCGTTTACGGAAGAGGCCCTGAAGATCAGCCTTATTTGTATCGCTCGGATGGAGTTCGAATGCTCCTTGGCCGCCGGCTGACCGGAAACGAGCAGGACAAAAACTCTCGTGACTTGCCGCGTATTGCTTCTGGTGCAGAACCGCGTCGCGCGGTCATCGGCGATCCTCGAAACGACGAGAACGTGATCGTTTCACAACTCCATGCTTCGTTTCTCCGTTTTCACAATCGTGTCGCGGACGTATTGAAGGCTACGACATTCGGCGAGGTACAGCGGGCGGTGCGATGGCACTATCAGTGGGTGGTCCTTCGCGATTTCTTGCCCACCATCATTGATCCGAGCGTTTATAACGCAATCCTGCCCAACATCGCGAATCGGACGAACATTCTGGAAGATCCGCCTAAGCTTCTTTTCTATGGTCCACCGAAGAATTTTCCGTTCATGCCGATTGAGTTCTCCGCTGCGGCTTATAGGTTCGGTCATTCGATGGTGCGTCCGTTCTACCGGCTTAATCGCACTCTGCCAAAGCCTTTCGTTATATTCCCGATCGATACGAAGGCAGTCGAAAATGGCGACATCGTCCAAGACGGTGAAAGTTTGAAGGGATTCCGGGAGTTTCCAAGCACATTCGCGATCGATTGGACACTTTTCTTTCCCGAGACCGGTAAGAAGCCAGTACTGGCCGGACCTAAGGATCGAGTTCAGCCTGCTTACAAGATTGATACTTCCCTGGTGAACCCGCTGGGTAAGCTGCCCAACACGGACCCGCCGGTACTTGCTCAAAGGAATCTGCAACGTGGGTTTCAAATGGGTCTGCCTTCCGGCCAAGTACTCGCCGAGGCGATGGGAGAAGACGTTATTCCAGATGAAAACCTGAAAATCGGCAAGGCCACTGTGGAAGATTCCAAAACGAACAAGCCCCTCGCGGAGGTTCTCCCTCGATTCAAGAGGAATGCTCCGCTGTGGTTTTACATCTTGGCCGAAGCTCAACAGCAGTTCAAAGATGACGATACGCCTATCCGGCTTGGACCTGTCGGTGGCAGACTTGTTGTCGAAACGTTCGTTCGCCTGCTTCTCGAAGACCGCCAATCTTTCCTGCGCCAGGCTCCAAACTGGACGCCCTTTAAAGAATTTTTGAACAAAGGCGAATTCAAAATGTCCGATCTGTTGACGCAGGCGCGGCT
>Ga0137380_10006593_pt1 | contig 10366 bp, 10 predicted proteins | sample SagtaG_17_FD_104809 | JGI IMG/M metagenome (GOLD analysis project Ga0137380, IMG submission 104809) | Vadose zone soil microbial communities from Sagehorn Ranch, Mendocino, California, USA - Sage2_L_100_16 metaG | ecosystem: Environmental > Terrestrial > Soil > Vadose zone | place: USA... | reverse complement strand
CCTACCCGCGAATACTTGGGCGCTACGTGCGCGAGTTGAATGTATTGAAGCTGGAAGAAGCGGTGCGCAAGATGAGCGGGCTTGCGGCGGAGACTTTCAGCCTTAAGCACTACGGCTGCATCGAAGAGGGCTGGCAGGCAAACCTGGTGGTGTTCGATCCTCAACGAGTGATTGATCGCGCGACCTTCGAAGATTCAAAGCAATATCCGGAGGGAATCGAGCACGTGATTGTTGAGGGCCAGCCGATAATTCGATACCGAGAAAACTACAATTCAGGAAGCGGTACCGCAATTAAGTTGGAGCCCCGCACGTTGTAGCGAGGTTCTCATAATCACGGATAGGTAGTTAGTTCCTAAAACTCCGTTCACCTGCTGACAACAGTTCTGGTTTCGCGCGTTGCTCCCCAACCGGACTCGTCATCCGAGTATCTTGACAGAAGCTCACCCAGAACTTTCTCACCATGAATTTTGCCGCTACTGAAGAATTTTTCTATTTCAACCGAGCCGTCGCGGAAAAACTCGATTTCCCAGCGCTCTCCCGGCGCGGTGGCGATGACCATCACTGCTTCAGGGCGATTATGGGCGAGTGTGTAGTTGATTCCCCTTTGTTCCAAATCCCCCAAGAACGTGTCTAGTTTGTCAAATGCAGCGCTCATCTGTCGAACCTCTTGTCGGTTAGTAGCTTCCGAACAACTTTAAAGCCGGGTGCGTTTAACTCCGCCCCATGTTCAATCTGTTCCCAACTCATTTGACTGAAGTCTTCCCAGCTGGGTGACACCCTGGGAAGCCGAGCTTGCCTAATATTACCCTTCTTTTGCTTAAGTATCTCGGCTACCCTTTGTCCTGCAAATTTGTTTATGGTCTTTATTCCTCCAAAAGACAGCCGACGACGACATTATAGCGCGTTGTCGGCTCTCTGCTACACAATTATCGACTCGTCGCTTATCGCTTGAGTTTCCGACAAACGAGAGCGATACATCCCGCGGCCAATGCTTGCTCTCCATACGCGTGAAGCGTTCGCAGCTGAAAACCTGCCTCGCGCAGCGCCCTGGCAACCTCACCGGGATTATAAAGCTGAAGCTGATGAACCTCCTTGCCTCGCCGATAAAGCTTTCCGACCTTACGAAAAGTTGTTATTCGACGAGTCAGCCGGCTGGTCGCTTCGTCTTCTTCCACTTCGACAATAACCGCCCAGTCCTCTCCTTCGCGATGCTTCTGACGCGGGCCTTTCCCACGTCCAGGCTCGGCAATGTCGAATACAAACACACCGCCAGGTTTCAGAGCCGAATAAACGCGACGAAAGAGGCGACGAAGCTGATCGATGCTATTGATCTCGTCGAACAGGTAGTTCAGGCACTCGCCGAGCGACGTGACTGCATCGCAGACAGGAACTTCAACCTTGAGCAAGGATCCTACTCGGAATTTTGCTTTCGGCGCACGCTTGCGAGCGATCTCAATCATTGACGTGGAAAGATCAATTCCCAGGACGTCGTAGCCGGCGCGCGAGAGCTCGCTTGCCCAGATCCCACTCCCGCAGCCCAGATCAACCACCAGCCCGCTTGCTAGGCCGGAGTTGTGAAGAATCTGGAGCAGGCCCGGCGCAGAGTTCTTGGCGAAGTCGCCAAATCCAACATCATGAATGTAGGCGAGATCGCTGTTGTACGCTTCAACCATTCTTTCAAAGTTGCATCCTTGGAGGTGGTCCGACCGGCTGCCTACTGAACGTCAACACTGCCTTCGCGAAGTATTCTGTCAGGCGGCGGTGTTCGCTGACTTCACATTTGCGCGAGACGATGATGCAGACCGAGTACTGCGCAACACATCATGGTGCAGCGAATACTAGCGCTGGCGAAAGTCGTCTTGCAACCGAATGGATTCGCGAAAGACCCGCGATCAAAGCGCAAGCGTGTTGCGACGCGCTGCAAACTTACGGTTTTCGCAACTGGACTTGTCTCGCCGATGCTGCGATGAAAAATGATCGGGCCCAAATGGAAAACAGAAATCCTCTCTGATATACTCAATTCGATTTGAACGCGAAACCCCGTTTCGACGATAGCCATGCGTCTGTGAAGGAGTTGCGATGTACGAAAGAAGCGAACCCGCCGCACGCCAGCCTGAAAGTTATCCAACGTCACGACCTGTCCGATTGATCATCACGCTGATCGCAATCACTTGTCTTTCAATCGGTATCGCCGTGGGTGCAATCGTCCAGGAGATCGCGCGTGCCCGATCGGAAGACAACCGATTGACGATCAGCAGCACGGGCGCGACGCCTGACGCGTTGTCGGCGATCTTCGCGCGGGTGGCGCGAGACGTCGAACCTTGCGTCGCCCACATAAAAGTATTCGAGAGTGAAGTGTACGCCCGCGAAGGCGCAGGCTCGGGCGTAATCGTTAACTCGGCTGGTTTCATCTTGACTAACGCGCACGTCGTCAGGCGTGCTAATAAGATCAGGGTCAAACTGTCAGACGGGACCGAAACGGACGCGAAGGTAATCGGCGTCGATACCCAGACAGACTTAGCTGTGATTAAGATCGCAGTCAGTAAACCGCTCCCAGTCGCGAGAATGGGCGATTCGGACAAGCTCAACGTCGGCGATTGGGTGCTCGCCATCGGTTCGCCTTTCGGGCTCGAGCAAACTGTGACTGCTGGAATCATCAGCGCCAAAGATCGCGTGACCGGCAATGATGCGACGCCGTTCCAGCAATTTCTTCAGACCGACGCCGCCATCAACCCCGGTAACTCGGGAGGCCCACTGGTCAGTCTCGCAGGCGAAGTGATAGGCATTAACACTCAGATCGCGACCAACACCGGAGCTTACAACGGAATCGGGTTCGCGCTTCCGTCTTCGACTGCCGTGGAGATTTACAATCAGCTCGCGACCGATGGTCGAGTGCGTCGCGGGTTCCTGGGCATCGCTCCGCAAGAAATAACACCGCAGATCACCCGTTTGAATAACATCCCGAGCGGCCAGGGCGTCGTTGTGAAAGACCTAACGAGTGAAACGAGCCCGGCTGCACGCGCGGGCTTGCAAAGCGGCGACGTGATCACAACAGTCAACGGACAAAAAGTGGCGACCACGCGTGAGCTCATACGCCGGATCGCTGCGCTTCCGGTTGGCAGTGTGGCCGACATTGAATACGTAAGGGCAGGCCAGCGGCACATCGCGAAGGTGAGGCTCGAAGAGAGAAACGATTCGACAGAGGACCCACTGAACGTTCGCCCGATACCGTTGCCTCGGAGTCCGCGACGAGCGCCGGACAATGACGATGGAGCGCAGCGTAAGAGCAAATCAAGCTCCGGTCTTGGGGCCAATGTGAAAACGCTGACACCCGAACTCGCTCGAACCCAGGGGCTGGAAGGCGCGCGAGGCGCGTTCGTTTTCAGCGTAGAGCCCGGAAGCCTCGCCGACGAAAACAATCTCACGGCGGATGATCTCATCGTCGAGGCTAACAACAGAGCGATCGCCGGCCAGGAAGATTTTTTGCGCTTCACCCGAGAGCTCAAGACCGGCGACGATGTGGTCTTAAAGGTGTTGCGAAAGGAGCGCGGTCCGCTGCGACGCGCGTGGATCATTTCGTTCACGATGCCGTAAGAGTGATGCGTGATCCGTAATTCGTGAAGCAGTTCTCCGTTCGCGGATCACGCATCACGATTCACGCATCATTCTTTTACGAACTTCGCTTGACCCTCTCGGATCGACTGCTGTAAACTCCGAGTGTTAGATCGGTAAATGGGTGGGTCAAGATCGGTTCAAAGATCGATCTTGCTCCAAAGGTTCAAGCAACTCCTCCGACGAGTTCAGTTCGCGGCTCGTTGTCAATAACCGAGTATCGATTATGTCAATGGGTAGTTCACCCCTGAAGCCCTCACTTCGAGGCGTATTTCCGTTCCAATGGTCACAAGGAGGTATCTGTGAGCTTCAAAATAGGCGAGAAGGTTGTGTATCCCAATCACGGTATTGGTGTAATCGAGAACATCACCCATACCGAGGTCGAGGGTCGCAGGAACAGCTTTTATCTGCTCAGGCTGAGGGGCACTGAATCGACCGTAATGGTTCCGATCGCCAACGCTCTGGAAATAGGCCTGAGGTCGCCCATCAACAACAGCCAGTGCGACAGGCTGTTGAAAGCGCTCTCGGCGGACTTTACAAACCCCCCAATCGATTGGAAAGACCGCTATAAAGAATTCCAGGAGAGGATGAAGAGCGGGGACGTCTTTCACGTCGCGGAAGTATTGAAGAATCTCACTTATCTGTCCATAAGCAAGCCGCTTTCGTTCCGCGAGAAGCGGATGCTCGAACGCGCGAGATACTTGGTGATCAGCGAGCTTTCTATCGTATGCCGCAAGTCGGAGTGTGTGGTCGAGCCGCTGGTTGACCAAGCGTTGCGCCAGTCTTGCTCAAAGCATACACGGGCGGTGCCGGCGAGGCCGTTCTCGAGGTCGTCGCGAGTAGCAACCGCGCATTGACTAAGCGCTTTGATCTTTTGGATGGGAGTAGGCCCACTCCCATCCGAAATCAAATCAAATCATTTGCTCCGAACGCGATCCCTTTGCCGCGCAGGGTGACTTGTGTGTGCCTTATTATTCCCACAAGTCCCAAACATCTAATGGCGGCAAAGCGGCCCACGTGTAGACGTTCATCCGTTGACTTTTCAACTCGAGTCGCCATAGAATTCTCGCGTCTGCACAGCGCCGAAGGTGCAACCCACTTGACGTTGGAAGAGCTTAAGCGAATCCATTTCGATAAGCGCCGCGAAATAAGAAAAAGGTTGGCTGAGTTCAGGAGAGTGGGGCAGACGCGCTCCGCTGAGCGCTTCTTTGAAGAACTGACTTTTTGCATCTTTACCGCCGGCGCCAGCGCGCGAATGGGGCTGCGCTCTTTGGAAGGCGTTCGACCGGTTTTGATGAGCGGCTCGAAGCCGGATATTCAACTTGCGCTCGCCGGGCGGCACAGATTCCCGAACAGTCGCGCGGGTTACGTCTTTGAGACTCGCGAGTACCTGCGCCAAGGGTGTAATCTTGAACTGCCCGACGCGCTTCGCAGTTTGAAGGACCCGGACGAGCGCCGCGACTTTCTGGCCGCCAACCGAAACGTGCGGGGCATCGGTTACAAAGAAGCGAGTCACTTCTTGCGGAACGTCGGCTACTTTGGATACGCGATACTTGACAAACACGTGCTGTCGCGGCTGGCGGAGTTTGAGGTTATCGAAGCGCCAAAGCCTCCTTCGACGAGGACCGGCTACCTGGCAATCGAAGAAAAGGTGAAGCGCTTCGCCCGGTCCGTCGGAATCGACTTCGACGAACTCGACCTGCTGTTGTGGTATACGAAGACCGGAGAGATCTTAAAGTGACGGCTTGCAGTTGTCTGTTGGTCATCGTGCTCGCCCTCTCGGCGCTGGTTGCCGCGCCTGTCCGCGCAACGATTCCGCAACAACAGTCCAAAGAATACACTGACAAACTGAACCGCGATGCAAGAAAGGCATTGCGAAGCGGTAGATACGATGACGCGTTGAAGATCTACAACCTTTTGATCGAAGCCGATCCGCGAGACATTCAAGCTCGGCTGGGCGGCAGCTTCGCCTACCTGAAGAACGCGAACTATCTTCTATCCTTCGAGCAGGCTACTGAGGCTATCAACCTCCACAACAACAACGCGCGCGCTCACGCGCTTGCGGGGATCTCATTGCTGAGGTCGGGCTTCATAAGAGCGGCAGTGGGCGAGCTTCAGCAGGCCATCACGCTCGACCCGAAAGAAGCTCTCGCTTACGGCGGCGCTGCAGAGATCGACTATTACGAGGGCCGAACGAAAGAGTCACGCGAAAAGGCCTACTACGCGCACCGGCTGGATCCGGATGAGCCGGATTACCTGGTGACGTACGCGCGATCTTCGTCAAGACTTGAAGACTTCAAGGAGGCGGCCGACGCCTACCAAATGTTCCTTGAAGTTGCGCCGCTTACCGACACCGAGCGCCGTGACCGAATCCGCGGGTTGATCCAATTCTACCGTCAACTGGCGGGACTCCAGGTCCACCAAATATCCGGCGCGCTCATTACGGAAGTTGCTTTTCAGCTGGGCGCCGATCGAAGACCTTACGTCCACTTGAAGCTCAATGGTCGCGACGCGACGTTTGTGATAGACACTGGATCGGGGTTCACGGTCATCTCGAAAGACGCGGCAAAGCGGTTCGGGGTCTCCGACATTGCCCGTGGCGGAAAGTCTCAGGGGATCGGCGGAACAGGCAAGTTTCAAATCGTCTACGGTTTGATCAAGTCGATTCAAATCGGTGAAGCAAGAGTGAAAATGGTCCCCTGTTTTATTCGTCCGTTTCACAGCACTAAAGATCGACCTCCCGAGGAACGGGCCGACGGATTCATCGGACTGTCCATCCTGTCGCATTTTCTGACTGAGTTGGATTACAAAGCGCTGCGAATGCGCCTGGATCGCAGCGATAGCCGCTCGTTGCCAGTTGCAGGGTCGCCGGGCGCCACTTTGGTTCCGTTTCGTACCACACAAAACGGGCTGATCAGCGTCGAAGCCGAGATCGACGGCAACCACAACGTCAATACTATTATCGACTCGGGCGCGAGCTCAACAGTGATCTCGGTAGCAGCAGTCGAGAGACTGAAATTACACGACCAGATAATCAGGGGCCAGACGGCGAGCGTCATCGGCGCGGCCGGAGTGACCGACAATGTTCAGATGTTGTTCATTCGCAAGTGCCGCGTAGCCGACCAATTTCAAAGCAACCTGAGGGCGCTGGTGTTGGATTTCGGCGCGATCAACGAGACCTCTGGCTTCGAGCAGAGCGGAATACTCGGCGGGGACTTCTTGCGGCACTTCAAACTCACAATCGACTTCAACCGCGCGCAGCTTACGCTGCAACCATATGCCCTTGATGTGACCAAACAGTAGCCCTTTCCTTTCGATCCCTGTGATAGAATTAGTCAGCCAGATTATGAAGAAGAGTCTGTACCTCGAGACTTCGGTGATCGGCGCGTATCTTGACAACGGCGAGCCGTTCCGCCGCGACCTGACCATACGCTGGTGGGAGCATGAACTCGCTGACTATTCGCCTTACATTTCACCGTTGGTTGTCCGGGAACTTGAACGCACCGAGGAGCCACGCCGGTCTGCGTATCTGAATCTAGTCCGAGATGTGCCTAAGTTCGAGATCAGCGAGGAAGCGGCTATTCTTGCCGACGGATACGTGTCGCGCGGGATATTTCATCGCAAGTACGTGGCAGACGCGCTGCACGTGGCAATCGCCTCGGTTAATAAGGCTGATCTGCTGGTCACGTGGGATTTCGGATACATCGCGAATGTGCACCGGCAAGCGCGGGTGCAGTTATTCAACACGATTGCAGGGTTTTTCGTACCGATGATCGTTACGCCCGAGTTTTTGATTAATGCTGAATTTTAGTCATTGGTCACTTGTCATTTGTCCTTCGCAAAATGCGCGCAGCAAGTGACCAAGGACCAATGACAAATGACAAAGGCTTATGTATCGGAAGCCGAGATTTCTGGAAGAGCTACACGCCATTCGCGAAGAGATGTCTCGCGAGTGCGACTACGACGTTGACTTGTTCGCCGAGATGGTTCGCTCGGGCCAACGCCCGCGATTCGGGTCCGCCAGAAACGTTCGCGACGTTCGCGCGCGAGCGTCGCTCGCGCACAGCCAGGACGCCAATACAAGTTCAGGACAGGGCAATGATTAAGAGATCCTTCGGTGTAACAATGCTTGGGATGTTGACCGTGACTGTCGCGAGCGCCCGCGCCGAAACCACTAGCGATCAGGGCAAGACCGTGCTGCTCGATGTGCCGTCGATCGCTGAGCGTGTCAACGAAGTAGTCGTTAACGTGCGCGCTCTGTCGGAGGGCGGCGAGAATCTCGGAAGCGGATTCATAATCGATAAGCGGGGATTGATCGCGACTAACTTTCATCTGATCTCGAATGCCGAGCCTCGCCGCGGGTCGAGTCAGCGCGGACCCGAAGGTAAGACTCCAGTCAAGCTTGCGGGCAGCGTGATGGTGACGTTGCACGATGGCCGCCAATTTCCAGCGTCGATCAAAGGTTACGACGAAGCTACCGACATTGCTTTGCTCGAAATCGCGCCGGCCGGAGCGTCGCTTCCGGTTGCCGATCTTGGTGACAGCGATTCGCTGCGGGTGGGCGAGTGGGTAATCGCGATCGGCAACCCGCTCGGACTGGACCACACGGTCACGCTCGGAATCCTCAGCGCGAAGGGTCGAACAGGATTCGGCGGACAGTTCGATGATTTTCTGCAGACGGACGCGGCGATCAACCCAGGGAACTCCGGCGGTCCTCTGTTGAACGCCCAAGCCAAGATTGTGGGCATCAACACCCTTGTGCTCGAGCGCACGCAGGGGTTGAGTTTTGCCATTCCGATCAACACTCTCAAGTCGATAATGCCGCAGTTGATCGAGCGCGGTCGAGTGGCCCGCGGATTTCTGGGCGTCGAGACGCGAGACATCGATGCCGACGTTCGAGGGGCACTGAAGTTGGCGCCCGACGCGAAGGGCGTCCTTGTGATCCGCGCCGAGCGCGCAACGCCCGCGGCGCAGGCAGGTCTCCGCAAGGATGACTTGATTACACTGGTAGATGGCCAGCCAATCACTTCCTACGTCCAGTTCAACCGAATCGTTGCCGCCAAGCCTCCCGGAACTAAGGTCGCTATCCGCATTCTTCGCGACGGCCGCGAATACACGTTGAATGCGGAGATCGGCGAGGAGACGAAGAAATGATTCGTGATTCGTGATTCGTGATCTGACATCACGGATCACGCGTCACGAATCGCGAGTCACACGTCACGGTTCGATGAGCAAGCAAATCAGGGAACAAACTGTGGAGCAATCGTTGGCAGACACCTCTGCGATGGCCGAGCTTTTCGAAGCCATCGGATTCGAAGTCGCAGACGAGCGATCGTACAACGCAATTGTCGAGCAGGTCGAGACAAACGGCGAGTGGACTCAGTTGCAGCGAGGGGAGACCGCTCTGCACGGAAGGTGCTGGCGGCTCGGAGACGGACTGGAAGTTTGGTCCTTACTCTACCAGCGCGACGCCGATTTTTATTATGCTGATTGCCGCCCCGCATTTCGCAGCCGGTACGTCCACAGAATTGAGCGGTGGGAGCTAGTTGAGTATGAAGAAGAAGGTGAAGCGACCGTGCATGGCGTCGTTAGCGGGCCCACCGAGGTCGTTTTCGAACTTCAGAATCTGACCGAGCTGAAAGATGAAGCATTTCGCCAACCACACCTAAACGTGGGCCTGGCAGGAATCACTTATGCCGCGCGGGTGAACGACGAGCTATATTATCACTTTGAGTTGGCCGAGCGATTGGAGGGACTAGTCGACAACCTTTGTGAAAACGACTATGTGATCGGCGGGCGCGTAATGGCCTGGCGCGATATTCGCAATCCTGTCACGTCCGCGGAGCTCGTTTGGATTTATGTGGATGCCGGGGTGATTCGACTCGAAGTCCTGGCCAACCGCCAGGCGCTGGATGGGCAGCTCAAGGTGGGCGCGGGGATTACCGCCAACATCTGGCTCCAGGGTCACCTCCTGGAGCATCGTGAGATATCCGCCCGGTACGAGGGCGTGGATAGAGACGTCGAACCTGCCGATTATTGGGCCGCGTTGCGCAAGGATAACTGAGCGATGTCGGCCAGTCATTGTGAATGAATCAACCCACCACGACGGCCCCACTTTGACTGTTGCGATCCGTCAAGCCTTGACCTCCCCACAAAAGCTGCTGTTGTAATTCCAACACTCAAAAGGACCTCGCGTCTTTTCTCGAGGCGGGCCGCCCGCGGCACACGCGTTGAGTAGTCAAGCTTTCGCGCTTCTCGTTGGGGGATTGCCCCTGCAACATATCTCATTTCCCGTAGTGTTTAGATAAGGCATGAAGGGCGCGGGCAATCTGAAAACTAAGTCGTTCACCCTCATCGTTGCGACGGTGGGAAGCCTAGCCGTGATGTATTCGATTTACCGGCTGTGGTGGGAGCCAGTACGGCTCGACTGGATCTTGGTACTAACGCTCACAATGTTGCTGAGCTTAAGGGCCGAAGTCTGGATTCCCGGCGTACGCAGCAAGATCACCCTGAGCGACATGTTCGTCTGCATCGCGATGCTGATGCTCGGGCCCTGGGCGGCGACGGCTCTGGCGTCGATGGACGGGCTCGCACGATCGTTGCGCGGCAGCAAGAGCAGACCCGGGACGACTGCATTTATTAACCTGGGAGCGATGAACGTCTCGGTGCTTGCGGCCGCTACTCTCGCGACTAGGCTCTTCGGGCCGCTGGATCGTCTTCTACAGGGACGCGATCGACTCAACGAGTTGGCGTT
>Ga0137380_10006584_pt1 | contig 10372 bp, 12 predicted proteins | sample SagtaG_17_FD_104809 | JGI IMG/M metagenome (GOLD analysis project Ga0137380, IMG submission 104809) | Vadose zone soil microbial communities from Sagehorn Ranch, Mendocino, California, USA - Sage2_L_100_16 metaG | ecosystem: Environmental > Terrestrial > Soil > Vadose zone | place: USA... | reverse complement strand
GCTGCGGATTTGCTGGTCTCAGAGGAACTGGATACTGTGCGAGTATGCGCATCAGAGGATTGTCAGTGGTTGTTCCTGGATACCAGTAAGAATAAGAGTCGGCGCTGGTGTGATATGAAGAGCTGTGGCAATCGAGCCAAGGCGCGGCGGCACTATCAAAGGAAGAAGTAATAATCATGCTGAAAGCTCTGCATAGGAGATGCGCTCCTATGCAGAGCTTTCAGCATGATTAGAAGATTTAATCGCCTTGCGTCACGATAACGCCTCCGCCAACTCCCGCAAAAACAACTCCGCATCCGTCACCAACCCAGCCGCCTGGAAACTCCCCCGATCCGCAAGCTTCGTCACAACCGCTGGATTGATATCTACCACTACGGTACGCACTGTAGCAGGCAACAGGTTTCCGGTAGCAATCGCGTGGAGCATCGAGGCGACCATAATCGCCATCTCCACACCTTTTAATGCTTCGCGCATACGCCTCTGGGCTTCCTGCATGTCGTTGATGACACTGGGCATAGGGCCGTCGTCGCGGATGGAGCCAGCAAGTATCATTGGGAGATTGCGTTTTAGGGCTTCATAGGTGATGCCTTCGCGGAGCAGCCCCATTTCCATGGCTTTCTCAAGGGAACCAGCAGCTCGAATGGCGTTGATCGCTCGCAAGTGGTTGCGATGTCCACCCTCGACCTGCTCTCCGGTACGTAGATCGACGCCCAGCGAGGTGCCGAAGAGGGCGGAATCGACATCATGAGTGACGATGGCATTGCCTCCGAAGATTACCTGTACGTAGTCCCGGCGAATCAGGTCTGCGATGTAACGTCCTGCACCTGTATGGATGACGGCCGGGCCAAGCACGAAGAGAATTTTGCCGCCACGTTCGCGGGTGGCCTTCATGTGGCGAGCAATCTCGTGAATGGCAAGCACTTTGGCTTTTTCAGAGGAGACGTTACTCTGCATGAAAGCGAAGGCTTCACGGTCGCGGGCACGCTCAAATGGATGGACGCGAATACCATCATGGTCGATGACGACTTGCTCTCCAACTTTCACTTCGTGCATTGGCTTGCCGTAGACGCGACCATTGGCATAATCAATGACGATAGCGACATCCATTTCGATGTTCTCAACATCCACCCATTGACCATCTAAGCGCACCTGGGTAGGCAGGTTGGTGGTCGAGTAGAACCTGGCTGGCAGGACACCATCTTTCTCAATAGGGGCTGTACGCACGTCGGCTGCATGTACGAGGACTGCTCCGAATTGCTGAAGCTCGGACAGGATGCGTTCTAGTATCTCATCATCAGGAGCTTCAACCTTGAGGCGGACATAGCTTGGTTCTGTTTTGCTGGCACCAACGCGCATCTCTTCTACTGTGAAGTTGCCGCCTCGATCCATGATGGTGTCCCAGGCGCGTGGCAGGGTCCAGGAGTCTATAATGTGTCCACTCAATTCAATTTCTTCGCTTGCCATGGAATGATCCTTTCTAAATAATCCGGTCCCCACTCAGGGCGCGATAATGTATGTTGATAAAATCATCGGACACCCAGGGCGCGATAAATCGGGCCCCTACTTTCCGCGTCCCACGGGGCAAATGGGTTGAAATACGCAGGCACGGCATTTGGCTGCACGCTGTTTTGCTAATGGTGGCGGCTGTTTTTGACTGCAACGCGCCATTTCGTTGAGCAGGCGAATGACTTTCCTGCGGAGTGCGGGTGTATATTCGATGGTAAATTCACGGTCAGCGTAGCGCACGATGCCATGAGTAGGGGCCTGCTCGAAATAATCTTCCAGGATCAGGCAGTATGCGCCTACTTGAACGATATGGTTGCTGTAGGGTGCGGTGGCATTTTGCACGCTGAGTTTGAGCTCTATCGGAACCGGGCGACCATCGGGGAGTTGAACGACATAATCAGGCTTGCCCACCAGGGGATAGGCACTGGAGATCAGAGGCTCACCCTGACCGTCTGCATCTTCATAGACGAGTTCGCCTGGAGGTAGACCTAATGCACGATGGCGCTCTGTGATCAGACGTTCTCGCTGATAGCGACGTTCATTGAGGAGCAGAATGACCAGTGCAATCGCAATCAGTAGTAGAACAAGTCCTATGGAGAGTAAAATGTTCGCAAGCATGCCAGGCATAGATTAAAATCCTATTTCGGTGGTACGTACCATTTACCCTGCCACCGGGTACCGTATTAATAGCAACAATGCCGCGCCGATGAGCAGCAGCGCCAGTATGACTACCACCACGATAAGCAGTACAAGTTTGCGTCCCCTTCCTGTCACCGTCACACTGCTACGCTCTTCTATGGCTTCTTCGACCTCTTCAGCATGTTCGAGATGCTCCTGTTGGCCCTGGTCAAAAGCGCCTTTGCGCAAGAGGAGGTGCTCGATCACCTGGTATTCGGGCAAGGCCGGGGCCTGCGAATCATGTTCATGCTCCAGTTCCACCAGGCGAGCAAAAAGTTCTTCGTTGTCCTGCTGGGCAAGCGGCTCGAATTGTTCATGCCACCAGACCAGGGGACAATATTCAAATTCTGCGACTTCGCTGGCAGTGAAGAAGCGATCTCGTGATTGGAGTTGCTTTCGTTGTTGCATGTCTGTTGTTCTGTATATTTTGTCTGGCACCCCGCCCCTGGCTAGAAGCCCCCCAGGCTTCTCTGCCACACAAGGGGTGCCACTACATTTCGTGCAGCCCCACGTCCCCTCCCCTGGCACCCACAAGGGGTGCCACTACTATGGACGGACAGGCCACTGCGTGGCATGGTAGTGGTACCTCTCGTGGGTACCAGGTCTAAATTGGTGCCGATTCTTGTATTCCTGCTAATCCAAGGACATCGGCGATGCTTGACATGGCCTGGATCACGAAGGCTATATGCTCATCCAGATCAACACCAAGTTCCTCTGCTCCACGTACCAGGTCTTCGCGGTTGACGCCAGCAGCAAAGCCTTTGGTTTTCATCTTCTTGCGAACGGAGGAAACTTCCAGGCCGATGATGCTTTTATTTGGGCGCACAAGGGCCGTTGCGGTAATCATACCGGTTACTTCGTCGCAGGCATAGAGTGCATGTGAGAGTAGATTATTGCGTGGATGAGTGGCAACACTCAGGTCGTTGTGCGCCAGGATGGCGTAAATGATGCGCTCGTCATAGCCACCCTCGCGCAACCATTGGGCTAAGACGTGGGTATGCTCGCGCAGGTCGGGATATTCCTCATAATCGCAATCATGGAGCAGACCTGTCATACCCCACAGTTCCTCGTCTTCCCCATATTTACGGGCGTAGAAACGCATGGCAGCTTCAACCGAGAGCATATGCTTGCGTAAATTCTCGTTTTTTACATGGCTGGTCATTAATAGATAAGCATCGTTTCGTGTTGGCATCGTCTTCCTTAATTCTCCCTGTCTATCTTTGCAATGGGCAATCGCCCAACGTTGATGTATTATAACATACCTGTAACGCCACGGTGAGGGCCCTTCATCGTCCCCCAGGGCAATCGCATCTCAATGAGGAGGTGATACAATAAAGGAAATTTGAAGAGGAGAAAATGACGAATGGCCAGAAGAGGTACCTTTCGCCAGTTCCTGACCAATCTTGATCAACCTATGCCCCTTCCTGAGAAATTGAGGAAGTTAACGGGCAACCTCTGGCGACGAGTGGTTCTGCGCCAGACCTGTTGTGGACACCCAGGTGAGCCAGGGTGCTGAGCGAGGAGTGTCCCGTCCGGTACGGATGGTCATCATCACACTCATCATGAGCATCATCAGCACCACTAATCCATGGTTGGTGGTTTGATATCCCTTCCAGCCTTGCGGTCGCCCTTTTGTTTGATCCCCTCTCTTTGGGAGAGGCCAATTTTCGGGCGCATTGAAAAATACATCGCAAAACTAGTTCTTTTCTAAGAAATATGTGGTATACTTAGCGGAGTTGTAAAGTGCATTGTTGCTCGGAGTAGGTTATCTGTCTGTTGCAGTCTGCGCGATACACGATAGTTTTTAGTTTTTAGTGTCAGGAATTGAGAAAGAAAGATGTCATTGACCGATCAGACCCTGTATTGTCGCGACTGCGGACAGGAATTCGTTTTTACCGTAGGTGAGCAGGAATTTTATGCAAGCCGTGGATTGACCAACACTCCCGGTCGCTGCCCCTCCTGCCGTGCAGCCCGCAAGGGCCAAGGCGGTGGGCATAGTGGAGGCCGAAGCAGTGGCCCTCGCGAAGCTCGCCAGATGTATACTGCAATTTGTTCGAACTGTGGCAATGAGGCCCAGGTACCCTTCCAGCCACGTGGTGACAAGCCTGTGTATTGCAGCGATTGTTACCAGTCTCAGGGAGCTGGCCGCAATAGTAACCGAAGGTCACGCTGGTAAGTTCTATGAGCGAGGTGAAAGTTAATCCTGGCGATTCGTTTGAGGTAGCTCTCAAGAAGTTCAACCGCCGGGTACAGCAAGATGGTATCTTGTCCGAAGCTCGACGTCGCGCACGTTATGAGAGTCCACAAGATCGTCGTAAGCGCAAAGCTGCAGCGCAACGCCGCAAGCAGCGTCGCTCCCGCCAGCCACACTAGAGCAACATGACCCGGACTACACCGGCGTAGTCGCTAGTCGCATTGTGATGAGCGCCACAAATAGTACAGGGAATGCAGGGCAAACAGGGCACGGTAAGTCGTGCCCTGTTTTGTTTTATCCTCTAACCTTCACCCCTAATCCGGGCTTATCGGGCAAGATCAGCTTCCCCTTCTCCACAGCCACACCTATGTACGGATCATTATCAATCAGTAAGTGCCCATCCAGGTCAGCATAATCCACCAATGGCGTCAGGTGAGCGGCAGCAGTGATTGCCAGCGAGCTTTCGATCATACAGCCGAGCATAATCAGTAGATTATGAGCACGCGCCACATGAATCATCTTCAGGGCATGTCTAACTCCACCACACTTCATTAGCTTGATATTTATTCCATCGACGCACTCACTTACCCTGGGAATATCCTCGACGGTGACACAGCTTTCATCAGCAATAATCGGTACAGGTACATTCTCGCGGATCAGCTTCAGTCCGGCGAGATCATGTGATGGGACAGGCTGCTCGACAAATTCGATGTTGTAACTCGCCAGGGCATTGATAGTCCTGATCGCCTCTTTGGGTGTCCAGCCTGCATTTGCATCGACTCTAATGATCGCTGATGAAACTTCGCGAATAGCTTTGAGGTTGTCGAGGTCATGTTTGGTCCCAACTTTGACCTTTAGTATCGGGTAGTCATGGGCTGCCAGAGCTTTCTTTGCCATGTTCTCAGGAGTATCAATGCCCACAGTAAACGAGGTGCGCGGTGTATGGATTGGGTTAAGTCCAAGGAGCTTGTAGAGCGGCACACCTAGCATCCTGCCGACGAGATCATATAGGGCCATATCGACGGCGGCTTTCGCTGAAGGATTGAGTCGGATAATATGATCAAGCCTGTTGAGGATATCTTCGATGGCAAAAGGATCATCACCAAGGTTCCCCGCAAACATAGCAATACAGGCCAGGACGGTCTCCTGACTTTCTCCGTAGTATTCCGCTGGAGAAGCTTCCCCGTAACCTGTATATTCGTCGTGATTGACCTGGACAATCACGTTGGGTGAGATGTGCTGCACGCCGCGTGAGATACGGAAGGGAACTGTTAGTTTGAGGTCGATGGGTTTGGCGTCAATGTGCATGGGATGGCCTTTCTTGTTGGCTATGAAAAATACTCACTAAGCGCATCCATCAACACCCCAGCCCCAAAACGCAACACATCCGTTGCAGGCAAACCTGTCTCATCCTCGGCACGCTTCAACGTGTCCCAGGCTTCTTGTTCACTCAAGCCAAACGTTATGATAGAGAGACCAACAACCTTACAAGGGCGTTCTGGTCGCACCCAGCTTACAGTGTCTTCGTTGATCTCGATCATGCGTTTAAGTGGAGGCAAGGGGCAATAGGTGTAGCCCTCGATGGCGGTTTCACCAGCCTTGTGGCAAAAAATCATGGCATCTGGCATGGAGCCATGAATAAGACCCAGGGTGACGGGCGAATAGCCCGGGTGGTTGAGCGCACCCTGGCCCTCGACAAAGACCCAATCGTGTTTGTTAGTAAAATCGAGTACCATTTCTTCTACCATGCCAGCCACGAAGTCGCTGATAATGCGGTCAACCGGCAAGCCATTGCCTGAAATCATGATGCCTGTTTGTCCAGTAGCCACGAAGGCGCTGTTTAGCCCTCGGCTAGAGGCTTCTCGATCGATTTCAAGTGCCGTGGACATTTTTCCCGTAGCACAGTCCGAGCCTACCAGGAGGATAGTATGACTGCCTGGTCGGTGCGGGAGAAATTGCGCGACGCGGTTCTTGTCGGGTGGGCGGCGCACATCCCAGATGGTCGTGCCGCGCTTCTCGGCTGCGGCGCGGAGTTCGCCGTCGTCGGACAGGAAGAAATGCAGGCCGCTCACGAGGTCCAAGCCCGCGTCGATGGCAGTCAACAGTTGCCAGCGCCATGCCTGCGGTAGTGCTCCTCCCATTGGGGCAATGCCGATCAGGAGCGTATCTGGTTGATATTTCAGCGCTTCGTGGATGTCATGTACCACCGGGATGCCTACCCCTATTGAGGATCCCAGGGCTTGTGAGACATCCTTTCCCGCTTTGGTGCTGTCGATGACAGCCACCACAGGGTCTTTTCCATAACGTATGACACCTGTCGCTGTTTTGCCGTAATGCCATTCAAAGGCTCCCTCCGCCAGAATTGCTATTCGTCGCATAGAACTTCCTCGCTGTTTCAGTGCACAACCATGCCCTTCAGACCATAATAACACACCCAAACACAAAACTATAGACTCTTTGCCCTAACCATGCTATCATTAACCACAATAAATGAGCAACAACGTATGCTGATGGATATACATGAACTTAAGAAGGGAGCGCAAACGGTATGCACTTTAATCTGATCGGCTGGTTGTTCCAGGATCCCACCACCGCTGGATACAACACCGCCGCTGGTACACCTGAACAATTTCATTTCTATCTACCCTGGATCATCTTTTGTAGCGTCGGCCTCTTGATTGGCTTTTACTATAGCGTTGAGGGACGGAAGCGTCTATTTAAGAACAAGCCCCTCATCAAATATATGCTGGATCGCTACCTGTTCTGGCTGGGGGTTCTTTGCGTTATTGCCTTTTTCATCATGGGTTTTCGCTACGCCATTCCCTATGCCTTCTTTGCATGGCGTGTCTGGCGATACCTTTGGCTCGTGGGTCTGCTCGCCTGGGCCATTACCTGGGTAGTCTACCTCGTCCGCAAGTATCCACAGGAACGAGCAAACTACATAGCATATCAGAAACGTGAACAGTACATTCCGAAGAAACGTAAGGCGAAAGCAGCCTCTCGATAGAGGAAGGGAGACCATATCCCAGACGACCTCCCGCCAGGGCGTGCCCTGGCGGGAGGTCGTCTGGGATATGGTCATGTCTAGTGCTGGCAAACTATGATTGAATCGCAAGGAAACGTTAAATCAATCGCCGGGATTATCCTTGCAGGTGGACAAAGCAAGCGCATGGGCCAGAACAAGGCTCTCCTGCCGCATCCAGATAACGCACAGATCAGTTTTATTGAATACCTTACCGCCATGCTTACCAGTATGTGCACTGAGGTGCTGGTTGTCGCACACGATGCCACTCAAGCAGTGGAATTTGCCAGACCTGGGATAGGTGTTGTCACAGACAGGGTACTCGATTATGGTCCATTGATGGGGTTGTATAGCGGGTTGGGTGCAATCCGAACGACGCATGCACTGGTGATTGCAGTAGACATGCCATTCGTTCAGCCTGAACTAGTCTCATTTCTGCTGGATCAACCTCTTACTGATGCTCTGTTGGTTCCCGTAGTGGATAATGTACCTCAAGTGTTGTTAGCAGTCTATCCCCGTACCGTCCTGCCACTCATCGAGATGCATATTCAACAGGGAAGACGCGATCTACGCAGCTTATTGGATGTGGCACCTGTACAATATATTGAAGAAGCGCAACTGCGTCGAGTTGATCCGCAGTTGCGCTCGTTTGTGAATGTGAATACGCCGGAGGATCTGCATTCCGATTGATGCATCATGGAGTATGACCTTGATTCGCTGGTTTATCCCTCACCTCCTACTCATGGAATTCTAAAATGCTGATTTTATCCCCGCAAGGTTTGTGCTTCGCTCTCCCCCGACCGTTGTTTGCGTTGCCCAACGTTTCCAATAATGCCCCCCTGCTGCTGCTCCTCGAAAACAGCACCACTTTGTGTGAAAATTTGTTACTGAAATGGGCACCACTTATGCATTTTGCATTAAAATGTTACGCTGGTTCCCATTCCTGATACCTGTTCGCAAGGAATCAGTACCCCCAGCAATCTCATCTTGTGCGAAATAAGACAGTAAGACTATTCAATTGTTGCATTTTCTGTGCTTTTCAAGTATACTTTTTTAGGCAGTTCTACTTTCTCCAAGCATTTCTTGGTTTTCATTTCGCCTCAATAGCTTCTGAAGTTTAGTGCAAACAATTCTCCTTAGAAAGGGAACAAACACACTCTTAGGAAAAGATGGAGGTCAGCAATGTATTGTATACATTGTGGGGCATATAGTCCCGATAATGCCCTTTTCTGCCCAAATTGCGGCAAGAAGCAAGTCAGTGGTACTCCCCCAAACCAGCCGCTAGAGATATCCGCTCAAATCACCTCACCTGAGCAGCAATCCTTTACGGAACAGCCAAGTCTTCAGCAGCCTACAATTTCAGGACCAGCATCATCCAATAATGGAAAGCAGCTTTGGGAAGCGTTCGGTGATGGTAGCTCTTCTGACCGGCAACCCTTACCTTACGATGAAATGTCTTCAGAGATACCTCAGATGCCAACCCCGGAGCCCAATCTTCCTACCGAGAGCACAGGACCGGTGACACCGCTTCCTGCTGTGCATCCACCCAGGACCAGGGTGCTAGAACCCCGCTTCGGAGTACTCGCCAAACCGCTGCCGCTGTGGGGAACGCTCCCCGCCATAGCTGTCATTATACTTGGTCTCGTCGCGTTACAATTGACCGGGAGCGATTGGGCTGCTGGCACACTGCATGTTGCTATTGTGATTGGCATCATCGGCTTACTGGTTGCGCTGGCGACCGGCATTCGTGCTCTGGCTGGCTTGAGGCAGTTGAAAAGGCTCGTCGGTCCTGGTCTCGCTGTGCTCATTCTTCTGATGCTTAGTGGTATAGGACTCACCCAGCAATCGACCATTCACAGTTGGCAAGCGCACAACTGGGAGGGACAGCAGCAATGGCAATCTGCCATCAACGAATTTCAACTGGCAGGTGAAGGTGCTCCCACCTCCGATAACATTTCCCGCGTTTACAACGAATGGGGTGAACAATTCAGCGCCATACAGCACTATCAGGAGGCATTTCCCAAGTTCGACATCGTACTCAATAACTATAGCCTTGCTACAGCCGAGGTCGCTCGCGCTCAAGTGGACAAGACCAAAGCCTACTTTGGCTGGGCGCAGCAGGCCTTGCAGCAACATGACTATAGGGCTGCCACGATGCGCCTGGATGCCTTATTGCAACTGCCCTACTGTGATGCCAACTGCCAGTCGCAGGCGAATGCCCTGGATGCCACTGCCTACTACAACCTGGCTGAATTACAACTTTCCGCCCAGCAGTATGATACTGCCATTACTTCCTTCCAGACGGTCCTCACACGTTTTCCAAGTTCGCCTGAAGCACAGAAAGTGCACGCGGACTTCGCCAAGGCACTCTTCGGGCAGGGGCAGCAGCAGCTTACAACCTCGTGTCCAAGCGCTATCCCGACCTATCAGCGACTCTCCACGCAGTTCGCTGACACACCAGAAGGACAAAAAGCTACTACTGCGCTGAAGGCACCACAGAAAGTCAAGGGTCGTTTCGTCGGTTCCATTCCGAATGATCCCTCGCTTACTCGTGTTGCAGCTTTGATGAAAGGCCTGTATACAGGTATCTCTTCTGACCAGCTTTCCACGTTGTTCTACAGCTCGCCTCGGACAACAATCGCCAATGATGGTAGCTTTGTTTTCGGTCCGCAGCCACAAGGATCATACGAATTGGCATGGGGGACGACTGTTAATGCTACGGGAGGTGGAGTTTTGAATTGGAATACCGCGCGCTATGTTGCTGACGTTGGTCCTCTGTGCCCATACGATTTTGGAGATATCTACGAGAATATCCCAACACCCTCCTAGCACGAGCATAGGAATGGATGTTCAGTACCTCAGCGTCTTTCTGCTTTCTCAAATGTAGTAAAACGTAGTTACAACACCGTCGTACCTGCTTCACAGCAGGAAGTTTCACTCATCTCTGAGCCAGAGCTTCCCGCTCCACAGGC
>Ga0137380_10006582_pt1 | contig 10374 bp, 10 predicted proteins | sample SagtaG_17_FD_104809 | JGI IMG/M metagenome (GOLD analysis project Ga0137380, IMG submission 104809) | Vadose zone soil microbial communities from Sagehorn Ranch, Mendocino, California, USA - Sage2_L_100_16 metaG | ecosystem: Environmental > Terrestrial > Soil > Vadose zone | place: USA... | reverse complement strand
TCGTCGGTGATCACCCGCGAGAACTCAGACTGGCCCGTCTCGATGACCCTGGCCGCCGGGTGTACCCCGCCTCGAGTCGGGGGGTAACGTCCCTGGAGCTGCTTGGTCAGCGCGTCCTTCTGCGAGTCGGCGTGGATCGCCACCACCCGTTCCAGCTCCCCGGCGTCGTCCAGAACGTCGATGAGGCACATGTCGGAGATCGAATTGACCACGAGGCCGCCGAGCGACTGCAAGGCGGAGTGGAAGTCCCGGGCCGAGGACAGCATCGTTCCCGCTTCCGCCAAGAAGGCCAGGCGCCGCTGGGCCGCCTCTGCCCTTGCCCTGGCCCGCTGTTCCTCGCCGAACATATGAGCTCGATTCTCCGCCCGCTTTCGCTCCGTGATGTCGAACGAGATGCCCACGACCGCGGTGGGGTGGCCGTCATCGTCGGTGAGCACGGAATCGGTGCCGTAGATGTCGATGACCGACCCGTCCTTGCGGGCCAGCTTGAACTCCCCGGCCCAGGCGTGGCCGGCGGCGACCTCGCGGATGATCTCGCTCGCTTCGTCTCTGGACATCGGCGGGACCAGCAGATCGACGATGTTCTGCCCGATCGCCTCGTGGCTGGCCCATCCGTAGAGGAGCTCGGCGTGGCGGTTCCAGCTCGTGATGATGCCGTCGAGGTCGGTGACGATGACCGCGACCTCGAGCTCGCCGAGGACCGCGCGGTCCGTTCCCAACAGCTGCACGATGCTCCTCCGAGACCGGACGAGGGCATCGACCCGGCCAGAATGTGTCCGAATCGGATTATGAAGCGAGCTGGACACTTCTGACCAGCGAAGGGCCGGCGGCCGGTCGCGCCCTTTCGGTCAGGTCAGGCGGCGCCGCACCTTCCGAGCAACTCGTACGGCCGTCCCGGGCTGCGTGATTGGCCGGGAAAGGAGGTTTCCCCGTCGAGCGGCCGACTGGCGAATCAGCCCTTCCGGCTTCGGGCCCGGCGCCCGCCCATCATGTGGAGCTCGGCCCATCGCCCGAGCGACAGGAGCGGTGGGCGCAGAGCCCTTCCCGCTTCGGTCAGCCGGTACACCGACGCGATCGGCGGACCCTCCAGCACTTGGCGCTCCACGAGGTGGGCATCTCGCAATTCCCTGAGCCTGGCCGAGAGCATTCCTTCGGTGATGCCGGGGATGGCTCGCGCCATCTCCGCGAACCTGGCGGGGCGATCCAGCAGGGTCCCGATGATCACTCCCGTCCACGGTTTCCCCAACAGAGAGAAGACATTGGTGAGCGCTTCGTCGCAATGGACGGCGCCCTCGGCGAGTCGCTTGGCCATGGCGGCACCATTCTACGGTTCCGTAGTATCTTTCTCGTGGGGGCTATGAAAAACGAGGCCCCTCGCTCGATCGAAGCAAGGTGGAAAGGAGCGATGCGATGACCGTGCCCGCAGGTGTCATCGTGCTCGTCGGGAGGATCCTGTTCACGGCCTTCTTCGGCCCGGTGGCCGGCGTCGGGCACATACGACGAAGCCCGATGTTCGAGGGCTACGCGAAATCGGCCGGGTTCCCGGTTCCTGCGGTTGCCGGGTGGCCTGCCGGCGTCTGGCTGCTGGCGGGATCCGCGTCGATCGCGCTCGGAGTGTGGCCAGACGTCGGGTCGCTGATGATCGCCGCGTTCGTGGTGCCGGCGGCCCTGTTCTTCCACACGTTCTGGAAGATCGAGGACCAGGCGCAGCGGCAGACGCAGACCACCTACTTCTGGCGAAACGTGGTGATGCTGGCCGCATCCCTGATGATGTTCGGCACGTTCGTGTCGCTCGGTCCCGCCCTTCGGTTCACGGTCACCGCACCGCTGTTCAAGTTCTGAGGTGTGAGGGTTCGTGAGTCACCGCCCGAGGACTTCGGCGACGAACTCGAGGACGCGCGGTTCGCCCGGTTCGATGAAGTGCCCACGTGCACGGCAAGGTTCGGCGGGCGGGATACCGGGAGTCGGACGCGCGCTGACTGACGTGACGGCGCCCCGCCAGCCCCCAGGCCGATTCAGCGCGACTCGGCCGGATCGCCGAAGGAGGTCCGACCGGCGTCAGACGTGCGCGAGGACCTCGGCCAGAGGGCGCGGAACCTTCGAGTGACCGAGCGCTTCCACCAGCAGCGGCCCGTAGTCGATCTTGCGGCTCGCGTTCCCGAGAAAGCGCCGGAGCTGCTGTTCGATAGGCCGACCGCGCCACTCCGGTTGCTTCCGAAGGGTTCGGAACGGTCCGAGCTCGCCCCGCTCCTCCATCACTCGCGTCACCGCGTCGGCGCCGAGCGCGCGGATCAACTCGTCCTGGAGGTCCTCGACGCAAATCTGTTTCCTCCGTCGCGTCATACAACCCGGCCACGGCGACGCCGAACCCAGTTTCCACAACGCCGGGCGAGCGGGGAAATCGCTCCAAGCCCAACTTCCCTCGGAGACCGATGGCGAACCTAACCTTCAACACTGGGCCTCGTCACCCCACCGAAGCTTGGGACTACCAGCGCCGAGGGAAAAGTGGTAACGATGTCCCGAGACACGTGTGAACGAGGTCTCGAGACATCACACACAGTGCCCCCGGGGGGAGTCGGACCAGACCTCCGCAGATTGGTTCGGCTCCGGCAGCGGCTGTGGCTGCGGTTGAAGGGCCGGCCCAACACTCGATGATCCAACCTACGAATGACCTGCGCGGCACACTGCGCCGCTCTAGCTGCGTTGCGCCGCGGCGACCCGCCCGGAGTGTTCGATTCCAGATGGCGGAGGCGAAGGGAACAATGTAAGAACCCGAATCCCGCGGTCAGAGCGTGTGGGTGAGCGCTCGTGACCGGGTCTGGTGACGTGACTGCCGCGGCCGCGGTGGGGTCCCCCGCTTCCTCACGCGGTCCTCTTCCTGAGAGGAGATCGGGGGAGTCGTGGGGCCGACTCCATGTTTCCCTCTCACGCCGTGGAGGTCCAGCGCGCGCTCACCTCTCGGAAAGCCGGGCCACACGTCCTAGGCTTGTGAGCCATGAGAAACGATCCCGAGCGCCCGCCGTTCGGCCCCGACTGCCCGCCGGATCCGTCGGTGTAACTCTCCACGCCGAGAACCTGCATGAGCGTCCTCTTGCCTCTGGTGCTTCACTGGGCAGCCTCGGCCGAGTGGCTAGGAGCCCTGTCCGGCGTCACCCTGCCCCCATTCCAGAAACTGCTTCAGCTTCTCAAGATTCCTCGCGACTGCCGCTCTGACTCTGGGGACCGCCAAAGGCGCAAAGAGTTTCAGCGCAGTCGATGAAGGTTCAAGGTCCACCTCGTTAGTGAGCCTCGTCGCGCTCCCTGCCGGCTCCAACACGTAGCTGGACCGTGCCCGAAAGGGTCCGATCTGGCCCCGGATGGCGATGCGTCTCGGCGGCTCGAAGATGGTCACTTCGAACTCCTCTTCCGTCCTGCGTGGTATGGAACGGGTCTGGCGATAGGTTGCTCCCGCCGCAACTGGCCCGGGGGACGTCTTGATGGTCTGCTCGATGGCGTAGTTCCATGTCGGCACGTTCTCGAATGCGGCCAGGAACGTGAAGACCTCCTCGACTGGTCTGTCGATCGTTACCGTGTTTTGGAACCTTCCCACGGTTCGTCCTCTGTCTCAGCTCTCGAGCAGACGCCGCGAGGCGTTGGGATCGTGCGCCGGCAGGACGACGAGGTCCGGCATCCCCCTCCTGAGGGCGAGGACCTTGTCGCTGGTCTCCATCAGTTTGCGCCGGTTGCCTACACCCGGAACCCGGCGGCCTTCCAGGATGTCTGCACCGTAGGTCAGGTCTCCCACCAGCAACAGGGGCGACCTTGTTTCTCGCCGAACGAGCAAGGACATCGACCCAGCCGTGTGGCCCGGCGTGGGGAGAAGGATGAGCGACCCATCGCCCGACAGGTCGAGTGAATGGTCGAAGGGAACGAGAGTCCGGTCCTGGGTCGGCGGGAGCTCGATGGGGTCCCAATGGAGTCCCAGGACCTGGATGTGCCTTCGGAGGAAGCCTCGAAGTTCCGGCAGAGGCTTGGACAGTTCCCGCCATTCGGCGGCGTTGACGACGAGCCGTGACCCCTTCAGCTCCCGAAGGCCGCCGATATGGTCCTCGTGGAGGTGCGACAGGATCGTCGTGTCCACATCCTGGGGCGAGTACCCGGTCGCAGTGAGCTGCGCGGTGAGGGTCTCATCCTCGCCGATGTGGAACCGCGCCAGACGACCGTACAGGAACCCGGTGAAGCCCCCTGGAAAGTACGAGGGGTCGATGACCGAGGCGCGATCCTGCCCCGTGTCAAACAGGAACAGGCCGTCGCGATGCTCGATCACGTAGGCGTTCAGGGGCAGTGGCGACGTCCACCGCCGAGACGTCAGTAGCCACCAGAAAAGGGGCTTCCTCGTGCCGTAAGGCTGCTCGGGATGTACCTCGACGGTTCCCGTGCTGATGGCCATTACCGCCTTGATGGGATCCTTCTCTTCATTCTGAGCCCGGGAAATGGCTGGTGGGATTTGCATCGTTCGCCTCCGGAGGATCATGCGGATCATAGAACTCTCGGTCGTGAACGGTGAACTGGCGAAGACGGAGGCTGCGATCGAGCGGTACCTGTTGGCGTTCGAGGCTGGCTCGTTGCCGGAGGCCGTGTGCGGAGAGCGAGTGCGGAATCTCGGTACCAAGGCCGGCGAACTCCGAGCCAGAAGGATCGAACTCGAATACGAAGTGCTGGATGCGGAAACGCCGACCATCACGCGCAGGGAGCTGGCAAAGGTTCGTCGGCACGATCGCTTCGGGCGCGCCGGAGGCGAAGAAAGCGCTCCTGCAGGCGCTTGTGGCGGAGATCCGCGTGGAGAGTCGCAAGGCGGTGCGGCCGTTCTTCCGGGTCCCCATCGATGCCACAACGGCGGAAGCGCCCGACCAGCAGGAAAAGGGTCGGACACCGTCAGGGTCAGCGCCCCGGGGGGAGTCGGCCCAGACCTCCTACGCTTGGTCCGGCTTCGGCTTCGGCTTCGGCTTCGGCTTCGGCTTCGGATAAGGCGCTCGAACTAAACCTTCTTGCGGTTGGCGCACGGCTCCGGGCACCGGCTCCATCAGGCCCGTCGGAGGCCTGACAGTGACCAAGGTCGCCGGCGCGGGGGTCCCTTGAACGACGCAGTTCCGGTGGTGTGGTCAAGCTTCTTCGTCGACTTGAACAGCGGGTGCTTGGCTGGGTGTCGCCGTCCCGCTTGCCATGAGGTTCAGCCCCTCTTGTGACGGCGAGTCCGGTTCCGTGGTGCAGACGAGCATCTGCTGCCCGGCATCGGCCGGGAGCTCAAGGGCTTCGTAGGGTTTCCTCAAGCGGCAACGAGGCGAATCGGAGTTCCGGCGCCCACGGGGTCACCGGGAAGACCGTGCCGCGCACGCTTGACGGATCGTTAGATAACGGTTATCGTAGGTGCCTAACCGTTATATGGAGGATGCTTTGACACCAGTGGCCGACGCAGCAGATCGGGAATGGTCGCGAGGGTTTCAGCTTCGGGTGGTTCAGGAGGTGCTGCTCGCGTTGCTCGCATCGGAGCCGTCGTACGGCTACCAGCTGCGAGCGCGGTTGCAGCTTGCGCTTGGGCCGCTGGCTGATTCGTTGAACGCCGGACAGGTCTATGTGACGTTGGGCCGTCTCGAGAAGGCCGGGCTGCTCCAGTCTAAGCGGGTGGAGCAGTCGGAGCGTCCCGACCGGCGTGCCTACGCCTTGACTGCGGCGGGGCGTGCGCGCGTCGGCGAGTGGCTGAGGGATACGAGCTGGCCGAAGCCAGCCCCGGCTGACTTTCACCTCAAGCTGGTGGCGGCGGCCGCGGCAGGGCTCGCCGATCCGGTTCGGCTGGTGGATGCGCAGCGGCATGCGCTGTTGGAGTCGTTGGCGGCGGCGCAGCGGGCCGCGTTGGCTGAGCCCGACGAGTCTGCTGCCGGGCTCCTGCTCGAAGGAGTGGTGTTGAGGCTGCAGGCTGATCTGCGCTGGCTGGAGGCCTGCGCGGGCTTTTGGAGCCGGAAGGAGTCACGATGATCGAACGCGTCGGATCTGTGCTGCGTGCCCGCGGATTGGCTAAGGAGTACGGCACCGGTGCAGCACTTGTGCAGGCGGTCAAAGGTGTCGACATCGACGTGGCCGCGGGCGAGACGGTGGCGGTGATGGGCCCGAGTGGCTGTGGCAAGTCCACGCTGCTCCATCTGCTCGGGGGCTTGGAACGACCCTCGGCCGGTGAGCTTCACATGGGCGACACCAGGCTGGATGGGCTTGGAGAGCATGCACTCGCCCGCCTTCGCCGCACGTCAATCGGTTTCGTCTTTCAGGCGTTCCACCTTGTCGAAGAGTTGACGGCAGCCGAGAACATCGAGCTCCCTGCGCTACTGGCCGGTCGCTCGCCGCGGGCTGCCCGTGCCCGGGCACAGGAGTTGCTCGAGCAGGTCAGCCTTCTCGACCGCGCCCGCCATCTGCCATCGGCGCTCTCGGGTGGCCAAAGGCAGCGCGTCGCGATCGCCAGGGCGCTGAGCAACGAACCACAAGTCGTCCTCGCCGATGAGCCGACCGGAAACCTTGACAGCGCGGCAACTCTCGAAGTGCTACGGCTGCTCGAGGAGCTGCGGGCCTTCGGGCAGACGTTCGTGATCGTGACGCATGACGAACGTGTGGCGGCGACCGCCGATCGTCTTGTCTCGATGCGAGACGGCGACTTCGTTGAGGAGATGCGCCTCTCGCACGGAAGCGCAGGCCGGCTCGGCGAGCTGGCCGGATTCGAGGGGTGAGGGAGATGGGACGCGTATTCCTCGTCGCTCGTCTTGCCGCGGCCAACGTCCGTCGTCATCCCGTTGAGGCAGCACTGGTGGTGCTGGCGATCACCGCGGCGACGGCGACGCTGGCGCTCGGACTGGCTTTGCGCGGGGTGACAGACGACCCCTATCAGCGCACGCGCGCAGCGACTAGGGGCCCAGATGTCGTCGCGGGCCTGTTCAATCTTCCGAAGCCCCCCGAGACGGGCGGAAGCGGTCCCGGCCCGGGGCACGAAACCATTTCGAGTACCGACAACCTGCCTAGCAAGCAACGCATGGCGGACTTCGACGCGATGGCCCACGCCGCCGGTGTCGTCGCTCACTCGGGGCCGTATCCGGTTGCCTGGGCGACGCTTGGCCGGGGCACGAAGACGGCTGGCGTGGCGGTCGAAGGACGCGACCAGATACCCGCGGCGCTCGACCAGCCGCTTGTCACCAGGGGCCAGTGGATCAGCCGTCGCGATGACGCGGTCGTCGAAGCCGGTTACGCCGAGTCGCTGGGTATCCACGTCGGAGACCAGATCAGCCTGAACGGCAAGCACTTCCTTGTGGTCGGATTGGCCGTAACCGCCGCCGTACCCGACTACCCGAGCGTGCAAACTGCGATCGGGGCTAGCCCCTTCCCCGATCCCGGTCTGATCTGGGTCAACCGCGCTGCCTCCCGCAATCTCGCCAGCCCCACGCTGCCGCTCTCGTACCTGCTCAACCTGAAGCTCAGGCGTCCGTTGCCGCACCCTCTCGAGGGGGTTCAGGGGGTCGAGCTCGGCGGTGGTCGGGTGTGGCATGTGGGCTGCCCCTGCTCGATGGTCTCCGCCGACCAGATCCTCCATGAAGACGCAAAGCCGATAGTCGTCGAGCAGCGGGCGCTGACGATCGGGAGCTGGCTACTTGGCCTGCTCGCCGTCGCGAGCGTTGCGGTGCTCGTCGGCGGCCGAATGGCAGAACAGGAGCGGCGGGTTGGACTCCTCAAAGCGGTCGGAGCGACCCCGGCGCTCGTCGCCGCGGTGATCCTGGTCGAACACCTCGCGCTCGCGCTCGGCGCTGCGGCCGCCGGGTTGCTCATCGGCTGGCTGGCAGCACCCCTCCTGACCGCCCCCGGGGCAGGTCTGCTCGGGAGCGCCGGTGCCCCGTCGATCACGCTGTTCAGTGTCCTGCTGATCCTGGCGGTCGCACTCGCTGTTGCCACCCTGGCTACGCTTGTGCCCACACTCCGGGCCGTGCGGCTGAGCACCGTGCGCGCGCTTGCCGATGCAGCCCGCACACCGCGACGCAGCAGCCGAGTCATCAATCTGTCGGCGCGCCTGCCGATCCCGTTCCTACTCGGACTACGACTGGCTGCACGCCGCCCGCGCCGGACGATCCTGGCCGCTTTCAACATCGCCGTCACGGTGACGACCGTCGTTGCCGTCATCACCGTGCACTCACATCAGGAGCTAATGACCATCGCGGGGTTCTCCGCGATCGACAACCCACGCACGGACCGGATCAACCACAGCCTCGTTCTTGTGTCCGTCGTCCTGCTGGTGCTGGCCGCGATCAACGCCCTCTTCATCACCTGGTCAACGGCGATCGACGCCCGACAGCCGCTCACGATCGCGCGCGCCCTCGGGGCAACCCCACGACAGATCACGCTCAGCCTCTCCACCGCACAGATCATCCCAGCGCTGCCAGGAGCGATCATCGGCATCCCCGCGGGGATCGCACTCGTCACCACCCTTAGTCATGGTGACGTAGTGACAGTGCCTGCGGTCTGGCTCGTGGCGGTGTTCCTCGGCACGCTTCTTGCCGTCGCCGCCCTTAGCAGCATCCCAGCCAGCCTCAGCGCACAAAAGCCAGTCGCCGAAATCCTCCAGGCAGAAATGGTCTGAATCGAGGTCCACTGCTCGCTCCGCGGCGCGACCACCAAGCGTGGCTAGTTCGACCCCCTCTCTAACAAGGAGGGGGTCGGGCGGGAGCTGAACTCAGAAGTGCGCACGCTCTGCACAGAGAGCGTCGATGGTGGGGGACGGTCGAACGGCCGCGACCGCGCTTGACCGCCTGCCGCTTCCCGCCGGGCGGCTTCAGAGCCTGCTCCAGTCGGAGCTCCGGGTGCTGTTCGAAAGCCTGCAGTTGCAGATCGGCTTCCAGCCTGAGACCCGCACGATCGACGTCGAGGTGGCGCTCGTCGCGGACGAGCCGCCAGACCGCGACGGCGAAGCGTCGCAGGTCTGGTCCGTGCCCCCGGCAGGATTCGAACCTGCGCACCGCGCTCCGGAGGCGCGTGCTCTATCCCCTGAGCTACGGGGGCCTGTACGGGCCGCGGGACGACCCGGACACCCATGGTACGGCAGGGCGTGGTCCGTGACGTACCATCGGGCGACCGACCCATGGTCCAGGAACAGCTCATCCGGATGCTCTCCCAAGCGGCCGAGGCCGCCGGGTCCGAGCTCGGGCTCGACCCCGCCGCGTTGCCGCCGCCAGAGATCTTCCGGCCCCGGCTGAAGGAACACGGCGACTGGTCCACGAACTTCGCCCTCACGCTCGCGCCGATGGCCCGGCGGCCTCCCCAACAGGTCGCTGAGCTGCTGGTCGAGCACCTTGATGCCGGGTCGCTGGTCGAGCGGGTCGAGATCGCGGGGCCAGGGTTCATCAACTTCTTCCTGGGTCCGGGGTGGCTGCACGACGTCCTCGGGGAGGTCCTCGAGCGAGGCTCCGCATACGGCCTTCGGGCCGAGTCGCGGGGATTGCGGGCGAACGTGGAGTTCGTCTCGGCCAACCCCACCGGCCCCCTCCACGTCGGGCACGCCCGGAACAGCGTCCTGGGCGACGCCATCGCCATGCTGCTCCGGGCCGACGGCTACGACGTGACTCGGGAGTACTACTGGAACGACACCGGGACTCAGATGGACCTGCTGGGCGCCTCGGTGGAGGCCAGGTATCTGGAACATTTCGGCGCGGACGGCGCCATCCCCGAGGGCGGGTACGTCGGCGAGTACGTCGGCGAGGTCGCCGCTGCCATCGCCCAGGACGCTCAGAACCGATGGGTGCAGGCGGATGAAGGCGAGCGCCGGACCTTCTTCGTCGAGGAGAGCCGACGGCGGATCGTCGAGTGGATCCGTCGGACGTTGGAGCGGGTGGGGATTCGCTTCGACGTGTGGTTCTCCGAAGCCACGCTGCAGGAACGTGGGGAGATCGACGAGGCCGTCGAGCTGCTTCGCCGGAGCGGCCACGCCTACGACGATGAAGGGGCGGTGTGGTTCCGGTCCACGGAGTTCGGCGACGACAAGGATCGCGTGTTGATCCGGTCGAACGGGGAGCCGACGTACTTCGGCAAGGACGTGGCCTACCTTCGGGACAAGTTCGGGCGCGGGTTCGATCGGCTGATCTACGTGTGGGGGGCCGACCATCACGGCGACGTGAAGCGGATGCAGGGAGCGGCCCAGGCTCTCGGGCACGACGCGGATGGGCTCGACTTCGTGCTGCACCAGTTCGTGTCGTTCTCCCGCGGGGGCGTGCCGGTGAAGATGAGCAAGCGGGCCGGCGAGGTCATCACCTTCGACGAGCTGCTCGATGAGGTGGGAGCGGACGCGGCTCGGTTCACTCTGCTCAGGCGGGCGGC
>Ga0137380_10006581_pt1 | contig 10374 bp, 7 predicted proteins | sample SagtaG_17_FD_104809 | JGI IMG/M metagenome (GOLD analysis project Ga0137380, IMG submission 104809) | Vadose zone soil microbial communities from Sagehorn Ranch, Mendocino, California, USA - Sage2_L_100_16 metaG | ecosystem: Environmental > Terrestrial > Soil > Vadose zone | place: USA... | reverse complement strand
GTACAGCGCGCTGGTGGCGGCTGAGTCATTGAAGTTCGATGACGCGCTTAGAGCGGTGCGAAAGCGCGGTCTGTATATGCAAGAGGCCGTGCCGACAGGCGAAGGGGCAATGGCGGCGCTGATAGGACTGGATATCCACGTCGTCAACTCAATCTGCACGGAGGCTTCGAGGCTCGGCGTCTGCGCCCCGGCGAATCTGAATTCGCCGACCCAGACCGTCGTGGCGGGACACAGACCAGCGGTCGAATGCGCAGTTGAGTTGGCGAAAGGCAGAGGTGCAAAGCGTGCTGTGATGCTTGCGGTCAGCGCGCCGTTTCACAGCGAGCTTATGAAGCCCGCCGCGGAGAGACTTAAGTCGGTATTCGCCGAGATCTCGTTTACAAACTTGAAAGTACCGATCATTACAAACGTCGACGCGAAATTGATAAACCGCGGCGTCGAGGCGCGAGACTCCCTGCTTTGCCAGGTCGCGTCCCCGGTTCGCTGGAACGAATCGATCAAGAGGCTGCTCGATGAGGGCGTGACGCGGTTTATCGAGGTCGGGCCGGGCAAGGTCCTGTCGGGACTGGTCCGGCAGATTGATCGCCAGTGTCAGATGCTCAATGTTGAGGATGCGGCGTCACTCGAAGCTACGGCCGCCGCCTTAGGCATTTGAAGGGAAACTGAATGGTGAGCTTGGGCATTTCTGATTCATCGGTCATAATCTTCGTTTGGAAAATTGCGGCAGCGGTGTCCGACAAAGCTGTGGTTTGTCGTCGCGTCGTCGAGTGACCCGCGCCGAAGTTCCCGACAGACTGAGGTTTGTCGGACATTCTTTAGGGAGGGGCTAGCAAATGGCTGAAGGTTCGATTGAAGAAAGAGTGAAGCAGATAATCGTCGACGAACTCGGTGTGGACGAAGGCGAGGTGACCGCAAACGCTCGATTCATTGACGATCTGGGCGCCGACTCGCTGGACACGGTTGAGCTTGTTATGAGATTCGAAGAAGAGTTCAACATCGAGATCCCAGACGAAGACGCCGAGAAGATTCAAAGCGTGAGAGACGCGATCGATTACATAGAGAAGCATTCCAAGTAATAGTTGCGTCGCCGCTCTCGTCCTGGAGGTTTAAGGATTGAATCGTCGTGTCGTAATTACAGGCATGGGCCTCATCTGCGGCTCCGGCAACACCAAGGAAGAAGTCTGGTCGAACCTGCTGGCCAGCCGCAGCGCGGTGGGTCCCGTCACTCGCTTCGACATTTCCGCTTTTCCTGTGCGCATCGCCGGCGAAATCAAGAACTTCGATCCTCTGAAGTTCATCGAGAAAAAAGAAGTCAAGAAGATGGATCCGTTCATCCATTACGCAGTGGCTGCGTCCCAGGAAGCGATGGACGATTCCGGACTGCGAGTGAACGGGGAGAATGCCACTCGAGTCGGAACGTACATCGGCTCAGGGATCGGAGGATTCGGAGTTATCGAACGAGAGCACGAAAAGTTTCTCAGAGGCGGGCCTGGCAAGATATCGCCGTTCTTTATTCCGGCGGCCATCGTCAATCTGGCGGCGGGACAGGTGTCGATCCGGTTCGGGCTGAAAGGGCCGAACTCGGCTACGTGCACCGCTTGTTCGAGTGGCGCTCACGCGGTTGGCGATAGCTTCAAGATCATCCAGCGAGGCGACGCCGAAGCGATGGTGTGCGGAGGCGCTGAAGCTGCGATAACACCGATGGGTATCGGCGGCTTCGCGGCGATGCGCGCGCTGTCGAGTCGGAATTCCGATCCCGAGCACGCGAGCCGTCCGTTTGACGCGGACCGCGACGGATTCGTAATCGGCGAAGGCGCGGGCGTCTTGATGCTCGAAGAGCTTGAACATGCTCGCGCACGCGGCGCGAAGATCTATGCGGAAATGATCGGCTACGGAATGTCCAGCGATGCGTATCATATCACTCAGCCTTCGGAAGACGGCGACGGCGCGGTTCGGGTGATGACCAACGCAATCAAGGACGCGGGAATTCAGCCTCACGAGGTCGATTACATCAATGCGCACGGAACGTCGACTTATTACAACGACAAGCTCGAGACGATGGCGATCAAACGGGTGTTTGGCGACTCGGCGTACTCAATTCCGGTCAGCTCAACCAAGTCTATGATGGGGCACCTGCTCGGAGCAGCCGGCGGGGTCGAAGCTGGGATCGTTGCGCTGGCTTTGCACGACCAGATCGCGCCGCCGACCGCCAACTACGAGAAGCCGGATCCCGATTGCGATCTCGATTATGTGCCGAACAGTGCGCGCCGCAGGCCGATTCGGTACGCGTTGTCGAATTCATTCGGTTTTGGCGGGACAAACGCCGCGCTGTTGATGAAGCGATACGACGGTGACTAGGCCTCTTCAGATTTCCGATTTTGGATTTTAGATTTTGGATTCTGTTGGTAATCATTTTGTAACGCCTCGGGTGTCTTAATCCAAAATCCAAAATCGCAAATCCAAAATTCAGAGGACTCTTATGAACATAGTCGTCTGCTTGAAACAGGTGCCAAAGAAAGATTCGATTTTGCGAATCGCGGCGGATCAGAAATGGATAGATGAGCGAGATATCAGCTACGAGATGAGCGAGGCGGATGCTTATGCGCTCGAAGAAGCTCTTCGTCAGAAGGAGAAGCTGGGCGGCGAGGTCATCGTAATCTCGCTTGGCCCTGAACGCGCTCGACAGTCCATCAAAGAGGCGCTGGCAAAAGGGGCGGACCGCGCGATTCATCTTCACGATGCAGCCTTTGACTCGGCGACCGACGGGGCCGCAGTAGCTCGGGCCTTGGCGGCGGCGCTGAAAGATGAGAAGTTCGATCTGATATTCACCGGCTTGCAATCGGATGATTACGGGTTCGCGCAAGTCGGGTTGATCCTGGCCGAAAAGTTGGGGTTGCCGACCGCAACGATCGTGATGGAAGTGCAACCCGAGGAAAGCGCGGTGCGAGTGAAGCGCGAGCTTGAAAGCGGTTGGTTTCAATGGGTCCGGCTGCCGATGCCGGCCTTGCTGACGATTCAATCGGGAATCAATCAACTTCGCTATGCAACTCTCAAAGGGATTATGGCGGCGAAGAAGAAAGAGATTCGCGAGGTGAAAGCGGCTGACCTCGGGCTGACGGCTGATGATTTGAAACCGGCCCAGGTGATCGAACGAGCCTATCTGCCGAAGAAGACAAAGCAGACCGAGTTCATCGAAGGCAAACCAGCCGAAGCGGCAGCCAAGCTGGTCGAGAAACTGCGGTTCGATGCAAGAGTAATATGAACCTGTACGGGCGGCCCTCCGTGGCCGCCCCTCGCTACGAGAAACGGCACACGCACGCCAGGAAGGGGCGGCCACGGAGGGCCGCCCGTACATGCAATTGAGGAAAACATGAGCCAAGGAATTCTTCTTTTCATCGAGCAACGAGACGGCGTGATCAATAAGACTTCGTTTGAAGCTATGGTTGCTGCTCAAGGAATAGCTGCCGCCGCTGGAGAAAAGTTGTCAGCGGTCGTCCTTGGGGACTCTGTCTCAGGCGTAGCCGGCGGCGTAGCAGCCAAGAAACTCGAAGAGGTTTACACGGTCGAAGATGAAAAGCTCGCCGAATACACGCCCGACGGGTACGTCGCCGCGCTGAAACAAGTCATCGAAAAACTCGATCCGCGGTTTCTAGTACTGAGCCACACTTATCAGGTTCGCGATTTCGCTCCGAAGCTTGCGGCATCGCTCGGCAAGACCTTCGTCACCGACTGCGTGGGCTTCCGCGCAGAAGGAAGCGAGCTCTTTTTCACCCGACAAATCTTCCAGGGTAAGATCAGCACAGATGTTCGAGTGACTGGTGAGCCGCCGATTCTGGTTTCGTTTCAAGCCGGCTCCTATCGCGCCGACAAAGCTGAAGCCGGAGACGCTCCAGCGAGAGTCACGGCGCTTGAGGTCGACCTCACTGATGTGAAGATCAGGACGCAGACCGAGCCGAAATTTCAGGAGGCAAAGCAGGCGGTCGATCTCAGCCAAGCACCACTCATAGTTGCCGTTGGTCGCGGAATCAAGAGTCAGGAAAACATCGAGATGGTTCAGAAGCTCGCCGAGGCGATGGGAGCAGAGATCGCAGCGTCGAGGCCGATTTGTGATAACGAGTGGCTGCCGATGGATCGGCAGATCGGAAGCTCGGGGCAAACCGTTTCCCCCAAACTGTACCTTGCGGTCGGGATTTCAGGCGCGATTCAACACGTGGTCGGCATGAAGAATTCGCAAACGATCGTCGCAATCAACAAAGACGCGGAAGCCCCGATCTTCGACATTGCAGACTACGGCATCGTTGGCGATCTGTTCGAGATCGTTCCCGCGCTGACTGCGGAGATCGAAAAGGCGAAGAGCGAAAGCTAGCTTGTAAGGGCGGCCCTCTGTGGCCGCCCCTCGATGCAAGACACGGCGTGCCTACAGACAGGGGCGGCCACGGAGGGCCGCCCTTACATGGCATATGGCGGTCGAACGTGAAACTCTCGAGATGGATGTTCTGCTCGTCGGAGCAGGGCCAGCCAGTCTTGCTTGCGCACTCCAACTCACAAAGCTAATTGATGCATACAACCGACGAGCGAGGGAATCGGGCGACAAGCCACTCGATGAGATAAGCGTCGCCGTAATCGAGAAGGCCTCCGAGATCGGCGCGCATCAGCTCTCTGGAGCGGTGCTTGATCCGATCAGTCTGCGCGAGCTGATTCCCGATTTCGAAAACGAAGCTCCCTTAGAAGCGCCAGTCGGCGAGGAGCATGTCTACTTCTTCACTGAGCGTAGGAAGATCGCGATGCCGATCCTTCCGCCGCCGCTTCGCAATCACGGCAACTACGTCGTGTCGCTCAACAAGCTAACCCGCTGGCTTGGCGAGAAGTGCGAACAAGCGGGGATTAATATCTTCCCGGAGTTTCCCGGCGCGGAGATGCTCTACGACGGCGAACGGGTCATTGGCGTTCGCACCGGCGACAAAGGAATCGACAAGATCGGAAACGCGAAGCCGAATTTCGAGCCGGGCGTCGACATCGTTTCAAAGATCACGGTGCTGGGGGAAGGTGTTCGCGGCTCGCTCGCCAAACAATTGATCAATCGACTGAACCTCGACCGCGACAGCGATCCGCAGGTTTACTCCGTGGGAATCAAGGAACTCTGGGAAGTGCCCGACGATCGGTTCGCGCCGGGCTCGGTCATTCACACGATGGGCTGGCCGCTTGACTCGCACACGTTTGGCGGGTCCTGGGTTTACGGCATGCGCGACCGCATCATTGACATAGGGCTTGCGGTCGGACTCGATTATCGCGATCCGGCGATCGATCCTCATCACGAGTTTCAACGATTCAAGACTCATCGGCTGATCGCCGATTTGTTGAAGGGCGGCAAGATGATTCGCTACGGCGCAAAGGCGATGCCGGTCGGCGGCTGGTACACGATGCCTCAGTTGACCGCAGATGGAGTGATGATAATCGGCGATTCGGCGGCAATGCTAAACGGTGAGCGGTTAAAAGGGATTCACACCGCAATCAAGGCCGGGATGCTTGCAGCCGAGACGATATTGGGCGCGCTGATTAAGAATGATTACAGTCGAAACACTCTTGGCGCTTTCGACAAGAAGCTGAAAGAGAGCTACGTCGGTCGCGAGCTATACAAATCTCGCAATTTCCATCAGGCATTTGATCGTGGGCGAATGTTTGGGTTGATGACTGAAGGGGTCTCGATCATTACCGGGGGGCGACTGCCTTCGCGGCTTGCGATCAAGGCCGGACATCAGCATATGCAGGAATTAAATGCCGATGGTCGGCCAGACCGTTACCGGGATCTGAAGTACGACGGCCAACTCACGTTCGATAAGCTTACCGACGTCTATTATTCGAGCACGCATCACGATGAAGACCAGCCTCCGCATTTGAAGGTTGTTGACACAAACATTTGCGTTGAACGCTGCACACGCGAGTACGGCAATCCATGCGAGAGCTTCTGTCCGGCGAACGTCTATGAGATGATTGACTCCGAGGACGGTCAAAGGCTGCAGATAAACTTCTCGAATTGCGTTCACTGTAAGACGTGCGACATCATGGACCCGTATCAGATAATCAACTGGGTGCCGCCCGAGGGAGGAGGCGGACCGAACTACAGGAACATGTGAAATGACTGAAGGATTGACAGCGTCACTAATCTTAAGAAGGGATCAATGAAACGCATATCGCCATTGTTCATCGCGCTGTTGTTTGTCGCGAACGTCGCCGCCCATGGCTACGGTCAGCAGGTAACAAGACCGCAGGAGGCGGCGCAGAAGAAAGAGCCGGACTGCGGCTGCGAATCTAAGTCTGCTCCCGATGTGCTCGCTACGGTCAACGACGTGCCAATTGGGATCAAAGACGTTGACGAGCGAATAAAGGACCGCCTCGAGGCGCTGCAGAGGCAAGTAATTGAAGCGCGCACTCGCGAGCTTGACTTACAGATCAATACCAGATTGCTGGACGCCGAAGCTAAGCGGCTTGGCATTACCAGCGACGAGCTTCTGGCAAAAGAAGTCATCTCAAAGTTGAAAGAGCCGACCGAGGCTCAAGCGCGGGCGTTCTACGATCAGAACAAGGGTCGCCTCGAAGGCGAGTTCAGGAACCTCAAAGACCAGATCATCAACTACCTCCGCGGTCAAGCCGAACAAGAAGAAGCCAAGAAGTTGGCCGAGCGTCTTCGCGGCCGGGCGCAGGTAAAAGTTTTGGTCGAGACCGTTACGCCACCAGCTTCGGATGCCGAGCGCGCTCGGGTTTTTGCGACTGTCAACGGCAAACCTATCACGTCGGGCGACATCGAGGACGCGTTGAAGCCGCTGATCTTCAGCGTCCAGGAGCAGGTCTACGATCTGCGCAAGAAAGAGCTTGACCTCAGAATCAACGATTTGCTCCTCGATCAGGAAGCAAAGAAGCAGAACAAGACGCCCGATGCCTTGTACGAATCAGAAGTTTCGCCGCGAGTGAAAAAGATCACAGACGACGAAACGCGGAAGTTCTACGAGGAGAACAAGAACAAGATAAATGGAACCTTCGCCGAAGTACGCCCTCAAATCGTCCAGTACTTGGAGAATCGCGAGCAAAGCAACGCAGCGTCGGGTTATGCTGAGCGTTTGAGGAGCAGGGCGTCAGTCCAGGTGTTCCTGAAACCTCCCGACCCGCCGGTTTTCGAAATCTCGATCGAAGATCGCCCGTGGAAAGGCGGGATGAATGCGCCGGTGACGGTAATCGAATTTACCGACTTTGAGTGTCCGAGCTGCGGCGCAACCCAGCCGGATCTGGAGGAGGTTGCAAGAGAATTCGGCGATAAGGTCAAGCTGGTCGCTCGCAACTTCCCTTTGGATCAGCACAAGCATGCTTTCGAGGCGGCGGAAGCCGCAGAGGCCGCGCGAGAACAGGGGAAATACTGGGAGTACGCGGCACTGCTGTTCAAGAATCAGAAAGCTCTTGAAACGGAAAAGCTCAAGGAATACGCCAGTCAAGTGGGGCTCGACCGAAAGCGGTTCGATGCGGCGCTGGATTCGCACAAGTACGCCGGCAGAGTCAAACAAGATTTGGTCGATGGCGAAAAGGTTGGAATAGATTCGACTCCGACGTTGTTTATCAATGGGAAGCGAGCTCGCGCCAGAACGCGTGAAGACTTGAAAGCGGCTATAGAAGCCGCTCTCAAAGAGGCAGTCAGAAAATAGCCGATTTCCGCCTCTCAACTCTGCGGCGATGAACTTCGCAACTGCGCCCGCAGGTCTTGGAGGTCGTTTTTCACGCGGGAAGCGTCCGGCGCGTCTGGCTGAAGCTGAAGATAAATGCCAAGCTCATCGGCCGCCTCCTTAAATTGCCCCTTCGCCTTGTATGCGTAGGCTAGAAACTTGTGCGCGTCAGCGAGGCGTTGTTCTTGCTCCAACGCAGCCCGCAGGTACTTCACTCCGTTATCGAGATCCCCCCTTTTGACCAGCGCTCCACCCAGATGAAAGCTTATCAGTGCGTTTGAGTTTCCAGGCGTGAGACTGAGCGCGCGCTCGTAACAAGCGATGGCGCGATCGTAGTTCTTCAGCGGCGTCTCGAAGGTATAGATCGTGCCGAGCGTGTCCCAGAGAGACGGCAACTTGGGATTGAGCTCTAAACCGTGTTGAGTGAGCTGGAGCGCGCGGTCAAGGATCGAGCGGTCGGCCGTACCTGGATTTGACACTGCTTGATATTGGTACTTGAGCAGGTAGTCGGACGCGAGATTGGTTATAGCAATTGCATTGTCTGGATTGAGCTTCAAATAATCCTCAAACTGCTCGGCGGATTTTTCGTATTCGGCAAGCTTTATCAGTTTGTGCCCGAGAATGTAATGTGACATCGCCTGCTCGGGGGCAATCTCAACACCGTGATACCAGACTGTCATGTCGTCTCGCCAGGTTGCGTTTTGCGCAAAGCTCTTGCCGGCAAGCAGAAAAACGAGCAGGCTCACCACCGCAACTTGAGCAGTAAGTCGGTTCTTGAACGGCAGCCAATTTTGAATAGGGATCTTCACCAGCGCCATTGCGAGAAGCACCGAAAAGCCGATCGACGCGACATACACATAGCGCTCTTGCACCATAAACTCCGAGGCGAACGCGCTCAGGTTCAGCACCGGGAGCAGATTCACCGCGAACCATAGGATTGCGAATCGTGCGACGATTGAGCCTCGCAATTTCCAAAGGCCGAACGTCAAAGGGATCAGACCCACAAACGGCAAGATAAACTGAAGATCGACGGCGGTCTTGACCATGGTGACCCCATGAAACAGCGAAAGCTCCATAGGCCAAACCAGTAGAAGGATATACTTCCAGATGACCAGCGGGATGGTCAGCCCAATCTGCTGCAGCGGATATGACTTGAAGTTGGAGTTATTGAGCGCGAACCCAAGCGCGTAGTACCTCGCAACAAAATAACCCGTTGCTACCAAGAGATATGCCCCGCCATAGATTGCTGCGGGCTTGATTCTCTCAATCAGGTGCTTATCCCGGTTCGCGATGAACATCTCGTAGCAGAACAGGAAGATTGGCAGCACGATGGCCGGCTCTTTTGTGAACGCGCTCAAGAGGAAGAGCAGCGACGAGGCTATTAATAGTTTTGGTTTTCCCTCCTCACGATACCGCACGTAGAGCAAAAACGACGGAAGCAATAACACGGCCATCAACAAATCGGTAACGCCGCTCGCCCAGGCGATCGACTCGCTTCGAAACGGGTGGACCGCAAAGAGTAGTGAAGCGATGGCCGAGAGACGCAGGTCCTTTGTGACCTTTTCCAAGATGAGAAAAGAAAAATACACCGCCAACAGGTGCAGCAATATGTTGAAGATGTGCCATCCAGGCGCCGATGCGCCGAAGAGCTTCCACATGATCATCAAGTAGATCATTACTATCGGGCGATAGTATGGAGTGGAAGGCTTGTCTTGTTCGTTAGGGTCTTTGTCCTGTTGTGCGCGCCAGTACCACGCTTCGGTAACCAGCGCTTTAGGAACGTTTCCGAGATCGCGAATGAAAGGATTGTTAACTATTTGAGTGATGTCATCGTAAGCGAAGCTGTTCAAAACCGTGTTGGAGAAAGCTAGAAACGTGACGACCAGTATCAGACCGATAATCCAGTTGCGCGAGGAGCTAAACTGGCGCGCGGCGCCGTTTGAGACAGGTTGCTGGCGTTCACGTTGTTTTCGCGAACGGTTCTTTCTGCCCAAGTTGAAGTATTACCTCGTTAAGAATTCTAGGCTTGAACTCGTAACCGAAATAGTATCGTTGGCATCTTGCGAGTGTCAACGGCAGCGGTCACATAGGATGTTATCCGCTAAACGACTTGCGTGGTTGAGTGCCAAACTGGATCGGTTGTGGCTCCAAGGCTATCTTCGATCTCTGCGTAGCGCGATCGAAACTCCCGGCGCTCGGCTTCTTCAAGTGCGGGAGTTCCCTTCGCGACCAAGGCAGAACTTATCACTCCCTCGATCTTCAGCGCCTCTTTCAAGCAAGCGATGGTTTTGTCGATTCGCTTTCCACCTATCGTGAAGTGGCACGCGGACGTGAACCGATCGAACGCCGATTTGTATATCGTCATCAATCGTTCGTCGGCCGCGTAACAAGCTCGCCAGGCGCGCTGCCATTCTCGCGGCAGCGCGTTGGCCGGTCCTGATACCACACCTATCGGCAGCTCGTTGTGAAGGAGGTAACGATTCCAATATTCTCGCACTCGGCCCACGAATCCCTCTTGAAGTTTGAACGCCTGAAACATCAGCATCGCGTCGCCGATGTAGATTCCAAACTCGCCTTTGTCTTTGAAGTGGGCCGCGGCCTTTGTGTAGTTTCCCAGGACGCGACGAGGGGCCGACACCTTGACTCCAAAGATGAACGGGAGCCG
>Ga0137380_10006578_pt1 | contig 10376 bp, 8 predicted proteins | sample SagtaG_17_FD_104809 | JGI IMG/M metagenome (GOLD analysis project Ga0137380, IMG submission 104809) | Vadose zone soil microbial communities from Sagehorn Ranch, Mendocino, California, USA - Sage2_L_100_16 metaG | ecosystem: Environmental > Terrestrial > Soil > Vadose zone | place: USA... | reverse complement strand
GTCCCAGAAGTCGACCATGATCCTCTCGAGCGTGTGCTCGTTCATCTGGCCGTGCGCCACCGCGACCCTGGCCTCGGGGACGAGCTCGGACACCCGGGCGGCGACCCGGCCGATCGAGGCGACCCGGTTGTGCACGAAGAAGGTCTGGCCGTCGCGGAGCAGCTCACGGCGGATCGCGGCGGCGATCTGCCTCTCGTCGTAGGGCCCGACGAAGGTCAGCACCGGGTGCCGCTCCTCCGGCGGGGTCAGGATCGTGGACATCTCCCTGATCCCGGCCACGCCCATCTCCAGCGTCCGCGGGATCGGCGTCGCCGACATCGACAGCACGTCGACCTGGGTGCGCATCGCCTTCAGGTACTCCTTGTGCTCGACCCCGAACCGCTGCTCCTCGTCGATGATGATCAGCCCCAGGTTCTTGAACCTGGTCTCGGGCGACAGCAGCCGGTGCGTGCCGATCACCACGTCGACGGTCCCGTCCGCCAGCCCGGCCAGCGTGGCCGAGACCCCGGCGTTGGACTGGAACCTCGACAGCGCCCGCAGCTCGACCGGGAACGGCCCGTACCGCTCGCCGAACGTCTGCATGTGCTGCTGGACGAGCAGCGTGGTCGGCACCAGCACCGCCGCCTGCTTGCCGTCCTGCACCGCCTTGAACGCGGCCCGCACGGCCAACTCGGTCTTGCCGTAGCCGACGTCGCCGCAGATCAGCCGGTCCATCGGGAGCGGCTTTTCCATGTCGCGCTTGATCTCGTCGATCGCGGCGAGCTGGTCGGGCGTCTCGATATACGGGAACGCGTCCTCGAGTTCGCGCTGCCACGGCGAGTCCTGGCCGAACGCGTGCCCCGGCGAGGCGATCCGCGCCGAGTACAGCCGGATCAGCTGCGCGGCGATCTCCCTGACCGCCTTGCGCGCCCGCCCCTTGGTCTTCGCCCAGTCCGCGCCGCCCAGCCGGTGCAGGCTCGGCGCCTCGCCGCCGGAGTACCTGGTCACCTCGTCCAGCTGGTCGGTCGGCAGGTACAGCCGGTCAGGCGGCTGGCCGCGCTTGCCCGGCGCGTACTCGATCACCAGGTACTCGCGGGTCGAACCCTGGATGGTCCGGCTGGTCATCTCCAGATACCGGCCGACACCGTGCTGGCTGTGCACCACGTAGTCGCCCGGCGTGAGCTGCAGCGGGTCGATGCCGCCCCGCCGCCGGCTCGGCATCCGGCTCCGGTCACGAGAACCTGCTCGCTGCCCGGCCAGGTCGGCCTCCGACAGCACTGCGAGCTTGATGCCCGGCCAAAGGAAACCCATTTCGAGCTGGCCGGTCGCCACCACGGCGACGCCGGGCTCCGGCGGGCCGTCGAGGTCGCCGGCCCGGGCGCCGAGGTTCTCGCCGCGCAGCAGCTCGGCCAGGCGCTGGGCCGGCCCGTGGCCCTCGGTCACCAGCGCGACCCGCCACCCGTCGGCCAGCCACCCGCGCACGTCGCCGGTCACCCGCGAGGTGTCACCGTGGTACGCGCTCGCCGGAACGGCATTTATCCGGAACGACTCGCGCCCGTCGTCCTCATCCGGCAGGCCGGCGTCGGCACCCGCGCCCGGGGCGGCGGCGCCGGCGGCCGGTCCGCTCTCGCCTCCGGCGGCGGTCGCCCTCGGGGTCGCCCGGCCGGCGTCGTTCCACGCCCGCTCCCCGGCACCGGCACCCGCCTGCCCGGCCTGAGTGGTCGTGCGAGCCGTTGCGCCTGAAGGATCTTCCGCGGCGAACGGAGCGATCGTCCACCACCTGATGCCGAGGCCGGCCGCCCCCGCGCGTACCTCGGTGATCGGCCGGAACGCAGCCCCGCCCAGGTCGATCGGGACCTGCGCGCCCGCGGCCGCGTTCACCCACGAGGCCTCGAGGAACTCCTGGCTGGTCCGCACCAGGTCGGCCGCGCGGGTCCTGATCCGCTCCGGATCGCAGGCCACCACGATCGCGCCGGGCGGCAGCGAGTCGAACAGCAGCTCCATCTTGTCCGCGAGCAGCGGGGCGAACGCCTCCATGCCCTCGACAGTGATCCCGTCGGCCATCTTGGCGAGCACGTCGCCGAGGCCCGGGTACTCGGCGGCCAGCTGCCTGGCCCGGTGCCGCACGGCCGGGGTCAGCAGCAGCTCGCGGCACGGCGGCGCCCAGACCGAGTCGGTCATCGTTCCGAGCGAGCGCTGGTCGGCCGCCCGGAACGGCCGGATCTCCTCGATCTCCGAGCCGAAGAACTCCACCCGCAAGGGGTGCTCCTCGGTCGGCGGGAACACGTCGAGTATGCCGCCGCGGACCGCGATCTCGCCCCGGTTGGTGACGAGCTCGACCCTGGCGTAGCCGATCTCGACCAGCCGCGCGACCATGTCCTCGAGGTCGGCCTGCTTGCCCTGGTCGAGCCGGACCGGCTCGAGCTCGCCGAGCCCGCCGACGAGCGGCTGCAGCACGCTGCGGATCGGCGTCGCGACCACGCGCAACGGCCCGGAACGCGGGTCGCCGCGGTCCGGCCTGACCAGGCGGCGCAGCACGGCCAGGCGCCGGCCCGAGGTGTCCGAGCGCGGCGACAGCCGCTCGTGCGGAAGCGTCTCCCAGGCCGGGAAGTACCCGGCGGCGTGCGGGTCGGGCAGCAGCGATCCGAGCGCACTGGTCAGGTCCTCGGCCTCGCGCGCCGTCGCGGTGACCGCGAGCACGAACCTGGGCGGGTCCTGGCCGGCCTGACCGGGTCGCGCGGCGGTACTTGAACCGCCAGGGGCGGCGAGAGCAGCGACCAGGACGGGCCGCAGTGCGGGCGGAGCGACTAGGTCGGCGTCGCCGGCGCCGGGCTGGCCGACGCGGAGCAGCGCCTGGCGCAGCTGCGGGTCTTCGGCGACGGTGCCGAGCAGACCGGTGAGACTCATATGTTCCTCTGTGCTTCCTGGCTGTGCGCGGCTTGCTGGCTGGTGGGGGCTTGCTGGCTCGTGCGGCTCGGGGCTCGGGGGCTCGCGGGGCGCGCGCGGGCAACACGATTAGCCCGCGTTCTGGCTCGAACGCGGGTTACACGGACAGTTTACCGGCCGCGGAATGGGCGCCGGCGTGATCGCGGCTCATCGCGCCGGGTTGATCACGGCTCAGCGTTGATCACGGCTCAGCGCGCCGGCGGGACGCATGATGGCCGTGCCAGGCGGGCGCGGGTAACCTCGGGCATGCCGCAGGACGGGCGGCGGACGGAGGACGCATGACTGCACAGCAGCAGGCCGAGACTGCCCAGCAGTCCGAGACTGCACAGCCGCAGGCCCAGGTTGCCCAGCCGCAGGCCGAGACTGCCCAGCCGCAGGCCGAGACTGCCCAGCCGCAGGCCGAGACTGCCCAGCCGCGAGCGCAGGCCGAGCCGGCTGCCGATCATGCTTCGCTCTCCTCGCTGACGCTGGACGAACGCCAGCTCGGCGACCTCGAGCTGATCCTTTCCGGCGCGTTCGCGCCGCTGCGCGGCTTCCTGACCCGGGCCGACCTTGCCTCGGTCGAGGCCTCCGCGACGCTGGCCGACGGCACGCCCTGGCCGATCCCGGTCACACTCGAAGCCGACGCCGTCGACGCCGGCGCGGACCGGGTGCTGCTCGCCGATCCTGAGGGCACCCCGCTTGCCGTGCTGACCGTCACCGAGCGGACCGCCGTGCCGGACGCCGCCGACCGGGTGCTGCTGGCCGGGCCCGTGACCGCGCACCGTCCCGCCGAGCACGGGTCGTTCCGGCGCCTGATGATCGCGCCGCAGCAGGCCAGGGCTGAGCTCGGCGACGGCCCCGTGCTCGCGTTCGCGACCAGGGCGCCGATCGGCGGGCGGCAGATCGGCCAGCTCAAGCATCTGGCCGGCCAGCTCAGGGCGCGGCTGCTGCTGTTGCCGCTGGTCGCGGGGGACGCCGCGGTGGTCAGGCAGCCAGAAGCGCTGATCAGGGCCGTGCTGGCGGCGGCGAAGAGCCTGCCGGCCGGGACGCTGGTGGTCCCGGTCCCGCTCGCCGCGCGTCCGCGGACCGGTCCCGATCCCGAGCGCGAGCTGGCGGCTGCCGCGATCGTCGCCGCGGCTCACGGCGCGACGCACCTGATGGCCGACCGCTGGCGGGACCCGGCCGGCGGCTGGCGGGACCCGGCCGGCGGCTGGCGGGACCCGGGCGGCGGCTGGCGGGACCCGGGCGGTGGCTGGCGGGACCCGGGCGGCGGCGCGGCAGAGGACGTCGGTCCCGTCACCCGGCTGCCCGGCGCACCGATCCCCGTGCTGCCGTCCGGCGACTGGGCCTACGACGCGCGGGCCGAGGTCTGGCGCCCGCTATCGCTGATCGAGGCGGGAACCGAGATCGAGGACCTCACTACGGACCAGCTCGCCGACATGCTCGACACCGGCGCCCAGATCCCGGCCTGGTATGCGTCCGAGGCCGTCGCGGCCGAGCTCAGGCACGCCAGGCCGCCGCGCTCGGAGCGCGGATTCGTGCTGTTCCTCACCGGCCTGTCCGGGTCGGGCAAGTCCACGATCGCCAGGGACCTGCGCGACCTGCTCGCCGAGCGCGGCGACCGCAGGGTCTCGCTGCTCGACGGCGACCTGGTGCGCTCGCTGCTCTCGGCCGGCCTGACGTTCTCGCGCACCGACCGCGACCTCAACATCGCCAGGATCGGTTACGTGGCCGCCGAGATCGCCAAGCACGGCGGCATCGCGATCTGCGCGCCGATCGCGCCGTTCTCGGCCGCCAGGGAACGGGTCAGGCGGATGGTCTCCGAGGTCGGCGACTTCCTGCTCATCCACGTCGCGACGCCGGTCGAGGTCTGCGAGCAACGGGACCGCAAGGGCCTGTACGCCAAGGCCAGGGCCGGCCTGATCAAGCAGTTCACCGGCGTGTCCGACCCGTACGAGGAGCCGACCGACGCGGCGCTGGTGATCGACACGTCGGTGATCAGCCGCGAGGAGGCGACCGAGGCGATCATGACCATGCTGACTACGGGCGGCTGGCTGGCCGACGAGCGAGGCTAGTCGTCGTCCTCGGCGCTGGTGCCCGCGTTCAGCCGCTCGCGGAAGCCGCTGACGCGTCTGCTGATCGCGCTCGACATGGCCGAGCGCTGCGCGGTCAGCACGAAGTAGCTGATCACTCCGCTGATCAGGATCGCACCGCCGAGCAGCAGCAGGCTGCGGGCGCCGGCCAGCCGCAGCAGCAGGAACGCCACGACGAACAGCCCGAGCCGCAGCGCCGTGTAGGAGAGTGTCGCGCGCATGACTGCACTCAGACTAGCCGCTGACCGGGCCAGCGTGGCTGGCGGCGCTGCGAACGGAGGAACCGGCGGATTGCGAGCGGAGGACGTCGGCGAGCAGCCCGGGATCGACGTTGCCGCCCGACAGGATCGCTACCCGCCGGCTCGCCGGCGGCAGTTCGTCCGCCCGGAACAGGCACGCAGCGACGGCGACCGCACCACCCGGCTCGGCGACCAGGCGCGCGCCGGTCGCGAGCAACCGCATGGCCCGGCGGATCTCGTCGTCGGTGACCGTGACGATGTCGTGCACCTGACTCCGCAGGTGCAGCATCGGCAGCTCGCCGACCTGGTCAACGCGCAGCGCGTCGGCGATCGTGCGCTGGGTCCGCTCGGCCGGCCAGGCGACCCTGCGGCCCTCCCGCAGCGAGTCCCTGGCATCGGCGGCAAGCTCGGGCTCGACGCCGACCACCAGCACGGCCGGGTTGGCCGCCGTGACGGCCGCCGCGACGCCCGCGATCAGGCCGCCGCCGCCGACCGGGCACACAACCAGGTCCACGTCGGGGCAGTCGGCCGCGATCTCGAGCCCGACCGTTCCCTGCCCGGCGATGACGTCGCGGTGCTCGAAGGGCGGGATCGGCGTGTAGCCGTGGGACGCGACTAGTTCGTCGACCGCCGCCGTCCGCGCGGCCAGCCCTGGCTCGCTGATGACGATTCGCGCGCCGCAGGCCCTGGCGGCCTCGACCTTGACCGGGGGCGCACTGGAGGGCACGACGACCGTCGCCGACACGCCGAGCAGCGCTGCGGCATATGCGACGGCATACGCATGATTGCCGCTAGAGTGGGCAACTACACCCATGCTGCGCTGCCCCGGCGGCAGCGCGCTGATGGCCGAGTAGGCGCCGCGCAACTTGAACGCGCCGGTCGGCTGCAGCGATTCCGCCTTGACCAGCAGCGGAGGGTGAGTGCCTGCGAACGGGACAAGCGGCGTGCGAAGCGCGACGCCGGCGAGCCGGGTGGCCGCGGCCTGGATCTCGGTTACCGACACAAGGTGTGACACGGATCTACCCTACGTGTACGTATCGTCATCGACAGGTGTCGGTCAAAGCATTACGACAAGGTTGTGAGTAAAATTTTTGCGGAATCTGAGGAGAATTGTGATCTTTAGTTATTAAGATAAAGATTGAGCGAGGGGGGTCTAGGCGAGCGAGGAGTCTCAAATGGACGGGCAAAGTGATCGCCTGCTTACTCCCGGAGAGGTCGCAGCCCTCTTCCGCGTTGATCCCAAGACTGTTACCCGGTGGGCCGCATCCGGCCGGATCAGCAGCATCAGGACGCCTGGCGGGCATCGGCGGTACCGGGAAGTGGAGATCCGGGCGCTGCTCGGCATCGATGCCGATCCTGCCCCGGCCTCCGACCAGGCTGGGTGACGCGGACGTGACGAGCGACTGCGGGAGGGTGCCAGCGCTGATGCCCTCCCGGTTGTTACGGATTCGCGGCAGCCCTCGGGCTGGCCCCGGAGCGGGGCTTCGGAGTCGCCCGGCTGTCGCCGACCAACTCCGAAGCCGAGCCATTCAGGTCTCGCGGCGCGATCGCCTACATCGGGACTAGCTCGAAGACTTCGACGCTGAAGCGGCCCTTCCCCTCCGTCAGGAACGGGTGATTGTCCACCAGAGCCTTGGCCGCGTCCAGGCTGTCGGCTTCGACGATGGAGTACCCGTTGAGGTCGCCGGGGGCGGGGCTGGTGCCATCGTCGGCGACGGCAGTGCGGGCACCGAACGGACTGCCGACGTCGGTCAGCGATGAGCCGAGCCTGGTGATCCACTTGCCCCAGGCTTCCATCTGCTCGGCGGACTGTTCGTCGGTCATGTCTTGCATCGGCGTAGCCGGGCCCCGGTAGAGGTAGATGAACTTGCTCACGTCAGCCTCCTGTGGTGTCTTGAGCAGGCATTCACCCAGGCAGTAGCGCTTGGTTGATCGCGGTTGTCGCGGCCTCGTTATCCCGACGTACGGCATGCGCGCGAATCGACAGCGGCCGCGAGCAACCTCCCCTGAGGGCCTGTCCTTGCGAGCGCCAGTGCGACCGCATGTCGGCTGCCGCCCGGGAACCAGCCTGCGCCCGCAGCTGCCGGGCGGCTGGCGGGCGCGGCCGTAACGATCCGGGCCCGCTCGACGGCCTGAGCGGCGACTGGCGGTCGCCGTCGCTCGCCGGCGGGACCGGTCAGCTCGGGTCAGGTGGGGGCCGCTAACTGCCCGCCGCGGGCGAGGAAGTCCAGGAACTGCCGCCTGAGCGGCTCGTCGCCCTCGCGCCAGCGTTTGGCGCGCTCGTCCATCTCTTCCTGCGTCAGCGCTACAGCCGCGAACTGCTCGTAGTCCCGGTCGGCCGGGCCGATTTCCACGTAGGCGTCGCTGACGAGCCGACCGTCGTGCGCCGTCGCCGACTCGGGGACCAGCAGGTTGCCGTTCGGCAGCCGGATAACGTACATGGTCGGATCACCCCTCAGATGCCGTACCGCACGTTGAAGTAGAGCATGACGTTCAGCGCCGCGCGCGTGTTGCCGCCGACCATCTCCAGCAGCGCGGGCCGCTGACTCGACGCGATGGCGGCGAACGCGTCGGCGAAGAACTCCCTGCGGCCCAGATGACCCGGCTGGAGGTGGAAGTCGTTGGTCACCCACGGCAGGCACTGCGTGTACAGCCAGATGAACTCGGCCGAGTCCGACTGCCAGCAACCGTCGGTGCCGTCGATGTCGTCTAGCGCGTGCCCGATCTCGTGGCACATCACGTCGGGCGTCGGCGAGGGCCGGGCCCCGACGATGACCTTGCGCTCGCCGTAGGCTCCGGCGCACGCGTCCCACGTTGCCCGACCGGACGGCAGCGGCATGCCGCTCAGGCCGCCCATGTCGTCGAGGTCGGGCACCCCGCCGGGGCCGACGTAGATCGCGTCCAGGCCGGCCACCAGCCGTTCCTTGATCAGCTGCGGGAACTCTGCGAGCCGGTCGACGGCCAGCACGATCTGCGGTGGCGGCAGTTCGCCGGCTTGCCACTCCCGGTGCAGGATCTGTTCCAGGTGACCGCAGTGCCGGTGGCCGGGAGCGGCGTGCAACCGCTGAGCCCGCTCGTACCACGGCACCGCCGCCCTTGCCGTCCTGGCCTCCGCCGCCGTTCTCGCTTCGGCCGTCGTCCTGGCCTTGGCGGTCGGCGCGCCACCGGTCCCGGTTCTGACGGTCTCGGCAGCCGGTGCGCTGGGCGCCGGGCGGATCGCCGCCCGCGCCGCGGCACCGCCGCGCGTCCCATCGCCGCGCGCCGCCGCACTGCCGCGGGTCCCATCGCCGCGCGGCGCCTTCGATCGCCGCTGCCCTGGCACCGCCCGCGCCGGCCGAGCTGGCACTGCCCCCGTCTGCGGACCTGGCATCGTCCCCGTCTGCTCGTCCGGCATCGCCCGCGAGTGCCTGGCCGCCACCGGCGGTGCGAGCGGGCCAGGCGGCACGGACGGCGCGGACGGCGCGGACGGCGCAACGCCAGCCGGGTAACCTTCCGGGTACTGCCTGACAGGAAGCTGACCGGCCGACGGCCCGCCAACCGGATGCCGCCAGTGCGGAACTGGCCCGGCCGGATTCTGGCCGGGCGGAAGCTGGCCAGGCTGATACGGCCACTGCGGACGCTGTCCGGTCGCAGGTTCCCCCATCGGATGCAGTCCAGCAGAATACTGGCCGGGCGGAAGCTGAGCGGGCGGAGACTGGCCGGGCGGAGACTGGCCGGGCGGAGACTGGCCGGGCGGAGACTGGCCGGGCGGAAGCTGGCCGGGCGGATGCAGGCCGGGCGGCTGCCAGGCCGGACGCTGACCGGCCGGACGCGGCGTCTGGGATTCCCAGCCGGACGGACCGGCGGAAGATCGCGGTGCCGGCGACTTGCCGACCCGGCGGTGACTGCCCCGCTGACCCTGCGCGGTCGTCCGCCCGCCCAGCGCCCCGCGATCCTGAGTCGCGGCCCCTACCCTGACCGCGGGCACTGCGCGCGCGCCGGTCGCGGCCCTAGCCTTGGTCAGCGGCCTGAAAACCGGTCTTGCCGGGGAACGGGGCCTGCGGCCTGGCCGCCGCCGACGCCACAGATCCAGTAACCGCCGCATAGCTGCTGCTCCCGGGCCGAGATGAGACGCCAGGTTTCGACCGTACTCGACCTGACATCAGTATCCAGCATGAACCGGGCTCAGCCAGGTCTATCGCGAGTTAGCAGGTAAACCATGCCGATTCGGTGACGTGTAGTGTCGTGACCGGCTAGGCTGCGTCCATGTTGGTACTTTGCGTCATCTTTGCCCTACTAACCGTCGGTTTGGTCGTGCCGTGCGTAATCGACATCGCCATGACGCCGAGGCACCAGTTCGACCTTCCCTCCAAGCAGATCTGGCTGATCGTGGCCGTCGCTTTCTGGGTATTCGGAGCCGCCGCGTGGCTGCTGGTCGGGCGGCGCGACGTGCGGATGCACCGGCTGTGGGATGACGTGAGCGGCAGCTGGGTTCCCAGCCAGGGCCAGCACCGGCATCCAGCAGCCCGCGGAGCCGGATACGACCACCCGTTCGCCAGCGTCAGGCGCGGTCGGCAGGCGGCGACTGCCCGGGTACGTTTCGTCGCCCCCGATGACAACCCCGACTTCCTGCTCGAACTCGACCGCAGGATTCGCGACTGGCGCGAGGGCGCCTAGCTCAAGGCCGCCGAGCGGCGCCCTTGAGCCCGTACCGCGCCAACTGACTTCACGAGCTCATGGTTGATTGACTGACCCCACCGGCTTGACCGGCCTCCGGCTTGACCGGGCCCCCGCCGCCTGATCAGTCCCAGCGGATCGGAGGGATGGCACTTCCATCATCGAATCGTCGGATGGAATTGCCATCCATCCGACGTGATCCGGCTCGGAGCCGCTCGGCAGCGCGCGCTTTGAGAACTTATGGGCATAATGTCGCCTAGTTCTAGTCTCCATGCCTGGCATAGTCCCGCCCAGACAACGCTGACCGGGCGGGCTGACTCCGCGATTCCATGATCGTGGTGGGTTGACTGGTCTATTCGACGGGCGGATTCAACTGATCGTCGCAACGGTTTCTGCTGATTGTGGAGGTCGTTGTGAAGAGGCGTGGGCGGTTGCCGGTGCCGCGGGTGGCGCGGCTGGCTTTCTGGGACGGGATCCGGGC
>Ga0137380_10006576_pt1 | contig 10377 bp, 6 predicted proteins | sample SagtaG_17_FD_104809 | JGI IMG/M metagenome (GOLD analysis project Ga0137380, IMG submission 104809) | Vadose zone soil microbial communities from Sagehorn Ranch, Mendocino, California, USA - Sage2_L_100_16 metaG | ecosystem: Environmental > Terrestrial > Soil > Vadose zone | place: USA... | reverse complement strand
CGTCCAGGTAACCAAGGGCCGCGTCGGGCCGCGCCGCGCTGCCGTTCTCGCTTACATCACCAACCAGCTCCTGCATTCTCACCGCGCCATCCAAAAAGAATCGGACAACGAGCCGCAGCAAATTATCTTCGATCTGCCTCGCCCCAAGCGCGACTGAAAGGACACCGCCGCCATGACAACTACTTTTCTGCTGCATACAGGGTCTTGGCCCTCCCGTAAGGTTGCAATCGGCTGTCGCTTTGCGGCAAGCTACGCGCGTGACGAAGGAGGGCGGGATGAGAAAAGTGAGCTTGTATGTTGCTCTTTTGATCTTGTGCGCGGCAGCACTGGTGCTGATGAAGGGAGACGTGGCGCGCGGGCAAAGCGCGCCGCAAGCGGCGGAGGCGCTGACCGTGATTCGGGCAGGGACGTTGATCGATGGCGTAAGCCAGACGCCCCGGAAGAATCAGCTTGTTTTTGTGCGCGGGGAGCGCATTGAGAAAGTGACAGAAGCGGGCACGACGATTCCGGCGGGCGCGAAAGTGATTGATCTTTCAAACGCGACGGTGATGCCCGGACTGATTGATTCGCACACGCATATATTCCTGTGGGGCGAGGATCCGGCGAAAGGCGGATACGATGCGAACATTTTGAAAGCGGGGATTGCGCTGCGGGCTGCGCGCGCGACGGTTGCCGCGCGGCGCGCGCTCGAGCAGGGCTTTACGACGTTGCGGGATGTCGAGACCGAAGGCGCGGGATTTGGAGATGTAGAGATCAAGCAGGCCATCGAGGAGGGGACGATTCCGGGGCCGAGACTTTTTTGCGTCACGCGCGCGATATCCACGACCGGTGGGTACAACCTGGAGGGATACGCGCCGGAACTGGAGATGCCCAAGGGCGCGCAGCTTGTGGACGGGCCCGTGGAGGCGCGCAAGGCGGCGCGGCAGCAACTGGAGCACGGAGCCGACTGGATCAAAGTGTACATGACGCACCGGTCGTGGGTGGACAAGCAGGGCAACCTGGTGTCGCAGCCGACGCTGACGGTGGAAGAATTGAAAGCCATCGTGGACGAGGCGCATGGTTGGACAAAGAAAGTGGCATGCCACGCGTATAACGGAATTGGGTTGCAGAGGGCGCTGGACGGCGGGTGCGATTCCATCGAGCACGGATTGGAGATAACCGACGCGCAGATGGAGCAAATGAAGAAGCAAGGAACGTGGTATTGCCCGACGCTGTCGCCGTATTACGAAGACTGGGGGCGGGTGGATACGCCCGGAGGAAAGCGCGACCGAGCGCGCGCCGCGGTGCACGAGATCACTTTCAAGAAAGCACTGCAAGCGCATTTGAAGATTGTCTATGGGACGGACATGGGTGGAATGCCGTGGACGGAACCGATCGCGCAGGAGTTCAAACGGATGGTGGGACTGGGAATGGCGCCGATGGATGCGATTCAGTCCGCGACTTCGCGCGCCGCGGAGATGCTGGACATGAAAGGGGAGATCGGGGTGCTGGCTCCCGGAGCGTATGCCGAGGTGATTGCGGTTTCGGGCGATCCGCTCAAGGACGTCGGCGAACTGGAGCACGTGCGGTTTGTGATGCACAATGGGTCTTTATTCAAGAATGATCTGGCGAAGTAGGAAAACAGGAGGAGATCAGTGAGCGAGCAAAATTTCAAGAACCACACAAGGTTTGTGCCCACGTACCATTATTTCGCATTGCCAGTATTTCTGATCAATTTCTTGTGGTCGTTGTACCGGTTGAAGAATCTGGGAGTCACTTTCGAGGGAATCTTCGGGGTGATTTTTGCCGCGGCTCTGCTCGTGCTGGTCCTCCGGGCGCGGCTGTTCGCACTGTGCGTGCAGGACCGGGTCATTCGCCTGGAGGAGCGAATGCGGTATGAACGGCTGCTGCCGGCGGATTTGAAGCCGCGGATCGAGGAATTCACGGTTGCGCAACTCGTGTCGCTGCGATTCGCGAGCGATGCGGAACTGCCGGCGCTGGCGCGCAAAGTGCTGGATGAAAAACTTACCGAACGCAAGGCCATCAAGCTACTCATCAAGAACTGGAGACCCGATTATCTGCGCGCGTAGCTGCGCAACGCCGAGTCTGGGAGATTCGATCAGTTTGCGGTGATGGCGGCGTCCAGAGAAACGGTTTCCCCGTCGGGATTGGTGATGGTGATTTTCTGGGGGCCAACAGCAAGGCTGGGAATTGTGACCGAAAGCGTGTTGGCATCTTTGAAAGTGACCGTTGCTGATTTTCCATTGATGGCCACCGTGGGAGTGTTCACGAAGCCGCTGCCGCGAATGGTGAGCGTGGCGCCCCCGGCCGCGGGAACGGTGAGAGGCTGAATCGTGCCAATGCCGAGCGGAACAGCGGCAAGCTGAACGATGGTCAATGCAGCGTTTTGTGGCGTGCCATCGGAAGAAGTGATGGCGAAGAGCCGCCGGCCATTTTCATCGATGGCCAGGAAGGAGCCATGAAGGCCGTCGGCATCGGTCATGAACTGTTGGGGAAGGAAAATTCGCAAACGGAGCATGCCGGAGTGCGCGTCGAGAATGTCGATGCCGCCTTTCACGCCGGGACTTCCCGGCGCACCGGTAAGATACGGCTGATAAACCAGCGCGCCAGAAGGATGCAGAACAATTCCGGGCACGGGAACGCGGCCGGGGATTTGCGTGAGCTCCGGAGAAGCGGGAATGGAAGAAAGAGAAAGATTGGCAGCGTGGACTTCCGTCGTGCCATTTGCCAGGAGGCTGAACGCGGAACCATCGGCGGCGGTCGCCAGGTCCACGACGGAGGCATTTGCAGAGGACGTAACGAAATGATTGGGAGAGCCGGCGTTCCAAAATGCGAGAGGACCGCCGGGGGCCGAAGCGAACGCGAGAAAAACCTGGTCGCCCGCGGCATTGGATTGAATGAGCGGCGCGCCCGTCAGGCTGGTGACTTCCGGCTGAGGAGCAGTTTGAATGGTCGGCGGACTGACGGTGAGGTTCATCTGAGCAAGGCAAGTGGAGCATGCGGAGGAAGAGCCGCCTTCACCGCTGAGTCCAACGAAAACGCTTTGGGTACTCGTGGCGGCGACGCGCGCGGGACCCGAGTTGGTGAAACCGGAAACACCGCCTACAAACACCGTTGAGCCAGTTCCTTTCACTGGATCGAGGAGATAAACATTTTGCGCGCCAAAATCGGCAACGATGAGTTGAGAGCCGTCGGGCGTCAGAGTCAAACCGCGCAAACCGGCGTTGGGAGCCGGTCCCCCGGGAGGCTGGATCGGGGCAAGAAATACATTTTGCTGCAAATCGAAAACATCGACGTGATCAATGTTGGTGAGATTGATGCGCTGCCGGGGCTGATCATAGATCAAGAATTTGAACAAAGCCGGCTTCGAATACGAATGAACGCTCTGCAAATACTGAAACGATTTTTGCAAAGTTGCGGAACCGGCGGGGGAGGAAACAAGGATGTCGGCCTTGCCCGCGGAACTCGACGGAGTTTGCACGGTGATGCGTTCCAGAGGAAATGGGTAGCTGGAGTCGAGGCCAAGCGAAGAGGCGATGCTGGCGACATTTTCGACTCCTTGCACCGTCGCGGCTGTACGGCCAATTTTCACCGTAATTTTTGTCGGATCCGCGCCAAAGCCGTAGCCGTAGATTTGTACTGAATCGCCGCCAGCACTTATGCCTGCGTTAGGGAGAATCTGCAGGATTTGAGGACCGTAGCTGAATGCATCGGGTGCGAGTGCGAGCCAGGAATTCTGGAAGTAGGCGATGAGATTGACGGCGCCGTTGACAACGCTGGCAGGAGAGGCCGACTGAATTTGCGTGGGACCAGTCACCGTGGGATTGGCGGCCAATTGTGAGCCGAATTTGAGTTGCACGGGGGAAGTGAAATTCTGGCCGTTGAGAATTGTCGACGTTCCGCCGGTGATGGGCCCTTCGGAAGGCTGTGCGCTGGGCGCGACTGCGACGGTTGGCGCTGTCAAGGAAGTCGTGCCTGGTGCGGATGCATCGAGGAAGCTGACGCCACGATTGGAAAGCGCGAAGAGAAGCCGCGTTTCGTCGGCGTCCTCGATTTCCGAGGAGATGCCCTGAATCGGGATATCCGGCAGTCTGCCGATGAGTTGGCCCGACTGACCGTCGAGAACGGTGACGAAAGAGGCGCCAGTAGAAGTTTCGCTGATGTACAGTTGCTTCCCGTCGCGAGAGAAGGCAACGCCATGGACACTTGCGGCCGCATAAGCAGCAATCTGATGAAGCGAGACATCCAGGAATAGAACTTTCGTGTTTCCGCCAGCGACGAAAACAACGGCAAAGCGGCTGGCGTCATTGTTGGCAGCGAGCCACGGGATGGAACCGGTGCCCAGCGTAAGAGGACCCGCAACGACACTTCCTGAAGAATCGAAGAGCGCCAATTCCCCGCTGGAGTCGTTAGCGGTAGCAAGAACTTTCGAATGATCGCCGGAGCGAGCCAGAGCGCCGGCGCCCTGCTGAAAAACAGCAGGGGCAGCCGGTGTCAAGTCGGTCAGAGAATTCGAGATGGGATCCCAAAGAGCGAGCAGCGCCTCCGAAGAAACGGGCTGACGAAGACGAACCATGGCCTTGTCATTCGAAAGAGAAAGAACTTCCACGGGGCGATCGAAAATTACATTGGGAATGGGCATGAGACCCGCCAGCGAGAAGCGATTCTTAATGGTGAGCGAGGCGGAATCGATTGCCACAATTTCGTTAAGGGCGGTGCCAATCCAAACCGTGGCGCCGTCGGGGGAAAGATCGGCGCTAGAGGCGGCGGGAATGGAAATTTGCGCGATTCGCCCTTGGCTGGCCGTGGAAAAAACTTCGACACGGTTCATCGCGCGGTTGGCGACGAAGATGTGCTTGTTGGCGGGATCGTAGCCGATGTGGCGATGATGGGGTTCACCGAACGGGGCGTCGGCGGCTGAGGTCGCATCGGTCCTAACGTAGGTCGTGCGCGGGAGAGTTTGGGAGATGCCGGTTTGTACCGTAAGGGTCAGGCTTGCGGAATGAGAAAGAGTGCCGCTCATTCCCTGGGCGGAAACCGTGAAATTTCCTGTTGCGGCATTCGCTGTTGCACCAAAGACAACAGAAGTGCTCGCGCCGGCGGCGACGCTGAAAGGACTGGCGGGATTCGAGGCGACGCCAGAGGGAAGCGCGCTGAGGGTGACTTGCACGGTGCCCGTGAATCCGTTGCTGGGATTCACGGAGACATTGAGGGCCGAACTCGTGCCGCCCTGCTGGACGGAGACGGAGTTCGAAGAGAGGGCCAGCGTAAAATCAGGAACCGGCGGAGGAGACGTCTGAACAACGGTAGAGGAGCCGCCGCCGCAACCGGCCCACACCGGCGCGAACCAAAGAAGCAGCAGTATGGGGACGCAATGACGGAATCGTCCCACCAGATGACCCCGCAAACCTTCCGCGCGGAACGCCGGAGATCCAATACGGAAGAGCTTTTCCGGGCGATGCCTGCGCTAAGCCCAGGAGGGAACCTGGTAAGACGATACAACAGATGTGGCACGTGTCAAGTTTAGAAATAAACGATGGGAACCTCTGCAATGAGAAAACAAAAGAGCGTCCCGGACCAATCCGGGACGCTCTCGAAGAGTTCGCAGAAAGGAATGAAGGTTAAATGGTCTTGCTGGCGGCTGCGCCTGCGGGAGCTGCGGAGGTGCGGGCGAAAGCGCTGCTGCCGGACTCCTTCTCCGAGCTCTTGTCGATCTCGATGGAGCCTTTGAAGTAAGCGCCATCTTCGATCATGATGCGGGCGGTGGTCAGGTCACCGTTGACCGAACCATCCTTCTTGATTTCAATTCTGTCTTTCGCGCGAAGGTTGCCCTTCACGGTGCCGTACACCACTACCTCGCGGGCAATGATGTCGGCAGTTACTTTTGCCGTGGCTCCGACGGTCAGTTTCCGCTCATCCAGTTGGACCAGTCCTTCGACTGAGCCATCGATCAGCAGATCTTCGTTGCCGGAGATCTCCCCTTTCACGTGCAAACTAGCCCCGAGCCGCGCGGTGGCACGGTCCGCGGTTGCACCCAAAGGACGCATTGCATCTGTACTCATTGCGGGTTTATCCTCCCAGGCCGCCGGAGCTGGCTTCGACGGTTGATTCGAAAATGAATTTTTTTGATCCGGATACCCTGTTTGCGGCGCATCCGGTTTCTTATTGCCCCACATCGGACCTCCCTAAGGGACAGCACCACCCCGTGCAGAATTCCTGCCGAGGGGTACTGCAAACTTTATTCCTCAGAAGGGCGCCCGGCAAACTAACATTGAGAATGCTGTTCCAGACAGTAACTAGACATCTGGGCAGGGTGTGCCAAGGCTGGGTAGGCGGCATGATTGTGCAAGAGTTTCCATGAAATGTAAAGCTGCTTGATTTCGGCGCTAGGTCTGTTTCCGGATTGCCGACAAACCGTCCAGTGAGGAGTCGATTCTGGCGTTGTGAGTGATATGGGGATTTAAGAGTTGCTTTGACGAAGTAATCTAGATCACCTACAATCCCGATTCACCAGACGGATTGGCGGGCCATTCGACTCCGCAAATGGGCTGCGCGGCAGATCCTTCGTGAATCACAATGCGAAGGTGATCGAGGTACCTCTCATGAATAGGCCATTCGCTGCGATTTTTGCGACTTTCCTATGCTGTTTGTCCAACTGTTGTTTGTCCAACGCGCAGGTTACGGTTGTCCGAGCTGGGCGGCTGATCGATCCGGATTCCGCTACCGTGCTCACGGATCAGGAGATTCTGATTGTTGGAAACAAGGTTGTAGCGGTGGGCAAAAAGTTGCGCGTCCCGAAAGATGCGAAGTGGATCGATCTTTCGGACAAAACTGTGTTGCCGGGGCTGATCGACTGCCACACGCATCTAGCGGACGGAAATGTCGTGCTGAACGGTGACACATTTGATGCTGTGAAGAAGACAGCGTCAGAAATTGTGCTCGAGTCCGTGCCCAATGCGCGAAGGACTTTGCTTTCGGGAGTCACTACTGTACGAGACGTAGGCACTTACCGCGCACTCAACGACATCGCTCTCCGAGATGCAATTGCGCGTGGCGACATCATCGGGCCTCGCATGTACGTAGCTGGGGCGTACATCACGATCACAGGTGGCGCAGGGGCGCTGACTGGGCAGGCGCCAGACATTCAGCTGCCATGGGATCTGCATTACGGCGAAGCCAATAGCCCGTGGGAAGTGCGGCAGAAGATTCGCCTGCTGGCGCATAACGGCGTAGATCACATCAAGGTTCTCTCCAGCGGTGCGGTGCTGACCCACGGGAGCAACCCGAACGCGACGGAATTCACACCGGAGGAGTTGCAGGCTGCGGTGGAGGAAGCGCACGCCTTCGGCTTGCGCGTGGCGGCACACGCACACAGTGCACAAGGCATTAAGAATGCAATCCGTGCGGGAGTGGCTTCGGTCGAACATGCAACGTTGATCGACGACGAGGGAATGGCGCTCGCGAAGCAGCAGGGCACCTACCTTGATATGGATCTTAACTATGCGCAGTGCCACCAGGAGAAAGCCAAGCAAGGAACAATCCCTCTGGACTTCCTTGAGCATGAGCGCGAACTAGGCGAAGGGTATCCACAGACCTTTCGCAAGGTGGTTCAGACGGGTGTAAAGATGTCGTTTGGCACCGACCTGGGCATTTGTGCGTACGGGTCCAGCCCCAAACAGTTCGCGTTGATGGTGAAATACGGTATGACGCCGATGCAAGCAATACAGGCAGCGACGTCGAACGCGGCTGATCTGCTGGGACACTCAAGTGAGATCGGATCGATCAAGCCGGGTAAATATGCGAACCTGGTTGCGGTAAGTGGGGACCCGCTGACGAACATTAGTGTGTTGGAGAACGTCGAGTTTGTGATGAAGGACGGGAAGGTGTACAAGCAGTCGGGAAAGTCTGCTTGCAGTCAAGAATGGTAGCACTGCGGCGAAAGCCCGAATTCCCTCCCCCAGCGGCGGTCGCTCGTGCGGAAGCGGCTGCGGACCGTCGTCATCAATCTCCACTGGAATCTTGCTGGCGTAGAGGCGGTCCGATTCGAGGCCGCATACAAGGCGCTATCTTACTCTGCTCGGAATAGCCGTTCCCGTAACTGTTGTAACCAGGCGATAGCGCTCACAACCAAAGTCCGGATTCTTGTCGGTTGACGGGCAACTCAGAAGTGACCCATTGCGAATTTTCGCAGAATCAGTTCGAGGGCTTGTCCGGATGGGTTGCCTTAGCAGATCCTATTAGTTAAGTGCACCGCCATGATGTTTCAGCTTGCAGATTCGGCAGTAAGCCACAGGCTCGCTGTTGTCCACGCGGTGTTGGACGGGCTTGATCGTGCGCAGATACGCAAAGATGGCCCTCAAATCGTCATCGTCCATCTGCCCGAAAAACCACCATGGCATGATAGGGCGAATCTCTCGTGTGCTTACCTTGCCCGTCCGCATAAGATTTAGGAACACGGCTTCATCGTAGTAGCTAATGCCGGAAGGATCGGGCGTCAAATTTGCGCTGGTCACTTGGTAATCCGGTTCCATAATCAGGTCTCCGCCCGCGAACTCCAGCCCGGGAAGTGGTTTACGATTCGCGTCTCGAAGCGTGTGGCACCATTGGCAGGCACCAAGCTGGACCAAATACGCGCCTCGCTTCGCCGGCGTGGATAAGTCCGGCGTTGGAACCGGAGCGTAAATTGGAATGGCGTAGGGAGCGACGATGCTGTGAGAAGCCCTCGAAGCAGGGAGGGCATTTCGAATGGGAGGAATAGAGCGGAGGTAAACAATGACCGACGCGAGATCCTGATCCGACATCGATCGGTAGAACTCGTAGGGCATTACGGTCGGGTGCAGCAGGCGGCCGTCGTGACCTACTCCTTCGCGAATCGCACGCGCCAACATGTCATCGGTCCAGTTCCCAATTCCCGTTTCGCGGTCCGGCGTAAGGTTTGCGGCCACCACTCCAGGAGTTTCCGATGAGAAATTTTCGAGGCCGGACCCTTCTTTCCCGCGCACTGGAGGCCAGCCTGGAGCGTTTGATTCGAACGGGCCATGACAGGCGAAGCATTGGGCGATTCCGTTGACGAGATAGCGTCCGCGAGCGAGACGTTCCGGCGTTCGCTCGAAGCTACGATTGGTCAGAGGGCGCGCCTTAATCGCCGGAGTCGCGTGAGCCTGCGAATTCTCAGACGGGTGGTCCTGCGACCCGCCTCGACCTGATCCGGAACCAACAGATACATAGATTGAAGCTAAGGCGAGGAGAGCAGCAGACTGGATGTGAGGTTTATGCATGGCGTCCCTCCACATCGAGCCTACGCCGAGGGTTTGTCCGGGACGGGTTGAGTGGCGAGGAAATCCTCAACGAAACGGCGGGAGTACAAATCGAGGAGTTGCTGAATGCGCTCGTGGCTCGGAGATTTGAGAATGAATCCGGCGTGATGAAACTTGCTGACGCGATAGACAATTTCGGGATCAGTGTAAGCGGAAGTATCCGGGTGCTCCTGGCGGGCCAGCGAAAGAATCACGCCGGCGTAATCGCGGCGTGCCGCAGGCAGGTGGTAAGGCTGCTTCCCCGCACCCACTTCGAGATGCGCCCACTCGCGCCAGAGATTGACGCCAGTGGCGGCTTCGATGACGTCGGCGATGTACGCGCCGCCGACGCGGGCAGCGATCTCGAGGAAATAGAATTTTCCATCAGCATGAGACTTCAGGAATTCGGCGTGGGTCACGCCGCGGACCAAGCCAAGCCCTTCGAGTAAATCGCGATTGATTTTGTGCAACGCAAGGGTTTCTTGCGCATCGCGGGGAAGCGTGCGGGTGGTAAAGACACCGCCATGATGAGAGGTTTCGAGTGGCGGCGCGCCATAGGCGTGAGCCTCGGCGAAAACAACCACGCGCTCGGAAGTCACGCTGTCGACGTGGTAGACAGACCCGGGAACAAATTGTTCGAGCAGGTAAAAGGACTGCTGATCGCCCAACTGGTCGAGCCACGGCCAGAGTTCTTCCGGCTTCTGAATCTTTCTCATGCCGATGCCGGAAGCCTGCGAGCGAGGCTTGAGCAGCCAGGGACCCGGAACGCGAGACGTGAATTCGCGGAGATGGTCATAGTTCAGTACGTGCACGAATTCGGGCACAAGAATGCCGGTTTCGCGGGCGCGGGCGCGCATGGCCAGTTTGTCCCGAAAGTAGCGGACCGTGGTGAGACCCATGCCGGGAATGCGGAGATGTTCGCGGAGGGCGGAGACATTTTCCATGTCAAATTCATCGAGCGCGACGATGCGATCAATCGGCCGGGACCTGGCCGTGTAGCTCACCGAGTAAATCAAGCTCTGCAGAGGAAGTTCTTCCGGCATGGTAAATACTTCGTCGATACATTCGAACGGCCAGTTGG
>Ga0137380_10006572_pt1 | contig 10379 bp, 16 predicted proteins | sample SagtaG_17_FD_104809 | JGI IMG/M metagenome (GOLD analysis project Ga0137380, IMG submission 104809) | Vadose zone soil microbial communities from Sagehorn Ranch, Mendocino, California, USA - Sage2_L_100_16 metaG | ecosystem: Environmental > Terrestrial > Soil > Vadose zone | place: USA... | reverse complement strand
GTCGAGCAAGCTTTACAGAGCGTTGAAGGGAAAAAGAATGGTAAGGATAGTCGCAGCTTCTTCTCTTGTATCTGCTCCCGATGAGTCTCCGGATGGAGAGATTCAGATCCCGGACAAAGAGCTTGGCCTAGTGACGTCATTGGTTACGGATTTCTTTGAGAATAACATGTCGGTTGCTTTGAGCTTCGTTTTTGACAGTATCACCGAACTTATTCGAGGTGAAAGGTGGGAGCAAGTCTACTCGGGTATCAAACAGTTGATCGAGCTGTTGAGCCCGTCAACTGTCACCGCAATATTTCTCGTCAACACTGAAACGACGGATGCACGGTTTTTAGGCGCACTTAGAGGACTCTTTTCCGTCCAGATGCGACTTGACGACACACAGGGTCAAGCCCTTAGAGTCGCGAAGGCAGAGTTCTAGTCAGCGATAACATCTCGAGCGGTCGCTGGTTTTCCTCCGATTTCCTAACACTATTTTAGCATTAGAAAAACGCGTGTTAAACAGCCTTTGATTGGTTGTTTCCATTGGTTTCGCTAAGACAGCGTAGGCCGGGTCGCTTGTAAACGTCCAGTCCGCTAAGACATGCAAGCGAAGTCTTGAACCTGGTCAGCCTGCCCGTTGACAACGAATGGGTTTAGGATTCCGTTACGAACGGTGCATTCGGGCCGTGTGTCGCCTCCATTTTGCCACATTTGGACGCCGTATGATCCAGTCGGAAGGTACGTGGAATATTCCGTATAGTTGATTGAATTCGAGTCAGTGTTGATGGCGACGTACAGCGTCGCCAGCCCTTCAAACTCGACTGTCTCGGCGGTGAAAGTCGTTGAGTGCGCGTGCCCATGGACGAAGGTAACGGTTTGGGTAGGTGGTGGCGGCGTTCCCGTTCCGGTGCCGCCTGGGTTGGTAGCGTTTGTCGAAACGGTAATCTTGCTCGGCCCACTTTTGTCGTTGGGGTTGTCAACCGAGGGAATCGCGTGATTCGTTTTCAACATTCCAATAGCTGAACCGGACACAAGAAGGATCAGTCCAAGTAATGCCCATAATCTCAATTTTGGAGGTTTGACGCGTTTTCGGCGAAGGTCGAGAACCTCAACTTTTTCCTTTGACTTTGCCTTTTCCTTCTGGCTCAAACTTGTACAAGGTCCCGTAAAACGTCTGCATGACGTTCGGAGCGTTTCAATTCGTCATAGCACGTTCGGCACAAGGGCAAAGTGTCGAGAATGATGGCAAACATGCCGTCGCTAACCTGTTTGAGCATAGCGATCCTTGCTTTGCCGTCCGCTTCATTTGGACAGAACGCGCACGGTACGAACGAATCTCCGGATTCGGATGAGTATGAAGGGGCTTGTTGGGCCCCACTTCTAGACGAAAAACCTGAGGAGGATTGAGGCTGTGTCATTGCTGTCTAACCTGCGTTGGTGCTGAACGCGTCGAATTCTACGGTGAACGAATAGGTTCCCGGAATTGCACTTGTGCTGGCACTAAGCGTTAGAGTCAGTTGAGGTGTTGCCGAGCCTGGAAACATTTCGATGCACGGGTAGTTGACGCCTTGGCATCCTGAGCCTATGGGTGTAGAAGCAACGGAAGCGATGTTCCATGTTAGGACGGTTCCTGTCGGAAGCCCTTGCGAAGTCAACGATGAATGCGTGCCTACACCGCCAACGGTTTGGTCAATGACAAACATCGGAACACTTCCGCCACTGTTCTTGATTGAATATGGCGCAACGGTGACTTGTTGCGTCTGTTGGACATCTCCAAAGTTGAAGGTGGTAATCACATTACCGTTAGCGTCGAGAACAACGATTCCGGGCTGCGAAGTAATGTGTACGGAACTTGGCACGATGAAGTTAGCGAGAAGCGATCCCGCTACGAGAAAAGCGCACGCTGAGATTGCAATGATGCCGATTGTAACGCGTCGAGTCAAAGTTATGGTACGAGACATTTATTTTTTCACTAAAGCGCCTATCGGAACCCATACCACTTAAGCTTCTATCTTCCGATAGCTTTGGATAGATGGGTTGACAAATGCGCTAAGTGCCTAACCAGTCAATAGGGCAAGCTTCGCCTTCAACCGCTTTACATTCTTGCTGTAGCGATTAACTGATCCTATCATGTCAGGAGTATCGGCGTAAGGGCTTCCGGTGGTAAGGTCAAACATCTTCTTCGCTTCATCGAGAAGCTTTCGGGTCTCGCTGATCCTTTCCTTCAGCGGTCTATCCTCATCCTTGCGCCTTGCATCTTGGATCAGCTTACGGACGAAGAACGAAATTTCGGTAGCGTTTTGTGTCAGCCAGGTGTGATCATCCTCGGGTAATCGAAGCGAAAGGTGCTTATCTGCGCGCTTCATCGGCTTGCGGGTGTTTGCTTCAAGTGTTCGGGCCATTTCTCCTTGATAGGCATGCCCGCTTTGCTGTACACGCCACGGATCGTTCTCAGGAACGGTTTGACCTGGCGTTTATTTTTGATAAGCCCTGCTTCGAACTGTTCTAGCTTTTCGTATTCCCAAGGCCTTTGAGACTTGTTATTCCAATGTTCTCCTCTCAGGTCAATAACGTCAGTAAGGCAAGATTTGCCCAGAAACTCTACCCATTCCACAACCCGAACACGGTCAATGGGATAGAACAGGTTCTCAGGGTTGCTTAACGCGGCAATTCGTTTTTGATACTTACGAATGAGATTGTTAGCTAACAGCTTGAGAGCAGGCAGGTCAAGCTTGGCTTCCTCGGTCATGCACCCAATTACCCCGCGCTGACTTTACTATACTGTTCGTCGGTCGCCAAGTGGCCCCCCATTGACTTGCTGACCCTCTTGTCGAGCTGAGTCAAGTGTCAAGCCCTCGGACTATGGCCGGGTAGGGGCGAGGTAACGAACCAGAAATAATCCGGGCGAACAGAAAAAAACCTGCCCAAGTCGGTGGCAGAAGTACCGACTCCTCTTGACCGTCCGAGAGCTTTCATTCTTTCTCGCCAGATGTACCAGCGCTGATGGCGAGCATGATTCATCATTCCGCGGTCTGCACTCCTATGCCTTCCCCAACCTCAAGAGTTGTACCCGCGAAAGCGCGGTTGGGCTGGTTCACACCAGTGTTACCGTTAACAAAAGCAAAAACGTCTGCACCCGAAACGCCTGTCTGAGTGCTAACCTGAGGTTGAGCCACACCCGGTGCTTTGTACCGTAATGAAAGGTTCGTAGGTGGCATGGAAAAGACCAGTTGGGTTCCTACGGGAACGTTCGTTCCGTTGACGACGATTCCGCACCCGATAGTGTTTCCCGCGATGTCAACCTCTGTGACGGTAAGGTTGTCGGAACCATCCAAGGTGAAGATTATGATCCTCTTGCCCGTATTGCACGACAGCTTGATGGGCGGCGACGTGTACGGTGTGACCGTATCCGCTGCTTCGCTCGGGGCAAAAACTACGGCTCCGGTAGCGTCGAGAAGTGTAGGTCTTCGGTTTGCCATTTACTCTTCAGGCCCTTCTTTGTAACCACTAGACTCGTACTGTCCACCCGGTTCGAAACCTCGGGTCGCGCTATGATAGTTCCACTTGGACGATTCAACATTGTCTTTGACCTGAGAATGATTGATGAAGCCGTTCTCACCAGTGGGGTTCTCCTTGATCCTTCCACCGGGACCGATGCCGTCCACATGGTAGTGCATGCGCCCATCTTTGCCGCCTTTGGTGTGATACGCCAAAGAATCAACATGGTAGACTTTTCCGGATTGGTCTTGATAGCGCCGTCCCAAAGACGACAGCGGGTGTTCCGTTACAGTCCGTCTTGGTGCATTGTCATCCGTAGCGAGAATCTTGCCGCCTCGTCCGATTAAGCCCTGCATCGACCTTCTGAACGCGGGGTAAGATTCGCTCATGCTAATCTCCCGAAGGGTTTCGGTTGCTGTTGGCAGGCTTCTCGAAGTGCCTCCTCGCCAATCTCAGGCATCTTGGATTCTATACAGGCGCGGCATGGCGCTGCACCGTTGAGAACGTGCGGGCACGATCCATTTCTCACGTATTCCTTGATTTTGAATTTCGAGATGTCCAGTGCGGTACGGAGAATCTCATCCTTGTTTTCTTGGTATTGTCGAAGGGTAACGTAGGGTAGGCCAGTGATCGTCCTAACCTCGTCTTGGGCTTCGGTGAGCTTTATCATAGCGTTCTCGAAGGCGTAGTACCTTTGGACCTGTTGACGTCGCCGAACAATGTCTTGGGCGAAGCAAAGTGCCTCAGTCATTTTCAAGAGGGTGGCTTCGTTCAATTTCCGAAAAGCCTCGACTTGCCTGCGGCCTTAGCGATCTTGCCGTTCTTGCAATCGGCAATTTCTTGAGGCGTGGCGGCTCTGCCATCGTAGCGGGCGTAAAGTTCGTGGCAGGTCTTGCAGTGAAGTTCTCGATGCCATTCCTGATTCGAAATATTGATGGCAGGAATGAACTCTTCTTCGAACGGGTGGGCGATATAGTTGCCAGCATCGGTTCGTTTCTGATTGAAGCACATTGTCACTTTTTTGGTGAAGTGAGCAACTTGTTCTGATGTAGGATTGTCGTATAGTCCATCTCCATCGGTTCCTTGGACGTCTCGAATGTTAGGCGCATGACATTCTGGACAAAGACCGTTCTTTGGCAAGACCTCCATCTTGAAGGCGCAGAGAACGCATTGGTATCGAGGTTCAGCTACGGTAGCAGTCATTTCTCTGTCTCCCCGTGACGCGCCGGGTTAGTCTTGACGCGCTGTTCTCCGTACCACGCTTGAGACTGGTAGGTGACAGAATGACCGCTTCCAGTGTCCACCGCCTCATTCGCCTGTTGACCTGTGACAGTGGTGTTGCCTTCGATGTATTGCGGCTCGCTGTCCTGATATGGGTGCGCCTCCGGCGGAGGTGTAGTGATCGCCCGTCGTCCTTCGCTTCGGATACCTCCAGAGCCGCTATTGCCTAGTCGAAGGTTAACGGCTATGCCCGTGGACTCCGGCGTTAAGTGTCGTGACAGTTGGTTGGGATCGCTCTCGTCGAACACGTTAGGGTCGGATTGTTGCGACGGGAACACTGGCTGTCGGTTTTCTGGCTGGGCAGGCGGTGAAGGCCCGTCACGAGGTGCAGTGACGCTGAACGGGTTCAATCGCCCTTTGCTATCGGCTTTGGATCCATCTTGAGACATGTTTTCAACCCTCCTAAGTTGTGCTCGTCAACTGGTTCGCGGTCACGACGGCTGATGGGTTTCTTGCATGGCAAACGGGACATTCGACGTACCCTTGGCCCGTGATCAGCGCGTCAGCTGTCGCCTTCAGTATGAGATTCGTATGAGGCGGTGGACTCGAAAGTCCATCTCGGGAACAGATGTAAATGTACGATGTTGTCGTTGCCATCTACGCTGCCTCCCCCTGAGAATAGACGGGGTGAAACCCCCCAGGTCCAGCGCTTGATCCGCAGCCGGGGCACTTGGAAGAATCAGTTGATGGATCAGCGCGGTAGTGGCAGCGAACGCACCTGTAACCTATCAAAACATTTGAGTTTTGGAGTTTTGGTGTTGCTTGCACTTGTTATCATAGCGGTAGGCGCTTCCCAGCATTACTATACTATTCCAGCACCTATGCAGCCTTCTAGAAGGTATAGAAGGTCACTCAGCGGGATTTCACGCTCAGCCAATTTTCATTTAGACAAAATAGTGTAATACAATTGCGGGAACGACATGCCTACGGCGACGCCCTGCGCCATGCTCATTAGACAGTTGATAATATTGAGTTAATTTGGTAAATGGACATCATCATATCGTTACGATAGCCCTGCCCGCTGGGAGGTGTGTCGGTTCCAAATTGTATTACAATTGCGAACCCCCTCAGCCCCAGAAACAGGGGCAAGCAATTAGCCACGACGCGCCCTGCCTCGTCAGATGAATCTGGCTCGGACAGAGGCGACGTCGTGCGAACGGCCAAGAATCAGTCAAATGAGCGTGTGTTAAGTTAGTTTAACATCGAGTATGATTGTCTCTTTCGATACGATTATTGACGGAATATCTCGTACACATTTTATCACCGCGTTCCCTCACGTTCCGAAACCACTGCAAAATCCGCTTCCGGCCCGGTCTTTGCGTAGAAACCTGTCTGGTCGTCTCTTTCTATCCGGGTAAAAAATCTGGAGGGATCCAAAACGATGCTGTCCCCCGGATCCAGCGGAAGGACAGTAATGATTAGACTACTTAGCTATCTTCAAGGATACAGGTATGTCTAAGCATGATTACTGTCTATGGCTTCCGCCGCCGGGGTGTACCTTTCCCAAAATTGTAATACGTTTTCAGTGGACGCCAGCCGTGCGCGTCGCAACGAGTTTAACTTCCTCATGCGCTAATAATGAGCTATGGACTTCCATGCTTCTCTCGAAGCTGTGTCCGTATCAGCACCTTTCCTGCCCCTTACCGCCTTTTTTTGGTTGGTTTACACTGATCCAGGAATCAAACTCTTAGGGGTAATTCCTCCCATTGCCGCGCTCCTTCAATTGTCTTTGAAACCCAGGGCAAAGCTGAAGGTTGAATCATTTCGCATTCTGCCGCTCGAAAGGGACGGAAACAAGGGCTTTCGTATTGCCGCAAGAATTAGGTCCAAAGGTCGTCCCATAGTCACTAATGCCGAGGTAAAACTCCAAAGCGATCACAACATTCCGCAAGAATACGTTCAAGCCTCAGAATTGGAAGGCAAACGAACATTGAACATCACGCACCTCAAGAGCTTTATTGAATCCGACCGTCCAATCCGAGCATCGCCAAAACTCCGCCAGGGCGAAAAGTATGAGTTTGAATACCCCACCGATGACGGAGAAATCGCTTCTGTGGAAATGAGTCCGGGAAAAATCGCTAAAACATTCGGTTACGGCTTCTTCCAGTATCCAACTGGCAAATGCAAGCTGACATTACTTGTTCAGGGTGACACAATAGATGGAAATACAGTAACGTGTTCGAAGAGGCTAAGTTTCTTGCCCAGCTAATCGGAAAAAGAGGTTATAGGCCGCTACCTGCGCGGCCTTTACGACTGTCCCAATACGTTGACGAAGGACTGTTCCGCACTCTTTGCAAAACTCCGCCATGAACGGGTTGAACGTGTGGCACTTTGGACATTCTATGTCGGTGTTAGCTGGTCGTTCACTGGTGGAAGCAGGTGCTGATCCTGCCTCCTTAGCCTGTTTGGCCTTGTGTGCTTCGTTCAGCATGTGATCCGGAACATCGTCCGGGTCGTGCTTGTCTTTGCCTTCAGTAGTTAGCGCTGCCTTCCGGCCTTGTTCAGTGATCGAGAAGAGGTACTTTGCGCCTTTCTTCTCGGCTTTGACGTATCCCATCTTTTCGAACGCTTGCATCGCGTGCCTGATGGGTGCGCGAGGTGCATCCGGATGAGAGTGTGTCGTTCCAGTCTTTTTCGCCAAAGTCATACTGTCAACGTCTTTGCCGCCCAGTGTATCAAGCGCCCTGAGAACCTTGTAGTCGAAGTCACCAATTCCGTTGTCCTTGGAAGCGTCTTTGGCCTCTGCCTTGGAACTCGTTCCACTCGTGGGTTTGTCCTTTGCCTTTGTTTCTATGCCGATGGTGGAGGGCTTCTTGATCTTCGGAAGCTTAGGAGCCATTCCTACTGCCTCTCGAAGCTTTGGAGGATTAGTGACGGTAGAACTGATGGTAGCGTTCTTGCCGTCCTTGTCCGTGTCAATCCGGTGCATGACCTTTAACGCGGGCCTTTCCTGTCGAGCCTTTGGTTTCGTTGTTTGGTTGATCATTGTATCACCTCCTTTCATTCCTCGTGGACAATGACAACGTACACGTACTGACCTCGCCTCGTCACGGTTACGTCAGCCCATGTTCCACTGTCGTCTTTGATTGCACGTCTAATCGCCCACTTGTCTTTGCCTGGGAGAGGAACGGCACGAAGCACTTGGACGCGCAAGCCTGTCTCAAGTTCTACCGAGACAGCGCGTTCGAGTGTGTCAACAATGTCGTCTAAGTCGTAGTCGCTTGGGCTAACCCTGGTCCACTGAGTCCGTTGGACGGTTGTTTTTGCCATCTGTCCTCAGATAGCTCTGGATAGATGGGTCGAATATAGGCTTCAACCTTAGAGTATGTGAGGAATGGTTTCAGTCCCGTCCATCTAATATATTGGACCCTATCGAAGTAGGGAGGAAGACCATTGACAGAGAACCATTCTTGGAGCCAAAGTACGTTCGAGACTGTTAGTTCGTTGCTTGCTGTGCTTTTTGGAATATGGGAGGAGAAGTTGATCATCAACAATGTGGCTCTATTGACGGAAATTGGAACAGCTCTAACTTTGGTAACACTATTAGCGTGTCATCTAGTTGCAAAATACTGGAAATCTATGACGCGTCCTTTCGCAAAATGGCTTCTCAGAGCACTACTTTGGGTGACACTGGCAATCGGTGGAAACCTGTTTACCTATGGATATTCTCTCGTGCTGTCATACGGTCTAATCGGGGTCGAGTGGTTAGCATTTTACGCTCTCGTCGTACTGTTATTCATTCGGGCAATCAAAGTCCGTGAATACCGCTTGAGGCTCAAATGATCGAATACTTTCACTCCTCACTGGGTCTTATTAGGGATAACAGTAAGATAGTAATCTATCTTGAAATGCAAGAACGACGGAACAGAAATGGTTGGACCCGTGCCTGTCTCAATATCGCAAGCGAGTGTTTCCGACATTTCCATAGTCAACCCTCAACACTGGAGGGCGAAGGGAGCCTTGCTTGAGGGTGAAGGTTACTATTGTCCTAAGTGCGGATCGGCGCAGGTCGTCAACAAAGTAGTGTTGGCAGAATTCTAGTTGAAAAAAATAAGGGGGTGAAGGACTAAGCGCTGTATGCGCCTAATCCTTCTTCCTCCGAATCAATACCTTTCCTGACGGTAGCACTTGGACAAACTCGTATCCGTGGTTGCAGTGGTTCTCGATTTGATCCTCGTTGATCACCATCACATCCGGTTCTTTGACTGCTTCCATAGCCTGCTCCGCTGTCGCCGCCCTTGCCATCATTGTCTTGCCAACAACAGGCTTAAGGAATCGTACCTGTCTTTCCAGTGTCCAACTTGGATAGTCGGAAAAGTCCTTCTCAGGCCTTCTTCCGGTGTTCGAGACGTATTCGGCTTCGAGACCGTCTCGTTCCTGTTTCATCGCTACCTGCGGGTTGATCATCACCGTTAGGAACGGTTCCGCCTTGGAGTACTCCTTGCGAATAGTTTCAGCGTCGTACTTGTCGTATGCGCCTGAGTAGGATAGTTCGTGGCCCATCATGAAGTTGAGGAGGTCAGCGTCGGTTACGCCTGCTGTTCTCATGGAATGTTTCCAAGACCTCCGAAACACATGCGAATGAATCTCGTTCTTCCGCTTGGGTTTGCCGCTACGACTTTTGCCAACTGTCCGAGTAATTTGGATCCCTGCTCGCTTTGCCGCATGCTTGACCGCAATCGCCACCACTTGGACATAGATGGGCTTGCCTTCTCCCACCGTGAACAGCCATGAATCATCGTTGACCTGTTCGCTTGCTTCTTTCCGTTGTTCCATCATTCGTACTATGTAACCGACTGTCTCCTTGCCTATGGCGAACTTGTACCTGACTCGTTTCTTGTTGACGTTTTCGCCTTGGGCGTTGAATAGGACGCCTTTGACGTCTATGACAACGGGGTTGATGCCCTTCTCAATCTGGTCTCGAACGTCGCCGTAGTGTAGCGCTGTCAAGATGCCAGCTCGTTGGGTGCTTTGGTGTAGGAACGAAATGATCGCCTTGTTCCTCGTGGTGGAAGCATGGTCAATCATCTTTGCGACCTCTTCGGGTTTGAGAACTCTGTCGCTTTCGTACTGGACATGTCCGTGGAACTTTTCAGGCATGCGCCCGAGTTTCTTGTCGTTCCATGACATGAAGGAGCGAATGGCAGCGTACGCAACGGTGCAGGTCCACGAGGACAGGCCTTGTCCTTCGAGGTACGCAAAGAATTGTTTCGCCAGGTCGTGGACGTCTTGTTTGCCCTTGTCGGTGTCAGCCATAGCAAGAAGCTTGTCAGGTGTCAGTTTGGCATATTCGAGAAACTCGCGGAAGTATTGAGTGTAGAGAGTCGCGCTGTTTGGTGAGACGTTACGGTGCCATCTTTGCACCGATTCGGATTCGAGAATGTCGTTCACTATTTTGCCAGGACGGGTAGGTGTGGGCCTGTAGTCACTCCGTAGAGTAGCTTTGGCGTCCTGAATATTTATTCCTACTTCATTGCTTACCTGTTTAACAGTAGGAAAATTGCGTTCTAACACTATTTAAAATACGGGCCGATTCGTTAACAGCCGCTCGTCGAACGCAGGAAGCTGAATCGGAGTGGAACATCTCAGCCACGATGTTTTGATCATTGGGGGTGGCG
>Ga0137380_10006564_pt1 | contig 10382 bp, 9 predicted proteins | sample SagtaG_17_FD_104809 | JGI IMG/M metagenome (GOLD analysis project Ga0137380, IMG submission 104809) | Vadose zone soil microbial communities from Sagehorn Ranch, Mendocino, California, USA - Sage2_L_100_16 metaG | ecosystem: Environmental > Terrestrial > Soil > Vadose zone | place: USA... | reverse complement strand
TTTCGGGGTGACAGACTATTTTAGGCTATGAAGAAAACGATTCTTCAGGTTGCGACGATTTCATCGCTTTTAGTTGGGATCTCGGCATGTGCGAGTCAGAGGCCTGTGCTCTCTTCCAATGCGCATCTAATGCGTGTAGGACCTGATGTCGGGGAACGGGACATCGACGAGTGTATAGCACGGAAAGAAGCGGCATCAACCGAAGGTCGGGCGACTTCTAATGAGAATGTGGTCGCCGGTACCGCGACGAGTAGTGTTGTGGGCGCAGCTGCCGGTGGTGCCGGAGGCGCAATCGTTGGTCAGGCGGGTCAGGGTGCCGCAGCAGGCGCAGTTGGAGGCGTAGTCGCGAGTCTTATGCATGCGCTTTTGGAGGGGCTGTTCCGCTCTAAGCCGCCAGATCTATCCAATCGGCAATTCGTCGACCGCTGCCTCCGCGAAAAAGGCTACGAGCCAGCTGGGTGGAAATAACTGCCCAGATAGAGACCGGGTGCTAGCCGTCAGCGATCAGCTGTCGTAGATGGATTGGGGTAGACACAAGCGGTCCTTGATAAGTGCTTTTGATGTTTTGCCCCGTGAATGCCTGACACCAATTTTTTTGTTTGCGCTTGAGGGCCGTGGCCGCTCGGTATCATGCGAATGGATTCTCTGTGTACGCAATCATCATCCCTATAAAATATAAGGTTTATCCTCTCAGTCTGGGAGGAGTAGTAAGGCAAAGAAACTAGGTTGATCAACTTTCATTTTTCGCTACCTCCGCTGATAAATTCATGGATTCAGGATCGAATTGAATTCTCCATCGAATAAGTCTTCGCAAGATCCACCGAAGCGTCGTTCAAATTGGATCTTCAGGTGAGGTAGAATCTCATTGACAATCTTTCCCTATGTGACATTTGTGGCGTCGTAACCAGCCTCCCCCATCATTGAGAAGGCCACCGTAATGTGAGGCCAAACCCGAGGAACACAAACTGTTCCTCGGAGGGGGAAATGAAGAGAAGAGTTTAGAGCCAGCCGCTCGGGCAATTCAGGCCAGGGTGCGCTGGCCTTTTTTGTTCCCTAGGACGATTGCATCGGGAAGTCGCCATTGCATAGCTTGAAGCGTAATATCTTCGTTTCGGAAGCGCGGATTGCTGACCCTCATTACAAGTAAAATGCCATCGGCACCGGCGAGGAGTTAGTCAACTCCCTCTCTTTGTCTCCTGCGTTCGATTTCGGGCAGAATCCTTTCAATCCGCCTTAGCTGTTGCAAGTTCGCTTTTTGCAGCTCCTGTGTTATCGCCCTGATGTTCCTTGGGAACCGTTGTTTGTCCTCGATATCCATCACGGTTGTCATGGCTTCAATGACGGCACCCAGCCTGGCTGTCGATGCTCCCTCCGGAACCAATCGCTCTATGATCTCCGCGCGGCTGGCAGCGACCTCTTCCGGCCTTTCAGGTCGTCGAAACTGAGGCTCGCATCCGGGTGTCGATACAATGCTTATGAATATGATCAATGCTGAAACCAGCTTAATCATGACGACCTCGCGATTTGCGTTCACGTCTCTTCTCATCCGAGGACCTTGCACTGCCAACCGGCCCGGTTCATCTTTGGGGCTCCCATCGCCTCTGCACCGACTTTCAGCGCTCGAATGTGAGCGAGTACCCTGTCATTCGATATCGACTATAGTTCGCCGGCAATCGGCTGCTGTTCCACGGATACATTTCGTTCCTGAAGGACATTACCCCTCCCTGCTGCCCATGTTCGATAATACTCTGTTAGCATTCAAGCGAATTCCTATCAAGTAAAAAGCCGTCTCCCGATTTGAAGCCAGCCTGTTGACTCGATGGGGTCGCCTGCATGCCGTCTGGAGCGCGTTATCGGCAGAGCGGGCGACAAAAGGGGACGCGAACCTTTTCGCCTCTTAGAATTATGCAGACCTTATCAATCGCGACAAGGCCAGACTCGACATCTTCTGACTCAGAGACGAAAGCCTGGAAGAATCCGATAATCTCCCCGATGTGCTTAGCGAGAAAGATCAATAGATGAGGATTGTAAGCTTTAGAAGATCTTCGAAACTTTGGAATTGCTCCGCTAACTCGCCGTTACCGTTTACAATGGCTCTGCACTTTGTCTTGACTGCGCCGAAGCGCCGTTCTAAACAATGGCAGCGGTATCGGCGAGCGAAGTGACTCTGAAACGCCGAACGTTGTTGGAGGGAGCCGACTAGGCTGAACGGCTGCCAGCGCCATGGGGCGGAGACATTGTGGAGACATTCTGTTCGAAGTCGTTTTCTTTGCTCAGGTTTTTAACATCTCTCAAGGCAGGAATCTGAGAGTTGGCTGATCGAGTTTGTAGCAGTCGACCGAAATTGAATAGGCCTGATCATTCGATTTTCGAGCCAAGCAAAAAGGCCGACCTGCCGGCCGCTGATCTCTTCCGCCGACATCACTTATCCGACAGCGGTACTTGCGAGCCTCGCCTCAGGCCTCGAGGGGTGGGAAAAGAGAGAGGGGTCATCCAAGGGAATACTGCACGACTCCGAAGTTCATCGGTATTGCGGTCGTTCCACGAACGAGCCGAACTGAAAGTAAAAGCCACTTCATTCGTATAGTGCCCGTGGTTAATCGTTAACTTTGGATACACGCCCGTATACAAAGTTACGTCTGTTTTGTACCCGCCTACTTAACCACTCATGACTTGTCATTGAATGTTTACGGCCTTTGTTGCGACTGCCGTCTGGCATCACTGTTGCTGACTCGAAGGTAACGAATCGCCAAAAACAGATATAGGCGCCTGAACTATTCAAGATGAATGTGGCCGTAAAGAACTTTAGCGAATCGCAAAGCTTTCCGAATTAATCGCTTCGGATATACTCTGAATACTGGCCTAGCGCACAGCCGCCATCTCCGTTACGACCGCCGTGTTCGCAGCTTGAGTATCTACCGGGGGAGTATTAGCGCCGGGGTAATCGTGGGCTCGAGCTGATTATTCAGATGGATCGAGGAACGCAGTGCGCCTGCGTAAAAAACACTTGTGCAGGGCACGTCTGGCTTAGCCTACATGCGTCACCTCAATACCAACCTCACATGGCTGGTACCAAGACAGCGCTTTATGTCAATTGGGTCGCGAGCGGCAATCTTGCGGAGATGTCGATCAGCGAGTTCTGAGGCCCGGCGCCAGTGTACCAAAGCTTCATGAAGCGCATCGTAGGTATATGTGACGAGCAAACGATGGCCGAAAAGGTTAGTAACTAAACGGCCGTAACGAATGGAGGAATCACCATGGCAATGCAGAAAGTGGAGATTCAATTCATCACCGGTCTGAAGCGGGCGACCTTTCGCAACCCCCGCTTACGCGGCAGTTGGGACCGCGATGGCCGGTATTCGGATGACTGGACGGAATCTCCGATGCAGGAGGAGCTGGGGGAAGATGGCTGCCCAATCTTCAAAGCCCCAATCTCCCTTGAACTTGCCGATCGCGACAAGACCTTCAAATGGGGCGTCGTACTCGATGGACCGCAGGGCAGCAACTTTTGGGGCATCCCGACTGAACTGCAGGATGTCAATTCCGTTGAGCGCTACCGGCAGTTTCGAATCAGCAGTGACGGCGGACGGCAAGTCGAACGTTACTACTTCACTTATGGGCGTTACTTAGGCGCCAATAAGCACTTCGCGGCAGGAAGCGCGGCACCCGGCCTCCGTTTTGCCGTTTGGGCGCCCAATGCCCGAAAAGTCGAAGTAGTCTTCGGTCGTCCGGACCGCGGCTACATTGCCGATGATGACACCGGCAGAGATCCCGCACGGCCGGTGGTTACTCTCTCGCCCTCGGCTGGCGGCATTTGGGAAGGCAAGCCACAGGGGAATTTCCAAGACTTCAAGAGCTTGCCTTACATGTATCGTATCGTCAACGCCCAAGGAAAAACCGTCTTTCGCACAGATATTTTCTCCCGCAGCCAGATCGGCAGAGGCGCCATCAATCCGGTCAAGACCACTTGGCCGGGAACGGTGGGCACTTTGGACGGCACCGTAAGCTGCAGCGTGGTCATTGATCCCGATGTGGTGCGCCGCAGTTTCGAATCCGCGGCTCCGGGAGAACAGCCGGATCTCATCCCGGCAGAGGAATTCTGGGCTACGGAATTCACGTTCGGGCGGCCAGTTCCCTCCCGCATCGAAGACCTGGTGATCTACGAGTTGCACATCGCTTCGCTCGGCTTCGGCAAATCCGGTCCCGGTGATTTGAGTGATGCGATGGCGCTGCTGGATTACTTAGTCGATCTCGGCGTAAATGCCGTGGAACTGTTGCCGATGGCGGAATTCTCAGGAAACGCCAGCTGGGGGTATGGCGATAGCCACCATCTCTGCATCGAATCGAGTTCCGGCGGTCGCGACAAATATCGCCATTTCGTACGGGAGTGCCATCGCCGAGGCATCGCAGTCATTCAAGACGTGGTCTACAAGCACTATGACAATGAAGCGGAGCGTGCCCAGTGGGAATACGACTCGACCGCTCCCGAGCAGAACATCTATTACTGGTATGAAGGCCATCCGAGTGACTATCCAGACTACGAACGCGCAGCGCACGATCTCTCGTTGCCGTCCGAGAAGCGTCCCACTCCAGGACATGGTGGTTATCTGGACAACGGATCCACCGGCTACAGCCCGCGATTCTGGGAAGAGATCGTGCGCCAGCAGTTCATCAGCAGTGCCACTTTTCTCGTTGAAGAAATGCATGTGGACGGGCTGCGCGTCGACCTCACTCAGGCGATTCACCGCGATAACAGGCTGCACGCCGATGGGCGCTCAATCGGCAGCGCCAACATCTTCGGACAAAAGTTGCTTCGCGAATGGAGCCGCACGCTCCATATGATCCGTCCCAGCGTCATGTTGATCGCGGAAGATCATACCGAGTGGGATGCGGTCACCAAACCCCCAGCTCAAGGTGGGTTGGGGTTTGATGCCACCTGGGACGTGGCTTTCTACCACAATCTGATCGGCGATTCGAAGATGGCAGGAGATCGCGCGCATCTGCTGAAACGAGCTGGGTTCGGTGGCAATGAGCCGCTCCAGATGGACCGGTTCTCCGGTGCTCTCTACGCCAGCCAATACAGACGGGTCGTTTTCCACGAATCCCACGACGAGGCCGGCAACGCCGAAGGCACGGCACGGACAATAGTGGTAGCCGTCGATCACGCGCCTCTTATTGATGCCACGCGGGTCTGGGCCGAGGCACGTTCTCGCGTGTGCTTCGGTCTGTCCGTGCTCTCGGCTGGTACCCCCATGTTCTTCATGGGTGAAGAGATCGGGGCGCAAAAGCGTTATACGTTCGATCACTTTCTTGCCAGTCGCGAAGATATTTTCGGTGAGCGGGCCGGGAACGGAAACGCGCTGTTTCGTTTCTACAAGGATGTCATCACGCTCAGCCGGCGACTCCGCTCGATCCGTAGCCAGAACATTGACATCCTCCATCAGTCGAACGCGAATCGCGTTATTGTCTTCAAGCGGTGGAGCGCCGACGAGGAAGTGATTATCTTCGCGAGTCTCAACAACACGCCGTTCGCAAACGGTTACGTCATCGAGAAGGATCTGCTAGCTATTCCCACGGGGGGGTGGAAGGAAATCTTCAACAGCAATGCTGCAAGCTACGGCGGCCAGAACATAGGTAATCGGGGTGCCGCTATCGCCTCTAACCAAGGCCGCCTCGATGTGGTGATCCCCTCCAGCGGATTTGTGGTATTCGCGAAGCAATGACGCCGAGCAGCCACATGCAGCCGACTAAGCGCGCAGCTTCGAGCAAGCCTGGTGGCCGGATTGATTGCACGTGAAGAGCGCGCAGAAACGCCTCGCTGCGCTGCGCGAGATCTGTTCGCTGCTATGCGAAGAACTTACCAATCTTGAGCGCGAGGTCGCGAAACATGTCAAGACAAGTAGAAAAGGTTCCTGACCCTTTTTTTGGTCCCTACGTGGACGGATCCTGAAAGGCGCCAAGCCCGCTGAGTTACCGGTGGAACAACCAACCAAGTTCGAGCTGGTGATCAATTTTGAAAACCGCGAAGCAGATCGGCGTTACGATTCCGCAGTCCGTGCTTTACCGGGCGGATAAGGTGATCAAGTGAGACGATTTTGGATTAAGGAGAAATGACATGGATAAGAAATGGGCTGGGTTTCTTGCAATCCTCCTCTTGCACGTAGGCTGTTTGGGAATCGCCGAAGCAGAGCAGCCGAAGAAGGTTCCGCGCGTAGGCTATTTGGCGGCCGTTTCGGCTTCAGCTGATGCGCCCCGTCTGGAGGCATTCCGGCAAGCGCTACGTGATCTCGGGTATGTTGAGGGGCAGAACATTATCATTGAGTATCGTCATGAGGGCGGCGGTTTCGAGCGACTTCCCGAGCTTGCGGCCGAGCTGGTCCGGTTAAAGATTGACGTTCTTGTCGCCGTCACGACCAACGCTGCTCTGGTTGCGAAGAAAACCACCACTACAATTCCCATTGTTTTTATGGGCGTAACTGATCCGGTTACCGCTGGACTGGTGGAAAGTCTTCCGCGTCCTGGTGGGAACAGCACGGGAATCACCAATATGGCGGCGATTTTAACCGGCAAAAGACTCGAGTTGCTCAAGGAAACTATTCCCAAGGTCTCCCGGGTTGCAGTGCTGTGGGATCCACAGGCCCCAGGCTCTACTCCGCAATGGGAAGAAAGCCAGCTGCCGGCACGGGAACTGGGTCTTCAGCTTTATTCAATGGGGGTGAGCAGCGTCGATAAGTACGAGAGCGCGTTCAAAGAAGCAATTAAGGCGCGTAATGCGGCTATCTGGGTAACATTGAACCCCCTGGCCAATTCTAACCAAAAAAAGATTGCAGACCTGGCCATCAATAATCAATTACCATCGATATGCGCTCGGTCGGACTATGCAGAAAACGGTTGCTTGATGGCCTACGGACCCGGTTACAGTACTGAGGGTCGAGACGGAGCTCGATATGTGGACAAGATTTTAAAGGGCGCCAAGCCTAGCGAGCTTCCCGTGGAGCAGCCGATGAAGTTTGAGCTGGTGATCAATCTCCAAACGACGAAAAAGCTAGGACTTACGATTCCGCAGTCGGTACTGTATCGGGCAGACCAAGTGATTAAATGATTTTAGATGCTGATACACAGATAGGTACCGAGAGAGACTGTTCTTAAAACTACGATTAAACTGAATTCTCCCACTGTTCACTTCCGCAATTCGGGCAAAGCATCGCTGAATCCACGCGTCACAGTAACTTTACGTCGTTCACAAGCGCGACTAGCCGTCTTTCCGGGTAAGACCTACCCATTTGGCCGATACCGGCGGCATCTAAAAATGTTTATGTTCAAGCAGGCGGGGGATTCGGCGTTCCGCCTAATTTAGAAATACTGGAGGACTCCAATGGAAAGCATATCCGAACCTAAAAACATGTTGAACGCTTTGTCGCATGATCTGGCTCATGTCGTCGAGCAAGTCAGTCCATCTGTGGTTGCAGTTAACGCCCGGCGTCATTTGTCTTCGAGCGGAGTTTACTGGCGTGATGGCATTATCGTCACGGCCGCTCATACGATAAGACGGACTGATGAAATTTCCGTGATTGTAGCGAGCGGTCAGTCGGTAGTAGCCACTCTGGCAGGCGTTGATCCGAGTACGGACCTAGCTGTGCTTAAAATCGACAACCCGGAACTCTCTCCGCCGCTTTTCGGCGACAGTTCACAGCTTAAAGTGGGCCACGTAGTTCTTGCCGTCGGCCGTGGTGTGCAGAGAGGTCTTAACGCCACTCTGGGTATCGTGGGTGTTTTGAGCGGTAGCTGGCGTACCTGGCGCGGCGGCCTTATCGATCAATTCATTGGTTTGGACCTCGTGCTCCACCCTGGTGCAGCGGGTGGTCCGCTGACAGATTCACACGGGCGTGTCTTGGGTATTAACACCTTAGGGCTGTCGCGTAGTATGGCGTTAACCATTCCAGTTTCCACAGTGAATCGTGTAGTCACGCATCTACTGGAAAAGGGACACATGGGCTTGGGGTATCTTGGCCTGGGCATGCGCCCCATACCGCTTCCGGAAAACTTGAAGAGCACGCTGAACTTATCGGCAGATTCCGGGTTAATCGTCGTGACCGTGGAGCCGGATGGGCCCGGCAGCAAGGCCGGTGTGCTGTTCGGCGATGTGATAGTAGCTCTGGAAGGTACAGCCGTGAGTAACATTCGTGATTTGCAAGCCTTTCTCGAACCGGAATCTGTGGGCAAAACAATACCCGTATCGATAATCCGGGGTGGCAAACCCATTGAGATCAACGTTACCATCGGCGAACGGAGACGAAGAAATGACTGAGACAAGCGAGTAAGGTAAGTCTCGCGTGACACGTGTTCTTATAGGAGCAAGTTCGGAAGTCGTACGGGCGGGACTCGCGTCTCTGCTGACTGCGGACCGTATGTTTCAAGTCGTTGGGACTTTTTCGATCGACAATGCCTTGACTCGGTTTGAGGATTTACGACCGGATGTTGTGCTTTTGGATCTAGAATCTCCACCAGATGAGTCGATGTCAGCCGCGATGGAATCGGGCGGAGTGCCGGTTACTTCGGCCTTAGTTATCCTAACTGAGGATCCCGAGAACTTGGCGGCTGACCTTCTGAGTTCAGGCGTGCGGGCGATACTCCCGCGAGATGCGACGCCTGAAGAAATTGTTGCCGCGATTCAAGCAGCGGCAACGGGATTGGTTGCGTTACACCCTGATGTTTTTGACTCCATGCTGTCCCGGATTCGTCCTGGGCAACAATCAGAACTCGATCCTTCGGGTCATATTCTTACTCCGCGAGAGATCGAAGTCCTGCGCATGATAGCCGAGGGGTTGGGTAACAAGGAGATCGCATCTCGACTAAGAATTTCAGACCATACGGTTAAGTTTCACATTAGTTCAATCTTCGCCAAACTCGGCGTCTCCAGCCGCACCGAGGCTGTTATCGTCGGTATCCGACAGGGTCTAGTTATGGTTTAGGGATTCACCGGCCATGGCCACGCTTTAATGTGGCTGCAAGGTGCCGCGTTTGGGTGTTAGTTCACCAACTAGCGAATTACCGAAAAGTGTTCTCTAAACGCCGCCGATCGTTTGCAAAAACACTGCGCCTGAAAACAGGCAGCTCATCACGCAAAGAAGAGAACGCCGTTGCAGCGACAATAGATAGACCGATTTTGGTGTTGAGGGTCTCGGTCCGACCACGGTAATACAAATCATGCCGTAACGGATTGAGCTGACGCGTCGATCAGTTAATCCTATGGTTTCTATTCCACCCAACGATGCCGAGAGCGCGCCGCGACGGGCAAAACTCAAACATAGCTCGCTGCCGAGTAGAAAAGCGTCGCTAGCAATGGCGCCAGTCGCGGCGACAACCATCCCTTAGGTTCACAGTTGATTCCGATAAAGAGCTGAGACGTTTTCCCAATTGATGTTATTCATGAAGGCATCGACGTAAGCTGCGGCCTTTGCGCCATAATCCATGTGGTAGGAATGCTCGTACATATCCAGAGCAAGAATCGGACTTGCCCCAGCCAGACAGCAGGTGTGGTCCGCAGCCCATTGATTCACGAGTTTCTTGTCTCGATGCGAGTAAGTCAGCAACACCCAGCCTGAACCACCTCCGAGCGCCTTGCCCATCGCCGCAAATTGAGCTTGCCATTTTTCCACGCTGCCAAAGTCTTGAGCCAGTGCACGCTGCAAACCTCCATCCGGTTGGCTCTCGGCACCAAGACTGTCGAAATAGAGTTCATGCAGGATCATGGAATTGCTCGCGATGAGTTCTTCGCGCTTTAAGCCGTTAATCAAAAAAACTGGCGCGGTTGCAAAGTCGAGTGAATCCAATTGAGCCGTGATTGCATTGAGACGTTTTACCGCACCGCCATAGTTGTTCTCATAATGGCTGACGATGAGTTTTTCCGACAGTCCTTTTAATTGTGTCGGATTGCAGGATAGCGGCTTGATTTCGTATGTCATGGCATCCTCTTTTCGTGAATGGGGTCTCTAAGGCTTCGCTGATTCTTGAGACTGACAGTAGGCATAAAGCGCGTCGTAAACGGACAACTCTCGTTCCAGTAGCTCGTGGTCATCGCTGTAAACGAGCCTAAAACCCTCGGCGATCGCCTCCAGACCCCGTGATTCGGGCGTTAGGTCCTTCGCTTCCGTATCGGCCCCTCTGACGATCACCGCAAGTCGTTGAAGCGCGCGATCCGTCAGCTTGTACTTTTTGATAATAGCGTCGAAGCTGCAGTTGGGACCGTCGTGACCCAATTCCACATTCGCCACATCGAATGGAATCGCGCCTTCGCGCTTCGCTACCTCCATCACTTCTTCCGGCGGCACGTATAAGAACTCCGCCTGTGGATCAACGAATCGCTTGATTAGCCAGGGACA
>Ga0137380_10006545_pt1 | contig 10394 bp, 10 predicted proteins | sample SagtaG_17_FD_104809 | JGI IMG/M metagenome (GOLD analysis project Ga0137380, IMG submission 104809) | Vadose zone soil microbial communities from Sagehorn Ranch, Mendocino, California, USA - Sage2_L_100_16 metaG | ecosystem: Environmental > Terrestrial > Soil > Vadose zone | place: USA... | reverse complement strand
AATGATGCGCTTTCGCTGGGATGCGTGGCGCCCGCTGCGGGCTGCGCAGAAGAGTGAGATCGTACGCGAGGCTACATCGCTGCTGTCGAAGATGGAGCAGAATTCGGCGGGCCAGTCGGCGCTGTTTTCCCTGCTGGGACACAAGGGCGACCTGATGTTCGTCCACTTTCGTCAGACGTTTGATGAACTGAATCAGGCGGAACTCAACGTGGCGCGACTACGGCTCAGCGATTATCTGGAGCCCACGACATCCTATGTATCAGTAATCGAGTTGGGATTGTATGAATCCACGATTAAGGCCTACAGCGCGCTGGCCGAGCGTGGTGTCGAGCCTCATTCCGAAGAATGGAATCGCGAAATCAAAGAGATCGTGGCACGGCGAAAGGAGGCGATGCGGCCTCGATTATTCCCTGAGTTGCCCAAGAGCCGCTACATATCTTTTTATCCGATGGACCGCCGCCGCGGTGAAGACAAGAACTGGTACACGCTGCCCATCGAAGAGCGCGCGCGCCAGATGGGCGAGCACGGGATGATCGGCCGGCGTTACGCTGGGGACGTCAAGCAGATCATTACCAGCTCGATCGGCTTCGATGACTGGGAATGGGGCGTGGACTTGTTCGCCGACGATCCCTTGATTTTCAAGAAATTGATTTACGAAATGCGCTTCGATGAGGTCAGCGCCGTTTACGCCCTATTTGGACATTTCTATCTTGGAGTGCGATGCCAGGCCTTAGAGCTAACCAAACTGCTGCGCGGCGAATTACCTAAAGTTTCAAGTAAAGGTTGAAGACACGAGCACCTGGCCTTGTTGAGTTCTGGCTGAGTGCTGAATGCTGATTGGAGAAGCAATGCCAATCTTGGGATTTGTGGAATACCTAAATGCCAGTCCAGAAGTGCGAGCGGTCTATGACGACATCATGGCCACTCGCAAGACGGACTGGATCAATAATTTTTGGAAGGCGATTGCCCATGATCCCGCGACTCTCAAAAGAACCTGGGAAGACGTCAAGCAAATCATGGCGCCGGGGGCGCTCGATCCTTTGACCAAGGAAATGATTTACTTGGCAGTGAGCGTCAGCAACCAGTGCGGCTATTGCATCGCCTCGCACACTGCGGGAGCCAGGAAAAAAGGCATGACAGACGAGATGTTCAAAGAATTGATGGCTGTTGTCGGCATGGCCAATGAGACCAATCGGCTGGTTTCAGGGTACCAGGTAGAAATCGATGAGCAGTTCAAGGTGTAATGATGGCACACAAATTCAGCACTTCTTACCTCGAAGACTCCGTCGCACTGTTTCATTTCTACAAGAAGATGGCTGAGCGAGCGATGGAACAGGTTACGGACGAACAATTGTTCGCGACGCTGGACGAAGAGATGAACTCGATTGCAATCATCGTCAAGCATATGACCGGAAACATGCGCTCGCGATGGACAGATTTCCTAACCAGCGATGGGGAGAAGCCGGATCGCAATCGCGACACCGAGTTTGTGGATCCGCCTGCGACCCGAGGAGAGCTCTTGCGGCGCTGGAACCAAGGCTGGGATAGTATCTTCCACGCGCTCGATCCGCTCACCGATTCAGACCTGGAACGCAAAGTTACGATCCGCGGAGAGTCGCATTCCGTGATGCAGGCCATCAACCGCCAGATCGCGCACTACGCGTATCACTGCGGACAAATTGTGTTTCTGGCGAAACACTTCAAGGCCAGCGAGTGGAAATCGCTCAGCGTTCCTCGAAACAAGTCCAGGGAATTCAATCGGAGAGTACTGGCCGGAGAGGCTAGTCAGAGATAGTCAGCGGCGAGAAAAACGGAATTCGTGCGCCTTCATATCTACTCGCCGTCCACGGAAGCGCACCCCTTCACTTTCCAAACGCAACCGCTGTTCGATGGCAGAATCTCCGCGTAGCTTGATCTCACCGCCCGCGCCCAACACGCGATGCCAGGGCAATCCCAACGAACGATGTAGAACCCCGACCACTTGCCGCGCCGCTCCCGGATATCCTGCCCCGCAGGCGACCGCCCCGTACGTTGAAACTTTTCCTCGCGGAATTCGACGAATCGCGGCCACGATGCGGACGTGCATTTTATTTGGCTTTACCATTGCCGCCGCCCGCTGGAAAAAGTTCCTGCTCCATCTTTTTTGTGACTTCCTCGCCCAGGCTTTCGGTGACCATGACAGTGTCTCCCTGCACATCAATCACAACTGGACCGTCTTCGGTCGCCCACGTGTGCCGCCCAGTCAAGGTCTCAAGAATATCCAGATCCTTCACTCGATTCTCGCCATTCTGGTGCGCCCGACGGTAACGTTTCTCCAGCGACCTGGCATAGATCGCAGCAAAATCGGCAGACTTCGCCGGGCTCGACCAGCGGGATACATATAGCAACCCGAGCGTACCATCAGCTTTCGACTTCGGCCGCGCCGCGTAATAGTAGCCGCCCCGCCAATGCGGATACAGATCATGCGACGCCTTTGATCCCGCATATTGATCAATCAGAACGGCCACGTCAAACTCGCCGACAGCGCCGCTGTCGAAATGCTCGTAGGATTTAAAAATCCTCGGAAAGTCGGGCAGACGCATCGCCTCCAGATGTTCCCCAGAGAGATACGCTTTGGGCTCCATGACCTCTCGCGTGGTGCGTGGAGGATTGGCGAAGACGCCGGCGAAGGCTTTCTCTTTGCCATCTTTGGCCAGCACATCGGCGACAAAATCGATGCCGAAGCGATAGGGAAAGGTGAGCGCTTCTTTGAGATAAAGCGGGGCATTATGAAACTGAATCGAGTCGGCTGTGCCCACCAGCATCCCCTGTTTCAGAGCTTCGACAATTTGCGGCGAGTCCTTCAGCGATTGACCGGTCGGCGCAAGCATATAGTCGATGAGGACGACCATGGCCTGGCCTTCCACCACGGCCTGGCGAGCGGCCGCGGTTTCGTCGTTTTCAATGTCACCTTGCGTCGAATCTCTGCTATTTCCCGCCAGATCGGCGGCTCCCGCTTTCATCCATTTCTCGAGGCCAAAAGACTGGTCCTGCAACGCGTGCGTCAGTTCATGAGCCAGCACGGGACGTTGCTGCTCCACGTCCACCCAATCCAGCAGGTTCACAGTTTTAGTTTTGGGATCGTAGTAACCGGCTACCTGCTCGCGTAAAAGTGCCAGCAAAAAAGTTTGCAAATCGAAGTCGCGAGGCAACAGCCCAAACTTTTTCAACACTAGTTCGGAGCGGCGCAAGCGCTGCGCGTCCTCATCCTCAGACATATGCTTAGTGATGTAAGCCACAACCTGGTCGCGACTGGTAAGAGTGCGCTTCACCCGCTGCTTGATGGGAAGAGAGGTATCTTTGCTGGCGAACTGAAGGATCTCGTCAACCGAGCGGAAAAGTTCGTCCGCCTCCTTGGGCGAAATCTTCTGCTCCGCTTCTTCTGAAGCTTGTGTCTGTGTGGCGCGGGCGCCCTCGCCCGCGGCTTTTTGCTGCTGACCGGGAGAAGCAGGTGGAGGCGCGGATTGTGCTGAAACAAATGCCGCCAGCAGTACGAGCCAGCAGAGGAAAGACGCCACCGTCCGCGATTTCTGATAGGCCATCTTCATGCGATGGCCCAAATTGCGAAAAATATCCTCATAACTTACTAATTCTCTCCGCCACCCAAGTCCCCGCTTCCTTCGTCCGTAAACTTCCACCAAGATCCTGGGTAGTTTTCTTTTGTCGCACCGCCTCCAGCGCAGCTGCTTCAATCTTTTCTGCCTCAGAATTCAGCCCGAGATGATTCAGCATCATAGCTGCCGTCAAGATCGCTCCAAACGGATTCGCAATGTTTTTCCCGGCAATCGGCGGCGCCGACCCGTGCACCGGTTCGAACATCGACGTCTTCCCAGGATGAATATTGCCGCTGGCCGCCATGCCCAGCCCGCCTTGCAGCCCGGCCGCGAGGTCGGTGAGGATGTCACCGAACATATTGTTGGTCACGATCACGTCGAATGCACGGGGATCGCGCACCATCTGCATACACAGCGCGTCTACGTACATATGCTCAGCCGCGATCTGCGGATATTCTCGACTGACTTCTTTGAATACCCTCTGCCACAGGCCTCCAGCATAAGTCATGACGTTGGCTTTGTCCGTCATCAGCACGCGTTGGCGAGGACTGCCGTCTTGTTTGGTGTGACGCTCACAGTAGTCGAAGGCGTAACGAATAATCCGTTCGACACCTTTTCTGCTATTGATGTCCTCCTGAACCGCGATTTCATCGGGCGTGTGCTGCTTGAAGAAGCCACCTGCATCCACGTACATACCTTCGGTATTCTCGCGGATCACGACAAAGTCGACGTCTCGCGGCTCAATTCCCTTGAGAGGACAAAGGGAAGAGTCGAGCAGGCGCACCGGGCGGACGTTGGCGTACAGATCCATTTTGAAGCGCATGCCCAGCAGGATTTCTTTGGCATGAATATTCGTCGGCACGCGCGGATCGCCAAACGCGCCCACCAGGATGGCATCAAAGTCGCGGGCGAGCATGGCGAACCCATCGGGCGGTATAGTGACGCCATCGGCGAGATAGCGCTCCGCGCGCCAGTCAAACGGCGTCAGGTCGACCGAGGCCTTGGTGGCCGCGATGACCTTAACGGTTTCGGGGATGACTTCCCTCCCGATCCCGTCTCCGGGGACGATGGCGATGCGCTTTTTTTGGCTCACGGCAGGAAAAGGTAGCATACCAGCCGCGAATGAGTAAGATAGCTTTGTATTAGCTAATAGTTATATATATCAGATTGCGACGGGTTTCCTGGCGCGCCTGCGACTGTCTTTCAGATGCCTTCGCAAAGGGCTACGTAAACGCTCTAGGATCCCCGTGGCTGCATTCTAGGCTAACCATCCGCGGATTTGCGTCATTCCAAATTTCTTCGGGCTCTCAGGGCAACGTAGCGTAATCTTGGATAACCAGGGGCTAATGTGTAGTTATTGCATCCTCTATCTCGCCATATACCCGACACACTCGAAACCCAGGGACAAGTCGCCTTCGTCACGGGCCGTCCTTACCTTCGCTATAATCAAACTACATGACGGCTACTGCTTTACATGACACGCTAGCTTCAGCATCCGCTCGTTTGAGCGAGTACTCCGGCGCAGCGACGGCTGCCGATTTCGGAAACGTATCAGCGGAATTCCAAGCCTTGGTTGCCGATGCTGGAGTTTACGATCTGGGGTGGCGGGCTAAGATTAGCGTGTCTGGCGCGGACCGAACCCGTTGGCTGAATGGGATGATTACGAACAACGTGCGTGATCTTGCTGCGGGTCATGGTCTATATGCTTTCCTGCTGAATCCCCAAGGACGCATCCTCGCTGATCTTTATGCCTACAACCTAGGTTCTTCCCTGCTGGTAGATACGGATCAGTCACAAGTTGGAAAAGTTCTCGAGATCTTCGATCACTACATCATCATGGATGATGTGGAAGTTGCCATCGATGAGAAGCTAACCTCAATCGGAATCGCAGGACCGAAGGCGCGGGAAGTATTGCGGACTGTGGGCGTGGAGCTTCCGGAAGTCGAGCCGCTTCAATACCAGGATTCGACCTGGAGAAATATTGAGCTGACAATTGCTCGCGGAGATACTTCTACCGTCGAGTCGTATGAGATGTGGCTAGCTCCGGCGAATGTGAAGGCCGTATGGGAGGCGCTGATCGCAGCTGGCGCAAAGCCTGTAGGGACAGGGGCGCTGGAGTTGCTCCGCATCGCATCCGGTATCCCGCGCTACGGTCAGGACATTCGTGAGAAGGATCTTCCCCAGGAAACGGGACAGCAACGCGCTTTGCATTTCACCAAAGGCTGCTACATCGGACAGGAGATCGTGGAACGCATCCGCTCACGAGCCAACGTGCACCGCAGTTTTACCGGCTTCGAAATTCGCGGTCCGCTTCCGTCGCCCGGGAGCAAGATTCAAGCTGATGGGAAGGACGTCGGAGAAATCACCAGCTCCGCTCCCCTACCCGTTGCCGGCGGGGAGAGTGCGGTGGCGCTAGGTTATCTGCGACATGAGGCCGCATTGCCGGGAAAGCAACTCCAGGCCGGGACCGCCACGGCAACCGTGGCCAACCTACCGTTTGCTAAGGTTTTTAAACACTGAAGGGAAAATTATGGCTGAGAAGAAGCAAGAGAGTTTCATCGTAACTGATCGCCGCCTTTTTACATCTGAGGGTGAGCTTCGCAAGGAAGTTTCCGAAGAAGAAGTTTCCAGCGCTCCTCCTAGCCCTCCGCCTGCCAAAGAGCCTGCGGCTATGCCAAAGCAGACTGCGGCCACCGACGAACCGCCGATGTCGCCTGCGCCGTCTGCCAGCGAGCAACAAGATCAGGCGGATGCTTATCGCAAGTCATCGAAGGATCTCGACGCTCGTGTGGAACTGAGCGGGCACTCGGCCGAAGAACTGGAAATGACTTTCGAACGTTTCATGGCCTCGCTCTACATGACGGCCATGCTTCAGCTCGGGCTCATGCAGGAAGAGGGCGGTAAACCGCGTCTGGACGTCATTGGAGCCCGACAGACCATCGACACGTTGAGTCTGCTATCAGAAAAAACTAAAGGCAACCTGACTGCCGCCGAAGAAAACTTTCTCCAGAACGTTCTCTACGAGTTGCGCATGGCGTACGTCGAAGTGACCAATGCGTTGACTCGTCCTCCGCAAGCTCCGATTAAGGGAACAGGAACCCGGTAAGCATGAAGGCCAGGCTCACGGTGCTGGGCAGCGGTACGTCTATGGGTGTGCCCACCATCGGTTGCGACTGCGCCGTTTGCCATTCTTCCGATCCGCGCGACCGCCGCAGCCGGCCCTCGGTGCTGGTGGAATACGACAACAAGACTGTTCTGATTGACACCACGCCGGATTTCCGCGAGCAGGCCATCCGCGAGCAAATCCGCCAACTTGATGCGGTTCTCTATACACACGCCCACGCCGATCACATTCTGGGAATTGATGATTTGCGACCCCTGAGCTATCACCGGCCTGGCAAGATTCCTCTCTATGCGCGTCCGGAAGCTGCCGAGTTTTTGCGCAACATGTTCTCGTATATCTTTGACGCAGAATACAAATATGGCGGGCTGGCACAGGTTGAATTGAATCCGATCAACGGTCCGGTAGAACTATTCGGAGCGCGCTTCGAACCGGTGATAGTGAAACATGGAAATGCCGAGATCATTGGATTTCGTTTCGGAACGGCAGCCTACCTGACGGATTTCAGTGAAATCCCGGAAGAGTCGTTTACGCAATTAAAAGATTTGGATATTTTGTTTCTGGATGCCCTGCGGCACCGGCCCCATCCCACGCACTCGACGGTGGACAACTCGCTGCGCATTGTTGAACGGCTAAAGCCCAAGCGAGCTTTCTTCACTCACATTTGTCATGACTTACCCCACGCGGCCACCAATGCGACCTTGCCGAAGCATGTGCAGCTGTCGTACGACGGGATGAAACTGGAATTTGAGATTTAGATCGCTACGTAAGCAAATTACATGCAAGTGTTTCACAAACTCGAGGATGTGCCTTCGGGCTTCGGCCCTACAGTCGTGACCGTGGGGAACTTCGACGGCGTACATCGTGCCCACGGTCACGTGCTCAGCGACATTGTGCAGCGGGCGCGGGAACAAGGCGTCAAAGCTGTAGCAGTGACGTTCGAGCCTCATCCGGGACGCATCCTGCGGCCGGATTCCGGATTGAAGCTGATCACCCCGAATCCAGAAAAATTGCGGCTTCTCGAAGCTACCGGCCTGGACGCGGTTCTGCAGCTTCCCTTCGCTCGCGATTTGTCGCTGATGACGCCGCGGCAATTCGCCGACGAAATCCTCAAAAAAAGATTGCAGGCCCGCGAAGTGCATGAAGGCTACAACTTCCATTTCGGCCACAAAGCGGCAGGCAACGTCGAAGTGTTGACGGAGCTGGGGCGTGAAATGGGATTCCGAGTTGAGGTTTATCCGGAAATGCAGTTGCGAGGCGAGCCCGTCTCGAGCAGTCGCATTCGCAAGCTGCTGGATCACGGACGAGTGAGCCGGGCGCGGCATCTGCTAGGGCGTCCCTTCACCATCCTTTCCACGGCGGGGCGGGGTCGCGGATACGGCTCCAAATACACAGTTCCCACAATTAATCTGAGCCGATACGAAGAACTGGTTCCGAAAGATGGGGTTTACATAACGCGCACTCGCGTGGGCAAGGAGTGTTTTGATTCGGTGACGAATGTGGGGAACCGTCCAACGTTCGAGGTAGAGTCGTTTGCGGTGGAAACCCATTTGCTGAACTTCCATCCCATTGAACTGGGGCCCGAGACGGAAGTGGAAATACACTTTCTCGAACGTGTGCGCGATGAGATCAAGTTTCCCTCAATAGACGCATTGCGCGAACAGATCGCGCGCGATGTGAAAAAGACCCGCAGGTATTTTCATTTGTTGAAGCTGCACAGTTGATGATCGCGGTTTTCAATTGCCAATTAGCGTTTGACAATTGACAATCCCAGCGATGCCCGTCCCTTTTACGTTTTCCCAAATTACCTCGGCGCAACGCCGCACCTTGATTGCCGCAGCTCTGGGATGGATGCTCGATGCATTCGACGTCATGCTCTACGCGCTGGTGTTGGCTCACATCATTCGCGACCTGGGCATGAGCAAAGCGACAGCCGGGGGTTTAGGTACGCTTACTTTGCTGGCCTCCGGCATCGGCGGCGTACTTTTTGGCTTCATCGCCGATCGCATTGGACGGAAACGGGCGCTGATGTTGAGCATCCTCACTTATTCCATCTGCTCTTTCGCTTCTGGACTGGCCACTTCAGTAGCGATGCTCGCAGGGTTTCGCTTTATCCTCGGCCTAGGAATGGGGGGCGAGTGGAATACCGGAGCAACGCTGGTGGCCGAAACCTGGCCCACCGAGTTGCGCGCCAAAGCGATCTCCATTGTGCAGAGTTCCTGGGCAATCGGCTACGCGCTCGCGGCCCTGGTGGCAGGAACTGTATTGCACTATGCGAACTGGCGAATAGTTTTCTTCGTCGGAATCCTGCCGGCGCTGGTCATTTTGTGGATCCGCAAGGACGTGCCGGAGTCGGAAATGTGGCTGGAGCGTCATCGGGCGGGTAAAGGATCATCGAGTGCAATTGCCCAGGATGGGTCCAAACACGCCAGCTTCGCGCGCATCTTCCAGCCGCCGTTTGCGAAGTTTACGTTCGCGCTTCTGTTCGTGAATTTTTTTGGCATGTTTGCGTGGTGGGGACTGTTCACATGGATGCCGCCATATCTTTCGCTCCCCGTGCAACAAGGCGGACGCGGGTTCGGCGTCATGGGCACAACAACTCTGATGGTAGTGCTGAATTTGTTTGGAATGTTTCCGGGATACGCCAGCTTCGGATGGGTGGCGGATTATCTTGGACGGCGCAAGTCATTCCTGATCTTTACATTCATGGCATCTCTTCTGGTAGCACTTTATGCCACGGTGCGGCAGCCTTGGTTATTGCTGGTGGTGGGAACGGTGGTCGCTTTCTTCGGGACAGGATTTTTTTCTGGCTCTGGCATCATCGCCAGCGAGATTTTTCCCACCCAGGTTCGAGCCCGCGCTTTGGGTTTTACCTATAACGGAGCCCGCGCTATGAGTTCGATTGCGCCCTTTGTGATCGGACGGGTGGGAGAGACGAAAGGTTTAAGCTGGGCGTTCTATCTTTGCGCGGTATCGTTCTTGCTGGCCACGGTGGTGGCAACGCAGTTACCGGAGACTAAGGGAAAACAACTGGACTAGTTGGAGGACGGGTTTTTCAGAACTCGATGCCTACTCGATTGGTTCTACCGCTGGCAATGATTCACGAGACTTCCGATCCGGCAACTGCACCACGATGATCGCCGCCAGTACAATCACGATTCCTATCATTTGTGTTGGCCGGAGAATCTCGCCCAGCACTAATGCCGCGATCACGATCGAGAACACCGGTTCCAGGCAACTGACCACAACCGCGCGTGTGGGTTCCAGATGCTGCAATCCCGCGAAGTAAAACGAAAATGGCCCCAGCACTGAGATTAGCGAAAATCCCAGGAGGAACAGCCACTGTCCGCCGGAATAGTGCGCGGCCACTATCTTCCACGGTGGATTCACCACAATCCAGAAGAGCGATGCGCTGAGCGTGGTGTAGAGCAGGACCGTCCACCGATCGTAGCGGGCGAGGATGCTGTGTCCGCCAATGTTGTAAAACGCAAAAGAGAATGCCGCGAGCAGCGCTGCCATCACGCCCAGCGGATCCAGTCGGAACGTTCCCGGTCCCAGGACGCCGATCACCATGGCGATTCCCGCCACTGCCAGTCCTACAGCGGATACGCGTTGCAGGGTCGGCCTTTGCAATCTGCGTGCAACCGAATAGAGCAAAACCCAGATCGGCGCCGTGTATT
>Ga0137380_10006544_pt1 | contig 10395 bp, 5 predicted proteins | sample SagtaG_17_FD_104809 | JGI IMG/M metagenome (GOLD analysis project Ga0137380, IMG submission 104809) | Vadose zone soil microbial communities from Sagehorn Ranch, Mendocino, California, USA - Sage2_L_100_16 metaG | ecosystem: Environmental > Terrestrial > Soil > Vadose zone | place: USA... | reverse complement strand
CGCTGCGGTCTATGTATCGTGCGCTGCCCCACTGATGCCATCTCAATGGTGCAGTTCGAAGTGTCCAGCCCGAATGACCGCTGGTCCGTTTCTAAAATCCCAATGCTTAATATCCGGTAATAAGTACCCGAAAGGCCAATGCATAGACGGCTCTCATGCACGTCCATACCGCTCCCACCCCTACAAATGTAACGGGGTTGTTTCCCGATGAAACCAAGGATGAGCCATGAGGAAGCGTGGCTATCCCCAATTCAAGAGTCGGAAGAAAGGCATTGGCGGGTTTCGTCTCACGGGTGCCATTCATGGCTTTGAAAAGAGCATTCAGCTTCCCAGACTCGGTACCTTGCGACTCGAGGAGGTTATTTAATGTCTGATCCTAACTTTGACTCCATCAAGCATCTCAACCCCTACAATGTAGAATACTGGCAGGCGCGTGAACTGATGCCACTGCTCGGGTACAAAAGTAGTTGGCAGAACTTTGAAAAAGTCATTAAAAAAGCCATGGTGTCCTGCGAAGCTACTGGAAACATTATCGCCGATCACTTTACTGACGCCATTAAACCGATCGTCGGTGGCAAAGGCGCCGTACAGCAGGTCAAAGACTACTATCTTTCCCGGCTGGCCTGTTATCTGATTGCAATGAACGGCGACCCACGAAAAGAAGAAATTGCTACTGCTCAAAACTACTTCGCGGTAAGCACTCGTTCCCATGAGATCCACCAGTTGTACCAGGAACAACAGGCCCGCATAGAAATTCGCCTGCAGGTGGCCGAGGGCAATAAAAATCTGTCAGAAGCCGCTGCGCAGGCCGGAGTTCGTTCTGAGTCATTCGGTGTCTTTCATGATTCTGGTTATTTGGGACTCTATGCAATGGACTCCGAAGACATTCGACTGCACAAGGATATTCCCGAGGGTAGCGAGATATTGGACCACATGGGTTCAGAAGAATTAGCAGCAAACCTCTTTAGGATTACACAGACCGATGGCAAACTTCGCCGCGAGAGAATTGTAGGTGAGGATCGAGCTATCGAGACACATTTTGGAGTTGGCCGCGCTATTCGGTACACGCTTCGAGAATTGCATGCTCCGCTCCCCGAAGATCTCCCATCTGCACCATCTATTCGCAAGCAGCTTGAAGACCGCCGCCGCGCCAGGAATAAGCAACTGCGCAGCAAAAAACAGAAGATTCAGGATACTCTGCTCTAAGGCAATAGCAGATTTGAGGTATTGTGTGGTTGCCAGGAATGAGGTGCAATTGAGGCATATTCTCGATAATTCACAGGCCTTATTTAAAGTCTCTATTTCCATTGACAAACAAAAGATAATACAACTATAGAGTACGCAATAAACCTCGTGTATAGAACACGCGCTGATGATGTATTCACGTGGCTGAAGTTTTCCCTCCTGAGGTAGTTGTATGAATATTTTCGAGTTCCGCGACCGGCTGATTGGCGACTATGCTTCATATATCGAGAGCTTTATCCAGATTCGCGATCCCCACATTCACGACTTCGTTGAACGACAATTACAGAAGGGTATGCTCTGGCCTGATCCCCTGATTCAACTCAACCCGTTATTTGCGCCGGGAGAAACCATTGATGAACTGGTGGCGCGGGGCACGTTGCACCGGGAATGCGCGAGGATCTTTCGCAAGGATAAAACGGAGAGTGACCAGGGCCGTCCGCTGCGCCTGCATAAACACCAGTCCGAGGCTATTACTGTTGCGCGGAGTGGCGCAAGCTATGTGCTTACCACCGGCACGGGTTCGGGGAAGAGCCTCGCCTATATCGTTCCCATCGTCGATTATGTGCTGCGCCATGGCAGTGGCAAGGGTATTCAGGCCATCGTTGTCTACCCGATGAACGCGCTGGCGAACAGCCAGCTCAAGGAACTGGAAAAATTTCTGTGCCTGGGTTACCCCAAAAAGAATGGGCCGGTGACCTTTGAACGCTATACGGGACAGGAATCGGAGGAAGAGCGAGCGCGCATTCGCGCCAACCCCCCTGATATTTTGCTCACCAACTATGTAATGCTGGAACTGATCATGACGCGCTCGACTGACGCGCCGCTCATATCCTCGGCAGCGCTACGTTTTCTCGTACTGGACGAGTTGCATACCTATCGCGGTCGCCAGGGCGCGGATGTGGCGCTGCTGGTACGCCGTGTTCAGAAACGCATGGGGATGAGCGAACTGCAATATGTCGGTACCTCGGCGACGCTGGCCGGGGTTGGCACGTACGAAGAGCGAAGCAGCGGGGTAGCGACCATGGCATCGCGCATGTTTGGAACGGTCGTTACACCAGAGCACGTCATTGGAGAGACGCTGACACGGACAACGGGTAGCCATGACGAGGGGGACCCGGCCTTTGTAGCCGCGTTGACGGAGCGTGTAAAGAGTGGGCGGGATGCCGGGTATCTGCCGCCACGCGATTACCAGTCCTTTATCGCTGATCCCCTTTCTATCTGGATCGAGAGCACTTTTGGCGTCAGGCAGGAGGGGGAGCGTCTGGTGCGTACCACGCCCAGGAGCATCTCCCATGAGAAAGAAGGGGGGGATGGAGGGGCAGCAGCGGAACTGAGCCGCCTCATAGGCGTTCCTATTGAGCGCTGCATCGTTGCCATTCAGCAGGCGTTACTGGCAGGCTACGAGTGCGAACCGCATCCAGAGACGGGCGCCGCACCCTTTGCCTTCCGCCTGCACCAGTTTATTAGCAAGGGCGATACCATGTATGCCTCGCTCGAGACGAAGCCGCACCTGACGCTGCAGCGGCAGCAGTATGTCCCGGGAGACCGTGATCGCGTGCTGTTGCCGCTGGTTTTCTGTCGCGAGTGTGGCCAGGAATACTATTGCGTGCGGTTGAAGGACGAGCAATATCTCCCGCGCGAACTCAATGACCAGCACGATGACGAGGGTAGGGCTGGTTTTCTTTTTTACAGTAGTGACAACCCCTGGCCGCTGGACCAGGACTCTGTTGAAGAGCGCCTGCCGGACGAATGGCTGGAGGAGACGCGCGCGGGTTTTCGCGTGCGCCGCAACCGGCGCGAGGACCTGCCGCGATCCGTGCGCGTGCGTGGGGATGGCGCGGATGCTGTGGAATTGGACCTCGTTGAAAACGCCGCAAATGTGCTGGACTGTCATTTCGTGCCCGCCCCGTTTCGCTTCTGCCTCCAATGCGGCGTCTCGTACAACGCGCGGCAAACGGATGATTTCGCGAAACTGGCCTCGTTAAGTTCCGAGGGACGCAGCACTGCGACGACGATTTTGAGCCTGTCAGCCATGCGCAGCCTGCGCGATACGCCGATCAAGAACATGCCGCCCAAGTTGCTGAGCTTTACCGACAACCGCCAGGATGCATCACTGCAAGCGGGCCACTTCAACGACTTCATTGAGGTCGGTCTGCTGCGTTCAGCCCTGTATAGGGCTGTGCGCGACGCGGGCAATGAGGGTTTGCGGCACGAAAACCTGACGCAAAAAGTCTTCGATGCCCTTGACCTGGACCTGACATTGTATGCCAGCGACCCGAATGTGAAATACCAGGCACTGGCCGAGACCAAACGGGCCTTGCGCAATGTCCTCGGCTACCGCCTCTATCGCGACCTCAAGCGCGGCTGGCGTATTACTTCGCCCAACCTGGAGCAGGCCGGACTGCTCAAGATAACCTACCTCTCTTTAGAGGAGGTGTGCTGTGACGAGGACGTGTGGCGCAACTGTCACGCGGCATTGAGCAGTGCCACACCTGCGACGAGGGAGACGGTGAGCACAGTGCTGCTCGACTTCATGCGCCGCGAACTGGCGATCAAGGTGGACTATCTTGACCAGCTCTATCAAGAGAGCTTGCAGCAGCAGAGCAGCCAACGGCTGGTCTCTCCCTGGGCGCTGGACGAGAATGAGTCGAAAGAATACGCTACCATCCTCTATCCAAGGCCGCGCGATCGCGATGACTACGGCGGCAATGTCTACCTGTCTTCGCGCGGCGGATTTGGGCAGTATCTGCGGCGCAGAAAGACCTTTGAAGAGTATGCAGAGAAGCAGCGGCTCGGCGACACCGATACTATTATTGAGCAACTACTGGATGGTTTGAGTAAAGCGGGACTGGTGGAATGCGTAGACAAACCTGCCAACAACGAGAAGAAACCTGGCTACCAATTGACCGCTTCGTCGCTGATCTGGATGGCTGGTGATGGGAAAGTGGCCTATCATGACCCCATTCGCGTGCCAAGGGTCTCAGCGCAGGGCCAGCGCACCAACGCCTTCTTCGTGGATTTTTATAGCAGCATTGCCGCCAAATTGCAGGGACTCGAGGCGCGGGAGCATACCGCCCAGGTACCCTATCAACTGCGCGTCGAACGAGAGGATAAGTTTCGCGAGGGCAAACTGCCCATTCTCTACTGCTCTCCAACGATGGAGCTTGGCGTCGATATCGCGGAGTTGAATGTCGTCAATATGCGCAATATGCCACCGACACCCGCGAACTACGCCCAGCGTAGTGGTCGCGCTGGCCGCAGCGGACAGCCCGCGCTCGTCTTCTCCTATTGCTCGACGGGCAGTCCCCATGACCAGTATTTCTTTAAGCGGCCCGACCAGATGGTGGCCGGGGCCGTTACTCCGCCGAGGCTCGACCTGGCGAACGAAGACCTGGTGCGGGCGCACGTCCACGCCATCTGGCTGGCGGAGACCAGACTCAGCCTGGGGCGGTCGCTCAAGGATGTCCTGGAGATCACCGGCGAAAAACCAACGCTGGAGTTGCAGGGAGCCGTGCGTGAGAGCATCGAAAATAGCGCGGCGAGGGCCTTTTCGCGCCTGTCGGCTGCTCAGGTACTGGAGACGCTGCTAGATGATCTGCGCGCCTCGGACTGGTACACGGACAACTGGCTCGACGAGGTGCTGGCGAAAGTGGCGACCAGCTTTGATCGCACGTGTGATCGCTGGCGCGGCCTCTATCGTGCCGCGCAATCGCAGGCTGAGGCGCAGGATAGCGTAATCCGCGACGCCTCGCGCAGCGCCGAGGATAAGAAACAGGCCGACCGTCTCAGGGCGGAGGCAGAGTCGCAGCTGGTACTGCTGACCGATATCGAGAGCCTGGAACAATCCGATTTCTACAGTTATCGCTATTTTGCCAGCGAGGGCTTTCTGCCTGGCTACAATTTCCCGCGCCTGCCGCTCTCGGCCTATATCCCGGGGCGGCGCACCAAACAGCGAGATGAGTACCTCTCGCGTCCGCGTTTCCTGGCGATTTCGGAATTTGGGCCGCGTGCCATTGTCTATCACGAAGGCTCGCGCTACCTGATCAACCGCGTCATTCGCTCAGTTGAAGAGGACGAGGATCTGCTGACACGCGAGGCGAAGCAATGCCAGAAGTGCGGCTACCTGCACCCGATCAGCGCCGGGAGGGGACTCGATCTTTGTGAACGCTGTGGCGCCGAACTGGGACGGCCTCTGCAACACCTCTTCCGCCTGCAGAACGTGGCGACCAAGCGTCGCGACAAGATCAATTCCGATGAAGAGGAGCGCATGCGCCTGGGCTACGAGATCCGCACTGCCGTGCGTTTTGGCGAACACGAAGGGCGTCCCTCCTATCGCAGAGGTATGGTACAAGGTGTGGAGAAGGGTGGAGAGAAGGGCGGCGAGGAGCTACTGGCCACGCTCACCTATGGCCATGCCGCCACGCTCTGGCGCATCAACCTTGGCTGGATGAGGCGCAAAGACAAGAGCCAGTACGGCTTTGTGCTCGACATAGAACGCGGCTACTGGGAGAAAAATGATCAGACGGCCGACGATCCTGATGATCCGCTCTCGCCACGCACCGAGCGCGTCATTCCCTACGTCGAAGATCGGCGCAACTGCATGTTGTTTGAGCCTGAGGAACAGCAGTCCCCCCAGGTGATGGCGTCGTTGCAAGCAATCCTCAAAAGCGCACTGCAGGTAAAGTACCAGCTCGAGGATAACGAACTGGCGGCGGAACCGCTGCCCAATGAGGGTGATCGGCAGCTTATCCTGCTCTACGAATCGGCCGAGGGCGGAGCGGGTGTACTGAGGCGTCTGCTAGACGAGCCGAATGCGCTGGCGGAAGTGGCACGCGAGGCCCTGCGTCTCTGTCACTTTAACCCCGTGACTGGTGCCGACGAGCGTCGCGCTCCCCTCGCGCTGGAGGACTGCGAGGCGGCTTGCTACGATTGCCTGATGAATTACTACAACCAGCGGGAGCATCGCCTGCTGGACCGCCAGGCCATTCGCGATGTGCTGCGCAGCCTTGCGCGATCGCGTGTTATCGCTGGACCAACGGAACAGCCGCGCTCGGTGCATCTTGAGCAATTGCTGCGCCTGGCCGGTTCCGCATTGGAGCGTTCCTGGCTGCGTCTCCTGGAGGAGCACGGCCAACGCCTACCCTCCCACGCGCAGCACCTGGTCGAACGCTGCGGGACGCGGCCCGACTTCTACTATGAAGATTACCAGGCGGCAATCTACATCGATGGACACTATCACGATTACGCCGAGCGGCGCAAGCGGGACGAGGAATACACGGAATGCCTGGAGGACCTCGGCTATACAGTGATCCGTTTTGGTCAGGACGAGAACTGGGAAGAGAAGATTGCCCGCTATCCGCACATATTTGGGAGGCGCATATGAGTTTCGCGGTTGGTTCGCTCGTCAGGGCGAGAGGAAGAGAGTGGGTAGTGCTGCCGGAGTCAGGCGAGCAGATGTTGATCCTGCGCCCGCTGGGTGGCACCGAGGACGAGGTCACCGGTATCTATGTACCGCTGGAGCGGGTAGACCCGGCCACGTTTGACTTGCCCGACCCGGCGCTGCGCGGCGATGAGCGCTCGTGCCGCCTGCTGCGCGATGCCGTGCGGCTCGGCTTCCGCTCCAGTGCCGGGCCGTTTCGCTCATTCGCACGAATAGCCGTCGAGCCGCGTCCCTACCAGCTCGTGCCGCTGCTGATGGCGCTCAAGCTTGACCCGGTGCGCCTGCTGGTCGCCGATGATGTAGGTATTGGCAAGACCATCGAGGCCGCGCTGGTCGCGCGCGAACTGATCGACCGCGGCGAGGTATCGCGCCTGGCCGTGCTCTGCCCGCCACAACTCGCTGAACAGTGGCAGGCAGAACTGCAGGAGAAGTTTCACCTCGACGCCGAACTGGTGCTGGCCAGTACCGCCTCGCGGTTAGAGCGCTACTGCAACCCCACGCAGTCGCTCTTTGAGCGCTATCCCTACACAATAGTCTCGACCGATTTCATCAAGTCTGAGCGGCGGCGCGACGAGTTCCTGCGCACCTGCCCCGAACTGGTAATCGTGGACGAGGCGCATACCTGTGCCGATAGCAGCGAAGGGCGCGGTGGACGACACCAGCGCTACCAGCTCGTCTCCAGTCTCGCTCAGAAGAAGGAGCGGCATCTGATACTCGTCACCGCTACCCCGCATAGCGGCAAGGAAGAGGCCTTTCGCTCACTGCTGACCTTCCTGGATAGGGATTTCACACAATTGCCGGAAGATTTGACGGGAAAAGAGCACGAACAGGAGCGCCGCAGGCTCGCAGCCCACTTCGTGCAGCGGCGGCGCGCTGACATTCGCACCTATCTCAACGCCGATACGCCCTTTCCTGAGCGAGAAGAGAGCGAGCAGACCTACAAGCTCTCAGGGGACTATAAGCGGCTGATTGAGAAGGTGATGCGCTACGCTCGCGAGACGGTGACCGATCCGCTTGATGGCAATAGGCACCGCCAACGTGTGCGCTGGTGGTCAGCCCTGGCGCTGCTGCGTTCCATGTCCTCCAGCCCGGCGGCCACTATTGCCACGCTGCGCAGCCGAGCCGCGGCCGCCGACACTGAGTCGGCGGAAGAGGCCGACGAGATTGGCCGTCATACCGTGCTGGACCTGGTAGATAATGACGCGGCTGAAGGTATAGACCTGGTGCCTGGCAGCGATAGCGAGGAAGAGGGAACGGGCGAAACCAGGGTGCGGCGGCGCCTCTTGGAAATGGCGCGCGAGGCCGAGACCCTGCTGGGTGCGAGAGACGAGAAACTGCAAAAGGCCATCAAGCTGGTCGAAGCGCTGGTCAAAGATGGTTTTCAACCCATCCTCTTCTGCCGCTTTATTCCCACCGCGGAGTATGTCGCAGCCGCTCTACGCGATCGCCTACCAAAGAGCGTGCAGGTGGACGCGATAACCGGGCTATTGCCGCCTATCGAACGAGAAAACCGTATCGCCGAACTTGTGCGCTCTCCACAACGCGTGCTGGTGTGTACCGACTGTCTGAGCGAGGGCATCAATCTACAGGAGCACTTCGACGCGGTCTTTCACTATGACCTCTCGTGGAACCCGACGCGCCACGAACAGCGCGAGGGGCGTGTAGACCGCTACGGCCAGCCGCGCCAGCAAGTGCGCGTCGTGACTTACTATGGCATCGACAACCAGATCGATGGCATCGTGCTAGACGTGCTGCTCAAAAAGCACCGCACCATTCGCAGTTCGCTGGGAATTTCGGTGCCTGTGCCCATCGACACCGACCAGGTAATCGAGGCCATCTTCGAGGGACTATTGTTACGAGAGAATACGGGCCATCTCCCCCAGAGTGAACAACTGCTGCTCCCGGGCATTGACGAAGCCTGGAAGCATGAGCGCGATGACCTCTTCCGGCAATGGGAGGCCACCTCCGAACGAGAGAAGCGCTCGCGTACCATGTTTGCCCAGGAAGGCATCAAAGTCGACGAAGTAGCGGCGGAATTGTCAGCGGTCCGTTCAGCCATCGGCTCAGGAGTAGACGTGGCAGCATTTATGCAAACCGCCCTCACCGCGCATGGCGCAACCGTCTCGCGCATCTCGCAACAAGCCACAGATGTACTGCAATTTGACCTGAGCGAAACGCCGCAGGGAGTGCGGGACGCCATCGGCAATACAGGAAGCACAACGGCCCGCTTCAAAGCACGTTATGAACTTCCCGTGCAAGAGGGCACACTCTACCTCAGCCGCACCCATCCACTCGTCGAAGGATTAGCAGGCTACGTCATGGACGTAGCGCTTGACCCCCTGCTATCAAAAGGCAGCGCCGCCTGCCGCTGCGGCGTCATCCGCACCAGCCGCGTCGCACGCCGCACAACCCTCCTCCTGCTGCGCCTGCGCTTTCATATAGTCGTACAACAAGGTACCGAAGAACAACAATTGCTGGCCGAAGACAGCCAGGTGCTTGCCTTCGCCGGTTCCGCGCAGAAAGCCGAATGGCTCAGCGATACCCAGCCCATAGAGGCCCTACTACAAGCCCCATCCGAAGGCAACGTCTACCCGGAACAAGCAGAAGAGTTCTTGCGCAAAGTGCTCGACCAATTCGATCTATTGCGCCCACACCTCGAGCAAGTAGCCCACGAGCGCGGCGAAGAACTACTCAACGCCCACAAGCGCGTGCGCACCGCATCGCAAACACGCGGCGTCCGTTACCGCGTCGAGCCACAGCTGCCCGTAGACGTATTGGGAGTGTACATGTACTTGCCAAAGGTATAGAGAACAAGCAACACAAACCCCGTATGGGCGTACAACCCGTGGGGGCGTACACCAAACCCGTAGGGGCGGGGGAGGAGCTTTCAACCGTAGGTTTTTTGGAGCAGATCGTCACATTCGTAGGGGCGGGAGAGGGGCGCAGTGGAGTGGGGACGCTTGCGTCGCCCATGGGGAACAGGACGCAGGGCGACCCAAGGGTCCCCACCCTTCCTCCCTGCCACCCCCGCCCCTACGAGGCGAAGCGGCTTCCCTGCTCGTTTCACAAAATACCTACCCTTGAGAGCGGGGGAGGAGAAGAGTGGGGTGGGGACGCTTGCGTCGCCCCCGGGGAGGAGGAGCCAACGCACCGGAACCAAGGCGACGCCAACGTTCCCACAGGACAAAGAGAAAGGAAAAACAATCTTGACTCAAGAACAATATAACCCACCAAAATACAACAGACAATCAATGCGCCTACCAACCTATGACTACGCATCAAATGGAGCCTACTTCGTCACCATATGCCTACAAGAACGCAAACCTCTCCTTGAAAAGCCGGAAATCCACACCATATTAATCGAAAACTGGAACGCACTACCGCACCGATACCCAGGCATCAGCCTGGACGATTTCGTAATCATGCCCGACCACATACATTTCATCCTATGGTTAACATCTCATGAAAGGAATGTACCGGCATTGGGACAGGTAGTAGGATCATACAAATCATTAACAGGAAGAGCCGCACTCCAATTTTTAAGATTACAAAATCATATAGTCGCAAACCAATTCTGGCAGCGAGGATACTACGAGCACATAATCAGAAGCGAGTTCGAGCTACAACAAAAACGCGAATACATTCGCAATAATCCCCTGAAGGAAGAATTAAAAACAGAAAACCAGCAGGAAAAACCCGTCTCGTAGGGG
>Ga0137380_10006543_pt1 | contig 10395 bp, 9 predicted proteins | sample SagtaG_17_FD_104809 | JGI IMG/M metagenome (GOLD analysis project Ga0137380, IMG submission 104809) | Vadose zone soil microbial communities from Sagehorn Ranch, Mendocino, California, USA - Sage2_L_100_16 metaG | ecosystem: Environmental > Terrestrial > Soil > Vadose zone | place: USA... | reverse complement strand
TACACCAAGAACGGCCGCACCACGTGGCCGTTCTCCTACGTCGACCCGTGGCCGGGCAATGAGCTGCCGCTGGCCGAGTTCCTGCTGATCCTGAACCGGAACGAGAACATCGTTCCCGGCGTGGCGCGGCTCGACCGGGCCCAGGCGGCCGCCTACTTCATGCTGGGCGAGACCACGGGCACCTCGGCCGGCGGCAAGGACGAGGAAGGCAAGTTCCTGCGCGTGCCGGGCACCAACCCGTTCTTCCCCCGGGACATGGCCGACATGGGTAACCGGATGCTGGAGCTGCTCGACAGCCACGAGCTGAAGGTGTTCGTGCTCAACACCGGCCGGGTGGGCGGCACGGACGAGGCGGTGTCGAAGAAGGTGACGATCCCGTACTCGTCCGCGATCGTGCAGGCCATCGTGCAGGAAACCATCGAGTGGGTCACTGACCCCGATTTCGGCTATCAGGTCGCCGCGTCGCTGCCCGGCGTGGACGACACCGAGATCCTGCAGCCGCGCAAGCTCTACGAGCGCCAGGGGCGCCTCGAGGAGTACGACGCCATGGTCAGCAGGATGAAGCGGGAACGCCGCGAGTTCCTCGGCTCGTTCCCCGGCCTCGATGAGGAGATCGTCAAGTCGATCTCCTAGAACTCTCAGGACGTTCTCGCGGTGTCAACGATCAGCCGGAGTCGGCCTGGGCTCGGGGCCAGCAGGCACCTTCCGGGCATTTTCCGTTCACCCCGCGCGCCAAGAAGGTGCTGGAGCTGACGCTGCGCGAGGTGTTTCAGCTTGGGCACAACTACATGGTTTCTTCTTGCGATACCGGTCACCAGGCGTGCCGCCCTGACTGTGACGTGCCAGAGCAGGTTGGCGGGAGTGCCTCACCCGGTGTCCGCGGGATGTAAATGGCGGGCAGCGGGCCGATGGCCGGTGTGATGGCGACGGGATCGGGCTGGGCGTGTGGGGGATCGGCGGGTGTGGCCTTGTTGCTGCCGCTGGCTGGTGCCGGTGGCAGGGCGGGATTCGGCATGGCGCTGCTGGCCTTACATGTCCAGGACGACGTCGGTGGCGGGCTGGGCGCAGCAGACGAGTACCTGCCCGTCAGCTGGGAGTTCCAGCGGGTCGGGGGAGTAGGTGATGTCGCCGGAGAGCAGGGGCGTCACGCAGGTGTGGCAGACGCCGGTGCGGCAGCTCCAGCGGGTGTGGACGTCGCAGGCGTCGGCGAGTTCGAGCACGCTGCGTGCGCTGGTGCTAAATGGTGTGGTGATGCCGCTGCGGGTGAAGGTGACCTGGGGCCCGGTTCCTGGCGGCCCGGGCGGCTGGTGGGGTGGCCGGCGGGTCTGCCCGACCAGGCCGGGGTTAGTGGATGGCGGCGCCCCGAACAATTCGGTGTGGATGCGGGCGGGGTCGATGCCAATGGCGGCGAGCGCTTCCTGCATGTCGGCCATGAACGAGGCCGGCCCGCAGACGTAGGCGCTCGCGCTGGCGGGAAGGCCGAGCCCAGCGAGCGTGTCTTTGGACAGGCGCCCGGCCGCGGCGTGGTCGCGGTGGCGTTCAGGCGGGGTTGCCGTGCTGTAGAACACGTGCTCGCGCGCATGCGGGAGGGACATGAGCAGGGCGTGCGCCTCGGCGGCGAAGGGATGTTCCTGCGGTCCGCGGGCCCCGTGCAGCCACCAGATGTCGCGCTCGCTGCGGCGGCCCGCAAAGTCATGGAGCATGGACAGCACCGGTGTGACGCCGATGCCAGCCGAGATGAGCAGAACCGGGCCGCTGCTGTCGTCGAGGACGAACTCGCCGCGGGGCGCGGCCACGTCGAGGATGGCTCCGGGTTGCAGGGTGGTGTTCAGGTAGCTGCTGGCGGCGCCGTGCGCCTCGCGCTTGACGCTGATCCGGTAGGCGCTGGCATCGGGTGCGGAGGAGAGCGAGTAGCTGCGTACCGGCGCGGGCTGCCCAGCGCCGGTGACCCTCAGTGTGAGGTACTGGCCGGCCCGCGGCGTGGGGAGCGGCCTGCCGTCGGCTGCGGCGAGGTAGATCGAGGACACCGTCGCACTTTCGGGAATCACCTGGTCCACCTGCAGTTCACGGAAGCCGGCCCAGGCTGGCCCGGGTTCGACGCCGAGGGGCGGCGCGGCGGCGGTGCCGTCGCCCTCGGTAGTGAGCAGGTCGCGGAAGGATTGCTGCCATCCGGGGCTGAGGGCGGGGATCTCCAGGGCGTGGTGGAGCTTGGCGGGGTCGCGGTGCGGGAGGTAGAGCAGGGCGTCGGCGTCGGCCACGCTCAGCGTGTGCGGGCCGGCGTGGGTCTTGAGGATCTGGTCCCCGGCCTGGATTCGCCCTTCGGTGATGACGCGCATGTAGAACCCGGGGCGGTGGTGGGAGACCAACAGCGCGGGAAGTTCGGGTTCGCCCAGGCGCAGGCCAACGCGGTAGCAGGTGACCCGGGGCTGGGTGACCTCGAATTCAGCCTCGCCGATGCGGTACCGGTCTCCGATGCAGACCTGGTCGTCGGCCAGGCCGTCAACGGTGAGGTTCTCGCCGAACTGGCCGTAGCTGAAGTCGTCGCGGCCGAAGTACTCCTGCCAGTGCTGGTAGGCCGCGATCTGGTAGACCAGCACGGCCCGCTGTTCGCCGCCGTGGCCGTTGGTGTCGCCTTGGCCGTCGCCGTCGATGTTGAGCCGGCGCGCCATCGCCGGGCCAGCCACCGGGTATTTCCAGATCCCGGTGTAGACGGTCTTGCCCTGCCAGGGCACGTCGCGCGGCATCCCAACGTTCACCGACAGCACCACCGGCCTGCCGTTGCTGCCCTGCGCTGTCGTCGCGGCGCTGGGACCGGTCATGACGGCCTATCAGGGGCGACCTCATCGGTGGTGAGGTCGCGGTCGATGCCATGCGGGATCACGGCCTGTCCGGGCTCCAGCTGCAGCTGCGTGCCGTCGAGGTGCACCGCGACCTTGTCCGGCTCGAAGGAGATATGACCTGAGATGCGCCGAACTTCGGGCCAGGCGTCCTGGTAGGACCACGCCGCCTTCTCCGCGTCGGCGATGTCGAAGTAGTTGGCCAGGCCCTTATAGGGGCAGAACGTCTGGCCGTCTACTGGGGTGAGCGCGGATTCGTCCACGTCGGCGCTGGGGACATACCAGCGCGGCGCGAACCCGGACTCATACAAGACCAGCGGGCTGGTGCTGTCCGCGACGACCCGGTCGCCGTGGCGCACGGCCAGGTGGCGGCTGGTCTGGCGGATGTCGATGCGGTGATAGCTGTCGGCGGCGTGACCGACGATCCGCTCGTCTTCCTCGTAGAACGCGTCCATGGCCCGCCACCCGAATGCCACCCGCTCCTTCAGCTCGCTGGCGTGGTCCGGCAGCCCCGTGTGCTGCCACGCCGCGCGCGGTTTGCTGTGCGCCCCGGCCCGGACCGTGTACCAGGATGTCGGCCCCAGGTCACGGTGCTCGGTGCGGTAGCCGCTGGCCTGCAGCACGTCAGGGAAGACATCGCCAAGGGGGAAATAGGCCACCGGGTAGCGGCCCGGCTCGTGCAGCAGCACGACGTCTTCACTGTCGGCGATCCACGCGCCGCCGAACTTCACCCGCGTGCGACGCCGCAGCGGTTCGGCAAACAGCAGCCGCTCGGGCAGCGGGTCGGGGACCAGGAACCGGCCGATCGCTCCGGGAGCCAGCGGCCCTTGCTGCCAAGACAGGCCCATTGCAGTTTCCTTTCTGTCGGCCCGGGCCGGTGACGGCCGGGTGGGGTGGGTCAGGTCAGGGGCTCGCCGCCGTCGATGTGCAGCGTCTGGCCGGTCAGGTTACGGCCCCACACGGCCAGCAGCGGGACCCGGCTGTCGCGCAGGTACCCGAACTCATCCGCAGGCGGGGCGTCGGACAACCCGAAGCCCAGGTGGTCGGGGGCGATCACGCGATACCGGTCGGCCGGCAACGGGATCAGGTTGCGGAACATGAACGAGCTGGCCGGAAAGCCATGCAGCAGCAGCACAACCGGCGCTCCGGGCGGACCGGCCTCGCGGTAGAACGCCTGCCGTCCGCGGACGGTGATGTAGCGGTGGTAGACGTGCCAACCGACGAATTCGCCGACACCACGCGAGGCTGTGCCTGGCTGGCCAGCGCCGGGGTCCAGGGCACCGAGGCGGAACTGGGGCACGTGGTGGAGGTCCGGCAGTTGCTGCAGGCGGTCGTGCGCGGTGAGCAGCCGCCGGACGTTCTGGCCCCGGTGCTGCGGGGGGCAGCGTGCATGCCGGCTATGGCGGACGGTCAGATCGCCTGGACCCTCAGCGCCCCTCCGGAACGTGAGCTGGCCGTGCGGGCCGTGCTGACGTGGGACGCCTTGGCCAAGAACAGCCCCGGTCGGCTGCGCCCGTGCGCGAACGACGAATGCCGCCTGTTCCTCATCGACCGCAGCAAGGCCGGCACCGCCCGGTGGTGCTCGATGGCTGTCTGCGGCAACAGGATGAAGGCCCGCCGCCACTATGAGCGGGTGCGGAACAATTAGCCGGCCGAGCGGGGGATGCCCGCGCTGGCGAGCTCGCCAGCCAGCCCCGCATCCCAGCAGGACGGCTCCTGCCCGGAGACGGTGGCGTAACGGCCGTGGATAACAGTCATCTCTTGCATTCCGGGCTCGGGCCCGGGGTCGGCAGCAGGTTCCGTGGTGCTGGCGCGCAACCGGCCCTAGGCTGGCAATTGTCGCTCGGATTAAGCCTGCCGCTGGCAGGGTGTCGGTCGTATCCGCCAGTGGCTGGTCATCATGGCCAGTGCGCTGGCTAGGCGGATAGCGTGGGTGCGGTGGAGGTGCCCGGAGACTTGCCGGTGTGGCGGCGCGCGGCGGGGCTGACGGGCCGCCACGCCGAGTGCGGGGTGCTTGACCGGCTGGTCGAGGACGCGGTCGCTTCGCAGACCGCTACCACGGCTGACTAGCACCAGGAGGCGCGGCGTGGACAGCGAGAAGATCATCGATCTTGACGCCCGCTACCTGGCGTCGGTGATGAAGGTGCGGTTCTTCCCGCTCGTGATCGCGAGTGCGGACGGCTGCCGTATCACCGATGTCAGCGGCGTCACCCGGTTGGACTTCACCGCGGGCTGGGCGGTGGCGAACCTGGGCTACGGCAACGCGCGGGTACGCGAGGCGGTCGCGTCTCAGTTTGCGCAGACCTCGTTCGGGACCCTGACGGCCATGCTGAACGAACCCAGCGTCCGCCTCGGCGAACGGCTGGCGGCGATGGTGCCCGGTGACTACGAGAAGAAGGTCTGGTACGGGCTGCACGGCTCGGACGCCAACGACTGTCTGGCCAAACTGATGCCGCTGGCCACCGGGCGGAAGCGCATGATCTCGTTCATCGGCGGCTACCACGGCCAGACCGCGGGCTCGGCCGGCCTGAGTGGGCATACCGCCCAGGCGAAGGCGGGTGGCGGCGGGAACGTGATCAAGATTCCGTACCCTGACCCGTACCGGCCGGTGCTCGGCGCCGATCGCGACCCCGCGGACGCCGTGCTCGACTATCTGGAGAACTACATCCTGCGCACGATCTGCCCGCCCGAGGACACCGCGGGCATCATCGTGGAGCCGATGCAGAGCGACGGCGGTGACATCGTCCCGCCGCCGCGGTTCCTCCAGGGGCTGGAGCGGATCTGCCGCCAGCACGGCATCATGCTGCTGATCGACGAGGTAAAGATCGGGTTCGGCCGCTCCGGCCGGATGTTCGCCTTCGAGCACTTCGGCGTGGTCCCTGACGCCGTCTCCCTGGGCAAGTCGATGGGCGGCGGCATGCCGATCAGCGCCGTAGTGGGCCGCCGCGAACTGCTGGATGTCGCGCCGGCCATCAACATGTACACGATGGCGGGCAACCCGGTGGCCTGCGCCGCCGCGCTCGCGCACCTGGACGAGATCGAGCGGCTCGGCCTGGTGGAGCAGGCCGGCCGTACCGGCGACTACCTGCTGGGCCGGCTCCGGGAACTGGAGCAGCGGCACCCGCTGATCGGGGACGTGCGCGGGCTGGGCCTGATGCTGGGCCTGGAGACCGTGCGCGATCGCTCGACCAAGGAGCCGGCTGACCGCGAGATGGCGAAGATCGTGTACCGCGCGTTCGAGCACGGGCTGATCGTGTTCTACGGCGGCATCTACTCGAACGTCATGGAGATCACCCCGCCGCTGGTCATGACCGAGGCTGAGGTGGACGAGGGCGTCGCGATCCTGGACCAGGCGATCGGCGAGGTCGAGGCAGGCGAGGTGAGCGACGAGGTGCTGGGCGACTACGCCGGCTGGTAGCGCACCCAGGGCTAACTCAGGGAGCACCGCCTTCCAGTTCTCGCTGATGATGCGCTCCTGAATCTCGGCTGGGATCCTAGGGACGTTGGTGCCCTCCACGATGTGGTTGACATTTCGCAGCCCGACGATGACGTTGTCGATGGTGGCAGAGGGAAAGTCCGACGCGAGAAGTCGCGCCGATCAGCCTCAGATCACGGTCGGATCAAGGCCTGATCAAGGCGGCGTCGTGGGGGGTGGTCATTGGGGGATCGCGGATGTTAACGTTCCGTTATGGGGGCACTACGTTGCGTTGACGGCTCTGTCCTCACCGTTGTCGCGGTCGCGTGCAGTGACCGGATGGGGAAGCCGTATGAGATCACTCTCGACCTCAGGCGCGGCCGGAAGCCGTTCGCCTCGGTCGGCGAGCGCTGCGGCTTCCGGCTCTCGCAGCTGGCCGCGAGCGTCACCGCGGCCCGTGAGGACCCGGAGCAGGCCGCAGCGTGGCCCGATCCCGATGACCGCTTCCCCGAGCCGGGCCAGCCGGCCGGGCCGGGCGAGCCGGCCGCCGGGGGATTCAGGCCCGGGGAGCGCGAGTATTTCTCGCTTCGCTCCAGGGACCGGTCCGACCTGCCAGGCACCGGCGAGTTCCGGTGCGCGCTGCGGGACTCGGCGGAGTGGGTGGGCGGGCGCGGCCCGGCGATCCAGCGGGGCGAGGGCCAGCCAGCGGGCTGGCGGCTCACCCGCCGTGCGGTCATTGAGGCATGGGGGGCGGATGGGATTGGCCTGCGAGCCGTCCTAACCTCAGCGGAACTGGTGACATTCTTGGATACGGTGCTAGGGGAACCGGACGTCGCCGGGGCCACGGCCCGCGCGTCGGCCGGTGCCCAGGCAGCCCGGAATAAGCTGGCCGGCGTCGCCAGGTCGGCCTGGCGGCAGCGAGGAAGGGTGCCGGATGAGAGTGCGCGATCTCGCCTACCGGCTTTACGAGCACAGAATAGAAGCGTCGCTTTCGCCGCAGGCGATCCCCAGGCACGTCGGGGTGATGTGCGACGGTAATCGCCGCTGGGCCCGCTCGGAGGGACTGGCTGATGTCAGCAGCGGTCACCAGGCGGGCGCCGACAAGATCTTCGAGGTACTGCAGTGGTGCCGCCAGATGCGTGTCGAGGTGGTCACCCTGTGGCTGCTGTCCACCGACAACCTGAGCCGCCCGGCAGCCGAGCTCGAGCCGCTGCTGCGGATCATCGAGGACACGGTCCGCGGGCTCGTGGCGCAGAAATGGCACGTCAACCCCATGGGCGCGCTGGACCTGCTGCCCGCCGACACCGCCCAGGTGCTCAAGGACGCGGCGGAGGCCACCGCCACCCAGACCGGCCTGCTGGTCAACGTCGCCGTCGGCTACGGCGGGCGGCGGGAGATCGCCGACGCGGTCCGCTCGATGCTGCAGGAGCACGCCACGCGGGGTACCACCATCGAGGAACTCGCCGAGATCCTTGACGTCGAGCACATCGCCGAGCACCTTTACACCGCCGGGCAGCCCGACCCCGACCTGGTGATTCGCACCTCGGGCGAGCAGCGCCTCGGCGGGTTCCTGCTCTGGCAGAGCGCGCACTCCGAGTTCTACTTCTGCGATGCGTACTGGCCGGCCTTCCGCAGGGTGGATTTCCTGCGCGCGCTGCGTTCCTATGCCGCGCGGCACCGCCGGTTCGGCGCCTGAGTTACCAGGGGACAGGCCCGTCCTCGCTCAGGAAGGCCCCGGACGGCCCGTCATCGGGCAGGGTGGCCAGGCGCACGATGGCCGCGACCGAGCCTTCGTCGGCCAGCTTCAGCGTGCCCCGGTGCTGGTTGAGGTCGGTGGCCACGTAGCCGGGTGAGGCGGCGTTCACCTTGATCGTGGTCTGCGCCAGTTCGGCAGCGTAGTGCAGGGTCACAGCGCTGAGCGCAGCCTTGGACGAGTCATAGCCGAGCAGCAGCGGTGCGTAGCGCCGCTGGGGTGACGCCGGGTCGGCCCACGCCGTGAGCGAGCCCATGGCCGATGACACATTCACGATCCGGCCTGCCGGGGAGCGCCGCAGCAGCGGCAGGAACGTGTTCGTGACCGCCACCACGCCGAACACGTTCGTCTCGAAGATCCGCCGGAGCATGTCGACCCCCAGCTCGCTCGGGGCGGGCCGGGCCTGCTCCAGCGACACCCCCGCGTTGTTGACGAGCACATCGAGGCGGCCGAACTCGGCGTCAACGAGGCTGGCCGCGTCGTCCAGGGTCTGCTGGTCGGTCACGTCGAGCGTCACCACGCGGACGTCGGCGCCGCTGGCCCGCAGTTCCTTCGAGGCCGCCTGCCCGCGCTGCGGGTTCCGCGCGCCGACGATCACTGTCAAGCCGAGTTTCCCGAGGCGCCGGGCGGTCTCTGCGCCCAGGCCCTTGTTGGCTCCGGTGATGAGCGCGATCCGCGGTCCTGAGCCGGTCATGATCTCTTCGGAATCGGTCATTGCGCCCTCCTGGTGTCAGTGATTCCCGTGCATCCATTAGTAGTGGTATACCACCACTATATAATACCAGCAGGACGCTGCGCGGAGCTCTGGCGCGAGCTGATCGAGGATCCGGGCGCACTGGCTCTTCCTGGCGAGCGATCAAGGCGTGGTGCCCGACTTTCCTGCAAGAACCGCGCTGACCGCAAAGCAAGCTGAAGGGCGGCCGAGGGTGTCAGGCGCGTTAACAGCCTGTTGCGGTACTTCCGGGAAACGGCTGACCGAGGGTAACGTCTGAGGTGACGGGCGGTGTGTAGCCGCCCGACGGGAAGGCCCTCGAGATCCTCGAGCTTCGCGTCCTGGCACGCAGGCGAGATGAGCGAAGGGCCGGCGCCCGGCCCGTCGCTGGCCGGTCCCGGTCCCGCCGACACGTCTGTGTCCGAACGCGGCGCCACCCCCGGCGCCCAGGGGAGAGCGAGTGGCCAGTTCCTCAGCACGTCGCACCTACGTCCTCGACACCAGCGTCCTGCTCGCCGACCCGGCGGCCATCGGCAGGTTCGCTGAGCACCGGGTCGTCCTTCCGGTGGTGGTCATCACCGAATTGGAGGCCAAGCGCCACCATCCGGAACTTGGCTTCTTCGCGCGGCAGGCGCTGCGTTACTTGGACGACCTGCGGGTCGAGTACGGCAGGCTGGACGCCGATCTCCCGGTCGGCGACGACGGCGGCACGGTCCGGGTCGAGCTGAACCATGCCGACCCGTCAGTGCTGCCCGCCGGGTTCCGGCTCGGTGACAACGACACCAGGATCCTGTCCGTGGCGCGCAGCCTGGCCGCGGAGGGCGACGATGTCGTGCTGGTCAGCAAGGACCTGCCGCTGCGGGTGAAGGCCGCCGCGATCGGCCTGACCGCTCAGGAGTACCGCGCCGAGCTGCCCGCGGACTCGGGCTGGACCGGCATGCGGGAGCTGGACGTCACCGCGGCGGAGATCGACGAGCTTTACCAGAATGGCCACCTGGACTGCGTCGCGGCCCGGGATCTGCCCTGCCATACCGGCCTGGTGCTGGTCTCCGGGGCCTCCGGCGCGGGCAGTGCCCTGGGCCGGGTGCTTCCGGACAAATCGGTGCGTCTTGTCCGCGGCGATCGTGAGGTGTTCGGGCTGCGCGGCCGCAGCGCGGAGCAGCGGGTGGCGCTCGACCTGCTGCTCGACCAGGACGTGGGGATCGTGTCCCTCGGCGGCCGGGCCGGGACGGGGAAGTCGGCGCTGGCGCTGTGCGCCGGCCTCGAGGCGGTGATGGAGCGGCGGCATCACCGCAAGCTGCTCGTGTTCCGCCCGCTGTACGCGGTGGGCGGCCAGGAACTGGGCTACCTGCCGGGCTCCGAGGCGGACAAGATGAACCCGTGGGCGCAGGCGGTCTACGACACGCTGTCCGCGGTCACCTCGCAGGACGTGATCGACGAGGTGCTGGCCCGCGACATGTTCGAGGTCCTGCCGCTGACGCACATCCGCGGCCGCTCGCTGCACGACGCGTTCGTGATCGTGGACGAGGCGCAGTCGCTGGAGCGCGGCGTGCTGCTCACCGTGCTGTCGCGGATCGGCACCGGCTCCCGGGTGGTGCTGACCCACGACATCGCGCAGCGTGACAACCTGCGCGTCGGCAGGCACGACGGCGTGATAGCGGTGATCGAGAAGCTCAAG
>Ga0137380_10006539_pt1 | contig 10400 bp, 13 predicted proteins | sample SagtaG_17_FD_104809 | JGI IMG/M metagenome (GOLD analysis project Ga0137380, IMG submission 104809) | Vadose zone soil microbial communities from Sagehorn Ranch, Mendocino, California, USA - Sage2_L_100_16 metaG | ecosystem: Environmental > Terrestrial > Soil > Vadose zone | place: USA... | reverse complement strand
GAGGAGGGGCACTACCCGACGCCCGATCACGCCGGTCGCGCCGGTGAGGAAGACCCTGTGTCGGCTCATGACGCCTGCTCCGCAGGCGTCATGGCTGCGGCGACAACCCGCCTACTGTCCGTGATCACTCTCCGGATCGTATAGATGCCGGGTATCATCGGCAGGATCGCCGTGTACATGCCCGGGAAGTAGTACACGCCCGTTGTCTTGACCCAGTAGTTGTGCATGTCGGCGACGAAGCGACCGTTCGACACGGCTTGGGATATCGAGCCGGCGAGCTCCGGCTGGATCGCGGGCTTGAGGATGGGAAAGATGAAGTGGGTGAACTCCGCGACTCCAGGACCGATGAAGATGAACCAAGCCAGAAATCCAGCCAACGGCACCCGGTAGTACAGGCCGAGGGCCGTCAGCGCGTACAGCGTCGGCCCGACGAACGCGAAGACCATGAGGAACGAGCGCTCCGTCCAGCTGATATCGAAGAGCCGGCTCATGGCGGGCCCGAACCCGGTCAGATACTCCTCGATCATGTGGACTTCCAGCGCCGCCACCGTCAGCAGGAATCCCGGAAGGATGATCTCGGGATCGAGCGGCCGGCCCAGATACGTCTTGATCCACAGGACCAGGGCGACGAGGCTCGATCCACCCACGATGACGACCGGCGGCAGCCCGATACGCCGGTAGCCGACGGCCATGGCCAGCGTGACGAACAGGACGGCGGCAATCACGCTGAGGACTTGCACTCGTTTCGGCGTTTCCATTCCGGAGGCACCTCTTGTGGGTCAACGTCTGTTGACTATGATCGTATATGTCAACGGCTGTTGGCCATTACGGGTTCCCTGTTGCGGAGGGAGGGGCCGTGCCCCAGAAAGGCAAGCCGACCGGGCGCCGCTCGGACACAACGAAGGCCGCGATCCTGGCGGCGGCCCGCCAGCACTTCGCCGCCTCCGGCTACGAGCGGGCGACCATTCGGGCCATCGCCGCGGACGCTGGGATCGACCCGGCCATGGTGATGCGGTACTTCGGCAACAAGGAGAAGCTCTTCGCCGCGGCGGCCGAGTTTGATCTACGGCTGCCCGACCTGGCCGCCGTGCCGCGCGGGACCCTCGGCTCCGTGCTGGTGGGGCATTTCCTCGACCGGTGGGAGAGCGACGACGCGCTGCAGGCCCTGTTACGCGCCGCCGTGTCGTACAGGGTGGCGGTCGCCCGGTTGCGCGCCATATTCGAGACCCAGCTCATGCCTGCGGTGGCGCCCCTGTGCAAGGACCGCGCGACGGCGGCGACCAGGATCGGCCTGGTCGCCACCCAGATGCTGGGAATGGCACTGTGCCGCTACGTGCTCCGGTTGCCGCCGGTGGTTGCGCTGGATCGCGCCGCGGTGATCCGGTGGCTCGCCCCCGCGATTCAGCGGTACCTCACGGGTAGCCCGTAGCCGCCAGCCATGCAACAGCAGGGTCCCCCGGGGCATGGGTGACATCGCCTTCTTCGTAGATGACCATCCCTCGACCCTGCCATGAATGCTCCCGTTGTCTGGTGACCGGCGCCCTCCCAGGGCTTCGACGAACGGCGTGACCGTTCCCTCATGACACGATCCCTGGCACTGTGCCATTCGGCCTCGCTAAACAAGAAGCCTCGCAGGGACATAACTCGCTGCGAGGCTTCACGTTCTCAGCAGGCCCGGCAGGACTCGAACCTGCAACGCCCGGTTTTGGAGCGCACTCCTAGCAACGCGGGCGTTGAAGGGTTCGTTGATCTTTAAAGACTTAGCTCTGAGCGGTCAACGCCGGCGTCGCTGGACGACGCCGGCGTTGGCACTGTTCCTGGCACTGAAACGATCGTCAGTGCGCCGCAGGCAGCTCTGGATCGCGCCGCAGGCAAACCAGCGTACGTCCGTCGAGTTCCCAAGCGTTCCGTCGCGACCTGGAACGACGAGGCCTGACACCCTTCTGACATGCAGCGGTCTGGAAACCACCGAGACGTGGCTCCATGATTGCCCGCTCGCCCTAGCAGCGGAGGTGGCTCATGCGGTGTTCCCTGGCCCTGCCCATCGGCCTCGCCGTCCTCCTCACGTCGTGCAGCGCGGCGCCAACCGGCGTGGTCGCTCGGCAAAACGCTGGTCGGAGCCTGCTCTCTGCCGACGCGTCGGCCAACGGCCGCGGCGGCATAATGCCGGCCTACTATGACGCCCAGCTCTTCACTATCAACTTCAAGGAGGAGCCCGGCGGCGCGGAGCAAGCGCTCCTCGCACATAACGGCTCGATCAACACGATCTACATGTGCGACGCCTGCGAGGCCGCGGGGTTCATGTTCACGAGCGTCCTCGACGCAATTCAGGGCGACGGCTTCAACCCGCTGTGGCGCGAGGTCCAGATCACCTTCAACGCCGGCCACGCCCCGCGGCAACTGTTCTCCGACAACGAAGTCGCCGATGCAGCGGCGGCCGGTGAGATCACGCTCGCGCCAACCGACGAGGTGTACCGCTGCTCGGTGATCGGCCCGAACAAGTAGCCATCGACGGCGGAGCATGAGAAGCCTCACTCGCGCCATATTGGGCCGGGCGGCTGGGTAAGCAGACGTTGCGCGCGCAACAACTGAGTGCTCGCGGGGGATACATGCGGTGCAAAATCGCTGGCGATCGCGTAAAGATTGTGGGCAAGGCACGCCTGTACCTGCAAGGCACAATCGCACTGTAAAGCTGTCGTCATCCGACGGAAGAGGTCGTCATGACCGACGCGCTACCCCGCAACGCCGTGCTCCTCGTGGTGGATGTGCAGAGCGGCTTCGATCGCTTCAACGAGGAGCTGCACCGCAACAATCCGGCGCTCGAGGCCAACATCGCCCGATTGCAGCGGGCCTGGCGCAGCACCGGGCGGCCCCTGATCCACGTCCAGCATCTCTCACGGCTTCCGGACTCTCCGCTGCGTCCACACCAGCGGGGCTGCGAGATTAAGGACGAAGTGCGGCCGCTCCCGGGCGAGCGGGTGATACAGAAGTCGGTGAACAGCGCGTTCATCGGCACGGAGCTAGAAGCGGAGCTGCGACACCTAGGGTACACGACGCTGGTGATCGCCGGCATGCAGACGAACCTGTGCGTGTCGACCACCGCGCGCATGGCCGGTAATCTCGGGTTCAAGACGTATGTGGTCTCCGACGCCACTGCGACGTTCGACAACGTGGGCCCGGACGGCACGCGGTATGGCGCCGAGCTGCTGCACAACGTGGCGCTCGCCGACCTGCACGGCGAGTTCGCCACGGTCGTGGACACGGCGACGATCTTACAAGGCCTAGGAGACGGCGCCTGAGCGCGCGTCGGAGTATCAAACTCTGCGGCGTCTGGCTCTGCGTCGGGACCCAGGCAGCGGCGGCGCAAGCCCCGCCCGAAGCGCCGGTCCCTGAGCTCGAGTACGTGGCAGTCGCGGGATTCTTCCAATTGCCTCCGGGCGAGAACTTCGTGGAGCCAGCTGGCATCGCGGTGAATTCCAAGGGGCACATCTACGTGTTCCATCGCGGCAGACATCCGCTGATGGAATTTGACGCCTCCGGCAAGTTCCTCCGCAGTATCGCAGATGAGTTGTTCGTGACGGCGCACATGGTCCACGTGGATACGGAAGACAACATCTGGACCACGGACGTCGGCGCACACGTGGTGCTGAAACTCAGCCCGGAAGGACGCGTTCTGCTGGCCCTCGGGCGAATGCGTATCCCGGGAGATGATGTCCTGCACTTCAATCAACCCACGGATGTCGCGTTCGACCGCGACGGCAACATCTACGTCACGGATGGATACGGGAATTCCCGCGTTCTCAAGTTTGACAAGTATGGGAATCCCGTGCTCGGGTGGGGGATGAAAGGCACTGGTCCGGGCCAGTTTGATACGCCCCACACGATCGCGATTGACGGCGATCTCGTCTATGTGGGCGACCGGGAGAACGCGCGAATCCAGATCTTCGACCTCAACGGACGGTTTCTCCGAGAATGGCGACTCGGCCATCCCTTCAGTCTGGTTGTCACTCCCGATCACTTTGTGTACATGGCCGATGCGATCGCGAGCCGCATTCTCAAAATCGACCGCGACGGCAAGGTCGTGGGCGCGTTGCGCGGCCCGGCACCAGGGCAGGGACCGCATTTCGATCCCCACGAAATCGCCATGGGGAAGGACGGAGCGATCTTCACGGCGGAGGTGCTCGGCTGGCGCGCTCAGAAGTTCCGCTTGCAGCGCTGAGCGAGGGCCGGGAGACGACCTCATGGAGACGTCCGATTTCCACGACCTTTTCGCTTATGATGACTGGGCCAACCGTGAGATGCTGGGGTCCATTAAGTCACGGGAGATTCTCCCACCGCGCGCGCTCAAACTGATGGCCCACATCATCAGTGCCCAATTCCTGTGGCGTTCCCGCTTACAGCTGACCTATCCTCCGCGATCCATAGCGTGATCGGCCCGCGCACCCCGAGGGTTCTGTAGGAGGCTATCATCCGGAGTACGTTCGCAATGCGCAGAGTTTCCGCGCGCCTCACGCTCGCGGCGGTCGGAGCCGCCTGCTCCGGTCCGACCGCGCCCGGGCGCGCCAGCGCACTCCTCTACGTCGCCAACTACACTGGTAGCATTACGGTCTATTCGGCGAACGCCACGGGAAATGCCATGCCCACCGCCGCGATCGCGGGCAACAACACTGGCCTGAACTTCCCATATGGCATCGCCCGGGATACCGCCGGCCGACTCTACGTCACCAATCTCGGCGCCTCTCCCGAAGCGGTAACCGTCTACGGGGCGGATGCCACCGGGAACGCTGCCCCAATCGCGACGATTGCGGGCAGTAACACGGGACTGCACGACGCTGAGGGCGGCATCCCTGTGGATGCCGCCGGCCGGCTCTACGTCCCAAATATCGGCAGCACCGATAGCGGTGACACTATCACGGTGTATGCGTCGGGAGCGGGCGGGAATGTCACGCCGACGGCAACGATCGCGGGCACGAACACGGGGTTGAGCGCCCCGTTCGGCGTCGCGCTGGATGCTGCAGGCCAGGTGTATGTCGCCAACGCCGGCCGCAGCGGCAACGGCAGCATCACGGTCTATACGCCGGGCGCGACTGGGAACGTTACTCCCACGGCCACCATCGCGGGCGGCAACACCGGGCTGACCTCGCCGTTGAGCATCGCCCTGGACGCCGCGGGCCAGCTCTATGTCATGAATGTCACCATCGTGAGCAACGTCGCCTACTATAAGGTCACGGTCTACGCGGCCGGGGCGACCGGCAACATCGCCCCAATCAGACTGATCGGGGGCGGCAACACGGGACTGTCCAGCCCGCTCGGCATGGCGGTGGACGCTGTAGGCCGACTCTACGTGGCAAACCAGGGCAACAGTAGCATCACTGTCTACGCGCCCGACGCGACCGGGAACGCGGCCCCAATGGCGACGATCGCTGGTAACAGCACTGGGCTGTCCGGCCCGGCCCACATCACATTCTAAGAGGCCCGGCGCGTGATCCGCCGGATCTTGCGGATGTGTCTCGCGACCCGTGAATGTTGTACCTGATAGAGATCCCACGCGAGTTGCAGGTTGAGCTAGAACTGCGTCGCCCGGAGCAGCGCTCCACCCCATACCACCGCAATGAGTACCACGAGCCCGCACAGGCCACCTAGCACGGGCCGCAGGCGCCGCGCCGCCGGCCGACGTGCCAGCGGGAGCGCCGCAAGGGGCGCCAGCGCGGCGAGCGCGACCAGCACCAGTGGAGCGACTTGCCATAGCTCCCCTGGCACCACCCAGACCGCGCTCGGCACGTACGGCAGCACCGCGTCGCGCGCGCGGGCGAGCTGCCAAAAATATGCCCCGCTCGCTGCCCACCCCCACAGCAACGCCGTGAGGAGAACCGCATCGAGGCGGGCGGCTCGTGTCGTGTCTATGGGCGCGGCGCCTGCACCCATTGTCGCAGCGCGTCCACGAGCCGGGAGTCCGCTCCCACCTGGTTGATGCAGTTGATGATGGACCCGTCGAGCGACGCTTTCACCATGCCCATCCCCCCGATGAGCGCCTTGGAGCGCTGGTCGGCCCCGTTGTAGACATCGGAATAGATGAGCCGCCCAGTGGCCCGGTCCACGAAATCGAGCTTGATCTGCACTTTCGATGACGCCCCGACCTCGAAGAGCCCGGCGTTCCGGTTCGCTTCCATACCGAGCAGCTGGAGATCGATGCGAACTTGCCCGCTGTCCCCCGGCACCCAGGTGTGGCCAGCCCGCTCGACAAGGATCTGTACGCCCTCGAACAGCGCCTCGGACGCGGGTCGCTGGCCGAACAGGTTGTACGTGTGTACGCCCTGCTTAAAGGTGGCCAGCATGGTCGTGTCGCCGCGCTTGTCGGCGTAGCCGCCGCGGGCGAAGCTCACCGCCGGACGCACGCTCGTGAGCACGGACTCCTTCACGCCCGTGGGATAATCCGGCCGGAGCTCGACGTCCACGTGGTGGGTACAGGCGGCCAGCGCGCCCAGGGCCAGGATGGCGAAGGCTCGGTTCATGGACTACTCCTTCCTGCCGAGGCGCAAGAAGGCCGACGGGTGGACCACGCCCGCCGAGCCGGGAGTGGCGACGGAGGGCGGCCGCGTGGTCGCGCGGAGTCGCGTCGTCGCGAGCGACGCTCGCGCGGGGAATGTGACCGCCGCTCGGAGGCGTGTCAAACGAGTCGCGAATCGAGAAAGCACAGCCAGCCCCAGGCCAGGGCGCGACACCTCTCGATTTCTCCGGCCTTCTTCCGCTCTCACCCATGGGGAAGAGAGTACGACAGCACATCGCGTCAGCCACGACATTATGGCTCCATCTTCCACGAACAGGCCCAGCAGGAATCGAACCTGCAACCCCGGTTTTGGAGCACACTCCTGACAACGCCGGCGTTGCAGCGTTTGTTGGTTTTCGAGGACTTAGCTCTGAGCGATCAACGCCGGCGTCCCTAGACAACGCCGGCGTTGGCACTGTTCCTGACACCGAACCGGACGCCGAGTCGCCTCGGCGCTCGTACTCGGCGGCGACGACGTGAACTCGCCGGGCACGAAGCACAAGCAGGTCTGGTTCTACTAACACCCGCTGCGCCAGGAGCCAGCGCACCTTCCGTGCGCCCCACCGATAGCGCCGCTGCAAGCCGCGGATCTGCTCGACCACCGCTGCCGGCGTCGCGTGCGGGCAGCTGTACGGCCGGTGCGAGCGATCGACGAGCCCCGCCGGGCCCACCTTCGCGTAGCGGTCGAGCCACTTGTAACCGGTCTTCCGGCTCACCTGGTAGCGTCGGCACACTTCGGCGACCGACCAGCCCGGACGATGCACATCCTGCACGAAGCGCAGACGCACATCCATGAGCGACCTCTCTTCCCACGCCATGGCACCTCCTGGAGGAGGCACCTAGGTTAGAGAGTGTCACCCATCAGCTGATAACAACGTGTTACCTATCAGGTGCGAATGTACCGTCAGCCGCCTAACAAGCGCTTGAAGCTGACGGGCGGCGATCGCTCTAATGGAGTCAGAGAGTTGTGCCTTGGGCGGGCACGGACCAGCGTCCGACATCCTTGCGCCGGCGGGCGAGTCGCCCGCAGCTTAAGCGCGATCCGTTAGGCGGCAGCGCCATTCGCCAGATCTCGCCGGTGCGGTGAGCCCGGTGCAGGTCACAGCTGCCGGGCGCACAAGCCGGAAGGTGCGCAAGTACCGGCGCTGCGAGCTAGGTCCAATCCGCCTGGACATGAGGCCACTTGCGCATACCCCGCTTACCAAGCCAGCTGCAGCTCATCTACGCGTTGGGTGCCATTCTATTCGGGTACTCCGTGCTGATCGGGGCGGTGCAAGTTCCCGAAACAACCTTGCGTTTGGTGATCATGGTATGGCTCATGCCAATCGCGATCCTCTTCTGGATTCAGACAGAGGGTGCCGACAGTATCAACAAGGAGCTGAAGTGGGTCTTTATCCTGTTCGGCCCCCTGGTGGTTCCGTACTACCTGCTTCGCACACGCCGCCGGCGCCCCTTCCCAAGCACAGCATTGGTTGCCCTCGCGCTCCTGGCTCCGTACCTCGGATACCTGGCGGGCAGTCTGGCTCCTGGTTTCGGCGTCGTACCTCGTTACTACCGGCTCACGAAAGACGGGCCGTTCGAAAGATTGACGCCAGAACTGGGCAGGCGCCTTGTTCATCGAGACGCTACGAGCGTGTGTGGCCTTATCGCTGCCGAAGTCGCCGCGGGCCGAGGGATCCCCAGGGACGCCGACAAACTATACGAGAGGTGGCGGCGCTCCCACCCACAGAAGCCTGTGCCACTAGACCCGTTCACAGCCAACTCGTATTGGTACTTTCGTGGCGCCACAACCTACGGACTCAAGAGCGTCGGACCCGACGGCAGAGTGGACACCGATGACGACATCATTTACAAATGCTCTGCGTCCGTCCCTATCCGTGGCGACTCGGACTGAGAATCGCAGCTCGCGTCCAGCAGTGGGGAGGAGCCGAGTAGGCCAATGCGATTGTCCACAGGGCGCATTAGGCGGCGTGAACCGTTCAGATGATGGGTAACGGTCTGTTATCAGCTGACGGGCAACACTTTCCCTTTGTGGTTCCCGCCTTCGCGGCGGGCCGCGCGGCCCAGAGGAACGACGACCCTTGTGAGATCTCGGATCTCGCGGGCTGCCCGACGAACTGCTGCGGCGCGTGGGCGCGCGTCGCTCAGGTGCGAGAGCGGTGCACTCCTCGCCAGGCGTTGAGCCGTGCGGGTTCGTCGTCTGGTGCTCGTCCTGGCACTCGCACGAGGCTTCTTGTTATGCTAACAGGCGCGGCAGGAATCGAACCTGCAACCCCCGGCTTTGGAGCGCACGCCCAGCAACGCCGGCGTTGCTGGACAACGCCGGCGTTGGCACTATTCCTGGCGCTGAGGAGGACCTCCCGGGTGGATCCGATCAGAGATTCCCTCGCTGCCTTTAGGCGGCTCGCCCGTCTCACGTTGAGCGTCACGCGACACAGTAAGCTTCTGGGGATGCGATAGACTCGTCAGGTCTAATACTTGCTGGGCCGCAGGCGGTACCATGGGACTATTCTCCAGAATCCGGGCGCTCTTCAAACGCGGACCCAGCGATTCCGTTGCCCCTCGGTGGACTCGTGCTTCGCAGCCCCTCTTCGCGATCGACCCAGATCTCCCGATCGAGCGTTGCATCGTCGACAATCGTGTCTTCCTTCTCGGTCTGGACCAGCTCTACCGGGAGGCGATGAAGGAGCATGAGCGCGTCGAACTCCTCGGCTGCGCGCAAACAGTCGCCGCGGCACTTGGCATCGGGCCCGCCGACGTCCCCGTGGAGGGATACTACGCCGGCGATCAGTCTTTGACCGAGTACTTCCGGCTCATGCGGGCCCTTCAAGAAGTTGAAGAGGCGCGCACTCCCGACGTTGCCACGCTACCTGCATTCGAGCGACTTCGCGATGTCGCCTCTGCGCCGTTGTATGGGCGGCCGGTATGGGAGGGCAAGCTGCTGCCGGTCGGACGTGACGCCCTATCGCAGGCCCTAGTGGACACCCGGCCTAATTGGACCATAGCACAGCTCACGGCGGTGGCGTACGCCGCGGCACGGGAAACCGACGACATCTCGCTCGTCGCCCTCGCTGCCCGCGCGCAGGATCCAGTCGTGCTCGCCGCGCTGCGTGAATCGGTGGTCCTGTATGCACAGTGGCTTGTTCTCGGGTTGCCGCCGCGCAGGGAGTTCATCTGGCAGGTTGACGAGGAGGTGGCAAAGCAAGCACGGCGGTTCGTCGATGCCTTCAATGCCCTGTTCGACAACGAACTACCGCCGCCGATGCCGGAGCAGGCCGAACAGTATTGGGTTGCCTACGACAATGTCAGGATCCTCGGTCGTTGTGTGCGGCTTGGGGCAAACGACACCGAATCGCTCTATTATCACTGGGGCATCTGTCGCGACCCCGATCAGCGATTGACGGTGCAGGAGTTCTGGCACCCCGAAGTCTGGACGACGGAGCGATATCGCCGGACACTAGAACTTCATGGCCGGTGCCCTCACATATGAACCCGCTGGGCACGCACCGTTGGACCGAGAGCATGCCCAGTATTCCCGGGCGGGGTCGCTTCAAGGCGCCTCCGCGACGACCGAGGAGCCACCAGAAGAACGAACGGCGATCTCATTGGAAGCTGAACAGTGAGCGGGAGTCGAGCGCTGGTCTGGCACTATGGCTGGCACTGCTTGAACTCGACCCGGCGAACTCAGTCGGTCGTGGCGACGCAACTCGCTACGACGCTTGATCTTCTCACAGGCCCGGCAGGAATCGAACCTGCAACCCCCGGTTTTGGAGACCGGTGCTCTACCAATTGAGCTACGGACCTAGGAATGGCTCCGGTCTGAAGTTAGCAAATCCGCGTCAGCGGGGGCAGG
>Ga0137380_10006533_pt1 | contig 10404 bp, 7 predicted proteins | sample SagtaG_17_FD_104809 | JGI IMG/M metagenome (GOLD analysis project Ga0137380, IMG submission 104809) | Vadose zone soil microbial communities from Sagehorn Ranch, Mendocino, California, USA - Sage2_L_100_16 metaG | ecosystem: Environmental > Terrestrial > Soil > Vadose zone | place: USA... | reverse complement strand
CGCGAGCGAAAAATCATTTCCGTGTCCGACAACACATTTGCCACCCCATGGATCCAACGCCCAATCGAGACGGGTTTCGACATCGTCGCACATTCGGCAACGAAATACTTGAACGGACATTCCGATCTGGTGGGCGGCGTTGTTGTCGTTGGCGAAAACAAAGAACTCGCTGATCAAATCGCATTCTTGCAAAATTCGGTCGGCGCAATTGCTGGCGCGTTCGATAGTTTTCTCGTTTTACGCAGTTTGAAAACGCTGGCGCTTCGAATGGAGCGGCATTGCGCAAACGCGCTGGAAATTGCGCATTGGCTCGAGGAACAGACCGAGATCAAATCAGTGCATTACCCCGGCCTCAAGTCGCATCCGCAGCACGATCTGGCCCGACAACAGATGCGCGGGTTCGGCGGCATGGTCACGATCGTTTTGAAGACGGACCTCGCCGGAACGCGACGTTTTCTCGAGAACACGGAATTGTTTGCGTTGGCAGAAAGCTTGGGCGGCGTGGAAAGCCTCATCAATCATCCCGCGCTTATGACGCATGCCTCTGTTCCGAAGGAAAAACGAGAGGCGCTGGGCGTTACCGATTCACTCGTCAGGCTCTCGGTGGGCGTGGAAGATGTGCGCGACTTGATTGACGATTTAAAGTTCGCCCTCGAAGCCATCTAGTAGCACGGCCGTCTCGGCTGTGCGGGGGCAGGCATCTTCCCTGCCGAGTCAGACAGCCACCAGGCGAGACGCCCGTTGGCCCCACAGGCAAGATGCCTGTGCTACTATACCTGCAATGGGCAACACATTTGGCCACCTCTTTCGCGTCACAACCTTCGGTGAATCGCACGGCGGCGGCATCGGGGTGGTGATCGATGGTTGCCCTCCGCGTATCGCAATCTCGGAAGCGGACATTCAGCGCGAGCTGGATCGCCGTCGTCCGGGTCAAAGCAAACTCACGACGCAGCGGAAAGAGGAAGACCAGTGCGAGATTTTGTCCGGCATTTTTGAAGGGAAGACGATCGGCACTCCCATTGCAATCGCGGTTCGGAACAAAGACGCGCGGCCTGAAGATTACAGCGAGATCGCGGCCAAATTTCGGCCGTCACATGCCGACTACACTTACGAGGCCAAATACGGAATCCGAAACTGGCAGGGTGGTGGCCGCGCGTCTGCGCGCGAAACCGTCGGTCGCGTCGCGGCAGGTGCGGTTGCGAAAAAGGTGTTGTCCACCTTCTACCCGGATTTTGAGATCGTCACCTACGTAGCGCAAATTCACGACATCGTTGCGAAAATTAATCGCTCCACTGTAAAGATGAAGGACGTGGAGAAAAATATCGTTCGCTGTCCAGACGTCGCGGAAGCGAAAAGAATGATATCGCTCATCGAGCAAGTTCGCGATGAAGGTGATTCGATCGGCGGTGTGATTGAGTGCGTTGCACGCGGTCTCGCAGCCGGAATCGGCGAACCTGTTTTTGATAAGCTCGAAGCAGACCTGGCGAAAGCGATGCTGAGCATACCGGCAACGAAAGGTTTCGAGATCGGCTCCGGATTTGCAGCAACGCGAATGCGCGGCTCACAGCACAATGATCCATTTGAAATGCGTGGCCAAAAAATTCGCACAGCAACAAACAACTCCGGAGGCGTGCAAGGCGGCATCAGCAACGGCGAAGACATTTATTTTCGTGTGGCATTCAAGCCGCCGGCGACGATCGCGTTTCAGCAGAAAACCGTCACGAGTTCCAAACAGGACAGTGAGCTCGCCGCGCGGGGACGCCATGATCCGTGCGTGCTTCCTCGCGCAGTCCCAATAGTTGAAGCGATGGCGGCGCTCGTCCTTTGCGATCATGCGCTGCGGCATCATGCTATCGGCGGCCGATTGGAGTGACGTCTGAACCGCAAGCGGTCAGTGGTTCGCTGCTTTGGCAGGTTGTCTTTCTTTCTTTTGCGGTGGTGCTGATCTTGTTCGAGGTGGTGCGTGGGTGGCGACTGGGTTTGCTTCGTCAATTGATCCGGCTGGTTGCGCTCGTCGCTGCGTATACTGCTGCGTTTTTCGGCGGCAGTCTGCTAGTTCCGCTTGTGCGACCCCTTTTCAAAATGCCTGACTTGGTACTGTCGGCTTTGGGAGGCGCGGCGCTCGCGTTTATCGCCTATGGCACGTTGAGCGGAATCGGAGCTGTTTTGTTCAAGCGAACGAGCGAGCAGGATTCCCGAACTGTCCAACTCATTTACGGAATTTCGGGTGCAATTGTCGGCCTTTTTTTCGGCTTGTTCGCTCTTTGGCTGATCGTGGTGAGCGTGCGCGCCGTTGGCGCGGTGGCAGACGCCCAGGTTCGCGCCCGATCAACAAACGTACACACGGATCCGGATGCGACGTCACATGCCCTGGAAGTTCGGCGGCGCTTTCTCGGAGATGGGAATGAGCAATCTGCCCCGTTTGCCGTGTCACTGGCGCGGCTAAAAAATTCGCTGGAACTCGGTCGACTCGGAAACGCGATCAAGCAGACTGACCCGGTTTCACAAAAAAATTATGACACGCTCACGAAGGTAGCTGCGGTATTTTCCGATCCGGAACGCGCGCGGAGATTTCTCTCGGTTCCCGGTGCGCGCGAGATCAGCGAAAACCCGAAAATTGTTGCTTTACGGGATGACCCGGAGATCTCCGAAATGATTGCGCAGAGACGTTTCCTTGATCTTCTCCAGGCTCAACGCATCATCGACGCCGCAAACGATCCCGTCCTCGCGAATCGCATCAAAAAATTCGATCTGCAACGCGCGCTCGATTACGCGCTGCAGCGCAATAACCACGAATAGACACGAATGAACACTGATCAGGCGCAGGCGTTGCACACTTCTCCTTATTCGTGTCGATTCGTGTTCATTCGTGGTTAAATCCTGTGTGGCCATGAACTACATCGCAACGATCGGCTTGGAAGTACACGTCCAGCTCAAGACGCGCTCGAAAATGTTTTGCGCTTCGCCGGTTGAGTTTGGAGTGGAGCCAAATACGCACACGTGTCCAGTCTGCCTCGGTATGCCCGGCGCCTTGCCGGTGATGAATCATGACGCGTTGCGCATGACGGTGCTCACCGGATTGATGCTCGGATGCGACATCGCGCCAATCTCGAAATTCGATCGTAAAAACTATTTCTATCCGGACATGCCGAAGAATTACCAGATTTCGCAGTACGACCTGCCGCTTTGCACGAATGGCAGCGTCCCATTGCACAATCTCGCCTATCCGAAAGACGCACAGAAGAACATCGCGACGCCCGACAAGGAAGTGCATCTCGTGCGCATCCACCTTGAGGAAGACGTTGCGAAGAGTTTCCATTTTGAAAACAGCACTGGCATCGATTTCAATCGCGCCGGCACGCCGTTGATGGAGATCGTCACCCAACCGGAAATCAATTCGCCGGAGGAAGCGTTCGCGTTTCTAACTGCGCTGAAGCAAATCCTGATCTACGGAGCGGTAAGCGACGCCGACATGGAAAAAGGGCAGCTGCGTTGCGACTGCAATGTTTCGGTTCGGCCGGAACACAAAAGCGCACTCGGCGCGAAGATCGAGATCAAAAACATGAACTCGATCAGCGGCGTGCGGCGTGCGCTTGCTCATGAGATTCAGCGTCAAATCACATTGCTCGAGAGCGGCGAACAACTCGAGCAGGAGACGCGCGGCTGGGATGATGTCGCGGGCGCAACGTTCCTCATGCGTACGAAGGAGTTCGCGCACGACTATCGCTACTTTCCTGATCCTGATCTTCCGCCGGTGAAAACCGACGTGCTAGTAGCGGAGATGCGCGAACGTGTGCCGGAGTTGCCAAAGGCGAAACGCGCGCGTTTCGTCGAGCAATATCAGATGAGCACGTACGACGCTGCTGTGCTGGCCAACGATCTGGAGCTGACGAGATATTTTGAAGCGGCTGCCAAAGACGCAAAAAAGCCGAAGAATATCGCAAACTGGATTCTGAACGATTTGCAGAACGCCCTCGGTGGTGCTGGTAAAGCGATTCATGATTGTCCCATTCCGCCGGAGGCGCTTGATGAGTTGGTCAATCTGATCGACAGCGGAAAAATCAGCGGCAAGCAAGCCAAGGAAGTATTCGCGGAGATGTTTGTCAGCGGCAAACGCGCAGCCGCGATTGTGCAAGAAAAAGGGATCGAGCAACTGAGCGATGTCAGTGCGATCGAAGCGGTCTGCGACGAAGTGATTGCGGCGAATACAAAACCGGTCGCGGATTTTAGAGCAGGGAACGTTGCGTCGCTGAATTTTCTCAAGGGACAGGTGATCAAGTTTTCGAAGGGAAAAGCCAATCCGCAGATTGTCGGAGAAATTTTGGAAAAGAAATTGAAAGCGTAGGGACGCCCCGCCGCGGCGTCCGGTCGGCGCAGCGCGCCGACCCTACCAATGAAAATCTTAATTGCTCCCGATAAATTCAAAGGCACGCTGGACGCGCGGGAGGTCGCGCAAAACATCGCGAAAGGATTGCGCGATGTGCTGTCTGACGCTGATATCGAGATTATCCCGATGGCCGACGGCGGGGAGGGAACTGCGGAAGCGATTTGCGACGCGCGTGGCTGCAGCTGGGTCCAATGCAAGGCGCACGATCCGCTCGGCCGCGAGATCTACGCGCGCTACGGATGGATCGACCGGGAAAAACTTGCGGTAACGGAGATGAGCGAAGCCGCTGGCATGCGGCGGCTTTCCGAAAGTGAACGCGATCCAATTCGTGCGACTACGTTCGGTGTGGGCGAAATGCTTTTGGATGCGACCAAACGCGGTGCGAACGAAATCGTTATCGGTCTGGGTGGCAGCGCGACAAACGATGGCGGTTTCGGCATGGCGCGAGCTTTGGGATTTCGGTTCTTGGGGGCCGGAGATAGGGAGATTAAACGAGTCGTCGAGCTTGCATTGCTGGAACGAATTCAGCGACCGAAGGGACGAGAGGAACTAAAGCGACGGCGCATCATCGCGGCGGTCGACGTGAAAAATCCGTTGCTGGGCGAAAATGGCGCGACACAAGTGTTTGGTCCGCAGAAAGGCGCCAGTAAAAGCGACCTGGACAATTTAGAACGCGCGCTGACGAGGCTCGCGGGCGTCGTGGCCACAGAATTCGGGTTCGACTATCGGGACGAAGCGGGTGCGGGCGCCGCAGGCGGTCTCGGCTTCGGACTGCTGAGTTTTTGCGACGCGACAATCCGGCCGGGATTCCAAGTTGTCGCAGAAGCAGTCGGGCTTGAGTTGAAGATGAAAGACGTAGACGTGGTGATTACGGGTGAGGGGAGTCTGGATCGGCAGACACTGGAAGGGAAAACGCCGGTTGGCGTGGCGCGGCTGGCACGAAAATTTGGAAAGCCAGTGTTCGCGTTCGTCGGCCGCGCGGCCAAAGATCCAGAAGTCCTCAATATCTTCGAAGGCATTTACGAAAACGCGCGCCCGGGAATGAGCGAGAAAGAAAACATGAAACGCGCGGCGGAACTTTTGCGCGAGAACGCGCGCGAGTTAGCAGAGACATTTGGCGTTGGGCTATGACGCGACCGTTGCTGGGACCTAATCGACCGCTTTCGTGAAATGCCCTTTCAAGGCGATTTCTTCGCGTTTCGCGGATCGTCGGCGGGGTTCACGTAATTGATCTGCCACGGACCGATCCCGTGAAGCTGGATAATCGTCGCGCCGTCAAACCAAGCCGTATGCTTCATCCCCGCAGGCCAGAAGGCGTACGTGCCAGCGTTCAGGGTTTTTGCCGCGCTCCGATCCAGATTGTCGCCCATCGCCAGGAGCATCGTTCCGGAAATCACTGTCACACGTTCAGTTTTTGGGTGGGTATGCGGCGCAATGTGATAACCATTTGGTGCCTGAAGTCGCATTACGAACGGGCCTTCTTTTGTGGGATCACCTTCGAGCACAGCCATCTTCGCACCCGCTGGCAATGATGGCGGTCCGGGTTTCCATTCTATCGTGTCCGGAGCGTAGAATCCTTCCGAAGAGGGAGCAGTTTCTGCCGAAGCATGTCCGGCTAATCGCATCAGAGATAACCCCAAGCACAAAGCCGTAATCAATGTCGGTGTGATAAAAATTTTCATGCAGAATTGTTGCTAGAAAAATTCGCGGTACTGCTTTGCTGTTTCGACATAGCTCCATGCCCAGCGGGCGATGTCGTTTTGCTCATCCAGCGTCAGTTGCCTGCGAATTTTTGCGGGTGACCCAAGCACGAGTGAGCCGGGCGGGATTTTCATTCCCATCGTGACAATCGCGTTTGCGCCGATGATGGAACGCGCGCCAACTTCGACGTCGTCGAGAATGATTGCGCCCATACCGATGAGCACTTCATTGTCGATTTTACACGCGTGAACGACTGCTGTGTGCCCGATCGTGACCAATTCACCTACGCTTGTTGGGTAACCAGTGTCAACGTGGACGACAGCGTTGTCCTGAACGTTCGAACGCGGGCCGATGATGATGCGATTGATATCACCGCGCAGGACCGCCCCGTACCAGACGCTTGATTCTTCTTCGAGAACTACGTCGCCCAGCACAGTCGCGCCAGGAACAACCCACGCGCTCGAATGGATGGTCGGTCCTTGTTGCAGTCGCGGGACGATGCCGTCGTGTCCGGTCGGCAGTGAATCTGGTTCGATATGCATTCGCGATGAGTGCCAAGATGGAACGCGCAGCGCGCCTTCGCAAGGCTACTGGCGCGCTCGCTTTATGGAGCCTCGTCACCCTCTGCCGCAATCGGGATTTTCTTATCCTCGGACTTGGGCGATTATACGCGTCAAATGCCCGAGCTTCCTCTGGAACAAGTTACGCCTTTCGTTTTTTCCGATCCGACGGGTAAACGCTGGCCGCGGCTGCGCCTGATTCTGCTGATCGGCGGCGTGCTGTTCTTTCTCGGCACGGTTCTGTTTGTGCAAACCCTTTTTGTCGCGCCGAAGATGAACGTGCCGTTTTCGCTGCGCCAGTTGAAGGGCCAGTTGAAAGCGCTGCAAAAAGAAAATCCGGCCGGCCAATTGTCTCCAGCTTCGCTGCTTTGGCAGAAATTTAGCGCGGCCCGACAGGCGGCGAAAAAGCTCGCTGGCGCAGGGCCCATTCCTTCACCACGGCCTCGAAAGAAGCCGCCCGAGAACGAAGTGCGCCTCGCATTTTACATCAATGGCGATCCATACAGCTACGCCTCACTTCAGGAACACGCGTCGCAGATTACGCATCTGTGCCCGGAATGGATGACCGTGATCAATGGCCTGGGCGAGCTGCAAATCGATGGCGACACCCGGCTACCGAAACTGACCGCCAGCAAGGGGATCGCTCTGATGCCGCTACTGACTAACCTCGTCGGGGACACCTGGCAACCGGAAGCGATCGAGAATCTGGCGCACGGAGCAGCGCAACGGCAGGATCGCTTCATCCAAAGCGTGCTGTCTGTCTTGCGCACCGCAAAAGCTTCAGGCGTAGTGATCGATTGGCAACAAATCGATCCCGTTTACAAAAAAGATGTCACCAAATTCATCGACAAGTTCGCCGACGCGTTACACGACGATAATAAGGAGCTTTGGCTCTGCGTTCAGCCAGGTCAGGAGCTCGATTACATTGATGTAGATGCTCTTGCTGACAATGTAGACCGTTTTGTGGCGATGTTGTTTGATGAAACATCGGAGACAGATCCGCCGGGGCCGCTGGCATCGCGCTCATGGTTTGAAGGTTGGGTGCACGTCCTGCTTGAAGATTCCGACACGAAGCAATGGATCATCGCCATCGGTAGCTACGGGTACGATTGGACGATCGGTGGCAAGAAGGCGGAGCTGATCGCCTTTGCAGAAGCGATGAGTCGCGCCAATGATGCCGAAATCAAGAGTGTAGGAGTAAGCGGACCGAGTTACAGTCCGTACTTTTATTTTCAGGATGAAGACAAGGAACACGCCGTCTGGTTTTTGGACGTCGTAACATTCCTGAACCAACTCCGCGCGGTCCGCGAACAGAAAGCCGGTGGGTTCGCCCTGTATCGGCTTGGCAGCGAAGACCCTGCGATTTGGGACGCATTAAGTGTTCCCCGGGATTTCAAGCTGGACAATCAAACGCGACAATCGCTCGAGCTCATTAAATCAACGGACACGATAGCCGATGTTGGCGACGGCGAGATCGTCACTGTTGACGAGGATCGCTCAGACGGGATGCGAAAGCTCGCTGTGGATGCAGACGGTTATCTCACGGCGAAGTACGTGAAGTTTGCGCAATTCCCCACGCTGTATCACCAGGGGGCTGGTGGCGAGCATCAGGTCGCAATCACCTTTGACGACGGTCCGGATCCGCGGTGGACGCCAAAGATCCTGGACATTCTCAAAGCGGCGAACGTAAAAGCCGCGTTTTTCCTGGTGGGTGTGAACGCGGAGCGTTACCCGGGGCTTGTTCGTCGAATTGTGAACGAGGGGCACGAGATCGGGAACCACACTTATTATCATCCGAACCTTGCGCTTTGCTGGCCGGAACACATTCGACTTGAGTTGAACGCCACCCAGTTGTTGCTCGGAACTTTAACGGGTCGCTCGACCACGTTGTTTCGCCCGCCTTACGCGTCTGACACCGGCCCGACGCAACTTAGCGAGCTGGCGCCGCTGAAAATTGCGGAAGACCTCAATTACCTCGTCGTCCTCGAGAACATCGATCCGCAAGATTGGGCAAAGCCCGGGGCGGACATCATCCTGCAACGGATCAAACAGCAAAGACACGATGGCAGCGTTATCTTGCTTCATGACGCGGGCGGAGATCGCTCGCAGACGGTGGAAGCGCTTCCGCGTATTTTGGATTGGCTGCATACGCGCGGCGATACAGTCGTGCCGTTGAGCACGCTGCTGGGAACGACACGCGACGCAGTGATGCCGCCCGTTCAAGCCGATGCGCAATCGCTCACCCGTCTGGTAAGCAGCACCGGGTTTCGCGTTTATCACAGCATCGAAGAATTCCTCTGGGCATTCATGATCGTGGCTACGGCGCTGGTGGTCGTTCGCACGCTGATTGTCATCTGGCTTGCGTATCGTTTTCGACGCGGACCGAAAGCAGATTTCGCGGAGCCGATCAGTGTGGTCATGGCCGCTTACAACGAAGAAAAAGTGATCGCGGAAACTTTGCGCACGCTTCTGGCCACAGATTACAAAGGCGAAATCGAAGTGGTCGTGGTGGACGACGGTTCGCGTGACCGGACTGCTGCGGAGATTGAGCGTGTCGCAGGGAGTGAGCCGCGTGTGCGCTTGTTGCGACAGGACAATCATGGGAAAGCGCGTGCTCTGCAACGCGGTCTGGCTACTGCTCGCAACGGCATCGTTATTTTCATCGATGCGGATACGCAATGTCAGCGCGATACGCTGCCGCGCTTGCTCGAGCCGTTCGCTGATGCTCGGATCGGCGCGGTATCAGGTCACGCGAAGGTCGGTAATCTGCGCACGTTCATCGCGCGTTGTCAGGCCTTGGAATACACCTGCGGTTTCAATTTGGATCGGCGGGCTTACAATCGCTGGAAATGCATCACCGTCGTACCGGGCGCGATCAGCGCCGTTCGCAAAGATGCGATCGATGAAGCGGGTGGGCTGAGTCTGCAAACGCTCGCTGAAGATACTGATCTGACGCTTTCGTTGCACAGATACCGACAGCGGATCGTTTATGTGCCCGACGCAATCGCGTGGACAGAAGCGCCGGAAACCGTGCGGACGCTTGCGCAACAACGTTCTCGCTGGGCCTACGGCACGCTGCAATGTCTCTGGAAACACCGCGACATGGTGTTCAACTGGAACTATCGCGCGCTTGGATGGTTCAGTTTGCCGAGCATTTGGTTTTTCCAAATCATTCTTGTGGCCGTTACGCCCATGGTGGATTTGTTCCTGATTGCATCGTTGCCATTCGGCGCGTGGCGGGCGGTGCTGCCATTCATTGTCACGTTCCTGGCGATGGACGTAATCCTCGCCACGCTTGCCTGCCTACTCGAGCGGGAGCCGGTCGTCTGGGCCTTGCGCATGTTGCCCATGCGTCTGATCTATCGCCCGATGCTCAGTTACTGCATCTGGAAAGCGATCCTGCGCGCGATCAAAGGCGCCTGGGTAAGCTGGGGCAAACTCGAGCGCACCGCCAGTGTGCCCGTGCGAGCGTGAGAGAAATGAACCAACCCGCGCTTTCGTTTTATCCGGAGTCCCGCCTGAGAGGACACCGAAATAGGCGACACAAACTTTCGTCGAATTGTAGTTAGATGTTGTGTCATTGAGCATCCATCGCAGAAGAATTCCGTTAGTCGTTGGAGGGTTGCATCTCATTATTGCGGGTTTGGTCCTTTTTGCCGGTTGGTTGCGATCTGACAGCGTCTTCCCCTTTTTTATCTTTTGCAGCTAGACTGGCCGATTTCGATCGCACTTTATTCGTTAGCGATGTGGATGTTT
>Ga0137380_10006529_pt1 | contig 10410 bp, 12 predicted proteins | sample SagtaG_17_FD_104809 | JGI IMG/M metagenome (GOLD analysis project Ga0137380, IMG submission 104809) | Vadose zone soil microbial communities from Sagehorn Ranch, Mendocino, California, USA - Sage2_L_100_16 metaG | ecosystem: Environmental > Terrestrial > Soil > Vadose zone | place: USA... | reverse complement strand
GCCGCCCGGCCACCTCCCCGCCCTGACCTGCGAGAACGCCGACACACAGCGGCGCGGAACGACACGCAACAACGCCCGCAGGCACCAGTTTGCTCCCCCAACGGACCCTGTTGGCCTATTCCCAGTGCGCCGACGGCCACCATGGTGCCGGCCTCGGCTGGCGGCGACGCTGCGGTGATTTCCTGGCTGTCCCGCAGTGGGATCGTGCGGTGAGGCCGGAAACCGGTATCCCTTTGGCGCGGACGGCCGGCTGCCGCACGGTGTGCCCGGCCCTGCGGTGCAAAATGCCCAGCCGTGCGGTGGAAACCTGCCCAGCCATGCGGCGCGAGAGCCACACTTTCATGATCACGGAACCTTTTCCAGGAATAGCCGGGAAAAGGTTCCGTGATCATGAAAGGGGCGGGCCGGCCGTGGGCCGCAGCCCTCAGCGCACGAGCCGGATAAGCTAACAGGATCCCAACGGGCTACCAAACCTACCCGGGCCAGCACTTCCCCTTCACCGCCGACCGGCAGCGCCGGCAGACCGAAGCCTGGCCCAAGCTAATGCGGGGACCGTGCTGGCGTGACTGAGGGGCGTTCGCCGTTGACGGTCAGTTCCACTTTTTCGGTGTAGAAGCACATGAGGCCGGCGATCCCTTCGGCTGCGGGGATCGGCGTCTCGTAGCTCCATACGAGGTTCTTGTGGACGTGGCCGCCCACAACGACCGACCAGTACGACGCTTGGCCCTTGAAGGGGCAGGTGGTCCGGCGCGCTGTGCGCTGGAGCAATTCAGTGCGCACATCATCGCGGGGGATGTAGTAGCGGGCCGGCAGTCCCGTCTCCTCCAGCACAACTGCCCGGTCGGATGCGGCCAGCTTTTCGCCGTCAACGCGGACCTCGACGTGGAGACCGGCAGGGGTGATCGTGATCTGATGCCCTGAAGCCATGTTCAGGGCAACCACCCGGCAGCGATGATGATTCCGGCACCGCAGCGACCTGACCGTTCGATCAGGTGGCTGATTCACGCGGGGCTGAGCGGACCGGCAAGGCCGAAGACCCGCTCCGCGTTGCCGTGCAGGAACAAGCTCGCTGCCTCGTCGTCGAGCTGGAGGTCTGCGAGGGCGGCCAGGCAGTCAGCGGCTGGCCAGGCAGGATGATTGGACCCGAAGAGCACCTTGCGCCTGCCATGACCGCGGAGGTAGTCGACGAGTTCGCGGGGGTAGCGGCTGGCCTTGTAGGCGGAGGTGTCGATATAGACGTTCGGGTACTTGGTGGCCAGCGAGATCATCTCCGCCGTCCATGGGTAGCCGATGTGGCCGCCCACGATGACCAGCTCGGGGAACTCAAGCGCGACGGTGTCCAGGTAGGGGATCGGCCGGCCCGGCTCGGAGGGGCAAAGCGGCCCGGTGTGGCCGACCTGAAGGCAGAACGGGACCCCCAGCTCGACGCATTCGGCGTACAGCGGGTAGTAGCGGCGGTCGCTGGGCGGCAGGTTCCAGAGCCACGGCAGCACGCGCAGCGCCCGGAAGCCGAGGTCGCGGATGCAGCGCCGCAGCTCCCGCACAGCATCCATCGGATGGGCGAGGTCCACGGCGGCGACACCAGCGAACCGGTCCGGGTGGCTGCTGGTGATCGCGGCGACGGAGTCGTTGGCAATGAGCGGCCCCTGCGGCCCCCACCACGCGCACAACATCCCGATCCGCACGCCCGCCGCGTCCATCGCCGCCACCGTCGCCTCGACCGGAACCTCGTCCCCGGCCAGCTGCCCGTGGCTCCAGTGCCGCAGGGAATCAAACATCGGGTCCTTCAAGAATTCCGCCGACGGGTGCTGCATCCAGGCGTCGATGATCACCGCTTCAGGACTCCGATAACCGCTCGGGCACGCACAACAGCCCAGGGAACCATGGCCAGGACCAGCTCCGGAAGGTACCGCCTACGCCGGGCGCACGTCTCACGGTAACGCCCAGGCCTGCGGTGCCTGCTGTGGCCTGAGCCGGTTGCCACGAGCGTGTGATCGTTGTGGTGGCGTACGCTTCCGGCCAGCGGCGGCACGGGCGCCGGCCCAGGTTCCGCATGGGAGAGATCATGGATTTGTTTGACCTGTCCGGGAAGACGGCCGTCGTCACCGGGGGCAGCCGCGGGATCGGGCTCATGATCGCGCGTGGCCTGCTGGAGGCCGGGGCCCGGGTGTACATCAGCTCGCGCAAGGCCGATGCCTGCGCCGCCGCCGAGCGGGAACTAACCCAGTACGGCAAGGTCGTTGCCGTCCCTGCCGACCTGTCGGCGGAGGCGGAATGCCTGCGGCTGGCGGGTGAGATCGGCCAGCGCGAACGTGCCCTGAACGTACTGGTCAACAACGCCGGTGCCACCTGGGGCGCGCCGATCGAGGAGTTCCCTGCAACTGCCTGGGATAAGGTAGTGGACCTCAACCTGAAGGCGCCGTTCTTCCTGACCCGGGCGTTTCTGCCGCTACTGGAGGCTGCCGGGACACTTGAAGACCCGGCGCGGGTCATCAACATCGGCAGCATCGACGGGCTCCGGGTGCCGCCGTTCCCGACGTACGCCTACTCGGCCAGCAAGGCTGGGCTGCACCACCTGACCCGGGTGCTCGCCCGCGAACTCGGCCCTCGGCGGATTACCGTCAACGCCGTCGCCCCCGGACCGTTTGAGTCCAAGATGATGGCCGCGACCCTCAAGACGTTCGGGGACGCGATCGCCGACGCGGCTCCGCTGAAGCGGATCGGCCGCCCCGACGACATGGCCGGCGTCGCGATCTACCTAGCCTCACGAGCGGGCGCCTACGTCACCGGCGCCGTTATCCCCGTTGACGGCGGCATCGGCACCACTGTCTAAACCAGTGCCTCTGCGCCCGACGAGCGGCTTGGATGGCACCCGTCCCACAATCGCCAGGCGTCGCCGGACCGCCTCGGGCCGGCCCGGCTGGCCGACGCCCGATTCTGCCGAATAATCGTGGATCAGTGCCACACGTGCGGCGCCACGCCGACTACAGCGTCTCACCGGGATCTCACAGGTGAAAAATAGGCGAAAAACAATCTGAGAAAGCGAAAATTATCCGGGGTTAGCGATTTTGATCATGGTGTTCGGTCCTGGTAGAACGCTTGCAGTCGCGTCCGCAAAAAGAGGCGCTTCGCTGGGAGGCCCGGTCTAGCCGGGGACTATTTTCGTGGAGCATTGGGGTCTGGTGAGCGGGCCCAGCGCTGCCAGTACGCGGCAACTTCGTCGCTGACGGCAGCGTAGTTTCGCTGATCATGAGCACCTCCGCCTGGCCGACCCGCCGCGGGCCTTCGTATGCGTGGATTTGCTCGCCGGCTTGCAGCCACTGCCAGGCCTCGGGAAAGAGCGGCACGAGGACCGCCCGCGCTGTCTGGCCGGGGTGCAGCTGGTCAGCGCCGAGACACAGCAGCGGCGCTCCGCTCTGCTCGCGGGGATGCTCTGTTCCGGGCAGGCCCCAGTTGGGCCGGTACCCGAACCGGGCACTGGTGATCGGGGTCCTGCGTCCTCCCTCCTCGGTGTGGAGCAGTCGCAGCCTCACCGCGACCAGCAGGCCGCGCACGTCAGGCATCACCATGGCGAGCCTGGTCGGAGAGGCGCAGCGATACCCGCAACTGCCCGTTGGGTGGCCGCGGCAGCACGATCTCGTGTACCCGGGTACCGACAGCGGCACTGGTCGGGGTTGCGCGCGATCGGGTCGTCGCCGACATGTCTGAGGTCAACGGTGGCGGTCTCGTCCCACTGGTCGAGAGCTACCTCCAGGCCTCATTTGCGGTGCGCGGCCACTACCCCGGTGACAGGCTGGCCGGGCGTTGCCCGCGCACCGCTGCGCAGCGCGCACGAGGCGGCCTCGTTGGGCCCGCCTGTATGCTTAGATTTTCGCCTCCCAATCTGGGTCAGCGGCGGTGACCGCCGGTCCATGACCGCCGGGCGGGGTGTTCGGGGTGACGAGGAAGAAGAACACATCGGCCGCGTCGGCGAACGGCCTCGGTGGGTCGTAGTAGTCCCGCCCGCCGAACTTGTGGCAGGTTCCGTCGTCGAGGGTGAGCCGGACCGCGAGGTCACCGGGGGCCGCGTTCGATGACCTCTGCGTCGGTGATCGGCCGGGGCAGTCCCACCCGGACATGGTCTCGCGTCCCGCGGGTGCGCAGCCGGTTTTCCTCCCTGCACCGCAGGTTCCGCTGGAACGCGACAATGGACGTCGATATACCCATGCCGACTTCCGGCCGGCCGGTCTGGTGACGTTCGGCCCTGCTGACACTCGCGCCGGCGCAGCACGATGGAGGTGAAAGCAAGCGAAAGATCAGAGGTGACAACCAGGCGGGCTGTGGTCGTCTACGAGTCGATGCACGGCAACACGCACCTGGTTGCCGACGCCATCGGAGCCGGGCTCAGAACCGCCTTCGATGTCAGTGTTATTCCCGTGTCAGAGGTTAGCCCGGGGGTTCTCGCCGATGCTGCCTTGGTAGTCGTCGGCGGGCCAACGCACGGGCACGGCATGAGCCGGGCAGCCACCCGCAAGTGGGCTGTCCAGGCCGCGGGGAAGCCGGTCAGCGACCTGAAGGTTGAGCCGGACGCGCTAGGTCCAGGGCTGCGTGAGTGGTTCGACTCGCTCGGCCGTTACTCGGTCAAGGCGGCCGCCTTCGATACCAGGCTGCACGGGCCTGCCGCGCTGACCGGCCGGGCATCCAAGGGGGTGACCCGTTTGCTCCGCGCGCACGGTTTCGACGTGGTCGCAGAGCCGGAGAGCTTCCTGGTGACGAAGCAGGATCGGCTCGAGCCGCAGGAGACCACCCGGGCGCGACTGGGGAACCAATCTGGCCGGGGGCATCGCGCCGAACTGAGCACGAGGCACCCGGAGCTGAGCACGAGGCGCGCGCCGGGATGGCGCTGGTGACCAGGTCCCGTTATCGCTATCAGCTTGGGCTCACCCGCGAAGCAAGCAGCGCGTCTGCGGCCATCGCGCGGATCCGCTCGCGGGCGCCCCAGTGGGATGATCCGATATCGCGGCGATTTTTCCAGCGTATGCATGGAAGAGTCGCCGCGGTAAGGGATCTTGCTGGCCGGCCAAGGTGGTGTCGATGGTGCTCGTCTGGATGGCTGACGCCGTGGATGTCAGGTCCCGGTGGGACGTGCTGGGGCCAGGCCGGTGAGTTCCTCGCTAAGCATCCACAGCCGCCGCGCTGCCGCGTTGTCACGGGCGGCGGCGGAGGGTTCGCGGCGCTGGCGCCGGACGTAGTAACCGCCCGTCTGGCCGGCCACGGCCGGGGAAGAGGCCAGGTAAACGATGGTGCCGGCGCCGCGTTGCGGTGACAGCATGAACGGCCGGCCAAGCGTCACACCGAGCCGCAGCAGCGGCCTGAGGTCGCGGCCGAACCTGGTCCGCACCATCCCTGGGTGCGCGCAGTTGGCGGTCACGTTGGCGCCGGCGAGCCTGCGGGCGAGCTCGGTGGTGAACAAGATGTTCGCCAGCTTGCTGTTGGCGTAGGCACGCCAGCTGTCCCAGCCGTGCTCCAGGTGCGGGTCATCGAGATCCAGGCGGGCCGCAGTGTGCGCATCGGAGGTGACCGTGACCACCCGGGCGGGCGCGGCCGCCGCCAGCTTGGCGAGCAGCAGATTGGTCAAAAGGAACGGCGCCAGATGGTTGACCGCGAAGACATGCTCGAAACCGTCCGGCGTGACCCGGCGCTGGCCAGCCATCAGCCCCGCGTTGTTAACAAGGACGTCGATACGGTCAACCGCGCTCAACCGGGCCCCAAGCTCCCGCACCTGGCCCATCGAGGCGAGATCGGCGATCTCCAGCCGCGGCGGTGACGTGCTCACCGCGGCGACCTCAGCGGCAGCCGCCTCACCCCGCCCCCGGTCGCGGCCGACCAGCACCACCTGCGCACCCAGCCTGGCCAGCGCCACGGCTGTCGCCCTGCCGATCCCTGAGGTCGCGCCCGTCACCACACAGGTCCTGCCATCCATGGCGGCATGCTAGCCCGCGCGAACGGAGGAAGACCTATCCCGCAGCCCTCAGCTGGCGCCCGAAAGCTCGATCAATGGCAGCCCTTCCGCGGCCAACGTCGTCTGCAGGGTTCATGCCGCCCTTCCATTCGATGCAGACCAGCGACGTCCGCTTCGGCATCGCGGCCAGGTCCAGCCCAGCGAACATCCTCTTCTGCCGAATGGTTCGTCCGAGTAACAACATGCACGTGTCCGCGCCGCCCGTCGCGGCTGCTGGTGTCAGAGTTCCGCAGGGACGGGTATCCACAGTTCGATCTGGTCGTGGCGCCGGTAGTACTCGACCAGGGGGCGATCAGGGTTGACAGTGGCCAGCGCAGCGAGCGCACTCACCGCCGGGCCGATGCGCTCATACAATCCCGGCGGCTGTCCGGCGATCCTGGTCCGCAGATACCAGCCACCCGCGAGCACGCCAGTATCGAGTCCAAGGCCGGCCGGGTCATCGCCTTCCTTGATGGGCGTACACGCCGCATAGGTTCCAGCGCTGGTGTCGACCATGGCGTACATCCGGCGACCACGCAGACCTACCAGGCCTTCGAAGCGCGGCCAGAGCTGCTGGATGGCGGGTAATTCATCGCGGCTGCGCGTCAGCATCACAGCCACATCAACCTTCAGGATCCGCGCCGGCCGCGAGTCAAGTGTGTCGGCTGCCACGAACGTCACCGTAGTCATCGCGATCGCCTCCCACCACGAGTCGTCGGCCCGGCCTGCGGAGGATGCCCTGACTAGACCCATTCACCCGCGATTGGCCCACCCGCCGGGACTGGCATAGCGTCGCGGCATGAGCCAGACGCTTCCGTTGTTCCCCCTTGGCACCGTGCTCTACCCGGGTGTCCCGCTGCCATTGCGCGTTTTCGAGCAGCGGTACCGGCAACTTGTCCGCGATTTGCTGGAGGGGCCAGCGCCACGGCGTTTCGGTGTCATCGCGATCCGCAAGGGCCGCGAAACCGGTGCCGGTGGAATCTCGGCACTGTACGAGATCGGCTGCACGGCGGCGCTGCGCCAGGTAAAGGAGCACGACGACGGCCGGTTCGATTTGGTCAGCGTCGGCACGCAACGGTTCCGGCTGGTGCAGGTTGACGACTCGCTGCCGTACCTGCGGGCCGAAGTGGACCAGCTCGCCGAGGACATCGGCGACGAGCCGGCCGCGCGGCTCGCAGCCCAGGCCGTGCAGGCGGGGTTCCGCGGCTATCTCGACGCGCTCGTCAGGCATGGAGTCGCCCAGGTCAGCGATGCGGATCTGCCCGACGAGCCCGTTCGGCTGTCGTACCTCGTGGCCGCCTCGGTGATCGTCGATCTGCCGCATAAGCAGGCCCTGCTCGCCGCGCCGGACGCCCTGCGCCGCCTGAACGCCGAGCACGCGCTGCTGTCGCGGGAAACCGCGATGCTGCGCACGCTCACCTCGACGCCAGCCCCTGGCCTGAGATACTCGCCCTACAGCCCCAATTGATCAGTCAACGGGGCCCTGCCCTGAAACCGCGCCGCGGCTGGATCGGCCAGCGACAATGGCCAGCGCGGATTGGCGACTGATTGCGGCATGGTGCCAGGTAGCGCAGCCGTTCGGGATCAGATTTGCCCTCCGCCGTCAACGGCGCGAGCTTGCCGCGGGGGCTAGATGATGCCGGCCTGACCCGGCGACGGGGAGCCCAGGGCCATTTGTCACCTGACTTAGAGTCCTAGGCCCCTTGCGTGCCGACCCTTTCAGCCCTTACCGCCCCAGAATCGTCAGGCACAGAGTCGAACCAACGCCAAAGGGCGCTGCTTGGTTTTGGCCATAGGGACGACGGAGGTCGTGATGCGAACGCAACCAATTGGAAGAACGCCGACGCCGGTGACAGCGGCCGGAAAGAGCTCGATCGCCCGTACCGCCAGACCCGCGGGCCGCTTTCTCGCCGAGCTGGGCGGCATGTGCGCGGTGATGTGTGCGGGGGGCACCATCTTGAGCTTCGCCTCCTTCGAGGCCGCCAAATGGCTCGGGTATCCGGAACTGGCGCAGCAGGCGCCAGAGCTTTCTGTCGTCATCATCGCCGTCTGCTTGTCACTGCCGATGGCCGTTTACATGGCCGTCCGGGGGCATCCACGCCGCCACAACCTGGAGATGACCGGCAGCACGATCGGGGTCGGCATACTCGTGACCGGCCTGCTCTGGTTCGGCATCATCCCGGCAAGTGGCCTACACGACTGGCACAGCCTTTTCGGGCTGGTCTGTGGCCCGGCCTGCCTGCTGATGATCGTCGAGATGCTGATCAGCTTCGACATGTACAGCGGACGAGCGCTCCATCAAAGCCCCGCGGCTTGAACCCGCCTCGCGGTATTCTCCCCGCGGTCGCCACTACGCCCGCTCGGCTGCCGCGTGGGCTGAGGTAACCGCAGTAAGGGAGGCACAGCGCGTGGTTGCGCCGCCAGCTGCCGCCGTGCTGCCTCCCGCCGTACTGCACATCCATTTCCACGGGGTCAGCGCGGCCGACGTCGCCGCGATCCTCGAGGCCCGGCCGAACGAGGGCGAGCGCTGACCAAGATCGACAATTCTTATGTAAACATAGACGTTCCCGCAGGCCGCCTGCCGCGCGGCCTGGCGTACCGGCTCTGGCTACGTCTCGTCCTCGCCGAGGGTGCCCGTTCCATCCTGGCGTTCCATCTCGCCGTGCGGGGTCATTTGGGAACAGGCATATGGAACACGGGCGTTGAGACGCGCTGTGAGGTTGCCACACAAGAAATGAGCACCGCGTCGTAGCCTGACGGTTGACGAGACACGCCAGGCGGAAGGACGCAGGGGCTTGAATGAGGCTAGCACGGCCGCGCGAAGCGGGAATCCGCCTGACGGCCCAAAAGGCGGTCTGCGGCGCGAACCGAACATAATGCTTGATGCGCTTATCGAGCTGGCGGGAATGTCCTATGCAGGCCTGGCCGCGAGGGTGTGCAAGGCGGGGAAGGCCCGAGGGCTTAACCTGCGGTACGACCACGCCTCGGTACGCCGATGGGTCCGTGACCACGCCGTTCCCCGAGGCATCGTACCTGAACTGGTTTGCGAGGTGCTTTCCGCCCGGCTGGGCCGGGCTGTGACGCTGGCCGACATCGCCTTAGCGGACGACGGGGAGCGCCGCGAGGAAGGTCAGCTTAGGAAGGCTGTTGACGATGCCGCGGCCCTGTGGCGCGGTGATCTCAAGAAGGCCGCCGTTCTCCGCGGCTCCAGGCAGGTTCAGGGGGCAGCGGCAATAGCGCCAGTTTTCGAGTGGGAGAACCCCCCAGGCGACCTTGACGTGTCGAACGAGGGCGCCGCCCCCGTCGATCCGCAGTGCGCGCGGGGCCTGTGGGTGGCGCGGATGCGGTACGAGCGAATGTACCGGGCAGTTGGTGGTATCCCCGTGCGCCCGCGCGTCGTCACCTATCTCAACCAGCATGCGATCCCGTTGCTCAGAAGCAGCTACCCCGATGCGGCCGGGCGCCAGCTCTACCGGGACGCCGGTAGCCTTGCGGCGCTCGCCGGGATCTGCGCTTACGACATGGATCTGCACGGGCTGGCGCAGAGGTACCTGTTCGGCGCGCTGCGCATGGCGAAGGCATCCGCTGACCGAGGATTCGGCGGTTATGTGATCGCCCTGCTCGCCAACCAGGCTTTCTACCTCGGACTGTACCGGCAGGTCATCCAGTACGCGGAGACAGCGCTGCGCGGCGCCGGGCGCGCGCTTACCCCGGCGCTCACCGCCGATTTGAGCACGCTTCAGGCAAAGTCGTACGCGCGGATGGGCGACCGGGCCGGGTGTCATGCGAGCATGCGCCGCGCCGACGATATGGTCGCCCGGATCCTTCCGGACGAAGAGCCACCGGAGATGGGGTACGTGCAGCCCGGTCTCGTCGACGTGCAGCATGCCGAGGCGCTCCGCCGCCTGGGCGACCTGTCCGCCGCGCATTCCTACGCATGCCAGGCAATCGCGGTGGTCGGAGAATGCCATCAGCGGGGCCAGGTACACCGGTTTGCGACACTCGCCACGGTCCTGGCTGAGCAAGGTGACGCGGAAGCGGCGGCGGCTGCGGCGGGCGAGATGCTGGACCGGGCGGCAGGCATGGAATCTTGCCGGATCGAGGAGCGTGTGATCGCCGACCGCGATGCCATCACGTCACGGTCGGATGGTGTGGCGGCGCGCGCGTTCGCCGAAAGGGTCAGCGATGTTCTCGCGATCAGCGCGTGAGCACAAGGCGCGAGGAGTTACGAATGCGCTGGACCGTGCATTCAGAGCGGTCTCTCTACACCGACCCGTGGCTTGACATCCGGATCGCCGACGTCGAGTTGCCGGATGGGCGCCACCTCGATCACCGGCTGATCCGCACTCTCCCAGGCGCTGGGGCCGTTGTCGTCGAGGACCGGCGAGTTCTGCTGCTGTGGCGGCACAGGTTCATCACCGGCTCCTGCG
>Ga0137380_10006525_pt1 | contig 10415 bp, 12 predicted proteins | sample SagtaG_17_FD_104809 | JGI IMG/M metagenome (GOLD analysis project Ga0137380, IMG submission 104809) | Vadose zone soil microbial communities from Sagehorn Ranch, Mendocino, California, USA - Sage2_L_100_16 metaG | ecosystem: Environmental > Terrestrial > Soil > Vadose zone | place: USA... | reverse complement strand
GTCAATCAAGCGATGGGCAAACGCGATTTGTTCACGCGGAATTTCGTAGCCCCAATTGCCGCCCCAGTGGATCGACGCGATGAGTACTTCGCCCGAGTGCTGAAATTGCCGCATCTGATTCGCGGTTCGCGATGCGGTTGCTTCCGAAAGATCGTCCAGCAGATTTACTCCCGGAGAAACGCTAGTGGCGCGCCAGCCCGGCGGAATACCGCTGGCTGTCGATCCAAATGAGAAGAGAAGTGCGCGGCCTTTGTCCGGTACGTCGATAACCGCGGGAGCTGCTGCCTCCTTGGCATCCTGCCCCGCGCCCGCGCGGCAAATGTGCGCCGCATCCAAAGTGCGCAGCGTCTCGGACAATCCTTCATATCCCCAGTCCAACACGTGGTTGTTCGCCAACGCGCATGCGTTGATCCCGGCAGTGGAAAGGCAGCCGATGTTCAGCGGGTGCATGCGATAATGAATTTCTTTGTTAGGCCAGTGGGTCTCCGTCGACGTCATGGGGGTCTCGAGATTAATTATTCTGAGATCTGTCCCGAAGCGTTCCAGTTCTGGCAAGGCGTCGCCCCAGATGTAATCGAAGCTCAACGGTCGCAGGATCGGGCCGTTGGCTTTCTCGGCAAGGTCGACATATTCACGCGCATCACAAACGAACGGTTCGTGCAAAACCGGATCCACCGAATGCGGCAATGCCTGATCGATGCCGCGACCGGTCATGACATCGCCGCACAGAAACAGACGCATAGTTCAGCGTAAGCTCCAAATCCCAAGCTCCAACATCCAAAGAAACTCCAAACTCCAATGTCCAAATTAGTCACTGCATCTTGGAATTTGCTGATTGAAATTTTCCTCGAGCTTGGATGTTGGTGATTGGTGCTTAAAAGATTATGTCCGCCGAACCAGTCGAAAAGTTCGTGAGACTTTTGAAAGAGTCGCCGCCGGGTGCTGTTTTTAATCCATGGTGGCGGGTCGATAAAGCAAACGACATTGGCCAGACTGCGCCCGGCATCCGGCGAAAACAGTTGCGCGCTTATCTTCGCGATCGATTGGGAAAAGCGCGACTGGCAATAATCGGCGAAGCGCTTGGATATCGCGGCGGCCATTTCAGCGGAATTCCCATGACCTCCGAACGAATCTTGCTCGGACGAAATAAGAACGTCCGGGTTGGAACGGAGGATTTTTTCTCCAAGATCAAGCCAGGGCGCACCAGCAAATCTCAGAAATGCCGGAGCGGTTTTTCCGAATCCACCGCCACGATCGTCTGGAGCACCTTGCTGCAACTGGATTTGCGGCCGGAGCAGTTTGTCCTGTGGAACGCGTTTCCGTGGCATTCGTTCGATCCGCGCCGCGGCATGTTGAGTAATCGAACGCCGACCAAGTCCGAGCGCTGCGTCGGCATACCGGTGCTCAAAGCTTTTCTCGACCTGTTTGCATGCGATCAAGTTGTAGCTCTGGGCCACATCGCTGCCGCTCAGCTCGAAGAAGCGGATGTCGAGGCGCATTACGTCCGCCACCCGGCTTCCGGCGGCGCCAAATTGTTTCGCCAGCAAATCGCAACGATTGTGCCTGAACTGGCCTAGTGAAGTTGCTCGCCGCGGGGCAGATGACCGCACGGACTTACAAGGAACTATGTGGTCACCAGCATGTCTATCTTGCAACGAGCACGAGCTCGGGCCTCGGGAGACTTTCGTTTACGAGACGCAAATTGCATACCGCCGCCGAGTCCGCGACGCGCGAAATCATTTTGTATGGCTACATGCGAAGTTTGCGAAAACGAATATGACAAGTCATTCGACGTCGTTGTCGCTGGCACGCGGCATACCTTCGACAGTTTCGAGTGCGCAATCCACGCGCTGGCACCGGTTTGTCCGCACTGCGACTGCCGAGTCATCGGGCACGGCGTGGAGCAAAACGGCAAGATCTTTTGCTGCGTCAATTGCGCGCGGGCTGGCGGGAAGACGCAGTTAAAGGACCGCGTCTAACCATCGAAAGCGACGGTTGCAACAGAAGTTCGACTCGCCCAGCCAGGATTTATTTCCGATGCCAGTCGAGCGTCACGTTTTTCTTGCGCAACTTACAGGCATCACCGACGAGAGTGAATTGGAGGGAGTCCTTGTCAGGACGCGTGAAACGATAAACGCCTTCGCCCTCGCAGCCTTTCGGATTCACTCCGCCGGTCCGCATGATTGTTACGGTGTTGCCCGAGACCGTGCACGTGCCCCACGCGTCCCGTTTCCCATCCTTGTCCAGATCGACATCGAACGTGCCATCGGCCTTGATTATCCAGACTGTGCCGAGCGAGTTCGTCCACGTTCCAACGAGAGCGGCTTGTCCGGACTTCGGAAAAGTGGCGCAGCCGCCGAGGAGCACCACAACCAGGCCCGCTAAAACGATGCGAAAAGGGGTTTCTGTTTTCATGCCGTCCATTTTGTCCGGCTGTCTCTTAAGGCGCAAGCGTTTCTCGGGAAATCTTTACTCGCTCCGCCGCCTCGGTAATTTTTGCTGATGTCAGTCTCCGACGAGCAAATTCGGGAAGCGCTCAAGTCCGTGAAATATCCGGGGTTCACCCGCGACATTGTTTCGTTCGGCCTGGTCAAATCGGTCAACATCGACAATGGCGAAGTTAAAGTGCAGCTCGCACTCGCCACCAACGATCCGAACATCCCGGCGACAATTAAAAATGATGCCGAAAAAGTTTTGCGCGACATCGCCGGCGTTCAGAGCGCGATAGTCTTGATCGACATTCATGCGCCGCCGGCCGGGGCGGGCGCGGGCGTTGGCGCGACGCACATCCCGGGCATAAAGTACGTCATCGCCGTGGCCAGCGGCAAAGGTGGCGTCGGGAAATCGACGGTCGCGGCCAATCTCGCCGTCGCGCTCGAGCAAACCAAAGCGCGGGTCGGTCTTTGCGATTGCGATATCTATGGCCCGAGCATTTCGCTCATGTTCGGCACTCGCGAACGGCCGATGGCTACGGACGAAAACAAGATCGTGCCGATCGAGCAGTACAACTTGAAGCTAATGTCGATGGGGTTCCTGCTCGATGACACTTCGCCGGCGATATTGCGCGGCCCCATGGTCACGCGGTACACGCAGCAATTTTTGCGGCAGGTTGATTGGGGCGAACTGGATTACCTGATTCTCGATCTTCCGCCTGGCACTGGCGACATCCAGCTCACGATTGTGCAGACAGTTGCGCTTTCCGGCGCCATCATCGTCACCACGCCGCAGGAAGTCGCACTCATCGACGCGCGCAAAGCCGCCACCATGTTCGAGAAAGTGAACGTGCCCGTGCTCGGCTTGATTGAAAATATGAGCTATTTCGTTTCGCCTTCCGATCACAAACGCTACGACATTTTCGGCAGTGGCGGCGGCGAACGGGAAGCCAAACGGTTGCGCGTCCCTTTGCTCGGCCAGATCCCGATCGACATTGCCACGCGCGAGGCCGGCGACCGCGGGATGCCCATTGTCGCCGAAGATCGACAACGGAAGCCCGCCTCAGGTGGGGAGCCAAGCGACGAAGACGTTAGCCTGAAGGGCCGTGAGCGGGAAGCGATCGATCAATCCCCCGTAGCGTTAGAGTTTAACAAAATCGCGCGGCGAATCCGAGAGACCCTGCCCATGATTAGGGTCAGTTAAATTAAATAGGTATGGCTGATGCTACGTCATACTTATCCGCCACTTATTCACTTTTTATTGACCAGTTCTTGTTTTTATGGAAAAGAGTCCTCCCATGCCCCCAACGCAACAGGATCGGTCCCAGTTTGTTAAGAACTCAGTGCTCTACAAAGAGTTCCTTGCCGAGCGCGAAGAAATTTTGAAGCACAAATGGATCGAGAGCGAAAAAGCCGGGAAGGACATCGGCTTTGAGAAAGCCTTGCTCGATTGGATCGTGAAACATCGTTCCAACTGGCGAGACCGGAGAATGAAGGGGGCGCGCACCGAAAAGTCCGCCTCCTAAATTTTTGTTCCTTTAACGCGATCCTGCGAGGTCGCCAAGGAATACAATGAAAGATCGACAATCAACTTCTGCCGCCGTCCCCATCATGGACGCGGCTGCTATTCAGCGCGCGCTTCGACGAGTCGCACATGAGATTGTCGAGCGGAATCCCGATCTTCGCTCGGTCGCCCTTGCGGGAATCCCTTCACGCGGAGTGGAAATCGCGCGCCGCATCGCCGAGTTCATTCGCGCGAGTGAAAAGACCGAGATCGAGACGGGGATTGTCGATGTTGCGATGCATCGCGACGACGTTGGCGCCCGCGCCGAGCTGCCGGTTGTTCGCACCTCAAGACTTCCGCTGCCGCTGGAAGGCCGAACGCTCATCATTGTCGATGATGTTCTCTATACCGGCCGAACAGTGCGCGCAGCGATGGATGCGATCAGCTCCTTCGGCCGGCCGGCACGAATCCAACTCGCGGCCCTAATCGACCGCGGGCATCGCGAGTTGCCGATCCGCGCCGATTACGTCGGCAAAAATCTGCCGAGCGCGGCCAGCGAGAAAGTGCGCGTGCGGCTCGAGCAAACCGACGGCGAATCCGATGCGGTCTGGTTATTCAAAGAATGAACGTGCGTTCCCCAGATATGAACAGACGCTGGAACCGAAAAGATTTGCTCGGGCTGCGCGAATTGTCGGCCGACGAAATCAATTTCATCCTCGAGACGGCCGACGCGTTTAAGCAAGTTGGCACGCGGGAGATTAAAAAAGTGCCAGCGCTCCGCGGCAAGACGCTCGTCAACTTTTTTGTCGAGCCGAGCACGCGCACGCGCACGTCGTTCGAACTCGCCGCTTCTCGCTTGAGCGCCGACGTGATCAACATTTCGGCAAGCACGTCGAGCCTGACGAAAGGGGAAACGCTCAAGGACACGGCAAAAGTTTTGGAAGCGAATCACGCGGACATTATTGTTCTGCGCCATAGCTCGGCCGGCGCGCCGCAGTTTCTCGCGCAACGATTGAAGTCGAGTGTCATCAATGCCGGCGACGGCGCCCACGAACATCCCACGCAAGGGTTGCTCGATCTTTACACAATTCGTGAAAAGCGAGAAAAGATCGACAGTCTCAACGTCGTCATCGTCGGCGATATTTTATTCAGCCGCGTCGCCCGTTCGAACATTTTTGGTCTGCTCAAACTTGGCGCGCGCGTCACGCTGGTCGGTCCCAGCACGCTGGCGCCGCGCGAGTTCGAGAAACTCGGCGTCAGCATTTCGCACAAGATCGACAATGTCCTCCCGGATGCGGACGTCGTAAATCTGCTGCGCATTCAGCACGAACGTCAGCGCAAAGAATATTTTCCCAGTATCGGCGAATACACGCAACTGTTCGGGCTGACAAAAGAGCGGGCGAAACTTTTGAAGCCGGATTGTTTGATCATGCATCCGGGGCCGATCAATCGTGGCGTCGAGATCGACAGCGAAGTCGCGGACGGATTGCAAAGCGTCATTCTCGATCAAGTCACGAACGGCCTCGCTGTGCGCATGGCCGTTCTATATCTGTGCGGAGGAATCGCCACGTGAGCGCGACAATTATTCGTAACGGGCGCGTGATCGATCCGACGAACAAGCGGGACGAGATTGTCGATCTTGCGATTGTTGATGGGCGGATCGCTCAGAGGTCAGAGATTAGTGGCCAGAAATCAGAAGTTGAAGAGATCGATGCCAAGGGCTTGATCGTTGCGCCCGGGTTGATCGACATGCACGTGCATCTGCGCGAGCCGGGATCCAGTCACAAGGAAACGATTGCATCCGGCGCGCGAGCGGCTGCGGCGGGCGGATTTACCACGATTGTGTGCATGCCCAACACGTCGCCGCCGGCGGATAATCCGAGCACGATCGCGTGGATCAAGGAGCGCGCGGCCGAAACAGGGTGCGTGAATGTTTTACCGAGCGGTGCGATTTCAAAAGACCTCGCCGGCGAAGAGCTGGCGCCGATCGGCTCGCTCGAGGAGGCGGGGGTGGTCGCGATCACGGACGACGGTCATTGCGTGCAAAATCATGAGCTGATGCGCCGCGCGGTCGAGTACGCGCGCATGTTTGGTTTGCCGGTGCTCGATCATTGTCAGGATTACAATCTCGTTGGCAATGGCGTCGTGCACGAGGGTTATTGGAGCACGCTGCTTGGTTTGCCGGGTTGGCCGGCGGCGGGCGAGGAGGCGATCGTCCTGCGAAATATTTTGCTGGCGGAACTTTGCGATCATCGTATCCATTGCCAGCACATCAGCGCGGCCGGAAGCGTGCGATTGCTTCGCGAAGCGCGCACACGCGGCGTCAAGATCAGCGGCGAAGTTTGTCCGCACCACATCGCCTTAACCGACGAGGCGATCCAAAACTTCGACACTAATTTCAAAATAAATCCGCCCCTGCGCTCGCAGCGTGATGTCGATGCGCTTCTGGAAGGAATCGCGGACGGCACGTTGTCGATCTTGGCGTCGGATCACGCGCCGCACGCAGATTTTGAAAAGGAAGTTGAGTTCGATGCCGCACCATTCGGCGTCGTCGGATTGGAAACGGAGCTTGGAATTTTTATCGATCTGCTCGTGCACAAACATGGCAAGATCGACATCGGACGTTTGATCGAGATGTACACGATCGAGCCGGCGCGATTGCTCAGGATCGAAGCCGGAACTTTGTCGTCGGGTGCCGTGGCCGACGTCACGCTGATCGATCCGAATCTGGAATGGGCGGTCAAGACCGACACGTTTCAGTCCGCGTCGCGGAATTCGCCGTTTGACGGTTGGAAACTGAGGGGCCGGGCGGTGCGGACGATTGTAAGCGGGAAAACGGTCTGGAAGTTGTAGCGGCGGTCTGTGACCGCCGGATGTAAATTTCGACGCTCATAGAGCGCCGCTCCAGAACAGCTACCCCGAATAGCCGCCGTGAATGTAATTCTCCAGATGCGCGATCGCCGCGCTCTGACAGGAGATCACGTGCTTGACCAGGTCGCCGATTGAAATGATGCCCACCACTTTCTTGCCGTCGAGCACGGGCAAGTGGCGAATATGTTTGTCGGTCATGACCCGCAAACATTCTTGCACGCCTTCCTGCGGATGCGTGACTGTCAGATCTTTAGACATGATTTCGTCGACGCGCGTTTCTTTCGACGATTTGCCGCGCAGAAACACTTTTCTCGTGTAATCGCGCTCCGACATGATACCGATCAATTTCTCACCCGTCATCACGAGCAATGCGCCGACATTTTTGTCCGCCATCATTTCGATGGCGTTGAAGACTGTGCTCGCAGGTGAGATCGAAAAAATCTCGTCGCTCTTTTGATTCAAAATTGCGCCGATGTGTCCGCTTACGTCCATAGATCGACAATTACGCTTTTAAAAGGGGAACTAAAATACAACAGCGCCGGTCTGCGATGCAAAAGAAATTTCCGTCTCGGTGCTACAAGAGCGAACGCGCCGTCGGCGATAGTTTCAAGACCTCAGGTGCTTGTTTAAGACGTCGCGCCAGTTCTTCCGAAATCTCGTCTCGCCAACGCGAGGACCGAGCCAGAGCGGCGACGTGAAGTTCGTACGCAGTTTGATCGTTGAAGCGCGCGAGCCAGACAAAAACATTTTCACCTTCGCGCACCGGCAGCGCGGGAAAAGTGTTTTCACTATCCTCGGTCACGAAATAAGCGAGGATCGATGCGCCGGTATCTGTCACGGCTGGCTTGAGCGTTTGCTCGAAAAATTCAACGAAGCCGGTGCTCAAAGGCGCATCAAAGTAATAAATCGTCGCCACGATCAATTCCTTCCGAACTTCGTTCGATCCAGTCCGAGAACGTTCCTTGTTTTCAAGCGAGAACCCGGAGGCCGGCGACGCAGGCCGCAAGAGCAGGACATTGTCGGAATCAACCATCGTGGCGTTCGCCGCTTCGCGGTGTGCCTTCCAAACCGGCCCGCCGTAAAAATTCTGCAGCGCTTGCGCGCGCGAAGCCATGTCACGAAAACCTCTGAGCCAGACGAATCGGTTTCGATTATCAACATCCCGGAACTGACCGATGATCTTCATCCCGAGCGCTTCCTGAGGTTCGATAAATTCCCGGTCGAAGAGATCGATCAGTACGTGCCGCTTTCCCGGATGCAGCGTATACTGCCTGAGCTCAACAATCGGGCAGCAGGTTTGTTCTGGCCTTGCTTCGGGAATTTCCATTCGGGGACCTTGTCAACTGAGTGCTAAGCCGCCAAAACTTTCGCGAGTGCTTTTGCTACTTCCGTAGCTGATTGGCCACTTCGTGGCGACGGCAACTTTGTCAGCTAATGGCGGACTATACGCGAGAATATCGGCCTTGGTTACGCCGTGCCATACAAGAAGAATGACTTTCTCCCCGCCGACTTCCTTTGCTGTGAGGCCATTAAGTTCATATTGCGGCCAATCTTTCGCAAAGAACGCCTTCGATAAAACAACGATACCGTAGCGCGAGTTTACGAGACCTCTGTCAATGGACTGCCGAAGGCTGTCTCCAACTGTTAGTTCGAACTCGTCATACAAACACGAAGTCCGAGTTTGTCGAGGGACCGCGCTAAAGGGCGCACTACAGATTTTTTATCTTCCGATGCATGGCAAATGAACGCGTCGTACCCGATTTCGTCCGGCGCAATGTCTGATCGTTCGAAGTCCCGTGCAGTCAGGTGGAGCATCAAACCTGTGTGTATCGAAAAAGCTTCATCTGCGGTGTGGAAATGCGACTTCGCATACAAGTTGATCGGCGTCGAACCGCCTACGACCCACCACGGAGGCTCCTCTTTGTCAGTAGTGCTGACATACAGCACGACGTCTTCTCGTCCAAACAAATGAAATAGCTCTGCAAAACCAACGCTGGTGATAGTCGTCTGGGCCTCGAGCTCGACGTACTCCTTGGCGCGTTTGATTAGGTCCTTAATATTCAGCGCCATAACCGAGAGCCTGCTCTTTGGCTTGGCAGCGGACGATCGCGCAAAAAATTACACCGAGAATTTTTCTTCGATCAACCCGTGTAAATGCGCCGCGATCGCCGGTTGATCGAGGCGTTGAATCACTTCGTTCAAGAAACCGGTGACGATGAGGCGTTGAGCGACTGAAACCGGAATACCGCGACTGCGGAGATAAAAGAGTTCGTCGGCGTCGACCTGACCGGAAGTGGCGCCGTGGGTGCAGCGGACGTTATCGGCGAGAATTTCAAGGCCGGGCATTGAGTTGGCCTCGGCGTCATCGCTCAAGAGAAGGTTGCGCACCTTTTGATAGGCGTCGGTGAAATGGGCGTGCGGCTCGACCCGGATGAGGCCGCCGAAAATGTTTCGGGCGCGGTCGCTCAGCGCATTTTTGTAAAGCAGATCGCTGGTGGTGTGTGGGCAGACGTGATCCTGGAGTGTGCGAGCATCAAATTCCTGCGCCCCATCCGCGACGGAGACGGCGAGCAGGTCGCTGCGCGCGCCTTCGCCGATGAGACGGCTGAGACTTTCGAAGCGCGAATATTTTGCGCCGAGATGCAGATTGAGACTCAACGCCGAAGCATCCTGATCGACTGTGGTGGTGTTCATCTGCAATGCACGCACATTTTCACCCCAGGCCTGCGCGCAAACGTAAGTGATTTTTGCGCCCGGCCCGGCGATGAGATCGTTCACGCCGCAGGCAAACCCTCCGGTCTGTTCTTTCTCCCCATGTCGATCTAACGAGCGGAAATGCTCGACGACCGTGACCTTGGCGAGCTCGTCGGTAACGAGAAGCAGATGCGGAAAAACGGAAGCGTTCTCGCCGTGCAGCCAATGAAAAATTTCGATCGGCAATTCGATTTCAACCCCGCGTGGCACATAAAGAAATGTTCCGGACGAAACCAACGCCTTGTGCAGCGCGGCAAACTTGGCCGAGCCAAGAACGGCCGGTTGGGACATGAAATGTTTTCGGAAAAGATCGACATGTTCGACCATCGCGCGCTCGAGCGGTTGAAAGATGACGCCGCGTTTCTTTAGCTGCTCGGAAACGATGTCGCGTTCGATCAGCTGATTGCCGGCGAAGATCAATCGCGCTGCGACTTCATCGAGTCCGTGCGATTGCTCGAGAATCGCGTCGCGAACATCATCATTTTGAGTTCCGCTGAACTTGAACGGCGAAAGATCGAGAAGATCGACATTGGAAAACCGCCAAAGCTGATCTTTGCGCGTCGGCGACGGAAGCGACTCGAATTGTTTCCACGCTTCACTCTGCTGGTCGCGAAACCAATCCGGGAAATCGCGCAAAGCGGCGGGGCCGGACAGGATCGATCCGGCCTGACTCACTTCATCATGGGCAACTAACGACATTGTCGATCTTGAACAAGAACGGCGGTCTCGAGACCGCCGGTCTTTGAATTAGTTGGGCGGAAAAGTTATCCGACCGAGCCTTCCATCTCGAGCTCGATCAAGCGCTTGAGCTCGACCGAGTACTCCATTGGAAATTGCCGAACGAGATCGTTGAC
>Ga0137380_10006518_pt1 | contig 10419 bp, 7 predicted proteins | sample SagtaG_17_FD_104809 | JGI IMG/M metagenome (GOLD analysis project Ga0137380, IMG submission 104809) | Vadose zone soil microbial communities from Sagehorn Ranch, Mendocino, California, USA - Sage2_L_100_16 metaG | ecosystem: Environmental > Terrestrial > Soil > Vadose zone | place: USA... | reverse complement strand
CGGTACGTCCCGCCCGATCCAGAACACCGGGCACGCGGACCTGGTCGCCACGTCAGGCGGCGGCGCGGCGCTGGTCCTGCTCGGCATGCGCCCGCTCGGCGGGACCCAGTCGTTCTCGCCGCTGGGACGCGAAACATTCATCACGCCGGTCTCCTGGGCCGACGGCTGGCCCCAGCCGGAACCTGTGCTGCTAGCCCCGCGCGACGCCGTCGATGAGGAGGTCTTCGACTTTGCCGACCGATTCGCGCTCGAGGAGCCGGGCTGGCTGGCGATCCGCACGACACCGAGGTCGGTCGCGTCGGTCGTGGACGGCCGGCTGTCGATCACCGGCCATGCCGGACTGGATGACCCGCACCCGCAGTTCATCGGCCGCCGCCAACGGCATCTCACCGCGACCGTGTCCGCCACCGTCGACGCTTCCGGCGGAGCTGGCGGACTCGCCGCCCGTTATGACGAGGACCACTGGGTCGCATTGGAGGCGCGCGGGATGGTCGTCACCGCCCGGGCCCAGGTTGCGGGTCTCGAGCAGACCTGGCAGATCACCGTCCCGACCGCCGACGTCGAACTTCGCATGGAGATGAGCCCGCCGCCGGCCGGCTTCAACTCCGCGGCAATGGGCGGCGACCGCATCCGCCTGCTGGCGTCCAGCAGACTGGTCGCCGAACTCGACGGCCGCTACTGGACGGCGGAGACCTGCGCGTCCTTCACCGGCCGGGTTATCGGGCTGTACGCGTCCCAGGGCACGGTCAGCTTCGCCGACTTCCGGTACCGAGGCACCGACCGCTGATGGACCGCATCCGCTTCGGCGCCGCCTACTACGCCGAGTACCAGCGATGCCCGGATATCGAGGCTGACTTCGACCTGATGGCGAAGGCCGGCTTCTCGGTGATCCGGGTCGGCGAGTCGGTCTGGTCCACCTGGGAACCGGAGGACGGGCGGTTCGAGCTCGACTGGCTCGAGCCGGTCCTCGACGCCGCCCTTGCCAGGGAGATAGGGGTGATCCTGGGTACGCCGACCTACGCCGTCCCGATGTGGCTGACCCGGCGTTATCCCGAGATCGCTGCCGAGACGGCGTCCGGGCACCGGGTCGGCTGGGGCGCCCGGCAGGAGGTGAACTTCACGCACGCCGCGTACCGATTCCACGCCGAGCGGGTGATCCGAGAGGTGGTGGGCCGTTACCGAGACCATCCGGCCATAATCGGCTACCAGGTCGACAACGAACCCGGCCTCCGGCTGCTCTACAACGCCGACGTCTTCGAGAAGTTCGTGGACTGGCTGCGCCGCCGCTACGGCACCGTCGACCGGCTGAACGAGGAGTGGGGCCTGGTGTACTGGTCGCACCGGCTGTCGCGGTGGAGTGACCTGTGGCGCCCGGAAGGCAATTTCCAGCCGCAGTACGACCTCGCCTGGCGGCGCTTCCAGGCAGAGCTAGTCACCGAGTTCATCGGCTGGCAGGCCGGCATCGTCCGCGAAGTCACCGGCGGGCGCGGGTTCGTCACCACGTGCATCTCCTACGAGCAGCCAGGTATCGAGGACGTCGAGCTAAGCCGAACCCTTGATGTGGCATCCGGCAACGCGTACTGCGAGATGCAGGACTCGCTCGCACATCCGAGCAGGCTGCCGCGCTCCAGCGGTCCGATGGGCTGGGTCGTCCGCGGGCCGTGGGCGGTCGCCCAGCTGGCGGATCTCGTGTACTCCTCGAAGCAGGCCCCGTTCCTGGTCACCGAGACCAACGCCGGGTCGATCGGCTTCTCCTCCATGAACGAGTCCCCCTACGACGGTCAATGGCGCCAGCTGGCCTGGCTGCTCGTCGCGCGCGGAGCGCGGCTCATCGAGTACTGGCACTGGAACACCCTGCCGTTCGGCACCGAGACGTACTGGGGCGGCGTGCTCCCGCACAGCGGCGTCCCCGGCCGCGCCTACCATGAGATCGCGCGGATAGGCCAGGAACTGCGCGATGCCGGCGGCGCCTTCGCCGCCGCCGAGCCCGACTACGACATCGCGGTGCTCTACGACTCCGACAGCAAGTTCGCACTGTCGACGCAGGGCCCGCTACGAGGTGACTCTCTTATCGACCCCGACTCCTACCGGCGCATCCTCGCTGCCTTCTCCCGCGGCATCTTCGACGCCAAGCGGCAGCAGCGGCTGATCCGGCCGCAGCACCTGCTGCCGTCGCGTGGCGGCGAGCACCACGCCGCCGACGTGGCCGCACGCTATCCGGTGCTGATCGCGGCTGCGTTTTACACCACGGCTGATGAGGACCTGGACTTCCTGGTCGCCTACGCGCAGGCCGGGGGGCATCTCGTCGTCGGGCCGCGGACGGGCTACGGGGACGGGGAAGGGAGAGCGCGTACGGAGCGCGCGCCGGCCCGGATCACCGACGCGGCCGGCGTCTGGTACGACGAGATGGCCTCGCTGCCGTCACCGGTGCCGGCGCACGGCTCGTTGCGGGGCGAGGCGACTGGATTCGCCGAGGGGCTCGTCGCTTCGGACGCGGAGATCCTCGCCACCTATCAGCATCCCCACCTCGGCCGCTGGGCCGCCGTCACGACAAAGCCCGCAGGAGCGGGCCGGATCACCGTGGTCGGCACCGTCCCAGATCAAGACCTAGCGGCCGGCCTGGTGCGGTGGCTGGTCCCCGACGCAGCGGGCGGGTGGACCGCCGACGACTCGGTCACCGTCTCCACCAGCACCGACACGGCGGGCACCCGGCTGCACGTCCTGCATAACTGGAGCTGGGACGAGGCGACGGCTTCTCCGTCCTCGACGGTGACCGACCTGCTCGGCGGCGGGCGCCATATACCGGGCGAGCCGGTCACGCTCCGGCCGTGGGACGTCCGGCTTTTCCGCGGCGATGAAGCTCGTGACCAGAGAGTTGAGAATGGACCGTGAGGCGGTCAAGGCGTCCTCCGGAAGCAGAAGATGGAGCTCCCGTCATGGGCGTTCGGCTCCGGGACGCGGTTCAAATTGTTCGCCCAGCCGGGCGGGCAGCGTGATCCGTGCGAGAAACCGCCGACGCCACCCAGGTGCACCGGCCACAGCGGCGTCGCGCCCTCGGTCGCGCTGCACCTGCAACCGGCCGCTGAGGGGTGAAGAAATGACCGATGATGTCATCGTGCAGGCGGCGGCGGGCCGCTTGCGTGGAAAGCGGGACGGCGAGGCGCTGCGGTTCCTCGGTATCCCTTACGCTCGATCGCCGACCGCGGCGGGGCGGGTTCGCCGCCCCGGTGCCGCCCAGCCGGTGGGACGGGATCCGGGACGCGCTCGCCTACGGTGCGACATCACCGCAGCCAGATCGCGGGATCACGGTGATCCCGGAACCGGTCATCGCCGGAGACAACGAACGGCTCACGATTTTCGAATGTATGTCTCGCCGTGAGAGCCAAAATGAGAGCCAAACGGGGAGCCCAGGAGTTATCTCGACTGGGTCTTGCCTTGCCGGTTCAAGATCGTGTTCATGGCGGTGGCGCCCGTCCTTTTTCGAGCTGCCGTGGCGCAGCTTCGGGATCGCCAGCTCGATCGTCCCGGCCCGGGTGTCCCAGTCCCGCCGGTACCCGTTCGGGAGTTCACCCGGTCCGGGCTGACCTCCCGTAGCCCGCCCCGCACAGCCGCCCGACCTCGGCGTCCGTCATCTTCTGCGCGAACGCCCTGATCATGTCCTGGAGCAGGTCCGGGCTCGCCGATGCCAGGTCTCCTCGAACTGCGCGCCGGGAACCGGCACAATGTCACCGGTTACCCCATAACCACTTCCGTGGACGTGAACGCGCGACTATCCCCGATTTAATGGGCTTTTCTACCGAGAAGAGAAGGCAGAGAGTCATATTCACTGAATCTGATGCGGGACGGCCGGGGACTGCAGGACAGATAGTGACCATGGTGCGGTTGGGGTGGGATGGGCTCGACGCGGAGAGGCCGGTGCGCCATGGCTTTGTGCGGCCGGGCGGTATCAGGCGGCGCGCGGCGGTCTCCTTTCCTGTTGAGGGGAACCACCAGGAAGGTAACGACGGCGGATGACGTGGTGTCCCCTCGCCCGCGCCATTCCGGGCGCGGGCCTGGGGGAAAGGAAACATTTCCATGATCACGTCCATCACTCTGGACCAGCTGTCGTGCAACACCGAGACCGAAGGCGGTGGCTCCCACCCCTACTTGTGGGCCGTGCTCTTGCAGGTCGACGACGAGACGATCGCCTCGGGCGCGCTGGCCGCCCGGATCGCCTTCGCGCCGTCTCCGACCGGAGCGCAGATCATCATCGCCGAGGGCATGCGGGCCGGCGGCACGGCCCCGGTTCCGGCACCGCAGCAGCGGCTGGCCGCGCAGTTCGACCCCGGCCAGGAGCGGCGGGACCTGATCCTGATCACGGTGCTGTGGGACCAGCACGACCTCCCGTTCGACGCCATCCTCGCTGGTTACGACGCGTTCCTCGGGACCAGCCGGGACGCGGTCGCGGCCAGCCTCGTCGCGCTGGGCAGCAGCTCCCCCGAGATTCAGCAGGCGGCCATCGACGCGGTGAAGGCAACGGTCAGTCAGCAAGTCAACGACGCCGTCGAGGGGAAGCTGAGCCTGGTGGACAAGCTCGAGATCAAGGCCCATCTCAAGACGCCGGACAAGGTGATCGACAGCGCGTTCGCTCATTTCGCCGTGGCCGAGGCGGACTCCACCAGTACGCTCAGCCTTCCGTTCGGCGCCGGGTCCGGCCACGACTACCGGATCGACGGCACGTTCACGGTGACCGCCGACCCGTGCGAGGCCGAACTCATCCGGATCAGGGCCGCCCAGCAGGCCATCGCGAACACCGAGGGCGCGCTCAAGAAGCTGATGGGTCACGAAGGCCCTTCCACGGAAAAGCAGATCGAGCTGCTCGAGGAAGAGCTGAGCACGCAGAAGGGCCGGCTCGCCGTGGCCGAAGCCGACCTGAGCCAGTGCCGGGCCAGCACGTCCGCGACCCCCGGGTCATGAGCCCGGTCCCCGGGCGCGCCTACCGGCAGCCCGGGGGGTGAACGGCCGAGTCCGGTCGCGGGTACCCTGCGGGCGTGGCGATCGATACAGGCAACGTCGATGCGGTACGGGGAGCCGGGGTCGTGGTGACCGGCAGCGATGCGGGGATCGGGCGGGCGCTGGCCTGGGGGCTGGCCGCGGCGGCAGGTGCGCGAACTCGGCGAGCCGCGGGACGTGCTGGCGCTGGCCGAGGTGCCGGATCCCGAACCCGGGCCCGGCCAGCTGCTGGTGCGGGTGCTCGGGGCCGCGACGAACTGACTGGCATACTCGCTGGATGCCAACCCGGTGCTTGCCATCTCAACTCAGACCGGACACGCGCGGGGCGATCGAGGGCGAGGACGGGCATCACGGCGACGCTGGAGTTGAGTGCCTCCGGCCCGGCCGAGGCAGGGACGGAAGCCGCGAGCTTGGGAAGATGGCTCAGATTCACTGGCAAACGAGCGTCCGCAACCCACAAAGCCCTTGCCACTTAAACTGAGCCACCCCTGCCGGTGGCTCAGATCCAATGTCACAGGACAAGAGCACGCCACCATGGCCTGGCTTTGCCGCGATCGCAGCCGCCATGCGCCGGACGGGCCTTGCGTTTTCCCTCGGCCGCCACCGGGAAACGGCGGACGCCGCGCTCGAAGATCCCAGCCTCCGGCGCGGTAGCCGCCGCTGGATCAGCGATCGCCAGCGATGGTGCTGGATTTTTCTCGTGAGTTGCCTGACCATAGTCGTGCCCCGGCGATCTTCCCTCGGGCAGCACCGGCCTCGGCCTGGCCAATGAGGGCGGCTCACCATCGACATGAGCAACAGCCAGGCCAGCTGGCAGGACCGCCCGTACCAGCAGGAGGTGACCATGACGAACCCGCCATCCTGAGGCTACGACCTGGCGGGCGGCGAGGCTGCACGGTTCATCGAGTTGTCCGGCCAGATGGCCAGCCGGGAGCAGGCCAGGATCGAGCAGGACGAGGCCGAGCAGGCCTGGTCAACCTCCCCCCGCCGTGATCCCGGCCGCGTGCGTCACGGGGGCCAGCCTGCGGTCATCAGGAAGAGGCTGAACCACACGGACGCGGCGCCGAGCACGCCGATCACGAGACCCAGCAGCCACGCGGGCAGCGGAGCAAGGAGCCGGGCCACCGGCACGCTGAGCAGCACGGCGGGGAGCAGGAAGCGCGGCTTGGAGCCGAGGTAGAGGGGTCCCACGCCAAGGGCGATGACGACAATCGCAAGCGTGTAGACGTGCACACTCCATGGAAACCTCTCGGTGAGGCTGCAGATGGTGAGCACGACTGCGGCTGCGAGCACGAAGAGGGTCATGACTTCGACTGCGGGCGGGCGGTCGAACAGCGCGTCCTTCACGGCGAGGAAGACGCCCTGTCCCCAGTCGAAGCTGTCGTGGCCGTTCTTCTCGAGCCAGATATATCCGCCGAGGTGGCGCAGCCTGACGGCTGAATAGGCCCAGTAGCCGAGCACGCCGAGCGGGGACAGCAGCAGCGCCACCGCCGGGCGCCACCACATGGCGGCAGGCTGGCGCGCCCTCAGCGCTGCGATCACGGTGGGCAGCGCTGCGACAGTGACCGCCGCGACCAGGGCCACGCCCGTGCTGCTGCGCGCCAGGCCGGCGCCGATTGTGAGGACCCCGGCCACCAGCCAGCGGCGCTCGACGAGCGCGACGAGGGACCAGATGGCAAGCGCGCAGAACAAGGCCTCGGAATACACCATGGACAGCACGAACGAGGCGGGCGCCACCGCCCACACCGCGACCATGACCAGGCTGAGCCGCCGGTCACCGATCAGTGCCATGCCGAGCCTGGTCAGCCCCCACGCCGCCGCCAGGCCCGCGGCGATGGTGACGGCGAAGCCCGCGCGTTCCAAGCCGATCCCGGGTACCCAGGCGATCGTGTCGATGGCCAGCGGATAACCCGGGTACGAGGCGAGGATTGAATCGGGATGCCGGTAGCCCGGCACATAGGCATACCCGTGGGCAGCGATGTACAGGAAGCGGCCACTGTCCCATGACACGATCAGGTGGACCAGCGACCACGCACGGAATCTGCCGTGGTGCAGCAGGAGCGCGGCGACCGCCAGAGTGAGAACGCGTACCGCGGCGTAGATGAGCACCCCAGAGGCAGCCAGGGCGGACCGAGAGTCGGCTTCCTGATCGCCTCGCGCAGCGGAAGCCGCGTCCCGGGAATTCTCAGTAGCACTGGACGGCATCGGCGACCGCTCCCACATTGGTTACCCGGATCGTACCCGCACGGACAGGCGCAGGTCAGCCGAAGATCTGCCGATGCGTAGTCCTGGAGAAATTTGGTCGGATATCCCTGACCTGCGGTAACACGTCATGGGGTACCTCTGGCCTGCGATAACGCGGGTTTGGCGGGCGGGTGCCGGTTATTGCCGCTACGGTTCGTACCGTTTGCCTGCCTATGTCGTGGGGATGGCCGGTGCCTGCGGGGAAAGTCGGGGCTTGAGCAACAACGGAGCGGCCAGTGGCGATAGCGAGCTGAAGACCGCTGGGCTACCGCCGCTGGCCGTTCGGATCTCGAAAGGTGTTAGCGGCCATCAGGATCTGCCTGCTGGCGGCCACGAAGATGGCAATGGTGGTTATCACAGAAAGTGAGCGGATTGCCTGTACGGCCCGCTGTGAGCCTGCTGCCGAACGCCGACTCGGCGCGGCTTCTGGTCACGCTGTTGTGGCCCGGTGGCTCCACCCGCCGCTTGGCGAAAGCGTTGCGGCAAGCCGGCACCTGGAGGACCGCCGACCGCGGCTACTGCCTCAAGTAGGTGATCCGGAACCTGCCACGGAGCCTGACGGCTCGAGTCCAGTAGAAGCTGGAATTGGTCGCGGCATGGCTCCAGGTCTTGACGACGGAGCCGGCAATGGGCGGCGCCTGCTTTCTCGCCCCCGCCCTTCTTAGGGGTGCGCATCCAGTGAACATGATCGGCGTAGATGAGTACCGCAACGATGTTGCGCGGGGACGACGAAGTAGTCCGGGCGCTCCCTAGGCTTCTTCAGCCCGACGGTCATGCCAGGACCAGCAGTCTTGGTCTGAGCGGCGATCAACCGACCGGCCTCGGCGTGTTGGGCAAGGACATCGGTGGCCGAGGCGCCGCGCACTGAGGTCGTCGCGATCCATCCCCGAGCGGACAGTTCTGCCGCGGCAAAGTACTCCCCGGCTGCGCCAGTGATCACCTTGCTGACGTGTGTCACCGCCATCGCCTACTCCAATCACGTGGCCGATCCACGCATCTTGAACCACCGCGGAGCGGCGGCCAAGTTCGCCCCAGCCTCCTGAGAGAACGTCGCCATTTGCGGCTGGTGACACGTTTCTTACCGGGACCCCCATACCCGTGCTGCGTAAGCTCCTGGGCACCGAGACAAGCATCCTCAGCTGCCACTACATGTACCAGCACCTCGAAGCCGCGCTGTATCGGTCCCGGAACGCGTTCGCATCTGCCCTTGGCGAGTATGACGAGGCCTGCCGCCTGCACGACGCTGAGATGGACGCCATTAGGATGCGCTTCCCGTCCGGTGCGCCTGGCCCGGTCGTCCTGCTCTGCGCCCGGGCCCGCAACTCCGCCTCAGTCGGCCGGGCCCCGCCCCGGCCGGCGGCGTCAGCGTGGATCGTTACACCCGCCAGGGGGGGTCTAGGTATCCACGATCACGAGCGGGCCCGCAGGCCGCGCTCGCAGGCACCGCCGGTAGCACGACGGCGGGGGCCGCGGGCCCGCGGAACGGCTTCCGGGTAGGCGGCGATCAGCCTGGGGCGGACGCGAGCGCACCCTGGGCGAGTACGCCGCCCGGCCGAGGCGTAGGGCCTGGGTGGTTCCGGCCGCCGCTGGATCCGCAGGCAGGGCTCCAAGCTCAGCAGGCCCGTGAACTGGGCGTAGCAACCGTGTTCCTGATTCATGTCCGTGCTCAGGGTGGCACTAGGTGATTGTCCGGCCCGCCGGGCAGCGGATCCGGCAGTTGGCGTTTGGCCGGCTCAGCGTGGGTAGCTTGATCGGATGCGTACGCTCAGGCAGGAGCGCTGGATTCGCCGCGCTGGGCTGGGGCTGACCGCGGTCATGCTGGTTCTTGCGCTCGGCGGCTGCCTGAACCCGTTGTTCTCCGGCGCACGAGGCGGGCTGCAGCGGTTCCATTCCGGCCAGTGCAAGCCGGGGGCGCCGCTTGCTGGCGTGTACCTGCCGTTCAGGCTTCACGTGAAGAACCGCTGCGTCGCGGTCACCGGGATTGTCGATTGCCTGCGGCGCGAGCCCGACGGCGACGTTCACATCGAGCTGCGCCTCGACCGCGCTTATCGCCGGCTGCTGACCCCGGCGAATGCGTTCCAGCGGTGCCCGCACCACACGGGCCCGCATCTCGTTGTGGAGATCATTCCGCAGGGATACCAGCTTCCCTTCCTTGACAACAGTGCAAGTCTGGCGGGTTTCGTGACGCCGAGGGCGCCACCGGCAGGTGCGCGTATCACGGTTACAGGCCCCTACGTCCTGGACACCAATGCCCTGCACGACCTGATCGTCCCCGGGAAGAACGTGGCCGACTGGGCCGAGATTCACCCAGCCTGGAACATCACGGTCAGCAGGCGGACCAGGTAAACCTGGCGACCGCTGTGATGGAGTGGTGCACGGCCCGCATGATCTGTGCGCGATCTGCCAGGCGTAACGTCATAAGCGGAAGAACCCACAGGCGGTCACGCAGAAGAGGAGGAGTCATGTCGATCCTCGACAAGGCAAAGACGGCCGCCGAGCGTGCCCAGGGCCAAGCCCGGCACGGCGCGGCACAGGGCCGGGCGCGTCTAATGGAGGTGCAGGCACGGCAGCAGCACGGCAAGCTGGTGCGGCAACTGGGCGAGGCATGCTACGCCGAGCACGCCGGGGAGGGAGCACACGAGCCGGTGGCCCGCGCGTTCGCCGCCCTGGACGCTCACACGCAGGCGCATCCCCGGACGCCGGCACCGGGCCGCCTGAAGGCGGTCCGGCGGGCGCGGGACATCATGCACCCGGGAGCGGAATGCATCGGCGAAGGCGACAGCGTCGCGGCCGCCGCGCAGAAGATGCGCGATCTTGGTGTCGGCTCGCTGCCGATCTGCGGCGCCGATGACCGGCTGCACGGCATCCTCACCGACCGCGACATCGTGATGCGGTGCATCGCCGCAGGCCGCGACCCGGCCCAGGTCCGGGCCGGTGACCTGGCCCAGGAAACGTTGTTCTGGGTCGAGGCCAACGCCGGCGTGGGCGAGGTGCTGCACCAGATGGAAGACCACCGGGTCAAGCACCTGCCGGTGATCGAAAACCACCGCCTGGTCGGCATCATCACCGAGGCCGACCTGGCCCGCAACCTCGACGATCACCGGCTCGCCGAGTTCATCGAGAAGGTCTACACGACGGCCTGACCCGGCCCGCCTCCGGTCCGCAGCCGCCGCGAGCGTGCTG
>Ga0137380_10006515_pt1 | contig 10421 bp, 10 predicted proteins | sample SagtaG_17_FD_104809 | JGI IMG/M metagenome (GOLD analysis project Ga0137380, IMG submission 104809) | Vadose zone soil microbial communities from Sagehorn Ranch, Mendocino, California, USA - Sage2_L_100_16 metaG | ecosystem: Environmental > Terrestrial > Soil > Vadose zone | place: USA... | reverse complement strand
GTGAAGGCCGACAGCTTTCGCGACGGCACCATCGACCACATGCAAAACTTTTTTGATTGTGTCCGGTCCCGCAAAGAGCCAAATGCGCCGGTTGAAACCGGCGTTGCTGCCGCGCGCGCCGGCCAAATTGCCAACCTCGCCTACCACCGCGGCGGCTCCGTCGCCTGGCCAGCGAAATCATCTGTTTGAGCGTCCGGACGTTATGACCAACCGCCCCCGCGCGTATTCGCGTTAGACTCTCAGCCGGGGTAAGCCAGCGTGACCAGCCAGGAACGGGGCGGTAAATCAGTGCAGCAAGCCCACAGGACGGCTGGGCCGCTCACTTTGTGGCGGCGGCATCGAGAGCCGCAGCAAAGGCTGGATCTCAGCCTTCGGCACAAAACCAATCCCCGGTCTTGACCACCGCACTAACTCAAGAAGCTTCCATAGCCAGCACGAGCCTCCCGCCTTAACGAGCCAGTCTTTCTGAATATCGGGCGCAAAAGGAGCGGCACAAGAAGCCCCAAGCGAGCCCGTAGCTAAAGCATTTTCCATCACTTAGCCACCGACACCCGATACACCACGTCCGCGCCATCATCCGACACCAGCAGCGCGCCGTCCGGCGCAACCGCCACTCCGACCGGCCGCCCGTACACATCCGACCCGCTGGGATCTGGCACCAAGCCTGTCAGGAACGGCACAGGATCTGCTGACGGCTTGCCGTCTTGGAACGCCACAAACGCCACTTGGTATCCCGAGCGCGCCGCGCGATTCCACGAGCCGTGCTCGGCGATGAACGCTCCGCCCCAGTAGCTCTCCGGAAACTGCTTCCCGCTGTAAAACGCGAATTCGAGCGGCGCCACATGCGCTCCCAGCAGCACGTCGGGAATAATCGCGCGCTTCACCAACTCCGGATGCTCCTGTTTGACACGCGAATCGACGTTGTCGCCGATGTAGCTGTACGGCCATCCATAGAATCCGCCGTCTTTGAGGGAGGTGAAATAGTCCGGAGGCAAGTCGTCGCCGAGTTCGTCTCTCTCGTTGACGCTAGTCCAAAGTTCTCCCGTCGCCGGATTAAAAGCCAGCCCCACCGGATTCCGCAGCCCTGTTGCATACTGCCGCGCATTCTTCCCATCCGGATCACAAATCGTTACCGCGGCACGAACGGCGGGCTCGCCGGTGTTGATATTCGAAGCCGAACCCACCGCGATAAACAGATGCTTGCCATCCGGCGAAAAGGCCAGCGTGCGCGTATCGTGTCCGCCCGCCGGGAGGCTCATCAGATGCTCTTTCTCTCCCAGCCTTTTTGAAGTTTTGGGATCGTACTTGAAACGAACCAATTCGTTCATGTTGCCTACATACACGTAGTCGTCATGGAAAACGATCCCAAACGGCCGGTTCATCCCGTCGACAAATACTTCGCGCTCCTGCGCGCCGCCGGTGTCCTTCGGGTCGCGAAGCACGATGATTTGGCCGGACCCTGTAGTGTCGGCAAGGAAAATGTCTTGGTTCGGCGCCACCTTCAGAAAGCGCGGCCTCTTAAATCCGGTAGCAAACACATTCACGCGAAATCCTGCCGGCACGGTAGGCAGAAATCCATCCGGCGGTTTGACGCGGTCCGGTCCATTGCCCGCCGACCTCGTCGCAAACGGCGCAGGCAGTTTGGCCCTTTGCCCGTGCGTCACCTGCGCCGGCAAACAGGCCGCCATCGCTAAGCCAGCGGCTAAACAAAAAGGAGTCTTCAAACGCATTCGCCAAACCTCTCTGGAATTGAAGTTAAGGTTGCTCTTGTAGGATGCCCTATTCTCGCTGTTGGGTTCAACGACGCCCTTCCTGTAAGCTGCCAACTTCTATTGCCCGCCGGAAGCGACCCGAAAGCCTCCCTCGCGCATCCAATCTGTCTGTTCGAGCGCAAGCTAGCAAGAGCCTGGTCAGGCAGTTTGCGGGAGGGCCACATGAAAAGCTCCTTCGTCGGACGCGGTCTTGCCTATGCCGTGATCCTCGCGGTCATCGCTTGGACGGCCGTCCGCGCGTTGGGCGCGCGCCCGCCGGAAACTCCCAAATTTCCAATCCCGGCGCCCGCCGTCGATGCGCCATTGGCTTCCGCCAAGTCCCATGACACCGCCGTCCTCGCGGGCGGCTGTTTCTGGGGAGTGCAGGCCGTCTTCGAACGTTTGAAGGGCGTCAAATCTGTCACCTCCGGCTACTCCGGCGGTTTCATCAAGTCGCCCTCCTATGAAACCGTCAGTATGGGCGTCACCGGCCACGCCGAATCCGTTAGCATCACTTTCGATCCATCGAAAATCACCTACGGCCAGCTCTTGATGGTTTTCTTTTCTGTCGCGCACGATCCGACGCAGTGGAATCGCCAGGGCCCGGATACCGGTTCGCAATACCGCTCGGTAATTTTCTACACGGGCGATGAACAAAAGCGGATCGCCGAGGCTTACATCGCCCAACTTGACGCTGCCAAGGTTTATTCCCGATCCATCGTCACCAAAGTCGAAGCTTTTAAGGCCTTTTATCCTGCCGAGGAGTATCACCAGGATTTTCTGGTGCGCAATCCCACAAATCCGTACATCGTCTACAACGACCTGCCCAAGCTCGAAAACCTGAAAAAAGACTTCCCCGATCTTTACAAACGATAAAAGTCCGCCGTTCGAAACACGCGCCCGAGGTCCGGCAAGGCCAAACTTCCCTCACTCCCATTGGCGAAACGGCTAACGCATCCGCTCCGCGAGGAGTCTTTGCTTCTACGCAAAACTTGTGACTTAAAGCTTTCCATCCGGCCGCTCGGTTACCGGTTTTCCTGCGGCGCCGGGAAGCTTCCTTTTCGCGCCGCCTGCCGATTCGCCCGCGAGCAAAGCCGCCACGCTATCGTAGGCATAGATCGTTGGCGCTTGATTTTGCATTAGCCCGCCGGTGTCCGCGGTCGGGCCGTAATTGCTGTGCAAATCCCGTCCCAGCATCCGCAGCATGGCCATCTGCTGGCCGCGGTGATGCGCGGTGTGCGCGATTCTTCTCACCATCACCCACGCCCGTGACCGCGGCACGTCAAAGAATCTCGTCTTTCCTTCCCACCAGGGCTCCTCCTTCGCCTTGAGGGCCTCGAGCCGCTTCCAGCTGTCCTCCGCATATTTCTGGATGAATTCCAGGCGCAACTCCTTTGCCGGCAGAGGTGACGCGCCCACGTCGATTCCCAGCATGTTCAGGAACCACAGATTCTCGCTGACGCACTGATGAACCATCTGCTCGCGCACGCTGCGACCTCGCGGATCCTTGGCGTTCGGCCGCTCCGGCAAATCTTCGTCGCGAAACTCGCTCCACACGCTCAGTACCTTTATGCGCTCGGTCTCGTACGTTTCCACCATGAAGTCGTATTGCATGCGCGCCTCCTCGCTCGTCCGCTGCTTCGCCGCGCATTCTCTCTCCCGCTCATCCACGCGTCAATCAGGCCCTACGGTAGCGGTGCGTCCTGGAACGCGGTGTGCGAGGCCTCTACCAAGAGGCCTCGCGTGAAATCCTGCCAAAGCTGATATGCTCTTCGTTCCATCGGGAAAGCCTTCTCGCGGAGACAGCATGCCTTCCAATCGTCGCGAATTTCTGACCCGCGCTGCTCGAGCACTCGGTTCGGGTGCCCTTTGCACGTCGACTGCCGCGCCCAAGGACCTCCTAGCGACCGTCGCTTGGCCCGAGGAACTATTCGGCAAAGCGCTTTTCGCCAAGATGAAATGGTTCAACGAGCCGGCATCCGCCACGCAATCCGGCGATCAACTTGTGGTCAGGACGAAACCCAAGACCGATTACTGGCGCAAGACTTTCTATGATTACGTCACCGACAACGGCCATTTTTTCTTCTTGCCCGTCATCGGCGATTTCGCGCTAGAAAGCTGTGTCGCCGGAAAATACGGCGCGCTTTACGATCAGGCAGGGCTGATGGTGCGGATCGACAGCAGCAACTGGCTGAAGTGCGGCCTCGAACTCGTCGATCATATCGGTCACGCCAGCGTCGTCCTTACACGCGAGTTCTCCGATTGGTCCACCATTCGCGGCATCACCACGAGAGAACCGCTGTGGTGGCGCATCGTTCGAAAAGACTCTTCCCTCGAAGTTTTTACTCTCTCGACGGCAAAGACTTCATCTCCACGCGCCTCGGCTATCTTCCTATGCCAGCTTCCGTCGATGCCGGCATCATGTGCTGTTCGCCCGAAGGAGCTGGCTGCGAATCGACTTTCGACCAAATCCGTTTGACGCATTGACTTGCCACCGGACCAGCGGAAAGGAGCATGGCCGTGTCCACATTCCTTGGGCAGTATGAGGACCGCATTTATCCAGTAACTCGATTTGTGATCGGCTTTTTGTATGCATGCCATGGCGCACAGAAATTGTTTGGAGTTCTCGGCGGCACGCGAGCACTTCATGATCCGCAAGGTTTGCTCGCCGGAATCATCGAATTTTTTGGAGGATCGCTCATCGCCCTCGGCTTATTTGCCGGTATTGCCGCCTTCGTCGCGAGCGGCGAAATGGCCGTTGCCTACTTCCAGGCTCACGCGCCTCACGGATTCTGGCCGATTCGGAACGGCGGCGAACGCGCCGTGTTTTACTGCTTTTTCTTTCTCTACGTCGCCGCGAAGGGGTCGGGACGCTTCAGTCTTGAACGCCCCTTTCGGCGGATGAAACAATGAGACGGGCAGCGAGTCTTCTTTTGATCCGTAAAGGCGGAGGCCAATATCGCATTTTCACACTTTCGGCCCGAAGCGCTGCCGCACCCGAGGTGCGGTCAGTGTTCCGGGCAGTTTCGCAGCTATAACTTTGTAACGGCGCTGCTTGTCGGCCGGTTGATCGTCTTCCTTCGCGCGCAGGGCATAAAGATCTAGACGCCGATACGGAGGCTAAGATGAGGGAGACCCGTGCTCATCGGTCAACGGGCCCGGGACAAAGGCACTGCCGAGCGGTACCGGGCCACGGAGGTCGACGGAACCTTTTGCTACGCCTTGTTTAAGACGTTTGCCACGAAGGCAACCAGAGGTCGAGGAGTTCCGCCAACCGACCTTGCGCTTCTTCTTCTGTCAAGCGCAAGCGAACGGTGTGTTTATCGCTCATTTACGGTTTGTTGACCTCATTCCCGTTGACATGGCTCGCCCACAGGAGTATCAACAGGTTTGCGCACGGCTCTACAGAACTCCCTTCCGTTTCTGTGCGCTCATCCAAATCTGCTAGGAGGCAATCATGTCGAATCCTGTCCGTGCAATCCCTGAGGGATATCACACCGTTACACCTTATCTGACCTGCAAAAACTCGGCGAAGGCCATTGATTTTTACAAGTCAGTGTTTGGCGCCACGGAAATCACGCGAATGACCGGCCCCGACGGCAAAGTCGGTCACGCCGAATTGAAGATCGGCGACTCGCTCATCTTTCTTGCCGACGAGTTTCCCGGCATGAACAGCGCCCCCACGCCGGGAGTCAAGAACGCCTGCGGAATCTTCCTTTATCTGGAAAATGTGGACGCGACTTTTAATCGCGCCGTGGCCGCCGGCGCCAGCGTGGAAATGCCGCTCGCCGATCAGTTTTGGGGCGACCGCTATGGCAAAATCACCGATCCGTTTGGCCACAATTGGGGCCTGGCGCAGCACGTGGAAGACGTTGCTCCCGAAGAAATGAAGCGGCGCTCCCAGGAGTTTGCCGCAAAGATGGCCAAGGCCGCTGCAGCGAGCCAAAGCTAACCGCTTCCAGTGCAACGAGCTAGGAAAGGCCTCTCGGGTCGCGCCCGGGAGGCCTTCTTCTTTTTTGGCAATTCGAAGGCGCGTAACAGACTCCTGAACTCCGGCGTCGTCAAAACACTAAGCGAACTCATGGCGAGATGCGGTTCGGAGAGTGATTACTGACCCATGGCGAACCTGGGAGGCCCTAGAATCGTAGTGACAGGATGGGGGGGGTGACATGTCCCTGTGGACTCGCGCAGAAAACGTGTGGTTGAGGATCAAAGAATGGTGGAACCGGAACTGGATTTTAATTCGTCCGGGTCCGGAAGCGTGGCGGGGAGGGGTGTGGGGAGCGCTCGCAGCGGCCACCGCGTGCGTGGTCATCGCCGGGCTTTGCTTAAAGACAGGATTCGGCTACGCCTTCGATTTTGTTTTTGCGATTTTCTTCGCCGCGCTGTGCATCCCCTTGGCCATGCTTGGCGTAATGCTTTTGCTGACGATTGCGCGCAACCTGCCGCGGCTCGCCACGGGAATCATCGTCGGCTCCTGGGCGGTGGTAATGATGCTGTGGGGCCCTCCGGTGCTGGGAATTCCTATTGCCATTGTCGTGGGGGTGGTGGAAGGAGTTTTGGGAGCGACGATAGCGACGTTGGTTGCCGGAAGCTTTGCGCAGGCAGCGTTGCGCAAAAAAATTCTCGTTTCCTTGCTCTTCGTCGGCGGAGTTGCGGGCAATGTGTACTTCGTGTGGCTCCTTGCGCATGCGGGTTCGCTGGAGAAGATCATTGCGTGGAAACCGCCCGAGGAATCGATGCCGGCGAAGCTGGCGGCGGAGAATCCGAGTGCCAATGGACCGTACCGCGTGCAGCGACTTTACTATGGAGTGGGAAACGACATCCGGCGGCCGGAATACCGCGCAAGCGTTGCGTTAAAAACGAGAACGGTGGATGCGTCGGACTTCTTCAAGGATTTCAAAGGATGGCAGCGCTGGACGCGCAAGAAATATTGGGGATTTGACGTCGACAAACTGCCCCTGAATGCGCGGGTATGGTATCCGGAAGGGCCGGGGCCGTTTCCCTTGGTATTGATCGTCCATGGCAATCACAACATGTCGGATTTTTCCGATCCGGGTTACGCGTACCTGGGAGAATTGCTGGCGAGCCGCGGGTTCATTCTCGCTTCGATTGACGAAAATTTCCTGAATGGCGGGCTCTTTCACGACCCACCCTTGAAGCCCGGCAGTGCGGCACGAGGATGGTTGTTGCTCGAGCATTTGAAATTGTGGAAAGAGTGGAATCAGGCAGCGGGGAATCCCTTTCAAGGCAAAGTGGACATGTCGCGCATCGCGTTGATGGGACACTCGCGAGGCGGCGAGGCGGCGGCGACCGCGGCAGCTTTTAATCGAATGAAATATTATCCGGAGGACGCCAATATCCAATTCGATTACGGGTTCGCGATCAAAGCGGTCGTGGCGATTGCGCCCGCAGATGGCCAGTACAAACCTGCGGAGCAACACCGCTGGATTTCCGATGTGAGCTATCTGACATTGCAGGGCGCGCAAGACGCGGATGTTTCGTCGTTCATGGGGAGCCGGCAATGGGACCATGTGAAGTACACGCAGCCGGGGCCATGGTTCAAGGCGGAGATCTATGGTTACCGCGCAAACCACGGGCAATTCAACACCGTGTGGGGGCGGACGGACGCGGGAGAGCCGCTGAGCTGGCTTTTGAATTTGAAGCCATTGATGTCGGGCGAAGAGCAACGGCGCATTTCCAAGATCTACATTTCCGCATTCCTCGAAGCTACTCTTCATGAACGCCGCGAATACATTCCCCTATTCCAGGACTGGCGAGTAGGCCGCGCTTGGCTGCCGGACACTTTGTATGTGAATCGATATCAGGACGCGTCTTACGTGCCGCTGGCTTCTTTCCAGGAAGACGCGGATCTGACTTCGACCACGGCGCCGGGCGGAAGCATCGCGGGGGAAAATTTGTCGGTATGGCATGAGGGCCACATTCCCTGGCGAGCCGGCAATCGCGACTACAACGGTGTGTTTCTCGGATGGCATCGAGCGAAGGGCGCTCCTGCCGCGACCTACACGCTGACTTTGCCCGAAGGGGCTGCGGCAAAATGGCAGCTTGGTGAAGGCTCGACGATCGAGCTTTCGGTTGCGGCAATGGATGAAGATGCCTCTCTTCCGGGAAAGAGGACGGAGGAAGAAAAGAAGAAGGAAGAGGAGGAAAGGAAAAAGGAGGACAAGTCAAAGAAGAAAGAACGAGAGTCGCCGGATTTCACCGTGGAACTGGTCACGAGCGAAGGCGCAACTCCCGATGTGCTGGTGAGCAAGTTTGTTGCGATTCCGCCACCCTTCAAGGAGAAGTTCACAAAACTTACCGTCATCGATGAAAAAGGGTACGAAAAAGATTGGGAGCCGGTCTTCCAGACGGTGCGCATCCCGTTGGCGGATTTTCAGCCGCCAAATGGTGCAAAGCCGTTCGCGCCAGGGAACCTCAGCGCTATAAAGCTTAAATTCGACCGGACAGCGATGAGTGTGATCTGCATTAGTGGAATAGGCTTTGGGAAACGCTAGGATTTTTCGCCATACCCTTCCAATTTAGGAAGAGAGTGGCCTGCTTGTTTTCATGAAGCAGTTATACGACTTCTCGTACGGCCGCGTATTGCAGCGCACCGGCACGACCATCATGGATGCTGCGCCCGATGGTTCCATTACCACCTTTGCCCAAATCGACGCGACGACACTGCCCGGGCCGCGTCCGGGTGGGGTTGGCTTGACCACGGCATTGACCGTGTTGCGCACCGGATGGGTGATCGTTGGAAGTTTGCCCACGTCGGACGGGACTTCCGGAACCGCGCAAGTGGGCTGCTTGCTCGTTCGGGACAACTCCGGGAACGTGGTGGAAACGTTCAGCGATCCCATGATCAACGGTCCTTGGGATATGACGGACAGCGAAGATGGTGCGCATCTTCTCGTCACCAACGAGCCAGGATGCCAGAAATCAAATCCATGGCCGGGATTGCTTCCGGCTTTTCCCAGGCAATGGCACTTTGTTCGGCGTGACGTCGACCCGCTGCGCGGCGTGCTGTTCGTCGATGACGCCAGCAATACGCTGAACTCTCTCAATTAGATTTTCGGAAAAGGCAGACGCCGGACCAGGGCCGGTTTCCCGCCGGCCCTTTTCTCTCGGGCAGGCGTGCAAGCAAGCGCAGAAGAAAAGGAGGGCGTTTAAACTTTGCGGCGGTCTGTAGTATGGCCTTTACTTCCACCGGCTCCCAGCCGTACGGCCTAAAAAAGGCTGAGCCTTCCGCCGGCGCGAATTTGAATGGCGCGCCGACTTTGCTCAAATGCCTGCCAGTAGTCTTCTGCATCATTTTCAGGAGTCCCGGCGAGCCGAAATCCATGATCCAGCGCTGGAAACTTGCAGCGTTCGCGAGGTCCCGCGCCAGTGCGGCGACTTCTTCTTCGCTCAAATAAATGAGCAATCCTTCCGTGAGCACAAGAACTTTCTTGGCACGGCGGTTGAGCGCGGCAAAAAAGGTTCGGCGCGCGTCGGAATCCGCCAAATCCAAACGAACGCGTTCCAACGCACAGGTCGGCTTTTCTTTTGTGAGAATCTCTTCTTTGTACGCGAGGATTTCCGGCAGATCGACCTCGATCCATTGCAAAGACGCCGGCAATTCCAAGCGGTATGGCCGCGCATCGAGACCCGCGGCAAGGTTCAACACCAGGTCCGCGCCCTGCTGCAGCTCCTGTTTGATGAAATGGTCGAAGAGGTAAGTTCGCGTGACCCAGGCCCAGGCGTGCTTGTTTCCGTCGGGAAGCGTGTTCGCGATGTCGACCCCGTGCTGGCCGCACAAACGCTCAGCAAACCGATCGCGGAAGAGCGCGTCCGGCCGCGCTGTTTCCTGCGCGCGAAAATACGCCGCCCATCGCGCGGTATCGGAAACGTTTCGCACGGTTCCTGGTGCTGCCGTTGGCTGCGCCCCGGTCATCAAATCCTCCACGTGCAACCTATCCGAATCTCATTTTGCAAGAATATCCTCCGCCTGACCCCAAACATAGCTGTTTTTCGACGAAGACGATCGCGGATTAGAGAACAGCGACAAGATTCTATTCGAGCGGCCAGAGCCAGGCCGCGCCGCGCACTCCGCTCGAGTCGCCGTGCTTTGCCGGCACGAGCGGCGTGTCTGCCTCTTTTCCAAAAACGTATTCCTTTAGGCGTGGCGGAACGTTTTTGTAGATGCGCGGGATTTGCGAAGCTCCACCGCCCATCACAATCACGTCGGGATCGAGCAGATTGATGACGCCTGCCAGCCCGCGCGCCAGGCGATCTTCGAATCGCTCGAGCGCGTCGAGCGCGTCAGGTTCTCCTGCTTCGCTCCGCGCGATAATCTCCGGGCCGCGCAAGGAAACTCTTGTGGCGCGCTCGAAGTCTTTCTCCAATCCGGTTCCGGAAATCCACGTTTCGACGCAGCCGTTTTTCCCGCAGTAGCACGGCGGGCCGGGAAATTCCTCTGCCCGCATCCACGGCAGCGTGTTGTGGCCCCACTCTCCGGCGACGCCGTTCGAGCCGCCATGGACGCGTCCATCCACGGCGATTCCTCCGCCGCAGCCTGTTCCGAGAATCACCGCAAACACGACATGCCTGCCCACTCCGGCGCCGTCAGTGGCTTCGGAAACTGCCAGGCAGTTCGCATCGTTGGCGCAGCGGACTTCGCGACCG
>Ga0137380_10006512_pt1 | contig 10425 bp, 8 predicted proteins | sample SagtaG_17_FD_104809 | JGI IMG/M metagenome (GOLD analysis project Ga0137380, IMG submission 104809) | Vadose zone soil microbial communities from Sagehorn Ranch, Mendocino, California, USA - Sage2_L_100_16 metaG | ecosystem: Environmental > Terrestrial > Soil > Vadose zone | place: USA... | reverse complement strand
GGCAGCGGAACCCCAAAGCAGGGTGAAGCCGTGTACGCGGCGAAATGCGTCGCCTGTCATGGCGAAAAAGGAGCCGGCAAGCCGAATGATCAACTCGTAGGCGGGCGTGGGACGCTGGGCGGCGATCAGGCCCCGGTTAAGACCGTCGGCAGCTTCTGGCCCTACGCCACGACCATCTTCGACTATGTGCGACGCGCGATGCCGCTCAACGAATCCAAGTCGCTCACCAATGACGAGGCCTACGCGGTCGTCGCGTACATCCTGCAGCTCAACGGGGTGATCGGGGAGAGCGATACGATCGACGCACAGACGCTGCCGAAGGTGCGCATGCCGAACAGAGACGGATTCGTCACGTTCACTCCGGAGAAATGACTTCGCGCTTCGACAAACGTCCAAGGTCATCGACTCATTGGACAGTGTTATGGTGTGAAAATGGGCCATCCGGAAAACCAGACCTATCGGAGGAGGCGGGCATGAAAACAACTCTCCTTGTTCCGTTTTTTGTGGCCTTCTCCGTTAGTGCGACAGTATCGCAAGATTCGACTCCGACCAAGGAATCCCTCATTGCTCGCGCGAAATCGCTTGAACTAGACACGCCGTATGTGCCGCCTCCTGGTGACGCGTTAGAGCACCACGCGTCCGGCTTTGCGAAGATCATGTGTTCGGCAGTGTTCATTACCGGCCTCTCTCCTGACTTCGCAGCTGAGAACGTTGGATATTTCACGAGCCCGTACGCGGAACGCGGCAAGGTTGGGAAGCCAGTGATCGATCGCGCCAACCGAGCAATTCACATCACGCTCCCTAATGGTGTCACACGCAGCGCCAAATATCTCGGGAGCCAAGGATGCGTGACGCTCCCGGTTGGCAAGAGTTCCGTTAATTTCACTCCGGTATCTGTCAAGAGCGGATTGCCGGACCCATCGACACAGCAATGGCCAATGGGTGATGTGCTGCCGGAAGAGTCGCTGCCGACCGAGATCGACGCAGCGAAGCTCAAGCAGGTTGTTGACGCAGCCTTCGAGCCAACTGAAGGGATGACTGCCGCGTTTGTGGTGACATGGCGAGGCAGACTCATTGCCGAGCGATACGGTGAGGGGTTGACCGCTCGCACGCCTCTCGAAGGTTGGTCGATGGGCAAGAGCCTCACGGCCACCTTGCTGGGGATTTTGATCAAGCAAGGCATATACGACCTGTGGCAGCCGGCGCCCGTTCCAGAGTGGCAAACCCCAGGTGACCCGCGCGCCAACATCCGCATTGCCGACATTCTTCATATGTCAAGTGGGTTGCGGATCAAAGCACCCCAAGACCCCGACTATGACCCCTCAGGTCCGTATCCGGATCATCTGTACCTTTATACTGGCAGCGTCGATTCCTTTCACTACGCTGCGACGCGACCGTTGCAGTGGCCACCTAACACACGGTCGGACGCTATCACAACACCGATCCAGTACTGATCAACTATCTGATACGCCTCGGCGTGGAAAAGCGTGGGGGAGAATATCTGTCGTTTCCGCAACGGGCGCTCTTCGACAAGCTCGGTATCCACACTATGGTGATGGAAACGGATCCGTTTGGAAACTTTCTCGGGCAGGGCTACGAACTGGCTTCCGGACGCGACTGGGCACGTCTTGGAAATCTGTATCTTCAAAATGGCATTTGGAATGGGGAGCAGATTCTCCCGGAAGGGTACGTCAAGTTTGTAAGCACACTTGCGCCCGCATGGGAGGCCGACAAGCGCCCTATCTACGGCGGCTTCTTCTGGATCAACGGTGACGCTACGTTTCCGGTACCGAGGGACGCATATTACATGGCAGGCGCAGGGGGCCAGACCACACTGATCATCCCATCGCACGATCTCGTCGTGGTGCGCCTTGGACACTACAAGGGCAGCAATCCCGGTGGAGTAAGTTTCAGAAGGGCGCTCGCGCTTCTGATGCAGGCAGTGCCGAAGAGAAACTAACGCAGGTCGCTCGAGCGGCGTCGAGATGTCGGTTTCGCTCCCGCAGGGCTTCTTCGTACCGGACGCGGCCGGTAATTTCCTGGTGCTCGGCGATCCATCCCTCATTGTCGATCGGCCAAACTGCCATCGCGATTACGCGACCGTCGCTTAACCAGAGCTGCTCGCTTGCCGACTCGTCCCTAACGAGAGTCGCGCGTTCCCTGTACAATTCGTCCAAGTCGAAAACCCGGGTACATCCCGGCGGCAATGACCGAGATGTTCTCGATCACCACATTCAAGCGTTCCGCTTTGGTTGCGAGGATCGTGCTCGAGGCGACGCTGCGCCACCAAAACCTCGCAGGTGGCCAGCCATGGCGAGGAATAACTTGTGCAAATGGTTCGTAACGATAAAGGGCGACGTCATTGGTTAAATTGGATTGAGTTCGATGCCGACCGGTTCATGAGGGCAATCGCCGCGAACCCAAGCGGCAGGTAGCAGGCGGCACCGAGCCATATGCAGATGTCGATCGAGAATGCGATGCTCACGGCGATCGCGATGCTGGCCGCCAGCACGCCGGCCGCCCCGTTGATTGCCCAGAACCATGGCGTCGGCCGCGAATCTATGGCGTTGACGAGCCTCATCCCGGTCGGGAATCCGAAACCCATCAATAATCCGGCCGGGGTGATCATGAGGAGCGCGATGACCGCGCGCACGATGATCGAAGAGGATTCGAACGCGGCGACCAGCACCGGCAACCAGAACGGCAGCAAGGCGAGATAGAGGACCGTTAGCCCAGACCACGCCAGCGCCCCGCGCGAGGTGCCGATCGGCAAGCGGTCGCTGACGAGGCTGCCAATGCCGGTTGCCACGATGATCCCAAACAGCCCGATCGCAAGCCCGTAAACCGGATGACCGAGGAACAGCGACAAGCGCTGGATGGCGCCGATCTCCACCAGCATGAAACCGAGGCCGATCAGGAGGAAATAGCCGCTGCCGATCCCGATCAATCGGGTCGAGATCCCCCGCGCCGACGGCCGCGCCGGCAGGATGATGGTGAGGACGACCAGGATCAAGGACAGCAGGACGATGATCGCGAGCGTGAGGGTCGCCGTGAGATTTCCTGTGATGACGCCCGATGTGGCGTTCAAGGCTTCGATCATTGCCAGCGGATCGGTGATCCGCAATTGATTGAAGAAGAACGGCCGCTCGTCGGTCGGTGGCGACACGTCGATATGATAAAGCGCCGACAGCGCCCGTAGCGCCGCGAGGTCGGGGGCCTGCATGATCCCCCGCAACACGTCGGACACGGGCTGCGTGACTGGGCTTACCAGGACCGTGTAGCCAAGCCGCTGCGATGTATCGTGCAAACGCGTCAGATCGTCGGGCGAGAACGGCGCGCGGCCGATGATCAGCGTCGATAGATTGTTCAGCGATGCCAGGAACAAATGGGCGGACGGATCTGGCGCCCCGAAATCGAGGAGCGCCGCCTTGGCGAGGCTGAGCAGGCGTCCCGTCTCGCCCGGGTTGTCGGGCGAATACCATCGCGACACGGTGAATACCCCGTCCGCAGCCAAGCTGGAGAGGAAGTGCTGCCAGCCCTCGACCGTGTAGAGCCCGTTCTCGGACAGCGTGTAGGCGCCGACCCCGGTCGCGGCCCAGGTGTCGATCATGCTCATCTGCACGAGATTGAACTGCCGGCTGCGGCCGGTGCCCGCGAACCAGCTGCGCGCCTCGTCAACTTCAAGCTTGATGCCGGGAAGCGCGGCAACGCTGTTGAAATCGCGGAACCGGTTTTGCAGCAGATCGATGAAGATCGGATTGAGCTCGACGCCGGTCACGTCGCGAAAGCCGAATAGGTAGGCGCTCAGCAGATCGCGGCCGCCACCGACGCCGATGATCGCGGCCTTACCCTGGTTGCGGATATAGTAGGCGAGGCTGGTGATGTCATACTTGAGAAAATCGACGCTCTTGATATTGCCGCCGAACCGATACATGGCGGTTCCGGCCTCGCCGTCGATTTTCATCCAGCGCAGGTCGGTTTCCGTGCGCGGCATGGCGGGAGACGGGCCCCACATTGCCGGGCTCTGATGCACCGTCTTCTCCGCGCGAATGCGCGAATACGAATTCCACCGCATGTACTCAATGTCCTGCGGGTTCTCCACATGGCCCTTGGCGAAGGACAACAGCAGGCCGTGCGGGTGAATGGCCGCGTTGCCGACGGCTAGCAACGCCAAGCCGATGAAAAGACCGGTCGGCTTGCTCAACACCAACGCCCATTTCGGCGGCGCGACGGCTTTCAGCTCCACCGCATCGCAGCCATGACGAAAGGCGAACGCCGCGGCGGCACCGAGCGCCGCGATCATGAACATCGCCGATACACCGTCCAGCAGGCTTATCAGCACGAGCGCGCCAAGGCAGCCGAACGCCGCGCCCGCGAGATCGAAACCGTAGACGAGCCCGACCGGCCAGGGGCTGCGCGTCAAGGCGAGCGAGATTCCCATGCCAGCAAAGACATAGGGCGGAACCAGCGCGGCGATCAGCTTGAGCCATAGCATTATCGACAGAAGAATTCCGATCGAGGGGTCGAGCAGCACCGTCGAGATCAGGACGACGGTCGACAGCACAGCGGTGACGGAAAAGGCGCTCGCGATCCAACTCAGGTGCGCCAGCAATCGCTCGGGCACGAACAATGCCTGATTGAAATAGGCGATCAGGGAGCCCGCGGTCATGCCGAACATCGCCATTCCGATGGCGAAAAAGGCGAGGTGGTAGTAGCTGATCACCGACAGGACGCGCGTCTCGATGATCTGCAGCATCAGGACGCACATGCAGAGGATGAAGAGGCCAACGAGAAACGCGGCTTTCTTGGTGATGGTTGATTGCACCGACGTTCCCCCAAATGATCCATTGAGCGGCGCTTCGACTCGAGATTGCCAACAAACGCTATCGATCTGCAAGCAGTTCGCATGCCGGCCGCCTGCCCCGGCAGGTAATAGCTGTCATTTACGGATGGACGCGGAGCTCGAAAGTTCGTTCGGATCAGTTGTCAACCGCATGAGCGGCGCGACGCACTGATCGGTTTCGTACTGAGCTACTCACCCGGATTGCGTATCATTCGCACTTCACCAAGCGATGACGGCTTGGGCCATTCGCGTCGGCTGGACGGTGTCCGTGACAGGTCCGCTCAACTCCGCCGAACTTCCTGCCGTCACCAAATTTCGCCATCGCTCTTTCGCGAAAACGCTCCGGCGTTCAGTACACAACCACGCTCCTGATGCTCTTGCCCTCGTGCATCAGGTCGAATCCCTTGTTGATCTCCGCGAGCCGCATGGTGTGGGTGATCATCGGGTCGATCTCGATTTTGCCGTCCATGTACCAGTCGACGATTTTCGGCACGTCGGTGCGACCGCGCGCGCCTCCGAAGGCGGTGCCCTTCCAGACGCGCCCGGTGACCAGCTGGAACGGGCGGGTTGCGATCTCCGCGCCCGCCGGGGCGACGCCGATGATGATGCATTGGCCCCAACCGCGATGGCAAGCCTCCAGCGCCTGGCGCATGACCGTGACACTGCCGGTGCAGTCGAAGGTGTAGTCGGCGCCACCAATCTGGTCCGCCCCGCGCTTCGTCATGTTGACGAGGTGCGCAACCAGGTCGCCGCCGGCCTCTTTCGGATTGACGAAATGCGTCATGCCGAACCGCTCGCCCCACTCCTTCTTGGCGTTGTTGACGTCGACCCCGATGATCATGTCGGCGCCGGCGAGCCGCAGGCCTTGGATGACGTTGAGGCCGATGCCGCCAAGCCCGAACACGACGGCCTTGGAACCGGGGTCCACCTTAGCGGTGTTGAGCACGGCGCCGATGCCGGTGGTGACACCGCAGCCAACGTAGCAGACCTTGTCGAAGGGGGCGTCCTCGCGAATTTTGGCGACGGCGATCTCGGGCAGCACCGTGAAATTGGAGAACGTAGAGGTACCCATGTAATGGTGCAGCTTATTGCCGTCGAGCGAGAAGCGCGAAGTGCCGTCCGGCATGACGCCCTGTCCCTGCGTGGCGCGGATGGCCGTGCACAGATTGGTCTTGCGCGACAGGCACGACGGGCATTGCCGGCATTCCGGCGTGTAGAGCGGAATGACGTGATCCCCCTTCTTCACGCTTGTGACGCCCGGCCCGATATCGACGATGATGCCGGCGCCCTCATGGCCCAGGATGGCCGGGAACAGCCCTTCCGGATCGGCGCCGGACAGCGTGAACTCGTCGGTGTGACAGATGCCCGTGGCTTTCACCTCAACCAGCACCTCGCCAGCTTTCGGCCCGGCCAGGTCGACCTCCGTGACCGTGAGCGGCTTGCCCTTCTCCAATGCAACGGCGGCACGGGTTTTCATGGCGGCTCTCCTCTCGTCGTTTGGCTTGGCACGCGTTGAAGTGGCGGACGCAGTGGCCAAGTCTGTTGCGATGGCGGCGAAGGCAACGGCGTCATGCAGTTCCCCTGACCCGTCCCAACATCGCCGTAGGCCCCCCTGGATGGGTTCCTGCCCACGGAACCGCGCCGGGTTGCCATTTTCGGAATAAACTTCAAGTATCGGCTAAAAAGCATTACACAGAGAAACCTGACTGAAGTTGAGCCTTCTCGCAAGAGCGCGGCCGCCCGGAAGGCGCCGAGACCTTCGGAGCAAACCGCCTCACGAGAACGTGACCCGTCCTGCGGCGCGGCAATAGTGCCGCCGCCGAACCAACTTTGGGAGGACTGCCATGGCGAAGATCTCAATTCATCCGGCAGTGGACAACGGCGTGAAGCCCGGCTCGCCGAACTTCGCGGGGGGAACGCTCCAATGCAAATGCGCGAGCGATCCCGTCGAGGTGAGCATCACGGCTCAGTGCGCCTATAATCACGTGTGCGGATGCACCAAATGCTGGAAGCCCGCAGGCGCGGTGTTCTCGCAAGTTGCCGTCGTGTCGCGCGACAAGCTCCGTGTCGCCAAGAATGCCGAAAGGCTCAAGGTCGTCGACGGCAATGCGGCCATTCAGCGGCACGCCTGCACCGGTTGCGGCGTGCACATGTACGGCCGCATCGAGAACACGAAACATCCGTTCTACGGGTTCGATTTCATCCACACCGAGTTGTCGAAGGAGGAAGGCTGGGCGCCTCCCGAGTTCGCCGCGTTTGTCTCCTCGATCATCGAGTCCGGGACTCCGCCCGGTCAGATGGCAGCCTACCGGTCTCGGCTGAAGGAGCTGGGTCTCGAGCCCTACGACTGCCTTTCGCCGGGCCTGATGGATGCGATTGCGACCCACACCGCCAAGGCGTCAGGGGCGCTTGCAGCCTGATCGAGATTGCTACGGCCCCGAAATCGGCGGCCGATGTTGCGTGAATATGAGCGGCCGGTCCTTTGGCCGGCCGCCGGGACATGGTTTTCCGTCGATTCACTTGCGGCAGTCCGTCAGTTGCTTCTCCTCGATTGCGAAGACGGCGCCTTCCTTCACCTCGACATTCCTCACGATGCAGATGCGGCCGGTCTTGTCGGCGAGCCTTACATCGTAGCGGCCGGGCTCGACGCCGGTAATCCTCAGGCGCTCGTCGTGATCGACCGTTCCATCCCGGTCATTCCGGCATTGGTCGGGGCCCCACCTATTTGCGCCGGCCGGCGACATGTGGAGCGCCGTAATCGTGTGCGAGGTGAGATTCCAGAACCGAATACCCTTGCGGTCCTGGGCCGCCGCCACAGAGGCCATGAGTCCGAGCGCAATCGGAACAAGCAACAAGCCGCGCATCCTTCCCTCCCTCGAAATCATGTGCAAACCAGGAACGCATCTCACTCGCGCAAGAGGCGGTCGATGTTCTGCGCCTTGTCGAAGTTCTTGGCAGCGTCGAGCCCGATCGGCGCAACGAGCCTCGTCGATGTGAGGTCGGCGCCAAGGAAATCGGTGCCGACAATGGTGACTCCGGCGAGCGTCGCGCCACCCAACGCGGCGCCCCGCAGCGAGGCGTTGGTCAGATCAGCATTCTCGAGAGACGCGAATTCGAGGTCCGCGCGCGACAAATCCGCATCGCGCAGGTTCGCCCGGTCGAGCTTGGCGGATTTCAGCACCGCCCGCATGAGGCCCATGGACTGGTTCTTCATGTCGGCACCCATCCTGGCGTCGGCGAGCGAGGCGCCGATCAGGCTCGCGCCGGTGAGATCGGCGACGACGCGCGCGCCGGAAAGATCGGCGCCGTCGAGGTTCGCACGCTGCATTTGGGCGGCGAACAGGCTCGCCCCCTTCATACTCGCCCGGCGGAGATTCGCTTGCAGGAGCCACGCCTGATCGAGCACCGACCGGTCGAGCCTGGTGTCGGCGAGGTTGGCCTTGTTGAGTCGCGCCGCGCGAAACACCGCATCGGAGAGATCGAGACCCGAGAGATCGAGACCCGACAGCCGCTTGCCGGTGAAATCCGCAGGATGGGAGGGCGTCGCCGCGGCGATCGCAGCCTCGACCTCTGCGCGCGTCATTTCCGCGGAGGCCATGTCGGGCGACGACAAATCGAGGTGCCGCATCATATCCTGCGCCCGACAGGATTGGCCCAACATGGCGCCGCAAAATGCCAGCGCGAAGGCGCAAATGGACCCACGAATCATCGTCGCCCTCCGCGCTCCTTCACGTTGGCTCGCCCCTTCTCCGGCGAGATAGCCCCTGCTCCGACGAGATACAGGCGCAAGGCTCAGGCCGGAACTGTCCCCCACCCCAGCGGCCTGATCAACTCGGTGGAGCGGCCGTTTTCAGCAGCCGCGCGACTTCCGCCTTGATCGACGCCACCTGGTCGGCGCTGCGCGTCGCGTCACAGCTTTCGATCGGCAGCTCGGCCACAATGTGCGCCGGGCGGGCCGAGAGCAGGAAGAGCCGATCGGCAAGCCCGATCGCCTCCTCCACGTCGTGGGTGACCAGAAGCGTGGTCAACGGCCGGCTCTCGACCAGCTTTGCGAGCTCCTTGCGCAAGCGCGCAGCGAGCGCATGGTCCAGCGATACGAACGGCTCGTCGAGAATGAGAAGGGAAGGCTCGACGGCGAACGCTCTCGCCAGGGCAACGCGCCGCGCCAATCCAAGCGACAATTCGCCAGGGTAATGCAAGCGATGCGGAGCAAGTTCCAGCACGTCGAACAGGGCTGAAAGCTTGTTCTCCGTCGCGTCGGGGGCGACGAGCCGCACGTTGTCGTCGACCGTTCTCCACGGCAATAGGCGCGGCTCCTGAAACACCATTCCGATCGCGCCGCCCGATTCGCGCAGGACCGTGCCATCGAAGGCGTGATCGAGGCCGGCGATGATCCTCAGCATGGTCGTCTTGCCGCAGCCGGATGGGCCGACAAATGCGCCGACCAGGCCACGAGCGAGCGTGAAAGCCACGTCGTGCAGCACTTCCAGATGGTCGCCCGAGGCCCTTACGAACGACTTTCGCTCGATGCGGACGTCAAGCAGCCCGGATTCGCCAGCGGGACACATGTCGTTCAAGGGGCTGCACCAACAGGGTTTCGATCATCAACATCACGCCGATGAAGGCCAATGCGTAGGCGAGAATACGTGTCACATCGAACAGCTGAAACGCAATGCCGATCTCGAATCCGACCCCGTTCGGCCGACCGAGCAACTCGACGACTAGCACGATCTTCCACACCAGCGACAGGCCGGACCGCGCCGCGGCCGCGAGGTAGGGAGCGATCTGCGGCATCACGACGTGCCGGATCACTTTCCGCCACGGCACCGCGAAAACGCGCGCCATCTCGTCGAGCGCCGGATCGAGCGCCCGCGCCCCTTCGCGGATCGTGACGATCGTGTTGGGCAATTTGTTGACCGCAACCGCGGCGATCGCGGCGGCCTCCGTCAGTCCGCCCCAGACATAGGCGAGAATGATGACGACGAGGGCCGGCAGGTTGAGGAGCACGACCAGCCATGGATCGCCCAGCCTGTCCGCCAGCCTCACGCGTCCCATCAGCAATCCGAGCGCGGTGCCGATCAGCATCGCCAGCGTGAAGGACAGCAGAACGCGCGCGAGCGTCGCGCCGAGGTGGAGCGGCAGTGCGCCCGAGCGCGCTTCATCGACAATGGCGGTCAGAACCGCCGCCGGGCCCGGCAACATCTGGTGCCCGGCCAACGCCGAGCCGGCATACCAGGCGGCGAGGAAGATCGCGATCGACGTGAGCCGGAGCATGGCGGTCAGTCGCCGGAGGGCGGCCGATAGAAGGTGCCCGGCGCGAGTTCGCGCGCCGGCCCGACCAGTCCCCTATCGCCTTCTTTCGCAAGGACCCGGTAGAGGATGCGGGCGTCGGCTTCCTCCTCGTCACCCATCCGCACACTGCGTGGCCGAAGTACGTCTTCTGGACCGGCCTCGGCATGGCCGTCGGCGCCGGGGTGCTCTACGTCGGCTCCGCCTGGCGCACCGTCCGCGGCGGCCGCCGCCTGGAGGTGACCGAGACGTGAGGGCGGTCGTGATGGCCGGGGGAGAGGGGACCCGCCTTC
>Ga0137380_10006509_pt1 | contig 10427 bp, 10 predicted proteins | sample SagtaG_17_FD_104809 | JGI IMG/M metagenome (GOLD analysis project Ga0137380, IMG submission 104809) | Vadose zone soil microbial communities from Sagehorn Ranch, Mendocino, California, USA - Sage2_L_100_16 metaG | ecosystem: Environmental > Terrestrial > Soil > Vadose zone | place: USA... | reverse complement strand
GCGACCAAGTCGGGAAGATCTTTCCGGTAGTTGCAGATATCGCCGGTGAGTACGACGACCTCGGGGCGCTCGCATGCGAGCCGTGCGAGAGCCGCCCGCGCCGCGCGCCCCACGCCGCCGGACAGGTGCACGTCGGTGAGGCATGCGATCCGCAGGCCGTCCAGTGGGGCCGGCAGGTCGGGCACCGGGACGTCGTGCCGGCTGACCTCGATGGCGGTAGGCTCGCGCAGGAACCCGTCGGCGAGCGCGGCGGAACAGAGGGCGCCGGCCGCGCCGAGAAAGCGCCTGCGGCTGATGCGTCGCATGCCGGGGAAGGGAACGCCGCCGCCGCGCGGTTGTCAACGCGCCGTGACAGGCCGCGCGAGGTGGGATAATTTAGTGTAGTGACCGATCCCACGCTGTTTCAGCGCTCGGCCGAGCCGCTCGCGGCCCGGATGCGCCCCCGCACGCTCGAGGACTTCCTCGGCCAGGAGCACCTGCTCGGGCCCGGCAAAGCGCTGGGCGAGCTGATCCGCCGCGGCGACGTGGCATCGTGCATCTTCTGGGGTCCGCCCGGCTCGGGCAAAACCACCCTCGCCCGCATCGTCGCGAACTACACCGATCGCCACTTCGAGCCGTTCTCGGCGGTGACGGAGGGGGTGGGGCGGGTGCGCGAGATCATCAAGGAAGCGGAGGAGCGGCTCAAGTACGAGGGCCGGGGCGCGATCCTGTTTTGCGACGAGATCCATCGCTTCAACCGGGCGCAGCAGGACGCGTTTCTCCCCTGGGTCGAGAACGGGGTCATCACCCTGATCGGCGCTACGACCGAGAACCCCAGCTTCGAGCTGACCGCGCCGCTCTTGTCGCGGTGCCGCGTGTTCGTATTCGAGCCGCTGACGGACGAGCACATCCGGGCCGTCGTGCGCAGGGCGATCGAAGCAGAGAACAAGGGGAGAGGGGAGAGGGGAGAGGTTCGGCTCGATGAGGAGGCGGTAAACCTCCTTGTCCGACACGCGCAGGGCGATGCGCGGCGCGCGCTGAACGCACTGGAAGCTCTCTTCCAGCACGTCACGAACCTCTCCCCGCTCCCCTCTCCCATCTCGCGCGACATCGTGCAAGCGGTTCTCGAAAAACCCCTCCCCGTCTACGACAAGTCGGGCGAGGAGCACTACAACGTGATCTCCGCCCTGCACAAGGCGGTGCGCGGCTCGGACGTGGAGGGCTCCCTCTACTGGCTCGCCCGCATGCTCGCGGGGGGCGAGGATCCGCTGTACATTGCGCGCCGGCTGGTCCGGATCGCGTCGGAAGACATCGGGCTCGCCGATCCGCGCGCCCTGGAGGTCACCGTGGCCGCGAAGGACGCATACCACTTCCTGGGCACCCCGGAGGGTGAGCTGGCCCTGGCCCAGGCGGTGGTGTATCTCGCGACGGCGCCCAAGTCGAACCGGGTGTACGCGGCGTTCGGCCGCGCCACCGACGCGGCGCAGCAGCACCCGGCGGCGCCGGTGCCGCTGCACATCCGTAATGCCCCGACCAAACTGATGGAGGAGCTGGGCTACGGGGCGGGGTACAAGTACGCCCATGCGTACCCGGACGCGTTCGTCCCGCAGGACTACCTGCCGGAGGCGTTACGGGGGCAGCACTGGTACGAGCCGAGCGACATGGGATACGAAAAAACCGTGAGGGAGCGGATGGAGCGGTGGGAGCAACTCAAACAAAAGGCGTCGGACGGTCGGACCGTCGGACAGTCGGACGGTGAGGCATGACTAGCGTGGCTCAAGTGCTACAGTCCGTCCGTCCGACCGTCCGACTGTCCGTCGCAATCTTGCTCGCCTCCTGCGCCACCCTCGGCCGCCTCGCCTTCACCGATCCCGACCTCCGGCTCCAGGAGATCGACGTCACCAGCCTTCGCCTCACGGGTGGCACGTTCGACCTCGTGTTCGACGTGTACAATCCCAACGACTACCGCATTCGCTCCACCCGGCTCGAGGTGGGGATCGACCTCGAGGGCACCCACTTCGGTGACGCGCTGCTCGAGCGCCCGCTCGATCTCTCGCCGCAAAATCACAGCCGGGTGGTGGTGCCCGTCCGCTTCGAGTGGGCGGGCATCGGCGTCGGCGCGAAGGCGCTGCTCACGCGACAGGCGATCGGATATGGAATCGCCGGGCGGGTCCTGCTGGACACGCCGCTGGGAGACAAGTCGGTGGGGCTGAAGGGGACCGGACAGGTCCCCTTGAGGAAGCTGCTCCGGTGATCGGTCACAAGGAGCGCGTGCCGCCGCTGCGGGTGCTGCTGGCCGACGACCACGACGTGGTGCGCCAGGGCCTGCGAGCGTTGCTCGAGCGCCATGGCTTGGACGTCGTGGCCGAGGCCTCGGACGGTCGCACGGCGGTGGAGCAGACGACGGCGCTGCGACCCGATGTGGCGGTGCTCGACGTCGCGATGCCGGTGCTGAACGGTATCGACGCGGCGAGCGAGATCACACGCTGTCTCCCGGCCACCCGGGTGATCCTGCTGACCGCGCTCAATGACGTGCAGTTCGTCGCGGGGGCGCTGCGGGCCGGGGTGCGCGGGTTCGTCACGAAGGGCCAGGACATCGAGGACCTGGTCCAGGCGATTCGGCAGGTTGCCGAGGGGCGGTTGTACGCCAGCCGGGGAGTCTCCCAAGCCGTGCTCGACGCCGCGCAGGCCGTCGACACCGTCGCTGCGCTCAGTCCGCGGGAGCGGCAGGTCGTACGCCTGATCGCCGAAGGCAAGTCCACCAAGCAGATCGCCGAGCTGCTGAAGATCAGCGTGAAGACCGCCGAGTTTCACCGCGCACGGCTGATGGAGAAGTTGGGCATCCACGAGACCGCGGGGCTGGTGCGCTACGCGATCCGCGAAGGCCTGATCGTGCCGTAACTCGCTCGTTACCCGGGGTTTCCCTAGGGCTGCCCCAAGGTATCTCACCAGTATCATCTGCCGCGCCCGCGCAACACCCTTAATGAGACCACCCTCGCCGAGACCGTCGGCACGGGGCGTGCCCTGCAGCTGTGATGTTGATCACCTTCGCATGGCTCGAGGAGCGCGCCTGAGCAGCTTCGCAACGTCGTCCCAGCTCGCTGTGGCGCTCATTGCCGGCAGCGATGAATGGTCGGCTCGCGCCCTGGAAAGCGTGCTCCAGCCCGCGGGATATCGTGTCGTGCGGGTCGCGACCGGCGGCGCGGTGCAGGAGCGGGCGCGCAGCGTGGAGCCCGACTGTATCCTGCTGGGCACGCTCCTGCCGGATACCAACGGCGTCGAGGTGTGTCAGGCGCTGCGACAGGACCCTTTGATCACGCCGGGCCTACCGATCATCGGCATCACCCCGGGGGCGGTCGTCCGGAACGTCCGCCTGAGATGGCTGCGGGCGGGGGCGTGGGACGTCTTCGCGTCCCCGCTCGACGCCGAGGAGCTGGTCCTGAAGCTCGACAGCTACGTGCGTGAAGCCGCGCGGACGCGGGAATGGCTGCTCGTGGATCGAGTGACCGGACTGTACAACGGGCGCGGGCTCAAGCGCCGGGCCCGCGAGCTCGTGGCGGAAGCGACGCGCCAGCGCACGGCGGTCGCGTGCGTGGTGTTCGGTTTCGACCCGCTACCGGAAGCACCGCGCACGACGCCCGGGGCCCCCCCCCCAGGGCTTCCGGCCGTCCGGGAGCGCATCGGGTCGGTGCTGCGGATCCACGGGAGACTCTCCGACGCCATCGGCTGGTGGAACGGCGCCGAGCTGGCGATCCTCGCCCCTGCCACCGGCGCGGATGGCGCGGTGCAGCTCGCCGGGCGGCTGGTCCACGCCATCGAGACGGCGCCGTCTCAGCCCGGGGCTCAAGTTCCAGCGCTAGCGATGCGCGCCGGCTATGAGGCGGTGGCCGACATCCACGCCACGCGCGTGGAGCCGGAGGACCTGCTGGCGCGGGCGGCCGCGGCGCTCCAGGTCGCGCGCACCACGGAGCGCGGGGTGCGCATCCGGCGCTTCGAAGCGGGGTGACGGGGAGGCGCGGCCGGAGGCCGCGCCCCCGGCGCACGGATCTCACCGCAGTCGTGTAACACTCCTGCCACACTTCGCCGTCGTGGTGCCGATGGGAACGCCGCGCGGCCCGGCGCTTCCGCGGCGAGGAAGTTGCAGTTTCTCGAGCCCTGATGGAGCGGGTTGGCGGCACTCTGGCCCAGCACGCCGTCGTCGGCGCGATTCCCGTTGCGCGTGAGAGCATCGCGGACGGACGCCGGGCGTGCCTGGAAGGCGCCATGCCCGTCGCATCTTCGCTCCACTGGTGGCCCGTCGACGCAACCGCGGCGGCGCAGGCGGACGCCGCCGCGTTCCCAACCTTCATCACGCAGGGCGTCCTCGCGGCGATTCACGATCACATCGCGGCGGGGGCGGGCGCGGCGTCGCTCGGGTTTCTCAGCGGCAGCCTGTTCCGGGCGCCCGACACGGGCGCCCGCTACGTGGTCATCGAGTCGACGCTCGCGCTCCCGTGGCGCGTCGCCGGAGATCGCACGAAGCTCGTGGTGCTGGACGGGTTCACCGCCGTCCGCAAAGAGCTCCGGAAGGATGGCCGGCAGCTGCTGGGGTGGTACCACAGCCATCTGTTTCGGGACGCGCGGCTCTCGGCGGACGATGTCGACACCCACGAGGCGTTTTTCGATCAGCCGTGGCAGGTCGCCCTCGTCGTCGTTCCGGGCGACGAGCCCCTGGGCGGCCTGTTCCGGAGCTCGGCCGGCGCCGGATGGTCGAGCGCGCCCCAGCCGTTCTACGAGCTGCTCGACGACGCCGCGCTGTTGCCGGACGGTCGCAAGGTCACGGATCTGGCGTGGGGAAACTACCGCGCCGCGGACCCGGCGATGCCGTCGTGGGGAGGGCCGCGGGATCGGCTCAGCCCCTCGCCACCGCTGTTGCTGTTCCCCGATGAGCTGGAAGAGACCCTGTCGCCGGCCGCGGCGCCGCGCGCGACAGGAGGGCGGGGGCTGGGAAGGGTCGCGCGATTCGCCGCCTACGGTGTCGTCGGGGTGCTCGCCGCCGCCGGTCTCGTCAACTTGTCCCAGGTGATGGTGTCGCGCTGGTCTGCCCGCGGGCCCGCGGGAGCGCCCGCGACAACCAGTCTCGCCGCACTGGACCGCGTCGATCGCGCGGCCGACACGCTCGCCCTTGCGGTGGCCGCATTCGACGTGCGCGCCCGCCTGTTCGAGCGGCGGCAGATGGCGTGCCCCGAGCTGTCACGCGGCCTCGTCGAGATGGAAGAGCGGTGGATCGCCTACAACGCCGCCAGGAAGAGCGCGTTCGTCCTCGATTCCGCGCGCGCTGTCAGGGATCGATCGGCGTACGCCGACGTCACCGCCGTGGAGCAGCGCTTCGAGCGGTCCAAGTGCGCCAGGCCGTGATCCCAGGGCTCCGTGCCGCGGCCTGTCTGGCAGGCCTGCTCGGGTTCGGTTGGTGGGCCGAGGCCGCGGCGCAGAATGCGGCGCCGTTGCGCAAGAGCGACCTGGTGCGCCTCCTCTCCAATCCGCTGATTCAGCGCGGCGAAGTCGCCGAGGTCGTGCGCCGCAACTGCCTCGCATTCCAGCCGACGCAGCGCGACTGGTCCGACCTGCGCACCCTGGGGGCGGATACCGACGTCCTGAGCAGCGTGGGCGGGTGCGCGGCGCGTGACGCGCAGCGCACGGCGCCCCCTGCGTCCCCCGCGGCCCCGGGACCCGTGGCCCTGGTCGCCGTGTTCCTGGCGCCGCGCGTGGCAGCCGTCGCTGGTGCGGCGGTGCCCGTCCAGATTCAGGTGCGGCGCGCCGACGGGACTCAAGCCCGCGGCGTGGCGCTCGCCCTGCGGGCCACGCCCCGCGTTGTCGGAGGGCCTCCGGGGGAGATGAAGGCCGTCACCGACGACAGCGGCTTCGCGGTAGTGGACGTGCCGGTCGGCCGTTTGGCGGGGAGGTACCGTATCGAATTGGCGAGCGGGTCGGGGATGCCGTTGCCGGGCAGGCCAGTTGTCGACCTGCTCGTGCGCCCCGGTCCGCCCGCCATCGCCGACGCTCAGCCGCCGCGCTTCGAGTTCGCGCCGCCGGGGGCGAGCGACACGGCGCTCGGCGTCCTGGTCACCGTGCGGGACTCGTTCGGCGACGCCGTGCCGCAAGAGCCGATCGAGCTGCGGCCGGGCAGCGCGGCGCCCATCCCGCCCCCTCCGCCGGTCCGGCAGGCCGCCGAGCCTGTTCCGACCCTCGAGCTCGCGCCCCGGTTCGTGGCCGGTACCCTGCGGCGGGGTCTGCCCCGGACGCGCCTTGGGGACGTGCCGACCCTCGAAGTGCGGGATCGTTCCGGAGCGCCCCTTGCCGGCAAGACCGTGACGTTTCAAGCCGCCAACGCGCAAGTCGACCCGACCAGTGCCGTGACCGATTCCGCCGGTCAGGTTCGGGTGGAGGTGACGCTCGGCACGAAGGCCGGGATCGCCCTAGTCACCGCGGTGGTGGATTCGGTGCGGGCGCAGGATACGTTGCAGGTGGTGCCGGGGGCAGCCGTCGAGCTGGTGCTGGAGCGCGACGGCCAGCGCGTGGACGGTGGCCGCATCCTGGTCGAGCTGGGAGTCCCGTTCGGGTTGACGCTCCGGGCCCGGGACGGCTACGGCAATATGACGTCGACCGCGAGCCTCACCGGCCGCCTGCAGGAGCTGCGCAGCTCGTACAACACGCGGCCGGAGCGCAAGCTGGATTTGCTCGCCGTGCAGCCGGAAGACCAGGCGACCGTCCTGATGTTCAAGCCGATGCGGCTCGGCAGCACCGATCTGATGATTGCCGTGGGGTTGACGACCACGGTTTCGGTGGAGGTAGTGCCCCCCAGCAGGTGATCACGCTATTTTTGTGCCTGGGCTCTGAGCGAGAAAGAGGTCTCCAGGCATCCGACAGTTGATTGAAGTCCAGCCCCCGGTCGAGCGCGCCTTCCTGGTCGGCGCCCCGCGCAAGGGCTCCGCGGAAGCGGCGCAGGTGGAGGAGCATCTGGACGAGCTGGGCCGGCTGGCCGACACGGCCGGCGCCGAGATCGTCGGCCGGACCTGCCAGCGCGTCGAAGCGCCCACTCCCAACCTGTATCTCGGGCAGGGGAAGGTGGAGGAGCTGAAGAGCGTCCTCAAGGACACGGGCTCCACCCTGGTGCTGTTCGACGAGCCGCTCTCCCCCGTGCAGGGGCAGAACCTCGAGCAGGCGCTCGCGGTGCGGGTGATGGACCGCGCCGAGGTGATCCTCGACATCTTCGCCACACGCGCCCGCTCGGCGGAAGCGAAGATGCAGGTCGAGCTGGCGCAGCTCGAGTATCTCTTGCCGCGGCTCACGCGCATGTGGACCCACCTGTCGCGCATCCGCGGCGGCATCGGGCTCAGGGGCCCGGGCGAGACGCAGCTCGAGACCGACCGCCGGGCGATCCGCCGCAAGATCTCCGGATTGAAGCGGCGGCTCGAGGAGGTCGCCGACCACCGCGCCAACCAGCGCCAGGGCCGGCGCGACCTGCCCTCGGCCGCGCTCGTCGGCTACACCAACGCCGGCAAGTCGAGCCTGCTGCGCGCGCTGACCGCCGCCCGGGGCGGGGGCGACGACATCTTCGTCGAGGACCGGCTGTTCGCGACGCTCGACACCCTCACGCGCGAGGTGGACGTGGGCGGCGGGTATCGCTTCCGCCTCACCGACACCGTCGGGTTCATCCGCAAGCTGCCGCACCATCTGGTCGCGTCGTTCCGCGCCACGCTCGAGGAAGCGCGCGCGGCGGACATTCTGCTGCATGTGATCGACGCGGCGCATCCGGCGTGGGAGGAGCAGGTGGAGGTGGTGGAGAACGAAACGCGGAACGCGGAAGTTGGAACGCGGAACAGCGATGGAGGTCGCGAGCGCAAGCGCGTGATCTACGTGTTCAATAAGGCCGACTTGCTGCTGGATCCAGAGGCGTTTCTGGCGCAGGTCCGGGAGCGGTATCCTCACTCGGTACTTACATCATCTGTTCCGCGTTCCGACCTCCGCGTTCCCCGTTGGGGTGGGGTGGACGCGGTGCGGGACGCGCTCCGGACTTCGGCTCAGGCCCTCCGTCCCGTCGCCCAGATTCGCGTGCCGGTGGCGGACGGGCGGCTGCTCGCCGCGCTGCATCGCGACTCGGAGGTGATGGCCGAGGTGCAGGTGGACGGGGTGGTGCAGGTGACGGCGCGGGTGGAGGCATGGCTGCTCGGGAAGCTCAGGCGGGAAGGGGTGGAGGTGGTGCTGGGAGGGTGACGTCCCGACCAGGGCCGAGCCGAGCACCCCCGAATAGACCTGCCACGCACGAAGGGGAAGATCAGCCGCCCGGGTTGAGGATCGTGCCCGTCAGTTGAACCACGTTCGTGGTGGGCGACGTCTGCGCGAGGCTCCCCCGCAGGATCAGCCCCTCGCGCTCCCCGCTCCCTCGGGCAACGAGGGTACCGGAGAATACGCCCGCGTCGAAGCTCCCCTGGAACCTCCCGTCCCACGCGCCCGCGGCCTCGGTGATCGTGAAGGTCCCGAACGCCGTTCCGTTGCTGGTGGCCTGCATCACGTTCAGGTTTCCGACCGTCTCGATGGTGCCCGTGATGTCGCCGCTCACCGGTCCGACCAGGACCAGGTCGCGGACATGGACGACGCCACCGGAGACCCGGATCGTTCCTGGATCTGCGATCGTCAACGGCGCGCTCGCTGTGATGGTCGTGGTTGTTGCCGCCGCGAACAGCGGGCCGGTGATCGTGGGCGCAGTCGGTCGTGCCGAGTCGCAGCCCACGGCGATCACCCCGACCAGCACAACCGTCGCGACACCGATGGGGCGCTTCATAGTTCGCCTCCTGTGGTGGGTTTTCCCCTTGGCTCCGGGTGGCTAACCAATGTCGGCTCGGCGGGGGCGCCGAGTCAATCGTCCCGTTGGTCCCCCCTCTCCACGACGTGGAGAGGGGGTCAGGGGGTGAGGTCACCGGGGCCTCCCAACGGTGGGGGTGGTGTATTCGGTGAGCCCCGGGCCGCCGGCCCGGGGTCAGCCGAGCTCTGCAGGGATCTGTGCGCAATGAGCCCCGGGGCATGGCCCCGGGGTTGGTCTACCCAGGCGAGGAGGTGGGGCTAGCGCCGGAGCAGCAGGCTGATTACGCCGGCACCGGTGCCGATCACGGCCAGCGCCGTGGGCGCCCAGAAGGCGAACATCCGCCAGGTGAGGCGAGATTCGAGTTCCGCGAGGCGCTGACCGAGCTTCGCGTCGAAGCGCGCGAAGTTCAGCTCGTTCAGCTCGCGCAAGTCAGCGCGGTAGGTCGCGTCCACGGCGTTAAACCAGTCCACGAGTTCGTTGGTCAATGTCGGCTCGGCGGGGGCGCCGAGTCAATCCTCCCGTTGGTCCCCCCTCTCCACGACGTGGAGAGGGGGTCAGGGGGTGAGGTCACCCGGGGCGTGCCGGCGGTGGGACTGGTATGTACGGTGAGCCCCGGGGCGTGGCCCCGGGGTTAGCCCACCCGTGCGGGCTTACGGTGGTGGAGATGGCCGCGGTGCCGAGGCCGTGACTGCTCACAGCTCGGGTCGGGCGTGGCGTCGGCCCGAGCGAACCCGCGAGCGAGCTATCCCCGGAAGAACAGCGCGCCCAGTCCGATGAGGGTGGAGACCCAGAAGCCGAGCATCCAGCGCACGAGGCGGGTCTCGAGCGTCCGGAGCCGATCCCCGAGCTCCGTTTTGAGCTCCGCCAGCCGTTTATCGAAGTCCGCGCGCAACTCGGCGAGGCGCTCGCCCACCTTGGCGTCGAAGCGCGCGAAATTCACCTCGTTCAGCTCTCGCAGTTCCGCTCGATACGTCGCATCCACGGCGCGCTAAAGCACTCCCTTCGGTCGTTGCCCCAGTTCACGAGCTCGTTGGTCGCATCCTCGCCGAACTTCTCATAGAACGCCCCAATGTCGGCTCGGCCGTGGCGCCGAGTCAATCCTCCCGTTGGTCCCCCCTCTCCACGACGTGGAGAGGGGTCAGGGGGTGAGGGCACCTGGGGCGTGCCGGTGGTGGGACTGGTATGTACGGTGAGCCCCGGGGCATGGCCCCGGGGTTAGCCCACCCGTGCGGGCTTACGGTGGTGGAGATGGCTGCGGGTGCCGAGGCCGTGACTGCTCACAGCTCGGGTCGGATGTGGCGTCGGCCCGAGCGAACCGCGAGCCGGCTATCCCCGGAAGAACAGCGCGCCGAGTCCGATGAGGGTGGAGACCCAGAAGCCGAGCATCCAGCGCACGAGGCGGGTCTCGAGAGTCCGGAGCCGATCCGCGAGCTCCGTTTTGAGCTCCGCTCGGAGTTCGGCCAGCCGCTGCTCCAGCTTCGCGTCGAGCTCGGTCCACCGGCCTCCCCACTTGGCATCAAGCTCCACCAGCCGCTGCTCGAGCTTCGCGTCGAGCTCGGTCCACCGGCCTCCCCACTTGGCATCAAGCTCCACCAGCCGCTGCTCG
>Ga0137380_10006506_pt1 | contig 10433 bp, 10 predicted proteins | sample SagtaG_17_FD_104809 | JGI IMG/M metagenome (GOLD analysis project Ga0137380, IMG submission 104809) | Vadose zone soil microbial communities from Sagehorn Ranch, Mendocino, California, USA - Sage2_L_100_16 metaG | ecosystem: Environmental > Terrestrial > Soil > Vadose zone | place: USA... | reverse complement strand
TGCCTGGCTGCCGGGATGACGGCCGATGAGATCCTTGCCGAGTATCCGGTCGTCACGATGGCGGGGGTCCGGGCGGCCGCCGCCTACGGTGCCGCGCTGGCCCGCGAGGAACTGCTGCCGCTGCCGCATGCCCAGTGAAGTTCAAGCTTGACGAGAACCTGCCGTCTCGTCTGCGCGTTCCCTGACCAAGTCCGGCCACGATGTAGACACCGTCGCCGCCGAGGGCCTGACCGGAGCTGCCGACCCCGACGTGGTCGCCGCCGCGGCCGGGGAAGAACGGGTGCTCATCACCCTGGATCGTGGCATGGGCGACCTTCGCGCTTACCCGCCCGCAGCCACGCCGGGATCGTCGTGCTCCGCCTCACCGACCAGTCAGCGCCAGCCGTGGATAACGCGATCACCGAGCTAGCGAACTGGGCCGGGCTCAAGGCCCTCGCCGGGGCGGTCGCAGTACTTCAGCGCGGAATGCTGCGGATCCGCCACCCCTGAACAACCCGGGCGGCCACGTCGCCGCGCGGTCGGGAGTGCTCCCCGTTCTCCGCGCCATCGGCGTCTGGACCGAAGAAATCGATGACCTGATGAGCCACAGCGGCTGTCACCCGAGACCGTTTACCGGTACGAGATCAAGTGGCCCGCCTACTGAGGGCTCCACGGCCATGGACAACCCACTTGACCCCCAGGACGTGGGGTTAGGCGTTTCCGCTGGTCGGTCCGGCCAAGCGGGGGAGCACTTGGTGTAGTGACATGCGAATTGTCCCGTCGCACGCATGGCGTGTGGTCCCCAGGTGGTCCCCAACTCCGTAGCGGTCATGAGCGCGGCGACCGGCTGCTTAGAAGGTGCTGCACAGCTGTCCGGGGGACTTCTTCACCTGGGCATGGGCGCGTCGGGCGTTCCCCCACGACGGATGCTATCTCCTCCCGTTGGTGTCGGCTACAGGTGGTTAGCTGCAGTGGCCCCCGCTGGTGGGCGAGATGATGGTTCGGTGACTTGGACCTTCCGGAACCGCATCGAGCTTCAGCCCCACTGCCGACTTCAGTACGAGGGTCCAGAGTGAGGTTTTCTCAGCGACTTTCACGTGAGCCGCTTGTGCTCGAACAGCACCAGGACAAGCGCGGCGCGCGCGATGTGGCCTATTTCCCCGGGGCTCGCGGTGACGTTCTGGAGTGTCTTCCACCGCTGGGAGAGCAGCGCGAAGCCTCTTTCTCCCAGGCACCTCGCCGAACTCAGCAGCATGTTCCTGGTGCGCGCGTTAATGTCCAGTTCCTTTACGCCCTTCGGCTTCTTCACGGGCGTGAGGATGCCGTGACCTGCGCCTTCGTACCCGCAGTCGGCCAGGCCGGGCATCTGGCCCGTGTAATTCCGCAGCACCGGCAGGACGTTCTCCCGGGCTGCGGCCAGGTCATGGACATTGCCCGGCAGCACATCCGAGATCCACATCGGCAGGCCGTCCGGGTAGAACAGGCCCTGGATGTTCCCGCCGAAGTCCTTCTTCTTCCCGGAATACCACAGGTCGATGTCCCGGCCCTTCCGGCTGACGGTTTTCTCGTGGCAGCGGCCGGAGGAGACGATCTTGCCGTCCAGGATCACGTATGGCGTCCCCTCCTTCACGGCCCGTTCCAGCGCCTCCTCCAGGCCGGGCGCCTCCGCGGCCACTACCTTCGTGACCTCGGCTACATAGCGGTACGACGTCGCCTGCGACAGGCCGAACCCCGCCCCCAGCCGCGGGATGTCCGGTTTATCCCGGTACCAGGCCAGCCCGAGCAGCGCCTGCCGGTAACAGCCCAGGCTGCGGGTTCCCTTCCGGGTCCGGAGCTCCTTCCGGTGCCGGGCCAGCAGCCGCGAGACAAACAGGACAAGTTCCCTGGGCACGTCAAGTCTGACACGATAGGTGATCAACGCGGAGTCTCCCGGCAGGGGGATGTTCTTTGGCGAGACCCCTTCTACCGGGAGCTCCGCGCCTTCCCGGCGGTGTCCGCCTGTATCCGCGTGTCTGCCTATATGCCCGCTATGCGCCGTATGACCGTTTCAGACTTGCTGAGAAAACCTCAGTGGGTCATCGATGAGTCAGGCCCGGGCAAGCGGGTCAAGCTCGTTGGTCGATATCTAAGGGAGGTTCAGGTCATCCAGCTCTTGCAGGGGGGTCCGGGAGCGGCATTGGATGGGCCAGCGATGGCACCAATCAAGGATGCGACCAGGCTCATTCTCATTGGAACTGGTTATGGCTCCCAGGAGGAGGCTCTTGCGGCGGGCGAGTTGTGGCGGGCTCGCCTCATGAGAGCCTTCGCCACGCTGAACGTGGCTGCAGACTTCGGTGACGCGTCTCGCCCAAAGGGTGGGTTCACACCAGAAGGGCTTAGTGCGGCGAGCCGCGGCCGAAGAGCCTTCAATGATCCTCTCGAACTGTGGTCCTACGAAGATGATGACGGCGAGGAACCACTTTTCTTCGGAACCAATTCGATTGATGGGTGGTTCATATCAAGCCCACATGAACGTCTTGAAGGGGCACTGGCTGAGGCCACGGCAACGGGAGGTCTGAGCCAGACAGGCAAAGTCTCCTATGACTTGTACGCAGGTTCATTCGGGCTGGCGCCTGAGCCTCGGTTCGCGATGCTGATGACAGCGTTCGAAAGCCTGCTAACACCAAAGCCTCGTTCAGCTGATGCTCAAGCCCACGTCAGGTTGATAATAGAAGCCACACGAACCAGTGAACTACTGGATAGCGAGATTCAATCGATCTGCGGCTCGTTGAACTGGTTGCTCGACCAGTCGATCAGCCAGGCAGGACGAGAGCTTGCCAGGTCCCTCGGCCCAAGGGATTACCTCAACGGCGAGGAACCCGGGAAGTTCTTCATTAAGTGCTATGAAGTGCGAAGCCGCCTTCTGCACGGTAAGCACCCAATCCCTACCCAGGGGGAACTCGGCCAGTTGGCGGCTCCGCTAGAGCACTTGGTCAGCGAGTTGATCGCTCGGCTTGATTGCTAGTTGACTAGACGTCACAGCCATCGCGGCCGCAGGTCAACTGACCGCTTAGATGCCATATCTGGCCAGTTTGCGGAATACCGTGGCTGACCTGGCATCGTGCGGTCTGCGAGATCGGCTCAAGGGGCCGGTTGTAAGGGGGCGTTGTGGTCAGGACTGTGGTCAGGCCCAGTCTCGGTACGTGCGAGTCCACCGATGGCCAAGGCCAAGACCGCCAGTGGCAGAACGAGAGAACTCGCAGCGGCTAGATAGACGGCCCAAGGAGCAGGAGATGGATACCACATCTGCCGGTGAAGCCCTGTTGCCACCCCAGTTGCAAGAGCTGTCAGGGCGAGGTATGCAAGTGCTGCCCAGGCGCACCAGTTCACGGCGTTGTCAGTAGTGGTCGAGACGTGGTTAGCCTTTTTCGTCTTCGGATCAAATCGCCGTCTCGGGCGGCGCCAGATCCAAATAGCGCCACCAGCGACTGATAGGCCGCCAGCTACATAGAGGAGAGTATCTACTACCAGGTGCGGGCCAGGAAGTTCAATGCTGAGGTAGTTAACCGAGTTAGTGCTGAGCAGGAGCACGACGAATATGCAGGCGACGTACACAAGGGCGTGGAGAAACTCTAGGACATGGTTGTCGTGCCGCTCATAGGCGACAACGAGCCATGTCAGCGACGTGATCATTATTACGGCAAATGCACCGAGGGCCCCGCCTGCCAAGGCCTCGGTGGTATCGGCGCGTCGGCATGTCTGCTCGCCGGCCATTTCGGCGAAGAGGTATGACGTGACCGCAAGGCCGAAAAAAGCGGTGAATGGCAGCTTCAACGCTTGCGCCGACTCTCGCGTGTATGTCGTAACGCTCAGTACAACAACGACCCCTGAGAACACCAAACCGGCGAGCACCGCGGCAATGGCGGACTGAGAAGCCGCGGCTGCGATGGGGCTCCAGTCGTGGGCATGGCATAAATCTGGGGTCAGCGCGTGCGTCACGGTCGCTGCACCTCTCTATCCCCACAGGCGTACCAGTTAGGGCCGCAGATTAGCAGACTATGCCTCAGTCGTGGTCATCCGTCCGATAGGCGCCGATTGAATCCTCGCCAAGAGTCGTGGTCCAGGGTCCCGCAGGGATCGCGCAGCGACGCGAGCGCAGCGAGCGCTCTTGACCACGATCTTGCGAGGCTTCAGGATTGGGCGCCGGAGGGATGGCACCATTTGCAGCACCGCGCGCCAGCGCTGACTCGTTGCGGCGCCCAGCCCGGACGGTCGGCCGCGGGGACCAGCTGCGCGCCGACGCCGCCGTGGCCCGGCAGGGCCTTAGTGGTCTCGCCCGTAAGTTCGTCGGGGGTAGAGATCACGCCGCGAGTTGCAGGGATCGCTGTGCCTCGTGGGCGTCGATGCGGTGCAGCAGGTCGCCGAGGTCGGGTGCGGGTGAATTTCCAGCTGAACGGTCTGGCGATGGCGTTGTAGCGGATCTCGAATGCGGCGAGGCGGTCGCGGATCTGGCCGAGGTTGGTGAAGTCGTTGGGGTTGAGGACTTTGCGCTGGACGATGGAGAAGTAGATTTCTGCCTGGTCCAGCCAGGAGGCGTGCACGGGCAGGTGGATCAGGTGCGCGTTCGGCCAGGCTTTGTCATCCGCTTGATCGAGGCGGCGCCGCGGTGGGAGGACCCGTTGTCTGCGATCCAGTACACCCGGTCCGCGCTGGCATAGGGCTCGGCGGTCATCACCTGCCCGGCTAGCCGGGAGAACGGGGTGATCCCGGTCGTGTGGTCGCACCGGCCGGTTACCTGTCCGCGGTGGACGTCCCAGGCGGCCAGGTAGGCCAGCGCGCCGCCGCGCTTGTAATCGTGCTCGACCCGCATCGCGCGGGCCTTGCCCGGGGGCAGGGTGGGGTGGCAGCGGCAGCGGGCCTGGATCGATGTCTTCTCATCCGCGCAGATCACGTAGTCGTTCTCGCCCAGCGGCCCGCCGTCCCACATCCCGGCGTACAGGCCGGGCACGCGGCCGGCCTTCACCGCGAACGCGGGGTCACGGACGGAGATCCAGGACCGGTGCTGCCAGGGTTTGAGGGCGTCACCGGCCAGCCACCGGCGGACCGTGGACGCCGAGGCCGCGACCTGGCAGCGGGCGGCCAGTTCGCGGGCGATCTCCGGGCAGCTCCACTTCGACAACGGCACGCCGGACTCGGCTGGCAGCGCGCACGCCAGCGCGACGGCCTCGGCCCGGTCCGCGGCGGTGGACACTGGCGGGCGCCCGCTTCGCGGGGCATCCTTCAGCCCGGACAGCCGGCCAGCAGCGAACCGGCGCCGCCACTTGCGGACCGTGTCCGTGCACACCCCGGTCTCTGCGGCGATCGCGGTGTTGTTCTTGCCGGCGGCCCCCGCGAGCACGATCTTGGCTCGGAGCCGGTCACGGTACTGGCTGCGCACCGACCGGGTACGGGCTGCTAACACGGCCTCTTCCTCGCGGGACAAGACAATCGGGTATGGGCTCGGCACAGGCATGTTGTTCTTGTGCCCCACCGCGCCGGACCCGCGGCACGACACGCCGTGATCGCCAAGACCGCCGGGGGAAGATGGCTGTCGTGGCCAAGTACCCAGACTCGACGAAGGCGTCCCTGGAACAGCGCCTGCGCGCCAGGGCCCGCGAACGCTGGCCCCAGATCACCAGCCTGCAGATACGCCACCGCGGGGTCTTCAGTTACGTCGAAGCGACCCTGACCGGCGCCACCGCGCTCCAACTGTGCCGCCTGCGCTACGTCGGCTCCGCCCACCAATGGCAGTTCGCGATCTACCGCGCCAGCCACGACGACTACGACGAATCGATCTTCCCTACCGGCCTCCCCGTCGGCACCTGCCAAGACGCCCTCGACACCGCCTGCGGCCTCTACCTGAACGACCCCACCGCCTGGGCCTGACACCCGACGAACTTACGGGCGAGACCACTAAGAGCGGCAGGCGGCGCCTGGACGCGCGCCTAGGTCCCCGGTTTAAGGCCAGCCCATCAGCGGGCAGGTGGTGCGCCGCGCTGGAGTCGGCGCGCTCGACGCGTGGGCGCTTACCAAGATCGGCGGCCAGCCCCGGCCCGGCGCGCTCCGCGCGCCCTTGAAGCCGTAGAGAAAGTTCTCACCGCATCTTGGGGCAGTACTTGCCCGGCTCCGCTTGATGTGCGACACGGTGGCTCCACTTGATCTGTGACGCTCCCGCTCATGCTTCGGGAGCTGAACGTGGTCGAGCAGAGGTACCGGGCCGTGCTGGAAGTCCTGTCCGGGATTCCGGTGATCGAGGTCGCCGAGCGGTATGGCGTGGCCCGGCAGACCGTGCACCGGTGGATGGCGCGGTATCGCACTGACGGCATCGCGGGCCTGGCCGACCGGTCCATGCGCCGAACAGCATCCGTGGCGGGTCAGCGCCGAGATCGAGGCTCTGGTCTGCGAGCTGCGGCGGGCGCACCGCCGGTGGGGACCTCGCCGTCTGGTGTTCGAGCTGGACCGCCGCGGCTATCCGGGTGTGTCCCGGTCCACGGTCTACCGGGTCCTGGTCCGCCATCAGCTGATCGAGCCGGTGTCGCGCCGCAGGCGGCGTGACCAGTACATCCGGTGGGAACGCCCGGCGCCGATGCAGCTGTGGCAGCTCGACGTCACCGCCAGCTTGTTCCTGGCCAGCGGCCGCGAATGCAAGGTCATCACCGGCGTCGACGACCATTCGCGGTTCTGCGTCATCGCCACCGTCGTGCTGCGGGCCACCGGCCGGGCGGTGTGCTCAGCATTGGTAACCGCGATGCAGGCCTACGGAGTACCGGATGAAGTGTTGTCGGACAATGGCAAGCAGTTCACCGGGCGGTTCGGCAAGCCCCGCCCGGCCGAAGTGCTGTTCGAGCGGATCTGCCGGGAGAACGGCATCACCCAGCGGCTCACCAAGCCCCGCTCGCCCACGACGACGGGAAAGATCGAGCGCCTCCACCAGACCCTGCAGGAAGAACTGCTCACCGTCCACGAGCCATTCGAGACAATCGAGGAAGCGCAGGCCGCACTGGATGCATGGCGGCAGGACTACAACGCCGGCCGGCCGCACCAGTCCCTGAACATGGCCTTCCCCGCCACCCGGTTCGTCCCGGCCACCGGCGAGACCCTCGCCTTGCGCATCCCGGCTGAGATCGCCCCCGGCCAGGCCGGCCCGCCCGCCTAGCCAGCTGGATGTCCCGCCAGCTTCCTCTCCAGACGCGGCGGAGCCGGACGCCGAAAGCCAGCCGCCACCGCAGGCAGTGGAAGTCGACCGAGTTGTGCCGCCATCGGGGAACTTGTGGATCGCCGGGCAGCAGATCTGGCTCGGCCCCGCCCTGTTCGGCCGCACCGTCCGGCTCTGGGCCGGCCTGGACCGGGTTCACGTCCTGCTCGACGGACACCGGATCAAGACCGTGCCCTCGCGGCTCGACCGCCGCGACATCGCCCGGCTCACCGCCGCCGGGGCCCAGCCAGCCGGGCCGCCGCCCCTGCCGCCGCCATCGGGCAGCATCATCGAACTCGAGCGCACCGTCACCGCAAGCGGGAACATCAGCCTCGGCGATCACCTCATCGGCGCTGGGCTGCCGCTGGCCGGACGGCGCGTCACCCTCCGCCTGGACGGCCCGGTCGCCCACATCGTCGCCGAGGGCATACGCGTGCGAACAGTTGCCTGCCCGGTTCCCGAGCAGGCCCGGCCGCGGCTTCGCGGAGCACGAGCCGGAACAGCCAGCCCGTCGGGGCTGTCTGAGCCGCAGAAGGTCGTGCGCAGGGTGTCCGTCCGCGGCGCGATCATGGTCGGCGGACAGCGCATCCAGGTTGGCCTGCCCCACGCTGGGAAGACCGCGGACATCACGATCGAGGCCGACACTTACCAGATCGCGGTCGATGACAGCGCGACGATCATCGCGCCCCGTACGACCAGCCGTGACATCAAGCGGCACAAAGCATCGGCTTACCCGGCATCATGACAGCATGTCCGATGATCAACTGCGCAGGTTCAGCGTCGGCCAGCGAGCCGCCGTCGCGAGCGCATTCAAGCTGGCCGGCTACGAAGGCGAATTGCTGGTGGCGCCCATCGCCAGCAAGGACGAGCGCGCGTTCCTCCTCGAGCCCGCTGCGTTCAGGGCACTTGGTGAGCGTGGCCCTTGAGCAGATACTCACCCATCTGCTGGGCTGCAGGGTCTGGATCGCTGCAAGAACAAGACAGTGGGGGAAGCGGAATGTGGTCGAGCAGACGATGAGATCCGGGCGCGCGTAACGTCATCATTCGCAGCCTGGGATGACAGCCCGGAAAGGTCCTTCGGAGGAACAGAATGAGCGACACGAGCACCGGAAACGGCAAGGTCGTCGTGAACAGGTCGATGTCGCTGGACGGCTTCATCGCCGGTCCCGGCGACGCGATGGACTGGATCTTCGACTTCATAGAGCCGGACGCGCCCTGGCTGACGGAGATCGCGGCGGCCACCGGCGCCATGCTCGTCGGCCGGCGGACCGATGAGGTAGGCGACAGGATGGACGCCAACAAGGAGCGGGGGGCAGCATCGAGCGACGAAGGCTACCCCTTCTCCGGACCCACGTTCGTCCTCACCCACGAGCCGCCGGACCCGCCGGCCCCGGATGTCACGTACCTCACCGGTGACATCGGGGAAGCGGTCGCCACGGCACTGGACGCGGCGGGCGGCAAGAACCTCGAAATCCTCGGCGCTGACGTGGCCGGCCAGTGCCTGCAGCGGGGACTCGTCGACGAGATCCTGGTATACGTCCTGCCGGTGCTGCTCGGCGACGGCATCCGGTTCTACTCCTCCCCGGGCCTCGCCAGGATAGACCTGGAACCGGTCAGCAGCACGCAGGCGGGCGGCGTCACCATCCTCCGGTTCCGGGTCCGCAAGTAGTTCCCGGCTACGTCGTATCAGGTTGCTACTGCCGCTATAGCCGGTCGTCCCGGACCCGGCGGAGACATCCGCGAAACTGGCTGCGATCCGTTCGTGTGGCTGCCCACTGTCCTCCTCAGCCGCCAGACTGAAGCAGAGCACCACCTAGCAAATCTCTAGGGCGTGTCGCACATCAAGCGAGGCCGATCCGTCGCACATCAAGTGGAGTTAGGCATCTTGGGGCAGTACTTGGGGCAGTACGGCAACGGCCATTCGGTCTGTGACCTGCGACGGGGTCTGCTGAGCGGGGGCGCGTGGGGCGCGGCGCAGCCGCCTCGCGATCATGCGTGTGTGAGGACGACAAGATCGAAGGCGGCTGCTGCTGCCAGGTTAGGGGCGATGCTGGCCGGGCGGAAACGGGGTGAGCTCCTGGGGCTGCTCCGGCCGTGCTTCGCCCGGACGGAGCCGTGGCTGCAGGCCGGCAAGTACGTTGCCGCGCTGGCCAGCGAGCTGCCGAAGCGTAATGGCTGGACGATCGCCGAGCATGCCGGGGACCGGAGGCCGGATAAGACCCAGCGGCTGCTCAACCGGGCCGTCTGGGACACCGCGGCGGCGATGGGCGTGGTGCGCCGGTTCGCTGTGAACGGCCTGGAGGAAGCAGCGCGCCGGTCACGACGGCGGGGCCTGCGGATCGGGTCGCTGGATGAGAGGGGGCAGGAGAAGCAGGGCGAGGCCACCGCAGGCGTCAAGAGGCACTACCTGGGATGCGCGGGCAAGGTGGCCAACGGGATCACCACGGTGTGCCTGTCGTATGGGCGCGAGGGGACCGGGCATGCGCTGATCGGCGCCCGGCAGTGGATCCCTGCCGAGCACATTGCTGACCCGGTGAAGTCCCTGACCATGGGGCTGCCGCTGGATCTGGCCCTCCGCGCCAAGGGGCAGCTGGCCATCGACTTGCTTACCGGGGCGTTCGCCGGCGGTGCCGCCTTCGACTTCATCTGCGGCGACGAAGTGTATGGCAGCTGCACCGAGCTGCGGGCCGTCCCCGGAAGCCGGGGCCAGGCCTACGTGGTGCGGGTGCCCCGGACCTTCCATCTCAGCCTCGCCTCCGGGGTCTGCATAACCTGCGCGCAGGCCGCAGGCAGGCTGCTGGCCGGCGGCAGAGGACTTCGAATTCGGCAAGGACTGTTTCGGCCTCGACCAGTCGCAGGTCCGGTTCTACACCGCGATCGCCCGCCACGGCGTGCTGGTCATGGCCGCCCTGGCGACCTGTGCCGTCACCGCCGCCCTGCTCCGGGACCGCACCGATACCCAGGCATCCACCCCAGCCAGGCCCGGTCAGCCGCCGCCCGCCGACCCGGGGATGATCCCGCTGACCGTCCCGGAGGTCAAGCGCCTGCTCGCCAGCCTCCACCGACCCCGCCCACCCGGCCACGCCGAGTACTGGACCGACTGGAGACGCCGCCAGCAAGCCCGGTCACGCTGGTATCACCAGCGGGCACGGCTCACCCGGGACTCCGGAAACGCGCAGGTCAGCTAGCAATTGGCGGCTGCCGTACTAGCCGTCATCGCACCGCTTTACTGCTCTGCTCG
>Ga0137380_10006495_pt1 | contig 10440 bp, 11 predicted proteins | sample SagtaG_17_FD_104809 | JGI IMG/M metagenome (GOLD analysis project Ga0137380, IMG submission 104809) | Vadose zone soil microbial communities from Sagehorn Ranch, Mendocino, California, USA - Sage2_L_100_16 metaG | ecosystem: Environmental > Terrestrial > Soil > Vadose zone | place: USA... | reverse complement strand
TGCCGCCGAGGCCGGAGCTGACCACCAGCCGCCCCGAGAGGTCCTCGCTTGCGAAGTGCCGCCGCCCGGCGGCCACGAACGTCTCGTAGGTGCCCTGCAGGATCCCCTGGGTGCCGATGTAGATCCACGACCCCGCGGTCATCTGGCCGTACATGGTGAGCCCGGCCCGTTCCAGCTCGCGGAACTTCTCCCAGGTGGCCCACTTGGGGACCAGATTCGAGTTGGCGATCAGGACCCGCGGCGCGTCGGGATGGGTGCGCAGGACGCCCACCGGCTTGCCGCTCTGCACGAGCAGCGTCTCGTCGTCTTCCAGCGCGCGGAGCGACGAGCAGATGCGCTCGTACGAGGGCCAGTCGCGGGCGGCCTTGCCGCTTCCGCCGTAGACGACCAGCTCGTCCGGTTTCTCCGCGACCTCCGGGTCCAGGTTGTTCTGCAGCATGCGCAGCGCGGCTTCCTGCACCCAGCCCTTGCAGGACAGGGTGGAGCCCCGCGGAGCGCGGACGGCGTGCGGCATTCGCACCTCCTCGCGAGCGGGATTACCATGCCCGCATGGACGAGTGGCGCCGGAACCTGATCGAGGACGACGAGGATCGCATCACGGAGTTGCTCAAGAGCACGCGGCGGGTGGCGGTGCTCGGGATCAAGACCGAGGCGCAGAGCGGCCAGCCGGCCTTCTACGTGCCGGCGGCGCTGCAGAAGATGGGCCTCGCGATCGTGCCCGTGCCGGTCTATTTCCCGGCCGTGCAGGAGATCCTGGGCGAGAAGGTGTACCGCAAGGTCAGCGACGTGCCGGGCGACGTCGACATCGTGGACGTCTTCCGCCGCTCCGCGGACGTGGGCCAGCACCTCCCCGACCTGCTCGCCAAGCGCCCCCGCGCCGTCTGGTTGCAGGCCGGCATCCGCGACGACCGCACCGCCGAATCCCTGGCCCGCTCCGGCATCCTCGTCATCCAAGACCGCTGCCTGATGGTCGACTACCGCTCCCTGCGAGCCTAAAAAAAAGTTCACCACTGAGGACACGGAAAGCATGGAGTTCGTTTTCAAGAAACCCCCGCTATCTCCGTGTGCTCCGTGCTCTCCGTGGTGCGATCTCTTCGTCACAGTCTGGCGGACACTCCCGGAGCGGGAATCTCGACGGGCCAGCCTTTGGAGGAGAGGCGGAGGCGTTGGGATTCGAGCGAGGAGTTGCGATCGCGCAGCTCGCGGCGGCCCTGGAACAAGCCGGCGTCGATCAAGGCGCGCGTTCCAGCCGCGGTGGTGAGGAGATGGCGCGACCCGGTCACGGTACCGGCCGCGCCCAGGAAGGTCAGGGTCGCCATGATTGTGGCGCGACGACCTCTCGATGCCGATCGAACCAGGCGATCCAGGGGACGAGGATCCAGCCGACGAGCGCGCTCGCGGCGACGACCTGCGGGCTCGGAGGCGCGCCTCCGGCCAGGCTCGACGCGCAGGCGACCAGGAGGAAGGCCACGAATCCCCAGAACCCCCAGGTTCCCGCCCGATCGCAAGGCCGCGTCGCGCGCGCGTAGACCGCCACCCCGGCGATGAACAGCAGTCCTTCGACGGCGATGGTCGCTGCCGGGGAGGTCCACAGTCCAAGGCCGACGCGGGCGTCCACGCCCGGCGCCAGCTGCAGGTCGGGCCTGTGCGTGATCCAATCGAGCACCCAGTGCGAGACGACCAGGGCGGAGACGGCGAGCGCGCCGCGCGCGTAGCCGGTCTTCGCGCGGTAGGCGAGGCCGGACGCGACGCCCCACACCACCGCCATCAGCAGGCTGTGCGTCCACGGGTAGTGCACGAACCGCAGCTTCAGGAACGGGCTCGGCGCCCCCGGGTCGATGCGGACGGTCTCGATCCCGAGCAGCACCAGGATCGGCCAGATCAGGTCGAGCAGCTGCGCCGCCGCGATCAGCGTCGCCAGCGAGGTCCGGGGCACCACATTCTTCGCGCCGAACGCCACCGCGAAATGCCCGATGAACATGCTCCACAGTAGCCAGGATCAGGACCAAAAGATCAACGCGGAGACGCGGAGGTCTTCGTGCTCGAGCTACTGGTCGGGGGAGGAGAGGGCGGCGGCCGTGGTCGGCGCGGACGAGGACGAGGGCGAGGCCGCGGCCGCCTTGGCGACGGTGCCGACGCGGTCCGCCTCGAACATCGCCAGGCCGATCTGCTCCTTCTGCTCGGGGACCCTCTTGCGCAACCGCGCCCGGGCCTGCTGCGCCTGGGCGAAGACGTCGGCGCTCTGCCGGCCCCCCGAGAGCCGTGCCCGGTACTCGACCACGCCCAGCAACTGGTGCCAGAGGCCGTCGTACAGCTTCTCGAAGTGGTCCCGCATCTCGGGCTCCAGCGCCGAGCCCGGCACCTCGGCGGGCGCCCCGTCGACCAGCACCACCACCGTGTCCAGCGTGCCGAATCCGCTCTGCGACCGGTCGACCAGCGAGAGCGACTCGCGCGTGACCATCGGGAAGTCCTCGTCCAGCACCGCGAAGCGCAGCGTGCCGGGATCGGCGAGTTGCGCCAGCACCGTGCGCCCGCCGAAGGGGAAGGTGAGCGACCGCGACTGCTCCGCGAACAGCTCCTTCACCACCCGGTCGCGGTCCTGCGCGGTGATCTCGGAGCGCAGCCCGCCGTCGCGGCGCGGGACCTTCAAGGTGTCCAGCTCCTCGCGCAGCTGGTCGATGCTGACCACCACGTTGAGCGCCGCCGCGTCCGTGTAGCCGGCGTGGAACACGCCCACCAGCTCCGGCTCGGAGCTGCGGCAGGAGACCGCGAACACCGGGCTGCCGCTGTTGCCGGCGCTGAGCAGAGCGTCGATGACGAAGTCGCTGTGGCTCCAGCCCTTCTCCGTGTCTTCGGTATAGGGGTTCACGACCTTGCCCAGGCTCACCGCGGAGAAGGCCCCGAGCGGAAAGCCGCGCACCTGGACGAGGTTCCCCGGCCGCAGTGCGCTGGATCGGCCGAAGCGGAACGGCATCACGGGCAACAGCTTGTGCGCCTTGACGATGGCGATGTCCGCGGGCGCGTCGGAGAGCACCCTGGCGAGCGCCACGTGTCCCGGCTCGTAGTCGTCGTCCTCGTTGCGCACGATCTTGAGCTGCTCGCGGACCTTCTTGCTGCCGGTGGGCACGCCGTCGACGGGGTGCTCGTCGTCGGTGACGTCGGGCCGCTCGGCCACGTGCTGGTTGGTGACGATGAGCGTCTCGCCGTCGCGGACCCTGTAGGCGAAACCGGTGCCGTGCACGACCGAGCGCACGTAGCCCCGGCGCAGCTTCCCGTCCCGGCCGTAGTAGACGTGCTCGTAGGTGGCGGTGTTGCGGATGGCGAAGACGAACTGCTCGCGCACGCCGTCGAGCACCTGCGAGGCGGCGGCGGGAGGCACCGCGTCGGCGTAGTCGCCTTCGCACAGCGGCGCCTTCTGCGGGGCGACGGCGGCTGGCGTCGCGGCGGGAGGCTTCTTCGCGCGCGATCTCGCGGGCGCGGCCGGCGCGGCGAGGACGAGCGCTGCCAGCAAGACCACCATGCCCTCGCCTCCTTCCAGGGAAGCTAACGTGCCGCCCCCGGGCTGCAAAGGAGCGGGCGAACGCTTGTCCGGCCACCTTGCCCCACCTCGGACCGGGGTCTATGGTGCCGCGCCATGCCTTCCAAGATCCGCGTCGTGGCTGCCATGCTGGAAAAGGGCGGCAAGTACCTGATCACCCAGCGACGCCCCACCGCAACCCTCCCCCTGCTGTGGGAATTCCCCGGGGGCCGCGTCGAGGATGGCGAGACCGACGAGGCGGCCCTGGCGCGCGAGTTGAAGGAGGAGATGGGGATCGACGTCGAGGTGCGGGATCGCGTGATCCACGTGCAGCACTCCTACCCCAACTACGACATCGATTTCTGCGTCTACAGCTGCAAGCTCCTGGCGGGCCGGATCGCCCACCACCGCGTCCACGATCACCGCTGGGTGGCCCCGCAGGACCTGAACAAATACGAGTTCCCGGCGGCGGACGAGAAGACGGTCGCCCAGCTGCTCGATCTGACCCACTAGGGGGCAAAAAATCCGTTTTGCTTGCGACTCACTCGCCGGGTCTTACCTTCACCCACGGGGGAGGCAAGTCTCCGGGAGGGGAGCCACAGGATGATCGGGAAGACCAATCCGCGCGGCAAGAAGATCGAGAAGCAGGGCGGCACGGGTCCGCGGTTCGGTTCGCCGCTGGCCTACGTGCTCCTGGTGCTGGTTGCGTTCCTCCTGCTGCGCACCCTTTTCCAGGACGCCGGGTTCCAGCGCGTTCCCTATAGCCGGCTGCTCGACCGCATCCAGAGCGACGGCTGCGCGAAGGTCGTGCTCAGCCAGGACTGGGTGAAGTGCTACCCCAAGGGCGCCGAGGGCTCCGGCTCGCGCGGCGAGCTGCCCTGGTTCGCGGTGCGCGTGCAGGGCGACACCACGCTCATCCCGCTGCTCGAATCCAAGCACATCGAGTACGAGGCGGTGGCGGAGTCCTCCACCACCGACATGATCTGGATGCTCGCCGTGCCGATCGGCCTGGGCCTGCTCTTCGTGAGCTGGCTCACGCGGCGCATGAGCGGCGGCATGCCCGGCGGTCCTCCCGGCGTGATGAGCTTCGGCAAGACCAAGGCGCGCATCTACATGGAGGCGACCACCGGGGTCACCTTCAAGGACGTCGCGGGCATCGACGAGGCGGTCGACGAGCTGAAGGAGATCGTCGAGTTCCTCAAGACACCGGCCAAGTTCCGCCGCCTGGGCGGGCGCATCCCGAAGGGCGTGCTGCTGCTCGGCCCCCCGGGCACCGGGAAGACCCTGCTCGCGCGGGCCGTGGCGGGCGAGGCGGGCGTGCCGTTCTTCAGCCTGTCGGGCTCCGAGTTCGTGGAGATGTTCGTCGGCGTCGGCGCCGCGCGCGTGCGCGACCTCTTCCAGCAGGCGGCCTCGAAGGCGCCGGCCATCATCTTCATCGACGAGCTGGACGCGATCGGCAAGAGCCGCAACGCCGGGGTCTTCGGCGGCCACGACGAGCGCGAGCAGACGCTCAACCAGATGCTGGCCGAGATGGACGGCTTCGACGCGCGCACGGCGCTGATCGTCATCGCCGCCACCAACCGGCCCGAGATCCTCGATCCCGCGCTGATGCGGCCCGGCCGCTTCGACCGCCAGGTGCTGGTCGACCGTCCCGACCGCCGCGGCCGCGAGCAGATCCTCCGCATCCACGCCCGCGAGGTGAAGCTCGGCGCCGACGTCGACCTGCGCGAGGTGGCCACCCGCACTCCCGGCTTCGCCGGCGCGGACCTCGCCAACGTCGTCAACGAGGCGGCGCTCCTGGCCGCCCGCAAGGACCGCGACAAGGTCGTGATGGCCGACTTCATGGAGGCCATCGAGCGCGTGGTGGCGGGCCTGGAGAAGAAGAACCGCCGCATGAACGAGAAGGAGAAGGAGATCGTCGCCTACCACGAGTCGGGCCACGCGCTGGTCTCCACCCTGTGCCGGTACTCGGAGCCGGTGCACAAGATCTCCATCATCCCGCGCGGGCTGGCGGCCCTGGGCTACACGCTCCAGCTCCCGCTCGAGGACCGCTACCTCATGTCCCGCGAGGAGCTGTACGACAAGCTGGCGGGCCTGATGGGCGGGCGCGCAGCCGAGGAGATCATGGTGGGGAGCATCTCCACCGGGGCCTCGAACGACCTGAAGCAGGCGACCGAGATCGCCCGGATGATGGTCACCGAGTACGGCATGTCCGACGCGATCGGTCCGGTGTCGCTCGCCGAGCGCAGCCGCTCGCCCTTCCTGGGCGGACCGAACGGGCTGGGCGGCATCCCCGAGCGCATCTACAGCGAGCGCATGCAGCGCAAGATCGACGCCGAGGTCAGCCGCTTGCTGGACGAGGCGATGAACCGCGCGCGCGACCTGGTCCGCACGCACCGCGACGCGCTCAGCAAGGTCGCGGCGCGCCTGCTCGCCGTCGAGGTGATCGAGGGCGACGAGCTGCGCCGGATCCTGAGCGAGGCGGGCGCCGCGGTGCCGGAGAAGCGCGGCCCGGCCCTCGAGCCCGAACACGAGGCGGGCGAGCAAGCGGAGCGGCACGCAGGGACGTAGCGCCGTGTTTTCGGGGTGTTAGAACTCGCGGGGTCCCGGGGGCGGGGAGGCGCATGTCGACTCTGAAGATCGGGCGTTCGCACAAGGCGCGCAAAGCGCTCTTCGCCCGGGGCATCCGCCGCGGGTACCTCTCGATCGAGGAGATCGACGAGGCGCTGCCGCCCGGCAGCCTGACCGATGCGGAGCGCTGGCTGCTTTTCTACTCGCTCAAGGCAGCGCGGGTGGAGGTGCGGGACGGCGAAGGCAACGCGCTCGACCTGGCCGATCGGCCGCAGGTCGCGCAGGGCGACGCCGAGCTGGATCAGCAGCACTGAATCGACTTCGCGAACTGGATCACCTGGGCAGCAAAAGCGTCCGGAGCTTCGGCGGGGAGGAAATGCCCGCCGGGGAGCAGGTGCAGCTCGGCGCGGAGGAGCTGCGCGAGGGGCCGGGCGACGGTCTCGATGGGCAGGTAGCGGTCCGATTCGCCCCACAGCACCAGCGCGGGTACTCCCGCCGCACGAATGGCATCGAGGCGCGAAGCGGTCTCGCTCGGGTCGAGCGCGCGCGCTGCCCGGATCAGCCGCAGCCCGCCTTCCTCTCCCTGATAGGGCTCGAGCATCGCGCGGATGGATTCGTCGGAAAGCCCCGGGCTCCGCATCTTTCGCGCGAGCACCGGGGCCAGCCGGGCCGAGTTGCGCGGCTCCCAGCGCTGGATGCTCTCCACCCCCTCCATCGCCCACTCGCCGGCGTACACGCCGTCAGCGACGACGAGCCCCCGCGCCCGCCGGGGATCGGTGGCCACCAGGATCTGCGCCGCAGCCGATCCCACGTCGTGGGCAACGACGAGCGCCGCTTCCACGCCGAGCGCGTCGAGGAGCTCGGCGAGCCACCCCGCCTGGCGCTCCATGCCCGGCTCGCCGCCGGGAGAGTCCGACAGACCGTAGCCGGCCAGGTCCGGAGCGATGCACCGCAGCCCGGCCTCGCGGAGCAGCGGGATGACGCCGTCCCACAGCCGGTGGGTGGTCGGGAACCCGTGCAGCAGGAGCGCCGGCGGTCCTCGGCCCTCGTCGCGCACTTCCAGCGCCAGATCGGCCAGCCGCACGCGGCCCATGGGGCCCTCCCGCGGATGCGTCATTCTGGCATGTTACCGTTGCGATCTGGTTACCAGGCCCGAGATCCTGCTGCGCAGACGGGTTCGCGGCTGTAGCCTGCGCCCAGGATCGAAATACCGGACGGGGCCGGCTGTTCTAGGGAACCGGCCGCCCGCTCGCCCGCTTTGGAGGCACTTTCATGCAACGCTCTCGCATCACCTTGCTCTGCGCATTCGCCCTGGGGTCGCTCGCCACCGTGGTGGCGCTGCCCATCGCGCTCTCGGGCCGCGACCACCAGAAGGACCTCGCGCCCGACGCGCGGGCAGCCTCGTCCCCCGCTCCCGCCGACGCCACGCCGCCCCCCGTGCAGCCCGGGCAGGGACAGCTGACGCCGCTCCCCTCGCTCGCGCCGCTGGTGAAGCAGCTGCGGCCGGTGGTGGTGAACATCAACTCGCGCTTCAAGCCGCGCCGCGCGACCGCGCGCCGGGGGATGCCGCAGGCGCGTCCCCGCACCCCGTTCGACCAGGGTCCGGGCGACGACAGCGAGGACGGCGGAGAGCAGGACCCGATGGAGCGCTTCTTCCGCTTCTTCGGCGGGCAGCCCACGCCCGACGACCAGGAGAGGCACGGGCTCGGCTCCGGGTTGCTGATCGGCAACGGCATGGTCCTCACCAACAACCACGTGGTCGAGATCCAGGACCCGGGCTCCAACAAGTTCCGCGCCATGGACGACATCAAGGTCGTCACCGACGAGACCTCGCCGGTCGGCGCGCGCGAGTACGTGGGCAAGGTGATCGGCAACGATCCGAAGTCGGACATCGCGCTCCTCAAGCTCGAGGGCGAGCACGTGAACGAGCTCAAGGGCGCCGTGCTGGGCGACAGCGACGCTTTGCAGGTGGGCGACTACGTGATCGCCATCGGCGAGCCGTTCGGCCTGCAGGCGACGGTGACCGCGGGGATCATCAGCGCGAAGGAGCGCGCGCTCGGTCCCGGCTCGGTGTACAGCGATTTCCTGCAGACGGACGCGTCGATCAACCCGGGCAACTCCGGCGGACCGCTGTTCAACTTGCGCGGCGAGGTGATCGGCATCAACACGGCCATCATCGGCGGCGCGAACACCATCGGCTTCGCCATCCCCATCGCCGTGGTGAAGCAGATCCTTCCTCAGCTGGAGAAGACCGGGCGCGTGGTGCGCGGCTTCCTCGGCGTGCAGCCGCAGCCCATCACCCAGGACATGGTGGATTCGCTGGGCCTCAAGTCGACGCAAGGGGCGCTCATCGCCGACGTGGTGAAGGGCGGACCGGCGGACAAGGCCAGCATCAAGCCGGGCGACGTGGTCGTTTCCCTGAACGGGAAGCCGGTCACCGACGCGAACCAGCTCACGCGCGACGTCGGGGCCATCCCGCCCGGCCAGACGGTGAAGCTGGAGATCGTTCGCGACGGCAAGCCGCGGCAGGTCGAGGTCAAGCTCGGCGAGCGGCCCGACGAGAAGGAGACCACCGCGCGCGCGGGCGGGCAGGGCGGCGACGCCGACAAATCGACCGGCGACCTCCTCGGCGTGCGCGTCCAAGACCTGACGCCGGAGATGGCCCAGCGGGCGCGCGTGGAGCCGGGCACCAAGGGCGTGGTGGTCACCGACGTGGCCCCGGACTCGCCCGCCTCGCAGGCGGGCCTGGATCCGGGCGACGTGATCCTCGAGATCAACCGGCAGCCGGTGACCTCGGTCGCCGACTACAAGAAGGTCGTCTCCAGGCTGAAGAAGGGCGACACGGTGCTGCTGCGCGTGCGCAGCGGGCAGGCCGTCCAGTACGTGCCGCTCAAGATCCGGTGAGGCCCATCAGTGGATGGTGCCCCTGGAGGCGCCCTGGACCCCCTTCGGGGTGACGAACTTGAGCCCGATCCCGCGCATCCCGGCACGGACCGCGTCGGCGCGGGTGAAGTTGATGAAGCACTGGTAGCGGACCTCGCCCTCCAGGACCATCTCCGCGCCACCGGAGGGCGAGGTGAAGGTCACCCGGACGCGGCTGCCCAGCGGGAACGGCTCTCGGGTCTCCACGAACATCCCGTAATCGCTGATGTTCCTGCCAATTCCGGCAGCCACCCCGCGCTCTCCCTCCAGGAAGACTGGGAAGGCCTTGTCGAGCCTGCCCGCAGGTGGCCGGCGCTCGGGCTCATGCTGCGGGACCTTGGGGGGATCGACGCGGCTGGACATGCGTGGACGGCCTTTCGGGAGACGTGGGCCCCACCGTAGGAGCCGGCCGCTCGGCCGTCAAGGAAAGGACTCCGGGCGCAGGGGGTATCGCGCTCCGGCGCCGAACGTCCTAAATTGCATGTGGGGAAGCGTCGCAGAAGCCCCGGGATGGTGTGTATGAAGGGTCGCACCGTGGGTGGACTGCTCACATCGGGGCTCGTCGCGCTCGCGTTCGCCCTCGCGCTCCTGCAGGCAGCCGTGCTGGCGCAGACGCCGCAGCCCGCGCCGGTGACCTCCAACGCAAACACGCCTGCTGCGCCGAGCAACCGTTACTCGGCTCCGGGCGGCAGGGCGGGCATCCCGTGGACGCCGCCGCCGCCGGGCCGGAAGGCGGCGCCCGCCGAGCGCGAGGGGCGCACTCCCGATCAGAAGCCTCCTCGCGAGGAGCACCGCACTCCACTGCGCAACCCGAACTTCATCCCGCACCTCGGTCCCCGCCCCGCCCGCCGCGCCCTCGCCTAGTCCCACCGCTTTCACGACCGGGCCGCGGTACTGGACTACAAGCGTTTCACGCGGAGGGCGCGGAGGAAACGGAGCGCGCCGAGGAAGTCTTTTTTCAAGAACACAACTCCGCGCGCTCCGCTAGCTCGGCGCGCTCCGCGTGAAACGCTGGTGGTCCTTACTTCGCGTAGAGGGTCCAGGGGCCGGAGCGGGAGAGGATGCGCCAGGTGGGACCGGGGCCGGGGCGCGTGAACGGATCGGTGAAGCCGCGGACGAGGATGTAGTCGTAGTAGAGGCCGTCGACGTCGTTGCGGAACCTCCAGGGCTCCCACTCCCAGTGCGGCGGCTTGCGCGGAGGCGCGATCTCCGGCCGGTAGCGCAGCGGAGACTGCGGCAGCTCGGCGAAGGAGAACGAGGCGACCCCTCCCTTGCGCGCGCGGTAGTAGCTGCCGAAGTGGAGGTAGGGGCTGAACTTCGCCCACGCCGAATCGTGCTCGTACACGAGCGCGAGCAGCCGCCGGCCGGGCGCCGCGGCGTCGAGCACGCGATCGAAGCCGTCCACCTCGTGCGTGAAGCCCCGCATCTGC